>Ga0179593_1435425_pt1 | contig 16384 bp, 21 predicted proteins | sample CZODoug2_1_08_16_FD_185931 | JGI IMG/M metagenome (GOLD analysis project Ga0179593, IMG submission 185931) | Vadose zone soil fungal communities from Angelo Coast Range Reserve, California, USA - CZODoug2_1_08_16fungal (PacBio error correction) | ecosystem: Environmental > Terrestrial > Soil >... | reverse complement strand
CGAGGGCCCCCGTGTTCTTGGAATCCTGGTGCGCATTGTATGGTTTTTTCTCACCTCTTTCTGGTCTTCGATTTTCCCAGCGACACCCAGATCTTTCGACCGCGTTTGAGATCACTTGGTTTGCGGGTGGTTGATCTGGCCATTCGCCAACATGGTTTGAGCGGAAAACGCTTTTCTTCCTGGCCATATATGGACATCGAAGTTTTTTCGGTAACCCCGCCTCCCGCCTTCTTTTCTGCTTGAGCCTTGAGTTGCTTAACAATCTTACGCCCCCACGCTTCTCCGGGTCCCCCCACTCGCTGTTACCAACCCCCTCCTTTTTTTTTTCGCGGATTTTCTAGGTTTTTTTTTTTCCGTGAATTGCTGTTCGTGATTGTCTGACCATGATATCTCGTTTTTTTTTTTTCCCCCCCCCCGCCCCCCTTCCCCCGGTTTGTTGTTGGTCCACCAAACTGCTGGGTTGATCTTGGGTCAGTTTTTCTTTTTTTGTAGGCCTCTTCCGTTTTCACCACCCCCGCATTTTTTTTGGTTGGAAACTTCTGCCCCGGTCCAGGCACTCCCAACGGTTTGTTTCCTCTTTCTCCATATTGGAAACCGTTTTTAGGATTTTTTCTTTCCGGGGCCGTTCCTTCTGCGCTACCTCGCCCCTTAGGTGGTTCCAAACGTGGGGCTTTGATCGGGTGAGTTTTGTGTTTTTCACTTTTCAATTTTCTTTTGGTCTATGCCCATAATCCCCCCCTCCTCCGTTTCCCTGTTCCCCCTTTTCAATCAATCCTTTTCCCTTTATAAACTTCCCACAATTGTTGGCTTTTTTTTTCTCACCCCCCTGGCTTTTGCCACGCATCTTTTTTTTGTTTTGCTGGCCGGTTGTTTACAAAACCCCCCCCCCCCCCCCCCCCCCCCTTTCTGGGTCCACAGGTGACCCCTTTTGGACGTAAGCTCAACCACCGTTCACGCTTGTCTCCAGGAGCCCAAAAAAAAACCGTCTGTTGAACTGTGACTCCCGCATCGGGGGGTTTCAACATACCCTTCTTAAGGAGGTTTCCCTTTTCATGGCCGTGGTCCCTGTCACCCAACTTGTTTGTGTGTTTTTTTCTTCTCCTTTTTTTTTCCCAATGGCGACTTCGAACTTGTTGAGCTAAAACAGCCCCTCCTTCTCAATCCACCTCCCCAACGGGGCTGTTTTGGTTTTGAGGATGCTATGCGTCCCCTTTTTCCTTCTTTTTTCTCCCCCTCCTTCGTCCTTCCCTCCCGTGAGATGAGAAAGCAAGGGACGCTTTTAGTCTTTCCTTTCGGTTCCAACCGTTTGTTTTTTTTTTTTTTTTTTTTCCCATGATTCTATAAACCGACCTTTTCCTAACGCCTTCTTTGGCGATCCTGCCCTTGCCGCGTCCAGAGGCTGGGTGCCCCTTCCCTCGGCCGGCACACTTTGCGCGACCCCTACCCTGGGTCCCTTTCCTGACAGATTGGCTTATTCCCAGTTATTGGCGTGGCAAGTTCTCTTCGTCCCATCCCCCGGCTGCCTAGCGTTTGGGGATCTTTTTGGGGTTCCAAGGTGATCGTTGCTTTCCCCACGCGATGGTGCCCCACCGTGCCGTTTTTAATCGAGCGCTTTTGTGTTCAAAGGACCACTTCCTCCCGAAACCTTTTCCCCCCCGAAACGTTTTTTCCCCGACTGGGGCGCTTTTTTTTTTTTGGTTGGGTGGTGTTCCTTCTCTCTTCTTCCTCTCGGGGGGCAGCTGCCGTCCAAGAGCACCGATTACGATTCCGGCAATCGCACCGATTAGGAATTTTTTCCCTGGTTATCGCCTTACGGTCGCTTCTTGGCCCTTCAGGCCTTGTTGTTTTGGTCCCCCCCCCCCTTGGTGGCGCCCTTCGGGCGTCCCGTTACCCCTTCCTTTTCATGACTTTTTCCCAGGAAAGGTGCTTTTGGTTTTTTTGAGCGCCTTTTTGCTTTTCTTTTCCTGCTGTGTTTTCGGTTTTTTCAACAGTACGTCCGACCCCTGTGCACAACTTTTCTTTTTTTTTTTTTTACGTTGGTTTAGGCTTTTTTTTTTGGCGGTTTTTCCCATTTTGGTTTTTTCTTTTTTCTGGTTTTCGGTCCCCCCGTGGACCTTAACGGCCTGTTGCCGGGGGTCGATTTTTTTCTTTTTTTCTCCCGACAACTTGTTACCCTTTTGCTCTCTGTTTTTCTTTTTCTGTTTTCCCTTCTACTTATTTTACGTTATTCCGCTCCAAACCCATCCTTGCCCCAGGGTCTTTTTTTTTCCTTCTCTCTTTTTCTTGAACGCCACGAACTTGCTTTTTTGGGAAGCCCGTGGCCGAAGATTACACTGTTTCTTTTTTTTTTTTTTCCTTTTCCCCACTGTAACTTCTTCTTTTGTTGTTTTCTTTCCGGTTCGAGGATGTTCCTGTCTTCCCAGAAGACTTTGCACTTAACGGTGTTACTTTTGTTCATTTTGCCTTTGCTCCCCCCCCCATTCGGACCCGCCCCCCCCCCCCCCCCTCTATGTAAGTAAGGCCAGGGCTGTTTAAGCGGAGACGGGATTTCGGCTGCGTCGTGTTCCGGTTTGGTACCACCCACCCACCCCTTTTCCTCTTTTCCCTTTTCAGAGCCCAAAGCCGTTTTAACTGACCTTTTGACTTGCGAAGGAATGCTAGTTTAATTTTTTTTCTGGCCGCTCCTTTACGTTTCGGGGTTTTTCGAAGCCTGTTCCTCTCTTGTCTTTGCCCCTTTTTTTTTTTTTGACCCATGTTTTTAGTTTTTGGTGGTTTCTCTGCCCATATGACGTTCCCCCCACACATTTTTTCGTGCTGAATGGGGAGGTGACCACTTTTTTTGTTGCTTTTTTTTCTCAGTTCCCGGCGTTTGCTCCTCCTCCTCGGCTCTTTTCTCGCTTTTTTTTGTAATTCCCCTTCAACCCCCCAGGTTCCCTGGGGGAGCGTTTTTGTGTCGCGGGGCTCGCGCCAAATTTTTTTTTCATGCTCCCATCCCCCCCCTCCTTTTTTTCCTCTTTTTTCCCCCCCCTGTCCGTCCCTTATTAACTCGGCCCCCCCCTGCTACCCCTTTTTTAAGAAGTGGGTCCGTGACCTGGACCTTACAGGTGGGCCATCCCCTGAAACGTGATGCCCATGGCGTGTTCCTTCCCCCCCCCCCTTTCCCCCTTCTCCTTTCCCCTTCCTTTCACGGGTTTAAGGTGCCCATTCAGTCTTCCTTCATTTAAGGTGTGGCATCCAAAATTTCAAGGTGCTTTTTTGGGGGTTTTTTTTTCCCCCCTATTCCTGTTCCGGGCCGCTCGTACCCCCAAATTCTGGACCACCCCACCCGTTTCAAATTTACAACTGAGTTTGAGATTAAAGCTTCTTCTTTTTTGCACTGCTTTCGGTTTTGTTGTTGAAGGTTTTCCTTTTCTAGACAAAGATACTTTTCCTCGTCTGTCAAAGCTGACCTACCGTCCGGGGCGTACTAACGGTTTTGGACGCGACCCTCATCTCTTTTCTACGTTGGTTGTTTTTTTTCTCTGAATTCTTTCTTTTGGTCGGTCCCTTTTCCCCGTGTTACTTTTGCCCCCCCCTTTCTGCACGACTCTACAATCCCTTTTTTTCCACTGCGAGTTGCTTTCTTTTCCTCCCAACCTGTCCGTTGACCCGTCCCCCTCTTTCCCCGCCGAATCTTTTGTTTGATCTTTTTTCCTTTTGTCGTTTTTTCCCCCCTGATGTGGTTTTTCGATTTCGGTTCCAGCAGACCCCTTTTTTTTTTTTACAAAGGATAATGTTTTTCCCCCTTCCAAGAGGCTTTGGGCCCCCCCAGGTTTTTATGGCGCCCCTTTTCTCTTGTGCACCTTACCCCTTTTTCCCCTTTTCCCATTCCTTTCTTTATTGCCCCGTTTTTCCCCCTCTTGTTTACATGGCCCCTCTTTTCTTTTCGTGCTGCTGCAACCGGTTTGCTTTCCAGGTCACGGCCACGCTGTTTCGTGTCGTTCGTGCGTCTTGGTTTCAGCCTGATCTTTCTATTCTTCCTTTTTTCTTGTCTGTTCTCCGGGTGAGCAAGTGGCGTTTTTGACAACCGGAGACTTCCCCCTCGCTTTTCCTTTTTTCGTGTGACTGGCTTTTCCACGCGGCTCTTCGCTCTTCTTGTCCCTCTCCCCACGGGTGGACGACTAGTCCTGGTCTTTTTTTTGAACAGTCGCACGAGCTGTGTTTTTGGTTTTTTGGAAAACGCTCTTTTGCGCTTTTGCACAGTTATTTTTCACAAACCCCCTTGTCGCCCCCGCTCTTCTGCTTTTTGCTGGCGGCCCTTGCGGGGAGTAAGCGGCGTGGTATTTCCTAGTTTTCCAGTAGTTTTTCATTCAGGCTTTTGATCTTTGGCCCGCTTCCCTTTTTTTTTTTTTTTCTGGGCGCCCTCTTCCCACGTCCTGATACACCTCCTCTCGAAACCTTATTTCTTCCTACTTTCTTGTGGGCTTGGGGTCCTCTGGGTGTCCTGGGTTTTTCCCTTCTTGACCCCTTGTCCCCGTACGGGGAACAGTGCTTCCCAAGACAACCAGCCCACCCCCACCACGCACAACGTTTCGTAGTACGATTTATCTTCTGTTCCCCTTTCTATCCCCCCCAGCTCTTTTCGCCCCCCCAAACAAGCGCTTCCTGTTTTCCAAAAAGAGTTTGGGTCTCGGTGATACGCCCCACGACCTTTCTCTGCCCACCGTACCATCCCCCCTCAACTCTTTTCTTTTTTTCCCCTGTTCCCCGTTCGAATTAACTTATTCTTTTGTCCAAATTCTCGCATCATCGTTCCCTTGGTTCTATGGATGTTTCCCTTTTTTTCCACCATACCCCCGCTTCCCCCTCCCTTTCCCCCCTTCCCCCCCCCTGCACTTACACCGAACTTTTCCCCCCCCTTTGTTCCCCTATTTCCCTTATGTGTTTTTTGTGCACCAGTAGTGCAACGCAGGTGCCATGCCGTAGATCCTGGTTTTCCTGCACGCCCCGTTCCCCCTGGTTACAGTCTGATCGTCGCGTCCTTGCGTTCTCCCCCTGCCCTTCTCCCCCCCCGGCCCCCAACCAGGGCCTGTTGGGCGCTTTCATGCGCTTTACCCGATTGATTTGCCGATGCGCTTGCTTGTAATCCGGGTATTCGTTTCGTTCCTTCTTTTCCCCCTCCGTAGTTCTTACTTACGGGGTTTTTTTGATGTCCCGTAAAGTAGTGCTGTCTTACCCTCGGCGCTCGCCGTTTTTTGAAGTCGCCTTTCTTTTTATGTCCCCTGCTTCTTTCCCTTTTTTCTTTGGTCGGTCCTCCGGGCCCCCAGCCCCATTATCCAGCGGTCTTTTGAGAAGCTCCCGTCGTTTGTTTTCTGTTGCCATGTATTGGGGGTTTCCCTGTTTTCCCCCCCCCCCCTCCCTTCGGTTCTGTCACCCCAAGTCGTCTACTTTTGGAATGTCGCAGGGGAGATTTTGAATCCGTGTTTTTGCTTTCTGGGATTCTAGCTTTGACAAACCCCCCCCTTCTCCCCCCCCTATTTTTTTTACGTCTCGCCTGTTTTTTTTTTTTCGACACAACGTGGCTGCCCTGCGGCGTGGTTCGAGACACTTGAAGGTCCTTTTTTTTTTTGTTCATCGCCTCCCTTCCCCCCGTGTTCTTTGGTGGAACCAGATTTTTCCAGGTTTTGAACCCCATCCCTCTTGTTCCCTTCTCTACAAATTCTGACCAAACCCAAAAACCCCAGTTTTCCGGCCCTTGTCCCCCCCCCCACTTTTCTTTTTTTTTTCGTTCTTTCCTCTGACGTTTTCTCCCTTTTTGCGTGCGAGTTTTTCTGTCCGTCTTGTTCACGTCCTTCGAAAGGTTTTGTCTCTGAGCTTTTTTGTTTTTCTTTGTCGAAACTTGTGGTTTTTGTCTTCCTTCGGCTTTTGTCCCCTTTTTCTCCACCCAGGTGGTAGATCCTTCCCAAGTATTGCCCTAGATTTTTTGTCCCCATTGATTTAACGTCCCTCTCTTTGTTTACTCCCCCATTTGTGCCACTCCCGGTAGGTATGACTCCAAAACTTCCCCCCCCCCCCTTCTTCCCGGTGGGCAGCCTCCCCTTTAGACAACCGACCTTATTGTCGATAGCGCGCATCCTTGCTGGACCTCCCCGTCGTTTTTCTAGTTCTCGAGTTTTTTTCCACAACCGCGTTATGCCGTTCACGTTTGCCTCCTGTTCCCCCCCCCCCCCTTTTTTTTCCTTCTTTTTTCCCTCTTCATTGCGTTCCCCCTTTGAATCCACCCGGCTCAAAACAGGCTTTCCTGGGCCGGGGGCGTGTTTTTTTCCTCGCTTTGGCGTCCCTGCATACCTGTTTACACGCTTCACCTTCCTCCCCTCCCCCCTCTTTTTTTTTTTTTCCCTCCTGTTTTAACCCTGCGCCAGCGCCCCCATTTTGCGCACCCTCGTACCGCTCGTTTCATTGGCAGCCCTCTTCCGGTTTCCGATTGCTTTTTTAGGTTTTGCCCTTCTAGGAGCTTTCCCCCCCTCTTTTCCTCTCTAGTTGCAATGGCGTGCCCCAATAAAGTTCTCCCTCAACATTTGTTGTCTTTTTTTTTTTAGCTTGCCTCACTTGTTCTGCTTCTGTCCCCCTGTCCCCTCCCCCTTCTGTAGTCTCACCCCCATGCGCCCCCCTCTACATAACGATGTTCCCTTTCTCCTTTTTTCCTCCTCTCTTGTGTTTTTTTTCTTAGTCCTGCCCGTAGGGACTTTTTTGGGAACTTCGTGTTTTTCTCTTGTGAGATCTATTTTCGCATGTGTCACTCCACCAGCCCGGTTGCTGGCAATGCTTGAGGGGGCCGTCTCAACCCCAATGGCACGATCTTTCTTGCTTCCCTCCCCCCCTTTAATTTGGGTCGGACCCCCCCCATGATTGAAAACCCTTGGTCTTGCCCACCAATTTCTTGCCTAAGGATCCCTATCTTGCGAGTTTATACCTGTTTCAAACCAAGTTCATGACTTCTTGGCTTGTTCGAACACCCATTGATTTGTACACACGATTTTCGACCCCACTCGACTGGCTCGTACATTGTCTTTTTTTTTTCTGAATTTAGTTTGTCCCCCCCCTTTGTTTCGCTGCCTCTTTTGGGCGGTTTGTTTACTGCCGTCGTTTCACCGCTGACCTCACCCCTCCCCTTCCCCTTCCCAACCTGTCCGTTCAGTTTGATAAACGTTTTTTTTACCCCGCTCCCGGTTCGTTTCCCAAACGGGCCTTGTTGTGAAATCTTTTGAACCCACCGGTCACCCTGGCATTCCCCGCGTTTGTTCTTTTTTGAACTATGGGGTTTTCACTCCTTTGGGCACAGTTGTTCCGCTACTTCTCACCCTTTTTCTTTTCTTGGTTTATCGCTTGGGTGATTGGATCGTGGTTGCTTCTCTTTTTTTTTACATTTCATTCCTACCGGGGTCTCTCCCCTTTCCTGTCGTTCACCCAAGCGGTCCTGGTTCCCCTTAAATCCTTGTCCGTATACGATTTAACTCTTGGTCCTTCTTTCCCCCTTGTATTGCCCAATCGTCCCTTCGCCGGTTGTTTCCCCCAAAACCCACACTTTTTCGACCATCAGCTACAAACTGACCAAGCTTGCTCAGATCCCCACCGTCGACTCGGGCGCTCGTTAAGTTCCTCCCTCCTCCCCTCTCGTTCGCACTCCCCCCCCCTTAGGGCCCGGGTTTTTAGTTTTGAAAAATTCAATTGTGGATGGTGGACTTTTTCCCCCCCGGGGCCCGTTTGTGAATTGTCGTTTGTATCTCAACCCGCATGAAGTTAAATTCCCAAGCCTTTCCCAAACGTTTCTCTGATCTATCGCCCTCTTATTTTATATACCCTCTGGCGCGTGGGATTTTGGAACGATTTGGTCGACCAGCATGGGAAAGCTTTGTTTTTCTGTTTGCCCCCCCCCCCCTCCTTTGTGGCTTCGGGTTTGTCCCCTCCTTCTGTCACCCCCAACTCATTCAAATTCTTAAAGCAGAGCATGACTGAGTGGCCTTTCACCTCCTTTTTTCCCCCCCCCTTTTAAAATATGCCTGGCAACGAAGTGCCCTGTCTCCTATTCCTATAACGGGCTGGCTGGCGGGTTGCCGGCTCCTTCGCCATTCACCTGCTGTAGAGGTGAGTTTTTTGCCAGGGTTGCGGTTGAACGGTTTGTCACTTGACCAGGATTTTCCGGCGCGCCGTTTGGGTCTTTTCCTTTTCCCCCTTACTACCAGGCCAGAAACTTTTTCCCTGACTGGTCGCCGGGGCCGTGGCCCACGTCTTCCTTACTCGGGGGGGCTGGTCAGAGCACCCGCTCTTTTCCCTCTACTACCCTTCACATTCGCGCCAATCATAACGTCCATTCTGTGATAGACACGTTTGTCTCAGGCGTATGCAGGCCTGGTTGCCCCTTTTTGTCCCTGGCACCTTTTTTTTCCCGGACCTAACCCTCCCCCTCCATAGATCCCTGGCGTGTTAAAGTTTTGACGTGTTTGGTCGTCATGCCCTTGAATGGAGACTTGGGGCCCTTTCGTCTTTCCTTTCCCCCTTCGGTCCCTCGTGCACTCAGGTAAAGGTTGAACCCCCTCGGTGTGTATTTTTTAAGGGTTCTCGAGTTGCGTGGAATTTTATGGTTCTTCCGGCCTTTCCGTCCCTTGTTTCTTTGAACTGCCTTGGCGGTGTCGGAGGCGGAGATGTTTTGGTGACGATCCTCACCCTGGCCTTCGCCCCCACGTTTTGCCGGAACTGCTTCGTTGGAGAGTTCTTTTGGTTCGGTACGTTTTTTTTGTCTTTTCCTCGTTGTACACCTCCTGTTCCCTTTGTTCTTTCCTTCTTTTTCCTCCCGGTTGGAAGTTTTAAAAGGCCTCCATCTTTTTTTTGTGGACAGACCGCCCTCTACGGTTCCCCTGATAACGGCTCCTTTTTTCTTTTTTTTTTCTTGTATTGGCTTGTGTAACCTGCAGATGGGTACCCCTGTGGTGTACACCTTTTGTCAGATGAGACCCCACTGCCTTTTGGACCGCACCGACCGTCTTTTAGTTGGCGTTCCGTCTCCTTCCTTTGTCGTTTGCCTTTTTTGTTCCGCGAGGCCCTTCCAAAAATTTTCTCTGGCTCATGTTGCAAAAGTCTTTCCTTCCAAGACCTTTTCCGTCTCTCTCCCTTTCCCTTCCGTTCGTTGCAACTGTGCCAGTATAAGATTGGCGGCGAAAGCCGTCCGGGCTGGCGCTTTTTTGCCGTGGCGTTTAGGTCAACTTATTTTGGCCGTTCCCAACCCCCCCCTCTTTTCTTTTCTGCAACTGTCGTTTTCAAATCCCCTGAGGGGAAAATCTTAGTACAGTTACCAGGTTGGCCTCCCCTTTTTTTGCTTCTTCGCCTGGTGTTCAAAACAAGCCCCACCCCCCCCCAATCCGACAGTTAGTTTTCGCTTGCTCGTGATCCTCGCCCCCTCTTCCTTTTTTTTTTCCCTTGCTGACAGGAACCCAGAATTCCAGATCTCACGGTTCGCGGACTTAACTGGCAACGAACAACTTTTCCGAGTTGGGTCCTTGAAGCTACTGGGCCGTCCCCCCGGACCACTTCTCTCCCCCAACCAATGTGCGGCAGGCACAAAGGTCCTCCCTGTGACCGGCTCAACGTTTTTTTAAGTGCCTAGCTGCCCCTCCCTTTTTGGGGACACACGGTCACTTTTTCCCCCTTTTCGGGTGATGAACCTTTTCTAAGTGTACTTTTGCCTTCGTAAGAATTGCCCCCCCCACAGTATTTTCACCCCCTACCCTCTTTTTGAGAGCCCAACTGTGGTGTGTTATTGTTTTTGTTGTGGGTGACCCTCGCTTATCTTTCGTTTTTGTACCGGTGACGTGGGAACGGAGTTGCTCCCCTCCTGCAGGATTTTTTTTGGTCCAGGGTGTAGTTCGCCGAGCTGTGCCAATTCCGTAAGGACGGTCTGAACCCATCAACCTCTCCTCTTTTTTTCCTCCTTTTCCCCCCTTTTCTTTTGTTTGGTGTGTTGATGGCGCCGTCACGCAGTGTTCGCGATGCGCCTGTGTCCCCCTCCGCGTTGGCTCGTCGTTCCATTCCTTTTCCTGATCCTGTCTGCCTTTTCTCCTCCCGTTGGTGTCTCGCCGTCTTTACCCTGTGTTGCCTTGTGGGTTGCGTTTTTCGCTCGGTTGACCGTAGGACGCCATTTTTTATACCCTTTCCCTTCACGGACTTTTGCCGGTGGGGATTGTCCCCTTGGTCCGTCGGCCGACTTCCCCCCCACTTAAATTGTCCTTGTATTGTACCAGGTTGCCTTGTTTCTGCCGGTTTCTCGCTCGTTCGGTATCTTTGCCCCCCTGTCTTCTTTACAGGTCACGGTCCCCCCGGCTGCCGTTTTTTTTTTTTTCCTTCGCTCCGGCTTTGCACGGCCTTGAATGGAAGTCTGGTTCTGTTTCAGGTTTTGAGAAGCTTGTTCGATCCACGAGCCGGTCCCCACGACGCTTTGCAGTGGGTTTTCCCCTGAGTTGGACTGGCCCTTCCCCCCCTTTCTTCCCGGAGTGTTAGTTTGTAAAACGACCGGGGAGCTCCTCGGTCTTTTTGGCACGAATTGTCACTTCTTTGTTTTAATCTTTTGCGCTCCCGCCCACCCAGTTAGGGTCCCCCCCCACCAAGGTTTTCCCCGCCAGCTTCTTTTCCTTCTGGTTCGGCGGGCCCCGTTTGGGGGGAAGTAGTCCTTTTATTTCCACCGCCCAGTGCCGTCTTTTTTTTGTTTGCGCAGTTTTTTTGGGTTTTTTGGCACGTTCCCACTTTTTTTTTCCTTCGTCCAGTTGGCTTAACCCCTTTCTCTCACCTCGTTTCCCAAGCCTGCTTACTGAGCGGTGTTTCCCCCGGGTTCCTATGGGTTTAGTGGTCGACCATTTGAACAGGCTTTCCCCCCGTTTCGGGGCCACACCCCTTTTTCTTTCCGGTACACCGCCTCCTTCCCAATCCCTCCCCCGTTTTGAGTGCTTTTTCTTTAGTTTTGCCTTTCTTGGTGTCCCCTTGGCTGCCCCCCATTCTTTCCCTGTCGTTCCCCACCCCCCTTCTCTTAGACGCGTTTGGCGGTTGGTAGCGTTTTACCGTTGTAGACCGTCCCTCCCCAATTCCCCCCTTAGTCCTTTTGCCTGCCCTTTTTGCCTCCCGTGCGTTGTACTCACGACGCAGGAGTTAACGTTCCCCCGGGTTGCTGACGGCCAGACTTAACCCCTCGTTACCTCGCTGGGCTTTCCACCTCCTTTTCCTTTGAACTGTTTCACCTTGTTCCGCCGTCAGTGTTTCACAGACCCCAGAACTGACTTTCCCTCCGTGATAAATGGCGATTTGACTGAACGCACTCCCCTGCCATTGATCGAGCTACTTTTGTTTCCTTTACCCCGGCCCCGCTTCTTTGCAAAACAGGGATTTTTGCTTTCCGACGTCGTTCGTTATAAGGTTTTGAAAGTAAAAATTCCGTTCGAATGACCTTCTCCGGTGCCCTTTCTCCTTTCCCCCCCTCCTTATTCTTCGACGTCCAGCGGGCCCTTGTTTTTTTAATTTCCTTCTTTGTGTCCTGGTAATGGACCAGTGGGTTCCCCTTCCACCGTCTCCTTTATGGCGCTCTTCCCCCCGTCTTTTCTTAGTTCCTTTTCTTTGTGTCGCCCGCGCCTTGACGAAAGGGACCTGGCTAATAAAGGCCGGTAGTTTGTAAGACGCCCCTGTCTCGGCCTGTTAGCGGGCCCGTATTGTTCTTTTTTCCCCCCCGCCCTCGGTGAGACCCCAGTTCTGGAAATACGCTTGCAATGTTTTTTAGGAATTGCGTGCTTGAGGTTAGGGTGATTCCGATCAAGCTTTCACCCGCCGCCCCCCTTTGACTTTTTTGGTTCCCCCTGTCTGATACTTCTTCTTCCCGGATTCATCCTCCTGGAGGTACTGAGCGGTTAGTTTGATTTGAGGTTTTAGGGCGCTTCGTTCCCCCCCCTTCTTTGGAAAGCTTTTTCCTGTGTAAACGTCATCCTTTTGCGCTCTATTTGGCCTTGGCCCCACCCAACGCAGCCACCCTTTGAGTGCATTTTTTTGCGTTTTCCAGGATGACTGTTCCCCTCGGGTCGGCTTTTTTCTGTCCCCCTTTCCCCTTCCTTTTTCACCGTCCTTCCTTCCTGTTTTTTTTTCCTTTTTCTCCTGGTCGTGGTCCAGTTTTTTAGCTTCTTCGAAGGGGGTTCCGGCTCCTTTTTTAGGCGTGGCCCCGTACCCTGGGACCCGCCCGGCCAATGTGCCCCCGCCTTAATTTCAGGTCTCCCCCCTTCATTTCTTCCTTTTTTTCACCTCCCTGGGGGTTAAGTTTTATATAGACCCCTGTAGGAATGACTCAACAATTAAACATGTGCTCAGCAGGCCTCTCCCCCCGCCCCCCTTACTACAACACCTTCAACATCTCCTCCTCTTCGGACGGCCCCATTTTTTGAGTTACCCCCCATATTAAGATGGGTACCCCTGGTGATGCCGTATTCTGATTTTTTTTTTTTTTCCCCCACCCCCTCCTTGGGCTTTTTTTTCCTCTCTTTTTTTTTCCAGGCGGTCCCGTTGTACAATCTTCCAACCATGGGCCGGTTTGGCTTTTGAGATTTTTGCCCTCGCCAGTTACCCCCCCTTCCCCCCCCGGCAGTAAGAAGAGAAACCTGGTTTTGTAAAAGAGTCAGTGTACCCCTCTCCCACCCCCCCCCACTCAAGTTTGTCAATCCGTGTTTGCCCCCCAGATACCTTCCTTTCATCAGCCCTGAGATAGTTGTTCCCGAAAGCCTTTTAGAGGGCATTCTTTGCTTTGAGTACTTTTTCCATAGTGTGGCCTTCTGTTCTTCTCCCACCCCCTTTATCCTGTAGTCAAAGGGATTTTAAGATGGATTGATTCCTCATTGTTAGCATAAGAATTGTATTCCCCCTGGATGTAGTCCCTTCCCTGCGCCACATCCCCAGATCAAACTCTCGTTCCCTTTCCTCTCCTTCTCTCATTCTTTTTTTCCTCCTTCCCTTGGTTTTTGGTTTTTTAGGAGTTTTTTCTCTTTCTTCTATGACTTTTAGGGAAAACCCGCCTTGTATTATTCCCGGGGATTTGTTTTGCATGACTGTGAGTTTTCTCCCAGCCCCCCTTGTGTGTGGCAGGAGGAGCACTTTCGCCCTCCCCCCCGCTGACTCGATTTAGATAAGTTTTTTGGTGTTGCTTCGGGTCTTGGGGACGGGGCCATTTCATTGATTTTTCCCCCCTTTTTCCAGCGGGGAAAGGTCAAAAGCCCCCCACCCCCCCACACGGTCCTGAGGGGGTACGCCCCTCTTTCCCCTTTTGCCCTCGATCTTAGTCTTTTCCCGATGCTCGTGCTGCCGCGGAGAGGAACCTTTGCCCCAAACACACCACTTCTCTGGGTCTCTGGTACAACGCTTAGGTACCCAACCTATGTCGCGGAATGTCCTGTTTTGTGTTGGCCCTTGGCAAGATTTTTTTTTGCTGCTCTGTAAGCTTCGTGTAGTCTGAACCCCCTCCCCAAGGCCAGGTGGTGTTGGGGCCCAAATCACCTCCTGTCTTTTTTGGAGGCTGTGTCTTCAACCGGGGGCGCCTGGCAGCCTGGTCCCCCCGGCCTTGTCCTTTTTTTTTGGAACTTCGGGCACTTAGTCCCATAAATGCTGTGTTTCCCCTCTCTCAAACTATTTTTAACTTTCCCTTTGCGTCCAGGCGGAGCCGCCAGTAATTGCCCCCCCTCTTGTATCAGCTGTGATCGGTGTGATTTTTCCTGTTTACTTTTTTTTTTTTGATCCTCCCCCTTATTGTTCTTGCCCCCCACCCCTCCTGTAGACATCTGGTTTCAGGGACCCCCTTCCCCATACAAGGCTACAGGCTTGCACCACTTTTTTGCGCTCTCTTCCCCCCCCCCCCCCCCCCCCCCCCCCGGTTGCTAGTTCCCCCGCCCTGAGACCTTTGGTTTTGGGATTACCAACCCCCTTTCCTTTTTTTGACAACTGAAGAACCCCCCGGGGACCACGGTGCTCCCTGTCTCCCCAAACCGTCGACCCCTCCTTTTACGCCATTGACCGTTTTTTTTTACCGAGTACTTTCCCGGTCCGGCCACGTCTCCTGGGATGCCCCGCCAAGCAATCACGTTTTTGATTTCGGCTTTTTTTTTTGGCCCCCCAAAGGCCCTTCCTTGAGATGGCGCGCCACAGGGAATTTCCCCACGCTTTTCACAACTTTGGCCGTCATTCTCTTTCTGCCTTCTTTTTTCTGTTTTCCTTTCGCCGGCGTTCGCTTGTCCCGGGCTGTGCGGACTCTTAACTGCCCTCCGGTCCCACCATCAGGGGGGGTTCCATCTTGTATTTCGTTTCTTTTTTTTACCCCTAACTCATCCCGCTATCCTTTTTTTTTCCCGAGCTCCAAGTTCGGCTATTTTTTTTCTCCACGAGGCGGGTGGGTGACACACAGTGCCCTAAACGCATTTTTTGAGCGTGACCTTAGGCAGCGTTCCCATTTACGGGATCCTACTTTCTTGGTCGTCTTTTGAGGCGACCATTCCTTCGTTGAAATCGCGTTTGTTCCCAGGGCCGAGTCTCGCGGAAGTTTGACAAGTTGAAGGAGATTGGGAGCTCTTTTCAAGGGCAACCTTACTTCCCCCCATCCTCCTTTTTTCCCACGGTGACGGGACGGTTGACTTTGGGGAGATGGTTCATACGCGGTTTGTGGCCCTTGTCACCCCGATTGAAAGATCTCCCCCTTGCATGCCGGCACTTCGGCTACCCTTTTTTGTGGGGGTTCTCGAATAAGCGCTTTTCGGCCGAAGGTCCTGGTTCACCTGGGGATCCCCCCTTGTGCCGTTTTTTTTCCCTGTCCCTTCCCCCCCTCGGCTATGATCATTTTGGAACAAGAGGTTGGTGAGTTGAGTCCCGGCGGCTTTGGTAAGAGTCAGGCGGTCCCCCATGGCATTGTTATTCCATGATTTACCCTGGGCGGTTCCGCAGTTTCCCCCCCTGTTCCCCCAGTATTGGTTTGTAAGGGAAGGAGGTGAGTGTTTTTGAAACGTTTGGGTGATTTTTCTTCCGTTTTTTTCTCCTTGTGATTTGGACGGCCTTCTTCCTTGCAGGGGGGCTTTATATTTGACGAATCACGGCCAGGGCGCACCCCTTTTCCCCCCCCCCCGGCACCCTTCCCCTGTTTTTTTTTCGGAGGTTCTACGCGTTCGTGTATAGTTTTTCCACGCACCCGGCAAGGGTTGTTTTTGGGGTCTCGCGGTGTGGTTCCACTCTCTTTTTTGACCCTCCGTTGCCAGCTGCCTCAAACTTTTCGGGTCCTTTTTCCGTTGGGAACGGCTCGGGGGGGTTTGTATTGTTTGTTTTTTTAGATTTGGCAGGTGTACTGGTCATCCCGTTTCGTTCCACACCCGGTCCCAACACGTATGTTAAGCAGGGCGGACCAACTCCTTCGGACCGCCCCACCCGCTTGTTTACCGTGCGGTTCTGCTGTCCATTTTTATTTTCCGTGTTCCCCCGGGACGGATCCCCACTGACCACAATGCACGCTGGCTCAGTCCAAAGCCCGTCCCACTTGCGGTTTGACCTGCCGGAGCTTTACTTGACTACCCCGTTCTTTTTCAACTTGCTCGCTAACGGGACTTTCCTTTACGCCCTCGAGCGAAGACTGGGTTTTGCCGGGCATGTTCCCCCTACTGTTGGCGGTTGAGCCCACTCTTTTTCTTTTTTTCCCAAACAGTTCCTGTTGCGACTGCTTGATCAAAGTATCGGGTACTTCGTTGCACTTCCTCCCGATTCTCCCCCCCCCTGTCGTTGTTCCCAGCCACAAATTTCACTCCACCGTCCCCTGTTTTCGTTTTTCATCCTTCTTGTTTTCTTAGTTTCGCCCCCACGGTCTGTTTCCCCCCCTTGCTCCACTTAACCCCCATCCCTTCCTATATTCACGCAGCGTCCTTTACAGTGCTCGACACGGCCTGCGGGGCCTTCCAGTCCCTTCCCCGGTTTAGTTCCCCTTTTTCCCCCCGACCACCCCTTTTTTACATTTTTGGCAGGCACAAATTGTTATAAGGGCCGTCCTTTGTTACCCCCCCTGTAAAGGTGCCACGTCGTCGCCGCTGGTTCCTCCGACCCTTCCCAGTTTTCTTGTTTTGACACAGGTATCAAGTGTCTTCCCCGTCGTCGTAACACAGGCTTTCTGCACCAACCACGTTTTCGTGCCACCTTTACCCTCTCCCTGTCCGTCCTCCCACTTTTTCGGGTGTACCCCTGACTCCTTTCTCTGGTCGGAGTGGGACGTTGACGAGTTGACCTCCCCACTGGCGGTGGGTTTCCAGCGCTTTCCGTTCTGGTTCTCTCCCGTCCTCCCTCTTCGTCAACCTTTTTCACGGCCCCC
>Ga0179593_1647529_pt1 | contig 16385 bp, 18 predicted proteins | sample CZODoug2_1_08_16_FD_185931 | JGI IMG/M metagenome (GOLD analysis project Ga0179593, IMG submission 185931) | Vadose zone soil fungal communities from Angelo Coast Range Reserve, California, USA - CZODoug2_1_08_16fungal (PacBio error correction) | ecosystem: Environmental > Terrestrial > Soil >... | reverse complement strand
TCCTACTCTTTTTTTTCCTTTTCATTCCCCCAAATACTCGGTTCTTTGTCTTAGGCTCACGGTCGCGGGTTTTTCCTAACAGCAAAATCCCAGCAAATTTGGCCCATCCCTCGTGGAATTGCTCTCGGATAATCAGGATTGATTAGTGTTGCCAACAACTGACCCTTCGGCTTTTCTCAAAGGTCACTCTCCTAATGGTCTTTTCTAGGGGACCCGTATGCCTTGAAAGAACCTGGCTCTGGGTGTGGGACCTTCCTCGTTTTTTTTTTTTCCTTGCGGGTCTTAGCAGTGTGTCCCTGCTCTCCTCTTTCTATTTTTCTTTTTCTCGTTCATGGAGGCTAAGTACCCTTGTCTGGTCCAGGCCCCTTTTCTGCATCCATCTTTGCCAAATTTCGCCTGGTCTGGGTCCCTTCCCCCCTTTTTTTTCTACCGAAGTAGCGTTTTTTGTTTTCGACTGGTTTTTGCTTTTGGGATTTTCCCCGTTTTGAAGGAAGAAGGACGCTGCCCTTAGGGGGTTTCCCTTACTTGGATTTTAGTCCCTTCCACCTCGACGGTCGTTGGGAGCTTCCCTTAATTCCCCGGTCTACGTTTGGGGCATTAGCTAAGCGGGATTCTTTTTTAGCCATAGGGGAGTCCTACGTTGTGTTTCCTACCACTTCCATGTATCTTATTTTTCGCAAAAGGTACTCTTTATGATCGCCCCACCCCCCCCCACGTCCGCCGAGCGGTGGTTTTCCCCTTCCTGGCGCTTTTTTCTTCCTGGTGGGAGTGCGCATAGGGTTGCGCGTAGACGTCAACCATCTCCTCTCTAGTTTCCTTCCTCGTCTAGAATCCGACCCTTTGGATTGGCCGCCTTGCCGCGCGGGTTTCTACCTAAAGAACCGCCCCCCTCGTCTGCATGTGTTCGTTCCCTTTTCTTCACCTAGACTTTTCCTTACGAATCTTGCTCATGATCCAATGGGTGGTATTAGTTAACTTCGTCTGGCATGCCCGGAACTGTTGTTTTTTTTTTCCCGCAAGGGGGGTGGTTTGGCCTTTCCGGTTGGGTTCTAGTGTTATCTCAGGGGGGGTTTCGGCGTAGTTGTGGCTTTGTTTATTTTTGTAGGGCGGGTCTCCCCCCGTCCAAAGATTTGTTCCTTGTCACAGGACTTTTTTTCCCCCCCCCGGCTCGCTTCCCATCGACGTTTTTTTTTGTTCGCGGATTTAGGTTTGGTGATCGCACTATTCTGTTCCCCCCACTTGTTCCACCACTTTGTCCCGTTATCCTTCTTGTCAGAAGGTCTTACTTGCTCTTGATGGACTGGGGTGACTGCCGACGGAGGTATTCACTTGACGTTTTTTTTTCTCCCCTTGTGACAACCGACACCTTACGCCGGCTCTTGACAGAGCGTTGGCCGACTGCATCGAGCTCCTGGGGAATTTTTTTCCCCTAAAAGTTCTTTCACTGTCAAGGTTTTGCACAGGGCGTACAATCCGTCCCCTAAGTATTCCCCTTTCCGTGCTTTTCCCTTCCCATCTGCCTGTTCTCGCTTTCTCCCAAACCCCGACCCTGATTGAGGTTTTCTGCGTCTGCTTTCCACCCCCCCTCCCACAAGCGGCAGTTCTGGAGGAAACAAGTCATATTCGGGTCCAAGCAGTCTAACCCCGCATCCTGGGGTGGATTTTCCCTCCAGGTTTTACCCGCCTTTTTTTTTTCCCTCCCCTTTTACTAATGAGGATAGCCTGGACATGTTGCTGCAGGTCCTTTCCGCGGAGGCGTCTTTTCCTACCCGAGGTTCTTTTTTTTTACGATCAAGGCGAAAGACTAGATCCCTTGATCTCCCCATTCTGAGAGAGCCCAAAGGGTCCTGGACCTTCCTCAGACTTTTTTGCCGTTTTGGTACTAAGAAAGCTTCGTTTTCGCGGTGGGTCCCTTCTTCCGTTCCGGGTTCAGTTTCGTCTTCCTTGAGCTATTACTAGAGGCCGTTTTTATTGGTAATAGGCTTCACTTTTCGAGTTTTCGTTTTGAACTTTTTGAGCGTAGATTCCTTGATGATTGGCGAGTCCATTGTTGATTCCATTTGCTTTTTTCCCCCTAGCCAAGCCCCAGTACGATCCCTACCCCCTCCCGCCAGCCACCCCAATCCTTCCCAGGCTCGGGTCTTTGATTTTTTTCCCCTTGCCTCACGTTCGCGCCTCTCTTGGCCCCCCTTGCGTGTAGCTTCTTCTCATCCTTGACCGACCAAACTTTTTTTGACCCCCGCGAACCCCGTTTCCTTTGGTTTCCCCCTATGACCACACCCGTGGTTCCCCCCCCCCCCCCCCCTAGATGGTCTTTTCCTCCCCCCCACCCCCCCACTGTCGGGTTATTGCCCCCCCCCCTGCTATCGGGCATTTTGAAGTTTTTTCCTTCCCTTCTAAACCACTTGGATCTTTTTTCTCTCTCCCCTCCCCCCCCTCGTGGTTGTTTTTTTGGAGTCTATGCTCGTTGAACCCCTTTGTTTCTTTTTTTTCCCTGTCCCTCGAGAGTTCCGTTTTGTCCGTCTTGAGCCATTTTTATTTTCCTTTTTTGTGGACTTTCCCGCACTTTTCTGTTTTGAGAAGGCCCGGGCCGTGGTTTTTTCCTGGCCCCCCCTTCGGTCGGTACGTTCTCTTTTTTTTTTTTTTTTTTTCTCCCCCTAGCTTAGCCGTTCCGGGTTTAGGCTTGGGCGTTTTTCCGCTGCGGCTTTTTTGCCCAGGTAAGCCCCAGTTTCTCCCTACCCCTCTCGGGCCAGGCGTTTGTGGCCGGGCGGGTCGTTTTTTTTTTTTTGGTCCTGTGCCCCCGGGACTACTCGCCCAGGATCGTTTTTTTTTTTTGCTCTTCCTCATTTCCCCAGTTCGCCCAGATTTTTTCCCCCCCCTCCCCCCCGGGCCGCGAGAATTGATTAAAGCTTGGTTCGCGTAGTCTGATTTCCATGCGCGTTTCCTCTTCCCAAGGATTCGTAAGTTCAACCCTTCCCCTCCTTCTTTTCTAGTTCTAAGGAGTAGTACTCGGCTTTCTTTGGTGGTGATCCTTGCGTTTTCCCTTTTTTTTATCCACAGTCTTTACGGCGTATTTGGGTGATTCCGGGCGGAGCATACTCGCTCTCCTGAGCCCTTGTTTCGTCTTCCTCATAAGCCCCGGATTCCTTTTTTTCAACTCATCCTATTGCTGGATATTTTTTTCCCCACCCCCCTGCGGCCAGGAATTCACCCCCTTGATTGTGCTGGTGCCCTTTTCCTTCCCTTTTTTTGTAGAGCCTGCGTTTCTTTGAGTTGACTCTGTTTTAGTCCGTGTGTCGGTTTTGACGCAGCTTCAGCGCGGTACGTCCTCCTCCCCCTCGTAGTGGCTCCCTTTCTGAGGTCAAATTCCGAGCTTTGGATTGGAGACGGTCGCTTCTGTCTGGTTTTTTTTTTTTCCCTTTTTTAAACGGTTCCGCTGCCCTGCCATCGTGCAACCTTTTCCCTTTTTTTCCTTTTCTCCCCGAGCAGGTCGCTTTGCCACCCCCGTCTACCGTTGGATGAATTCCTTTTTCTTTTTTTGTACCCCACGGGGAGGATTCCTTTTTCCTGAATACCTCTCCGCCATCGCGTGTTCTCCGATTGCTCAACCTCCCGGCGAGTGTCCTGTCCGGTTTCCCTCTTTCTTCCCTTATCCAGAACCCAATTTCATACCTTACCCCCCCCTTTGCTTCCCCACCCCGCCGCTGGTTTGTTCATGAGCTCTCCTGAAACACATCAGCCAAAATGTTCGAACCCCAATTTTAATTGGGCAGACTCCCCGTACCCCTTTTTTTTTTTTTTTCTTTGTTTAGTTGTGTTCTTGGTTTTTTTTTTTGGAGTTTCCCCACCGTCGTTCCCTGAGGTCAGTTTTTCAGCTCATTCGAGTCCGGTCGTGAGGGATCGCCGGTTTGAACGAATCCGGCCTGCTTTGGAGGGTTTTCCGAGAAAAGAGCGTGAGGCCGTTCTGCCCTTTCGTGTGAAAGTGTCAATAATATTTTTCCCTTGTGTTTTTTTTTTTTTTCTCGAGACTTAGAAGCGTCCCCCCTTTTCCCCCAATCGCCCCTCCCACGGGCCCGGCCTCGTGGCCCTTCGTTCACTGAGGTTTTTTCCAGCTAGTGCGCCTGTGCCAACCCCCCCCTAAGACATTCGTTTTCCCCCTCCCATTTTCCCACGTACGCCCGCTTTTCTCCAATCCCCAGGTTTACCCCCCCTCTGCGCAATTATGGCGTCTGGAAACTTCGCCCACGTGCTTCCCCCCCCCTTTCTTTTCGAGAGCCCCCGCCCCATTTTTTTGCTTTTTTTTTTCGTCCGTTTTACCCCCAGTTCCCGCTGCTTTCCGCTTCTGTTTCCCCCCCCATTCCCCCCCCCCCCCCCAACAGAACCTCGTTTTCCCAAGTTGCCGGTTCTGTTTGAGGCTTTTTCTCTTGCCCCACACCCATTCCCTCGACCTCTTTCGACCCCCAATCAGCCCGTTGCAGTGCTTTTTTCTGTGGTTTTCTCGAGACTTTTGCTCGACCTTTCTTTTTCCCCTTGCGCCACCGTTTTCCGAAGCCTTTCCCGAACCCCCCGCTTCTTTTTGCGAGGAGCCCCCGGGCCCCCCGGGCGCGTTCGGTGTCCCCCCCTTCTTTCTCTCCCAGGAGGACCTGCTTTTTAGAGTTCGATTCCCTCTCTTCCCTGACCGTTCAGTATTCGCGGGATTGGACCCCCCCCTAGCCGTTCCGTTCTTGACGCCTTTTCTCTTTCCCCCTCGGGCCAGAGTTTTCGGGCCGCGGGCGGTATTTTGACCACCCCTTTTTTCTACGAAGGCCGAGAGGGTTTCATTTTGACCCCAGGGAATCCCCCCCCCCCGATTTAGTAAAAGCATTCCCCTATATATTTATCCTACCTTTGTTTTTCTTTATGATCACTCTTGCCGAATTTAGTTTTTCTCGAAGGTACCAGTCCACCCATCAAAGGCTCAGGTCCCCCGTCCCCTTTTTTTTTGGTTTTATACCGGACCAAGTGCTTCATAACCTTATGCCCATCGGGCTCTCCTTCCCCCCTTCATGGTCGATCGTGAAACCATTTTCCTTCTTCTTTTTTTTATGATCTTGTCCTCTGTAAACCTTTTCCTCCTTGGCTCGTTTTTCCACTGTTGAGGGGGAAATTTTTTTTTCTCCGGTGAGACTTGATGGTAGGGTTTTTTTGCTTTTTCGTCCCTTTTTTTTGGTTAGTTGGAGGGGTATCTTTCTGTCTAGCCGTGTCTTGCGTGTTTTTCTAATATTACGACCCTTCTCCAGTTTCTCGGTGGACCCAACCGCCCTGCTTGCGAGGTCCCTTTCCATTGATTTGAGCATTTTTTTCCCCCCTCGATGGGAAGGATTCTATATCCCCAAGTTCCCCCCCCTTTATGAGTGTGACAGGGAACCCCTTAGTGGATTGTTGTTCTTGAAGAGTGGGTTCATGAAGACACGTTTGCACCCCTCAGAGGCCCTGGAGTCGTAAATCTTAGGCTTTATTTTTTGTGTGCTCGGTTCATCGTGTCAGTTTCGCCCTAGGTTTTGACTTGGTTGCTTCGAGTAGATCCTTTCCCTTTTTTTTTAGTAGTTTTCTCGATCCCACCGCTGGTCTTCTCATCCCCCCCCCAACTGCAGCTGCACTATTTCCTCCCATAAATGAAAACACGCCTTTTTTGCAGGGCCGGGGAGCCGTGTTTTTACGGGGCCGTTCGATTACGTTTTTTTTTCTCGGGGATGATCTTTTTTTTTTTAACCGGCCGGATTCCTTTTTATGTTTTTACCCATCTAGTTTCTTTACTGAGGGCCCCCCCTTTTTCCGTTTGGGGTTTGGCTTCTTCCTTCCCTTTGGATTTGAGTTTGCTAATGGTTTTTTATCCTAAAGACCCCTAAGATGTCCCCCTCTTTTTTCTTCCTCGATAAGGATACGTGGTTTTGTTTTTTTCCTGTCCATGTAAGAACATCGGCTGGGGTCATGATATTTTTTCCTTCCCTGTGGTTAGAGCGTTGTTTCCCCCAAAACGTCGATGTCCGGGGTTCTTCCTCGATTCTTAGGGCTTGTCTTTCTTTTCTTTCGCCGACACCTCCAATGTGTAGCTACTCGGGGAAAGGGATCATCGATGCTGCGCCCTCTTTTCTCCCCGAGTCGATCCCCGATAGGGAGGTTTGGTATGTGCTCCGGTTGTTCCCTTTTTCCTCCTTTTTTTCCCCCGGATGCTCCAATTTCTTTTTTTTCTTCGTTTCGGGTCGAGTCCTTTTTGAGTTTCCTTTTTTTATTAATAGAAGTGTGAAGTTTCCCAAGATGGGGTGGCAAGTTTTTTTCTTCCCCTCTATCACCCTCCCCTTCGAAAGTTTTTTGAAGTTTTGAGCGCTCCCCTCAATTTTTCCTTCTTTCATTCTGGCCGGATCTTCTGGTGACAGTTCATAACATTGTTCACCTTAGTGTTTCTCCCCCCTTCCTCTTTTTCCGATAAGTATTCTCCTGATATGCTTTGGCTTTTCTTCGACCCACCCCGACAACGGTTTTTTTGGGATTGTTCCCTGCCACCCCAACGCACCTCCCCCGGCTCCCGGCCTTTCTGGCCACCTTTGCCCTGGCGTGACCCTTTGGAGCGTCACCCCGCCTTCCTTTCTGGTCGCCCTCCCCCCCTGTGTTAAGTCCTTCTTTCCCCCAAGATACGATACATACAGTTTCTTTTTTTTTTTGCGGCCCTGGTTTTTATTACAAAGTTTCACCCCTGTTGCCGTGCGTTTTTTTTTTCTCGTCTTTCTTCATTTGCTGCCTCCTTCCCCCCAGAAATCTGGTCGTATTACAAAGTTTTACTCTTTTTTTTTTCTTCCCCACTGTCCCCGCTTGCTTCAATACTGCGAATAAGCCCCTCTCTTTGGCGGTCCTTTCATATGGTGCTCTCGCGCGATCATGGGAGTACTCCTTTTTTTGACGGCAATTTCTTTTCCCTCCGCGGTCACACCCCCCCCTTTTGCGGATGAACCTGTCGAATTGGTTTCCGCGGTAATTCATTTCTTATGGTCGATGTCATCCTTCCCCCCCATGCGAGTCCCCCTTTCCTTCCCCCCCGGAGCCAACCTTCCCTCCCCGTTGTTTTTCCCTCCGTCTGCTCTACGCCCTTTTTTTCTTGCCTCCCCTTCCCTCCCGAAACGGCTTCATCCTGTGGCCTGGACAACTTCCCTGCTGAACTTTTTCCTGGTCACCCCAATGGTGCTTCATTTCTATAACCATCCTCTTCGGGTCCCACCCCCCTCCCCCCAGTTCCTTCGCTGCCCTAATGATCTCGGGCATGGACCTTCCCCCCCCTTTTTTTTTTTGGTGAGATACCATTTCCTCTTTTTATGTGTGTTTTTCTTCTCTTCTTGATCCGCTCCCCCCCTTGTACCTGTTGGGCAGAGGTCAATTGGTCCCTTTCGTTCAGCGGTCTGAGTCGTTGGTCCCCTTTTTTTTTTTTTTTTGATTTTTTTGGTGTGATCCCTCCCCCATGGTGTCAGACCGTTCCTTTTGGTGTTGTTCCTCCCCCTTTTTTCACCTTAAAGTTTCGTTTCCAAGTGATTGGGAAGCTTCGGCCAGTGCGGGTCCCTTCTACACCAAGTGGACGGTCTGTGACAAAAGGGCCCCCCCTTTTTGTGAAGGACCGTTTGCCGGGAAGGGTAGTTTGGCCGACGGGGGATTTTAGTCCTGCATTTTTTTGTTTCTTGTACAACTTTTGTCTCATCTCTGCATTCTCCCTCCTAGCTCTTAATCTCCGGGTTTTTTCCCCCTGATGTTTAAAACTTCTTTTTTCGCGAGGACCTGCCCCTCCCCGACCGGCTCTCTTCCTTCTTAGTCCTCACCTTTTCTCCTGCGAATGCCCGATTTTCTTGGAGAAGGAACATCACGCTTTGTTTCTTTTTTTCCTAGGCAGGTAGATCCTTGTCTTTTTGGTTGGGACCGTTCCTTCCTTTTTCCACATTCTTATGCCTCTCTTCGTTGTGATAGATTGACTTGCTTCCTCGAGGGAGCTCTGACTGCCCCTTTTTCCCTTTTTCCTTTTTTTTTCTCATAAGAAAAATGCTTCCTCCTGATCGTCTGAGTTTTTTTTTAGTTTTTGGGTGGCTCAATTCACCACTGGCCAGTTTTACCCAGCGACTGGCCTTTTTTCCTCCCCCCGCCGTGGGATGTCTCGTGTAGGTTGTTTCCTTTTTTTCCTCTCCACCTTATTTTTTTCCTTTGTCTGTTTTTCGCCGCTTCCTGAGCGTAAACCGACCGGTCACTTTTTTCCCCCTTTTCCTTCGGTCGCGCACTTTGTTATTACAGGTACATTTTTTCCTCTCTGCCGGTTGACGTTTCTCCGTTCTCTTGGGTTTCCGCAGAGATCCCTGTCTGTTTCCGGTGACGGGTCTACGCCTGCCCTTTCCCTTTTTCCCCCGTCCCGGCTCCTGATTTCCGATAGACAGTACGTTTTTCTCCTTCCCTTTTTATTCCCCTTTTTCCACGTTGGCGGAGCACCCTGAAATCACTCACGCGACTTTTTTTTTTTCTCGCGTCGATTTTTTTCATATCAGTGGTTCTCGGACCCCCCCCTTTCCCTTTGGAGTATCGATTTTGTTCTTTTTTTGCTCAGAACCGCCCCCCCCCTCTTTTCCCGCATTTAAGCCACTTCCCCCCGAAGACTTCGGGAAGAAGGGTCTTTTTCTTCCGAGAACTCCACCCCCCTGAAGGAATGCGACCCCCAGGGGGACGGTTACTCCCCCCCCCCTCTTTTCCCTGAGAGGGAAGTCCCTTCAGTGCTGGTGGTTTTTTTCCCTCCCCTTAGCTCCCCTTCTCGCGTCTTTTTTTTTTTAAGCCCGAGGCTCGGACTCTTTTTTTTCCTCTGCCTGCGGACAAATTCCCCCCTGCCCTTCGACGTGTTTTTCTTTCCTGAGATCTGCCCCCTTCCCCCCCCCCCCCCGATCGCCACGGGGCCCTTTCTCGACGAAGTTCGGTTTGAGTCCTTTTTTTTTCTTTTTTTTTTTGGCTAGTATTCATACCACTTCCCCCTCTCCCCGGTTTTTCCTTCCCCTCCGTTCCCCACGCCCACGGGAGGCCTAACCTGTTTTCGTCTTTTTTCCGGAGACATGTTCCTCAACGCCCCCGTTTTTTTTTTTTGATTTCCCGAGTCCCCGTGATGCCCGCGGAAGAAGTGTTCCACATACACCCACACCTCCCCCCCCCCTCTTTTTCTTTTGGGACCACGTCCCGGAGGTATATGGAGTGACTTTTCTCCCTTCCCCCCCCCGTTATTCCCTGAGGGCTGTGACATCAGTCTGTGCCGGCCCTTATTTCCTCCCGAGAAAGAGGATCGTTCCGTTGCGGAGCCTTTTTCCCCCTCCCCCCGGAGTTCTTTTACCGAACGGGACACCGTTTGCAAGATGAGCCGGGACTTTGACTTTGGTCCCGACAGTCCACTCCACGGAGAACCCTCCCCTTCCTTTTTTGGGGGGACGTTTTTGAGCCATCTTCGTTAGGTTTGGTAAATCCCCCTCCTCCGGATTTTTTCTTCTTAGTTACCCCTTCTCGGGGCCCACTTATCGGCGGCTGGTCCTGGTCCCCCCGGCTCTTACTTTTTTTATGAGTGGCGGGAATGTGTACCCCTTTCCATCAACGAACAAGTACTCTCTTCCTTTCTTTTCTCTCTTACGGGTTTTTGTGATCCTCTTTTTAGACTTTCTGGTTTCTGACGGTTATTTTTCCGGTTCATTGCCCCTCAGGAACTGAGTTCCTCTTTGGGTTTTCCCGGCTAACCCTGCGATGCCTCCTTTGGGAAACTCGCCTTTGCCTTTTTTTGAGATTTTTTCCCCCCCTTTCGCTGAATCGTCAATCTCCTGCCGATTTTTACCCTTTTTGCTTCCCTTTGATCTGGTTTTTGGTGACGCCCGGGGGGGGGGGGGGGTTCTTCCTACGTGTCCCCTTTCCCGAATGGGCTCGTTTTTTCCGGGTTCTTCTTTAGGTTTGGTCACGATCGTTCTTTTCCCCTCTTTTTTCCGTGATCTAGTTGCTCTCTCCCTTGCCCTCCCCTTCTGTGCTGCCGGTCACGGATTGCGGTTCACAATCCCCCTCCCGAGAGGAGCGATTCTCTCCCCCCCCCCCCCGGGAGAAACCCCCAGTTTAGGGTAAAGGGACCTGTTGATTGGGTTTGTTTTTTTTTTTCTGGGTGACCATAAGATCTTAGATGCCTCTTTTTCGGCATGCTTTTAGGAGACACCAGGGATTTGGTTCACTTGGGAGTCCCCTCCTTTCCATCCCAGTTCCTTTAAGGAGTGCCACTACGACTTCCTTAGAGGTTTCTTCACTCGGAGTAATTTCGGGTGTTGAGAACCCAACCAACAAACCCACCCCACACCCTTCTCCTTTTTTTTTAGGAGTTTTTTCCCCCCCTATTCCAACATATCTGATATTTTTTTTTTTGCTCCCATAACGAGCTGGGACCCGGGAAGGTTTGCGAAGTCGAGTGCGGGACGTTGTGCATTAGGGGCGGGCTGTCCCGATTCTTCATTCAAATCCCTCGTCGTCTCTTCTTTTTTTTATACTGCTTGAATATCCCTGTCCCCTCAGGGTTGCTTTTCTTCTAAATTACAACGTCGTCTCTTAACAGGAGTCCCCCCCTCACGATTCGCTTGGTGCTTCCCCCTGATTCCCTGGTGGGCGCGACATGCTTTTTTAAAGGGGACAGTCCCCGCCAGACACTGTCTTTATTAGGGCTCTTTTGAGGATTTGTGTCCCCCCCCCAATTTTCCTTTTTAGAGGGGGTGCGTGGGGTGGTTTTCTTCCTTGTAGTCGTGGCTCCTTTTTTTTTTTAGGAGCCGCTCATCTTATTGCCCAAGGCCTTCGGCTACAACCCTGATTCGGCTCCTTGCAGACCTGTTGGAAGTGGGATACTTTGATTCTTGGTTGCTAAAGAAACGTGTTTCCCCCCCCCTTTTTGTCTTTTTTCCCAAGTCCTATTTTCCTTTTCCTTGTTTCCCTGGCGTTTATAGCTTTGGTCTTTATCTTCGACGGGATGCACGAGGGGCCTCTCCGTCCTTGTCCGGGACACCTTTTTTACATTAAATGAGGTGCTGGTCCTTCGCTCCGTTCTCATCCGTATGAATTCCTGTCCCCCTGGATCAGACTCTACCCCACTTTTTTTTGCGGGAGAGGACATTCACACCCTCAATGCCCTCACTCGCACCTTCTCATCGAGGTCAAACCAATACCGCAGACAACAGCCCAAGGGCCAGTTTGAGGCTATATCTTGAATGTTCCTTTAGTCGTTTTACGTTTAGTTTACGGCCGGCCCAACCCCCCCAGGTGTTTTAGGATTCCCCCAAAGACCCCCCATACAGTTTGAATTTTCGGCCACGGCGAGGAGGTCCCCGGAGCGGGTTCGTTAATTGTTGTTTGTTCGACGGGCCTGGTTTACAGCCCGCTCAGTCCTAGATATGTCGGAAGGGCTTTCTTGCGCTCCGGTTTTTTTTTTTCCACACGGGCTGCCCCGTCGTGAGCGTCCGATTGCCGCACCGCGAACATACGCCTTCTACTGTTTCTAAATTCTTTTTCTTTTCCCGCGGACCCTCCGTTTGCATTACCTGCCGGCCACTACTTTCTGCTTTTTGTCTATCCGATCCGGGGCGTCTTTCTCGCCCCGCTTTCATGTCTCTTATAATTTTATCTCGTGCAGTGCCTTTGGTGTGGCCTCGCGCCTTTGTTTCAAATTTTTTTTTTCGCCCTTGATCGATGGCCCCTCTTTTTCTTGCGGAAAGAACTCTTTTTCGCCAAAGAGGCCCCTGTTTTTTTTTTTCACCAGCAGGCACTTTTTCTCCCCAAACTGTCCGCTGGCATGGTCGTGTCTCCTTTTCCTCTTTCCCCTGGGCATCCTTCTCTTTTCAGTGTTGCAACTTCCCCTCCAGCTAGACACGGCTCCCCTAAACTGGGACCTGCCATACCCGGTTTCCCTTGGCGAAACGTGCCACCCACGCCTGTGCACTTTCTCCATTCTTTTGACTCGCCAAACCCCCAAACCTCTCCTTTTCGCTTTTGTTTCACAATGATTCGGCGAGGCCGTCGGCCCATCCCCCTTTTGTCAATCTGATCCTTACCTCCTTTTTTTTCCCCTTACATTTTTGTTGTTTCTGATGAGGAGTTGATGTTCACCCTACCCCCCAGGTGGTAGGTACGTTGTACCCTTCCGACTGATACCTCCTTGGTGACTCGCTGAGGAACACTGTGCGGGGTTTTGGCTTTCCCGCCCAGATTTCTTTGCCATTGTCCCCCCAGTTGTTCGACCATGACTAGGTGTCACGTTGTCTTTGGTCAAGTCGTTGGTTTTTGAAGGTTCCTTCGGCGGACGTTGACTGGCAGATTTCTCCCGTTTGGCAAACAGGCCCCCCTTCCCCCCCCTCTCCTTGCGATTCTTTTCCTTCGTGAGTTTTTATTGTTTGCGGATTGGGTTTTCATCGGAGGTCGCCCAGGATCGGACCTCGTCCTTAATCTCCGGGGCGCCTCTTTCAAAACCCGTGCCCTTCTTTTTCCCCTCTGGACCGGCTCGGGCACGGAATGGTGCTTCTAGTGTTTTTTCCCTTTCATTGACCTCTCATGCCGGTCGAGTCTTTTAAACCTCCCGATGTAGCTCCCTTTGCCATGGAGTCACTTGCGTTCCCCGGGTGCTCGTCAGGACTTGGCTACCCGAGCGTACTGAGGGTGATCTTGCTGCGTTCCCCCTTAGTTCTACCTGCTCCCTGACGGCCGTCTTTTCTCTGGCTCCATCATGCCAACCGCGATCTCAGATCTTTGAGCGCGGGCCTTCCCCTCACTGAGTGTCTCCGTCGGATGCTTTGCGGCGCTGTCGACAGATTGTCTGCCATGTCCCCCTTCTGGCTTTTAGTTGCGTGTGATTTATCGCCTCTCGGTGTCGTGGTGGCGCTCTTTACCTTTTCCCCGTTATGCATCATTCCCTCCCTTCGCTCGCCCTTCAGGGTCCTTGATCCTGATACCCGGGCTTCGGGAGTTCCTTTTCTGGGCACGCCTTGGTTCTTGTTTAGAATTCGGAGCGCGAAATTTTTTTGCCCAGTCCGTTCGACGAGCAGCCGTTCTATTTGACGCCTCCCCTGTGAGCACTTGCGTTTCGCCCGTGGGACACGGGGCCTGAGCCTTCGAATAGTGCTCCACCTCCCCTCTTTTCGCGGCGTTCTTGAGTAATCTGCTTTTTTTTAGGTTTTTGCGATCCTATCTTTTCTGGCGGCTCCAGCCCCTATACCCCTACCTTCCCCACCCCGCCGCCTTTTTGACGAGTTTACCCCTCGTGAGTACTCCCCCCCGTTAAATTGCGCGACCCATTGTGCGTTTCTCTGCCTTTGCCCCCCTCCACTCGCCCACTCGGATCATTTCTTTTATTCCTCCGCCGCTCCGGGAAAGGTGGGGGCGTGAGTCCCGCTGCCAGCGCGCGGTGCGGCGGTCCGTTCCGCCCGGGCGCTCTTTTTGATCCGGATTCTCCCTGTTTCTTGCCCATTCCCCCCAAGGGGCCTGGCGCGGCAAGTAAGATTAGGGTCTCGCCGCCGCAGATCGCCCCGGCCCCCCCCATTTGACTGCGCCGGCTTCTTTTCGCTTTGTGGCATAGTGCCCCTTTGTGAAAACTCCGAGAAATTTTTGACGTTTCGAGGAAAATCCATTTCCCCCCCCCTGAGGCTTTCTGAACTCGCGCGTCGGCGAGGCGCCCCCCTTTGAGACCGGGTGCCCCTCCTTTGCGCCTCACCCCCTACTTGTTTTTGCGCCTGAACCTCTACTTGTTCCCCCCGAGCGCTTCGCGCGGCTTCTTAACCCTCCCAATACCCCCATACGAGTGTGGGGGACCCCAACCCCTTTTCAACTCCCCTGCTCATTAGCACTTTCGAGGACATCTCGTCTTCCCGTTACCCTCGTTCACATGTCGCGTCAGGACTTCCTGAACCTCCGGAATACTCGACTAAGTTATGGGAGAGGTTTGTGGGGCAGCATTTCCCCGCCGTTGAGACCCCAAGACGACCGGTTTCGCCGACGGGTCGACCTCTGCCCTTTTTGCGCGGGCGCCTCCCCTGTCCCCCTCTCCCCCCGATGACACATGGTCTGGTCGAGACCGCGAGTTTCAGCATTCGTCTTGGGGGCCAATCCCCGCCTGCCGGAGGAGGTTTTTGGTTAACTTGCTCGTGACAGGCCAGTAGATGGGTCGCGTTCTTGGAACCAACCCCCGGCTAGGTCCTGGGCGGTGGCCCCCTGGACACGTTGTCCCAAAAACAGCAACTACCAAGGCCCCTTATTGTCGGATCTCTTTTCCTAAATTCTTTTTTTTCTTTTAGAGAGAACGATGAGTGGTGTACGGGCCCAGTCCCACTTGCTGTTCACTTTTTCCTGTAAACTACGAAGGGTTTCTCCCCCGCCCCTCAAGTTCTCCTGCTGGTCAAATTTCTGATCTTCCTCCGAACATTTTTTTTCTTTTTTTTTTTACCGTCCGCAGATTTCCCACCTTCGGACTTTTTCCTTTTAAAGGGTATAGATAAATATGGTCTCCCTTGATTTTTCTTTCTGGCACCAGCTGGGAAGGTCTAAGTGATAATATTCGAAGTTTTTTTTGCGTTATGGGTTCTTCATGTTTCCGTTCTGAGTCTTTGTCGAGGCTATTAAGAGTCTTCATTATTCGCTGGCGGCGTACCTTCTGCCCCCATCGGGAAGGGTATTTTTCGCTCTTTTTTCCCGCTTGCAGCGGCTTTAGAATATACACTGTTCGCCCGCCGTTGCCTTACCGGGTTTCCCCGGGCACCCTTTTTGTGGGAATTTTTGTGCTCTGTGGTTAGCAGAAGTCGGCGTTTACATTTTGGGTCCTTATTTTTTTTTCCGTCGTGCAAAACGTTTCCTTTGGCTTTTTTGTTGGGAGTCCCTCCTTTCCTCTTTTAACTTTATGGTCTCGTCCCATTAGAGCGGGATCTTTTATGATTCTACCTGTTGGGTTACTTTCTCGAGCACCCCTAGATTTTATTCTTGGAGTTTACTCCTGGTCAAACTTCGGATAGCTTTCCCTTAGCAGGAACGCGACGGCCTGGCGACAGTCGAGAAATTTTGCTTTGGGATTGGGGGATCCCGGTTGGTGGCTCCTTGATTTTTGAAGTTTTCCGACACCTTCCCGGCCTCTTCTGGATGATTCCTCGATCCCCACTTTTTTCCCTCTTTGAGACACGTGATGCATGAGAGGGGCTCCCCCCTCCCCCCCTTCCCGAATTGATTTTTGCGGTTCTCCTTATTAAAAGATTTGTCTTTCCCTCGAGAATACACTTTTCCCAGTACATTTCTTGAATGCCCTCACTGGTGTTTTTTTTTCTTCCCGGGTGTTCTTTCTCGAGAGTTTCCCTCTTTTCCCCTTTTAGCTGTTGGTTTTGTGTTCGTAGGAGGTATTTTTCTTTTTTTTTTCTGTCTCAGCCGAAAGAATCTGACCCTGGCTTGGATTAGGTTGAGCTTTTTCTTTTTCTCTTTTCCCATTATTTCCTTTCGAAGTTCCGCTTGTTGATAAGAGCCAGTTAGCCGCAAAGTTGTTTTGCCCACCTTCAAGTGAGAGTGAATGTGGTCCCAGTCGAATGCTTTTCCCCATCCCGGCTTTGATAGGGACTTTGCCCTTGTTTTTGTGCAGGGTCAGCTTCCGGGCTTCTCCTCTTGACCGTTGCCAAGACTTTATCCACGGCTTCGGTCCCCAAGTTGGCCATAAACTCTCTCGATAGGGAATCACCCCATCCTCCTATTTTACACAGGGGTTGCGGCCTTTTCCCTTGGATTGTTTGAATTTGATTTTGATGAATGTTATAGCTCCTCTTTGCCTCCAAAGAGTGTATTGTTTCGCGATCCCCTAAAAATCCACTGCGGCCTCTTTTCGTTCCCCGTCCCCTTTCTTGAGGGTAACCTGCTCTGCCCGCCCCATTTTGGCCTGGTATTTTTTAACCTTGCGCCTCCGCCCTGACTGAGTCTTGTCCGGTGACATGGGTGCTGATTTCCCTTACACGGCTCGGGTTCTTTGGAAGAGTTTTTAGGTGGGAGTGCGCCCCTTTGTCACACCTCCCTTTTTAATACGGGCTATTAACTGTGTTCCAAGCTTCCCCGGTGGCAGCCCACAGGAACAGTATCTTGGATCGACTCCTGCCCGCCGACTCTTTTCAGGCTTAATTCGGCTATTTTGCGAGATTTAGATCCTTCCTCGAGGTTTAGTTGCTTGGTTCACACTTCGCGCGGTTGTGCAAACATTCTGGCTCCCCTTAGTCTTTTTTGTTGGAGGCGCTTCTGATTTCCTGGCGCTACGATTTCATCCAAGAGAGACCCCTTTCCCGCCTTTTCACAAACCTACGCTTTCCCCTTTTCTGTCTGTC
>Ga0179593_1577195_pt1 | contig 16385 bp, 23 predicted proteins | sample CZODoug2_1_08_16_FD_185931 | JGI IMG/M metagenome (GOLD analysis project Ga0179593, IMG submission 185931) | Vadose zone soil fungal communities from Angelo Coast Range Reserve, California, USA - CZODoug2_1_08_16fungal (PacBio error correction) | ecosystem: Environmental > Terrestrial > Soil >... | reverse complement strand
TTTCCCCCCCTTTTTTTTTTGCTTTCAGGGAATTAGTCGAACCCCTTCCCCCCCCCAGACAGAAATTTCTTTTTTTGGAAACGAGGTTTAAAGGAATTTGTCTTCTTTTTCCCCCCCTGAGAAATGAAGAGGAGAGCTTCTCCACGAGGGGCACCCCCTTTCCTGTATTTTTAACCCCTTTACTAGGGAATTTGAATTGAAGGCCCCTGCATGATCGAACGGACCTTCAGGTGCATGGTTCCTTTCTGGAATCAATGAAAATCACCTTTTTTCTCCCTTTTCGAATAAGAAAAAAATCCTTTTTTCCCAAGAGACCGAAGACATTTCCCCCCCCCTTTTCCTAAGGTGCCCCCTTTTTTGTCGGAGTACTTCATTTTTCCCCTCCCCCCTTCCCACTAGAGTAGGGCCCCTCTTTTTTTTTTTTTTTCCTCAATTAGGAATTGCGGTTTTTATTTCTCTTTTCCCCCGGAAAGGATCGAGTTCATTTTTCCTCCTTCTTTTTTTTTCATACCGGTGGTTTTTCGGCTAACCGAGAATTTTCCCCCCCGCCCCCCTTCCCTTTGTGTTGGCCACCCCTTGCCAAAAAATTGGATTTCCGGCTTTTTTTTTTTTTTCCCTCCGAGATGATTTTTTTGGCTGTTGCTGTTTTTTTTTTTTTTTGACGGTGGAACCCTTTGGTTTTTTTTCCCCTGTCTTAGTTTATTGGATGGGCCCCCCCCCCCCAATTACGATAGACTTCTTTCCTTGGCTCCGAGGTGATCCTTTCTTTCCCCCCTCCAAAAAAAAAACCTTCCCTCTTTAGGACGCCATTCTTTTTTGCAGATCAGGGTTTGTTTTTTTTTTCCCCCATCCCCTCCCTTCTTCCCCCAAAGAAGAGGTTCGCCTTTTCTTTCCCCCCTTAAATCTGTGAAACATCCCCCCCCCCTTCTTTTTTTTTCTTTCTTTTCCCCCGCTGAGACCCCCCCCTTTTGGGAACTTCCAGTTTTTTCCCCCCCCATAGGCAGTCCTTCCTTTTTTTTCCAGTCCTACACCACAGAAGATCCACTCCGTCGTACGCCTTTCGTCCTTTTTTTTTTCCCCCCCTTGGTAAAAAGGTATCCAAATCCCCCTTTGGTTAATGGTGGAACTGACCCTTTCCAAATTCTCACCTGCCTTCTTTTCCCCGTAGAGGAGAGAGGGAGGTGTCCCCCCTTTTTCTTCCAACCGAAGCCACTGCCACCTCTCTTCTCCGGCATTTTTTTTTTTTTTTTTTTTTTTTTTTTTTCCCCTTTTTTTTTTGAAAGTTAGTTCCTTTTTTTTTTTTTTGGTTTCGACCATTCCCCCATCCGGATTAATCGAAACTTTTCCCTTCCCCCACGGAGGAAATCTCCCCCCTTCCTTTTTTTTTGTGTCAGCTTTTCTTGTCGCGCAACCTTTCGATTCCCAAAAAAAAAACACCCCCTGTTTCTGGCTTGAATTCCCGTTCCCTTTCTTTTTCCGTGGAAGGTTCGCAAACCTGCCCCCCCCTTTTCCCTTTTTAGGGTAAGCCACGATGTTTCCTTATATTCCTTCTTTCCATGGATAACTTCGATGTGCTGCCCCTTCCGACTTTTTCTCCCCCATTTTTTTTTTTTCGAAGAGAACCGTTATATGGTTTTTCCTACTCAAACTGCAACGCCGGTATGTTCCCTCCCCTTTTTTTTTCCCTTCTGGCACTCTTAGAAAACAATTTTTCCTTTCCTTTTTTTTCATGTCAGAGAACGTTTTTTCTTTCCAGAGTTCGCTACCGGCAATTTCTTCCCCCCCCCCAAAGTGAAAGTGGATTGACGTTTTTTCCCTTTCTCTACCACATGCAGGCTTTTTTTGGAGGCGTATGATCCTCTTGTTTTCTTTTCTTTTTTTTTCTTCTCCCTGATGTGTGGAATCTCTCTTTTTTCTCCTGGTTTCAAAGTCATTTACAGGGCCTTCTTTTTTTCCCTTTTGTGTATGGACTTTTTTTTTTTTTTCCACGATCAACCCATTTTTTTCTGGCGGCATATCGGATCTCGTTGCCTTTTTCTCTTTCCCTTCACTCCTTACCGATTCCAGTAGCCTCAGGATCTTTTTTTCTTCCCAAACGTCTTTACGCCAGCCACCTTTTTCAAAAAAAATCGGAAATTTGCACCCCTCTCCCCCCCTCCTTTTCCTCCCACGTTATGATCTTCAGGAATTGTTTTTTCCCCTTTTGGTGTTTTTTGAGAGAGATCGAACCCTCCAAAGCCCCCCTTTTTTTTTTTTTTTTTTTTTTTTTTCCCTTTGGTTCTTATCTGTGGTGGCACCCTCTCTCTGGATGCCCTTTACAAGAGGAGTTTTCTTTCTTTCTAACTGGAAGCGGTAGATTCAGTTTCCCCCTTTTTCTGCCTCCCCTTTCCTTTTTTTTTTCCAGATGGTGATCGTTATGTCTTTTTTTTTTTTTTTTTTCCCCTTTTTTTCCCCATATCATGATAACCCTTTTCTACTTGGGCCCATGCAACTCCCCCCTTGTTTTTTTTTCCCTCCCCCTTTGAATTCACAGCAGGCGCGCAGCCCTTTTTTTTTTTCTTTCCCCCCCGGATCAGACGGGGGCTTTTGCTTGGACTTCTGATTTGAGTCTTTTCCTTCTCCTTTTTTTTTCCAAGTCATAAAGGGGAAGGTTTTTTTTCCCTTTTCTTAGCGACTCTGTCCTTCCTCATTTCGCGCTTGAAACCTTATACTTTTTTTAAAGAGGGCCTCCTCCCCCCCTTTTTTTCCCTGGCGTGTTCAAGTTGAGGTTTTTTTTTTTCCCATATACGGGTTCTCTTTTTCTTGCGCTAGATTTCTTAGAGGGGGCCTCCCCCTCCTTCCCTCCCTCCCCTTTTTTCGTAGAAACTGGCAAAAGTGTTTTTCTTTTCTCGAACTTCCAACGGAGTCGCTCTTTCTTTCAAAGCCGAACACACCCCGAGTCCCGTCCCTCTTTTTTTTCCTTGGGACGTGTGCTCTTTTTTTTTTTTTTTCCCCCCCTTCGATTTCCGCCTGGCAGCGCCCTTGAGTGATCCGTTTCCAATTTTTCCTTTCTTTCTTCCCTTTTGTATAGATTTTGATCATGTTCTCTCCACAGCTAAACGGCTGCCCCCCCTTTCCTGCGCTGGTAGGTCGTGACGTGGCTTTTCTTTTTTCTTTCTCCTGCGAATTGATATTTTCCACCCCCCTTCCAGCTTGGCGAAACGCTGCTTTGCTGGTACTGGCAGTCAGACGTTTCCTTTCCCTCCTCCCCCATTCCTTGGATTGAGGAATACGGTACTCTTTTCCTTTTTTTTTTTTCCCCCTGACGGCTGGGCATTTTTTATTTTTTTCCCTTTCGGACCAGAAGGAATGCCTCTTGTTTTTCCCCTTTTCCTGGGAAGTTCCGGTGTATCTCTTTTTTTTTTTCCTACTTCCGAGGCTATGAGGGCTTTTGGTATTTAGATTAACAAGGCTTCTGCCACCCCCTTTTTTTTTCCTGGGTGATTGATTGGATTTGGCGACCCCTTTTCGGCTTCTTTATGGGCGGGCTTCCTTTTTTTTCCTGCCGATTTTCCCCCTTATCCCGAAGAACCCCTCTTGCTAAGTTGGTGTTTTTCCGCAAGAAACTCATCCCCCCCTTTCCCCCTTTTCAACCGTCAATGCAAAGTTCCCTTTTTCTCTTCGCGAGGGGTCCTTCTTTTTTTTTTGCCAACCGGGAGCCGTGCGTTTCCTGCTTTTTTTTCAAATCATCGGTTCTTTTTTTTTTTCCCCCAACATTCTGCATGAACTCTATTTTCTTACCGCAATGCAGTGTCCTTGCACTTCCCCCTTTCCCGAACGGACCTTTTTTCCCCCAATGAGTCCGCCGGAGGTTCCAGCTTCGCGGTGGTTCCCTTTTTCCCCCCCTCGTGGAAGACCTCTTTTCTTTTTTTCGTGTTCCTGGGATTCTGATTGTGTCCCACAGTTACTTCGAGAAGGGCGTTCACCCCCCCCTTTCTTTTTTTTTTTTCCCCGATTGGAAAATTTTTTCCCTCCCCCCCCTGGAGGGGGCCGCTGGCGTGTATGAAATTTTTTTTCCCCTGCTCTTTTTTCTCAAGTCACAACCCCCCCTTCCCTCGGTCAAAGCTGGTTGTCCTTTATGGGTTTCAGCCTCCCTTTCCCTAAGATGTTGATCTCTCTTCCCCCTTGAGAGACCTTCGGTGCCGATTTTTTTCCCCCCTTTCTCTTGAACAAATGACCCTTCGACACACGAGTTTCCCTTTTTTAGTTGGACTGAGACCCTTCCTTGGAAAGCTTCTTCTTGTCAGGGAATCCGGCCTGAAGAGACCTTTTTCCCCCCTCCTTTCCTTTTTTCAACAGGGGGAATTTACTGGGTCGCGCCTTTTTTTTCACGGAACCAGTACTGTGGATCCCCAATTCAGGGAACTTCCCCATGACCCTTTTTTTTTTTCAATAGAAAGAGCCCCCTTTTTTTTTTGATTGGCGGATGTTTCCTCGACGGTTTAACCCCCGCCTACCCTTTTTGAAAGTACTTTTTCCGACTTCATTCCTTACGGATCCGTTCTTTTTTTTTTTCCGAAGAAGATCACCCTTCCTTCCTTTATATCGATCGCCAGGATCGAGTTCATGCGCCCCTTCTTCCTTTACTAAGGTTTTTGACGATTAACGAGAATTGCCCAACCGACCTCCGCCCTTTAGGTTGTTTCCCTTCCCATGGATCCTTTACCTCGCTTTTCGGGATTCTTTTTTCTCCCCTTTCTGGGAGGGAAGGTTTCCTTTTGGAATTTTTTTCTCCTTTCCAAAGGGGGGGGGATCCCTCCCCCTTTTTTCTTGGTTGTAACTAGCCCACCCCGACGGTTACTTTTTTTTTGTTTTTTTTTTTTCATTCGCGACATTTTCTTCCCCTTTGCTCCGGGGCTGTTTTCCCCTAAAAACTTTCTTTCCACAAACAAAAACTTTTTTGTCTCATAAAGCGAGACTACGGTTTCTTGGACCCAAGGCAAGCAAGCAACCCCTCCCCCGCGGGATTCGCCGCTTGGCGACCCCTCCACAAAGAAAGAGGTGGACCCTTCTCCCCCCCTGGAATTGGCTCCTTACAGCTCGATCTACCAACGGAACTTCCCTTTTTTTCAACCCATATTTTCCCTCCTGGTCGGAAGTGACTGAAGATCAAATGCTCTCCTCAGCGTCCCTTTGTTCCTCTTTCCCTTTTTTTCTCAAAGTACGATGTGGAGAAAACAAGCTTTTTTCTTTCTGGTTTTCTGTCCCCTCCAGCAAAAATGACCAACTTTTTCTTTTTCTTAGTTGAGAGTTTTTTTCCTTTTTCAGTGCCGGAGTGGAACCCAGGGCGCTTAAAATTGGCCCAATTTTCCCCCTAAAAGAAAGTCTCCTTTCCCTTTTTTTTCGAGTTTCGGGAAATATTCTTTCTTTTGGACCCCATTTGATCAAATCCTCTTTCCTCCACTTTTCCCGGCTTTCCCCCTTTTCACTTCCGCTGCCAAGTTTTTTTTTTTTTCCCGCTCCCCCTTTTTTTTTTTTTCCTCATCGATCCAAAAAAACACCTTCTTTGTGTTTCTTTTGCTTGGCCCAAGGGGCGTGGGGACTTTTTTTTCTTTTTCTCCCCATCCACGGGATGCGCCCTTGCCAAGTGCAGAAGCACCCACGTGCTTGTTTTAAATTATTTTATCCCTTCTTCCTTGTGCCACCTCTAAGAATTCCCCTCCCCCCATAATCCGTTAGCAGAGAAACCCGTGTTATCTTTTTCCCCCCCCCTCCAAACTTGCACGAAGGAGGTTTCCTTTTTTCCCTATGAGCAAAGGCTTTTCTTCGAAAAACAATTCCTCCTTATAGGGTTTCACCCAAGTTTCCTGCGAAAATGCTTTTTCCTTTTTCCCGGGACCTCAAGCAGAGTCCTATTACCCTTTTCCTTTTTTTCCCCCAAAACATGCACCTTCTGACGTTGGCCGACCTCCCCCCCAATCAGAAGTTCAAGGCTTTGCATCGCCTTTTTCCCCTTCTTGTTTATGTTAGGCGGTCTTTTTTGATATAGAAGTTTACCCCCCCTCCCCAGTTTTGAATTTTCCCAACCCTCCCTCCTTTTCCAGGGGAAGGTTATTCCCTTTTTTTCTTTTGGATGATTTGTTCTGGCCTTCTTTGACCCATAAAGATTCCCCCTCTTTCTTACGGCGGATATATGTGTCCTTTGGAACTCCGCTTCCAGTAGCCCTCCCTTCTTTTGTAATAAAAACCGGGGAACCCAGTCCCCCCTCCCCCCCCGATGGAAAAAAATAGGAAGACTTTTTCCCCCCCCCTTCCTCCGCCCATGTGCGCACGTTATTTCCTTTCTTTTTTTTCTTTTTTCTAGAGAGGTTCAGAGAATCCGTTTTTTTTGTTTGTTGGGTTTCTTCGTATCCTCTTTTTCTCTTTTCAAGAACGTTAGAGGCACCGTTCTTTCTTTCCAAATTCGATTTTTTCATTTCCTTTTCTTTTCCGTTTACAAAGAGGAGTGGATTCGGGCCCGCCTCTTTTTCTTTCAGTTATACTCAGCATTTCCTATATCTCCCCCTTCCCCCCCTTTTTTTTCCTTCCGGGCGCGCCAAGGCAGCCACCCCCCCCCCTTCCTTGCTACCCAGGCCCTGTCCATTCCTTTTCTTTTTTTTCCTTTTTGCAAGGAAAATGGGGGGACTTTTTTTCCTCCCTCACATGCCTTTTCTCTGACAAGAAAACAAATCTGGGGATCCTTTTTTTCCACTTCTGATGTGAGTGTTCCTCTCTTTCTTCCTTGTCAGTTTGGGGCAATTTCCCTTTCTCGACTATGCTGAGTCCCCTTTCTTCCTCCCTTTTTTCCCCCCCTTCATACTGGAAGTGTTTCGGATCTTTCCCTCTTTTTTTGGGTCCTCCGGCGTGGCAAATTCCACCATTATACGGGTTCTCTGCTACGTCTTCTTTCTTCTCTCGGGGCCAGAACATGAAAAGGTTTCTTTCCCTCTTTTTCTCGTGTTTTGCGTTATGCACTGGCACTTTCCTCCCGGTTGCAGGTGAGAACCCTTCCCCCTTCGGCCCTTTTTTTTTCCCCGGATTCAAGCACGAAAACCCCTTTTTTTTTTTTTTTCTTGTTTTGATCATTGGGACCCTTTAAGGTGCGCTTCCCATTCCCCTTTTTTTCCCTTGGCGAACTTGGAAGGGCTCTTTTTTTTTTTTTCCCGAATTTGGATCCGGAGAAACACTTTAAATGGTATCTTTTATGCGCCTCTCCCCCTTTTTTCCGAAACGGCGCCTTTCCCCCTTGCGTGGGGTAGGTAGGTGCGTGGGCCTTTTCCTTTTTTGAAGAGGAATTGCCTTTTTTTCCTGCTATATCAGCGCGGAACTTTCCCCTTGTCAGTGGATGGTACTGGCAGTTCCTACCTTTTCCCTTTCCCCCCCCAGAGGAATTGAGACTCGGGTTCCCCTTTCTTTTCTAGTCGGACGTGCTCGATCCCCTTTCTCTTATGTTGATAATCAGACCAGGAAATGTCTTTTTCCCCCCTGGCACTGGGGAAGTTACTTTTTTCCTGCGGAATTCCTGAAGGCTTTCTTCCGCGGTATTTAGTTAACAGCCGGCGTCCTTCGGGATTGGGCATGGTACTTTTTTTTCTTCGAAAACCTTCATCTTGCGCCCTTTTTGCGTTCAAAAGTTGGTTACTGCCGCTTTTTTTCCCTTTCTTTTTCCCACGAGGAGTCCCCCCCCTTCTCAGAGAGGTTGGGTTGGGCCTTCCGAAAATAATCCCTGGGTCGTCCCCACAAAATGTTCCCCCCCCCCCTCCCCCCCCAACTCAACAAGGGCGCCTTTTTTTTCGGATCCATTCAGCAGAGGGAGTTTTGCCCCAACTTTTTTTCTTTTGAGGTCTTGGGGAACCTCTTCTTCTCGTCTCAACTCTTACTTTTCTTTTCTGCATGAACTCGATCCTGGCCTTTTCTCCCCTAAAAAGACAATGCCTTCCCTCTGGTCTTCCGACGGATCTCCCATATTGCTGAATTGCGTACTCACTTCCTTACAAGCTTCGGCTTTTTTTTGCGCTGGCAATTCGTGTTTTTTTCTTTGGCGATTTATGGCTTTTCCTTTCTCTTTTGCATCAGTGGACTCACCCTCCGACCCATCCTTTTTTCCTTTTTCCGATGCAAGTTTTTCTCTTTCCCGGGAGGGTGACCGCTTTTTTTCTTTTTATGAACATTTCCCCTGGGATGGCTCCTCTAAATGAAATGTCCTTTCCCCCCCCCTCGGCCGCATTTCTGGCGTTCCTCCCTGATAGGACCTGTAATATTTTCTTTTTCCCTAATAAGTTGGTGTTGTTGCTCGGAGATCCCTTTTTTTGAAGATCCTTTCTTTCCAGGGAGGATCTTTTCTCTTGACCCGCCAGAGGAAGAAAATGTGGGTCCCCCCACGATTTTTTCCTTAGTTGACTGAGCCACCCGGCCTTCTTTGTGGAATGAAATTTTTCCCCCCCAACCTCTTTTGGCACCTCCTTTTCGTGTTAGAAGACATGTGATGCCTCAGGGAAGGTGTTTCGCGCCCCTGGGGTGGTAACGCTTTTCCCCCTTTTTGAACCTTTCTTTTTTTTTTTCACCTAAGAAATCCATGAAACTCCCGGACCATAGCCAATAGGGTCCCCCTCAGCTTTTTTTTTTTTGAGCGCACGAGACGTATTTACCCCCCCTTTTTTTTCCAAAGCGCTTCTGTGTGTCCGGCGTTTAATTTCGTACGATTAAGTCGGCCGCGCCCCTTTCTTTTTTTCTTTCTGCATTGTTTTCTAGATTCGATTCTCTTCGAGTTCATGCAGGGACATGTCTTTTTTTCAATAGGGACCCCCCAACGATAACCGCTCCCCCCCCCCTTTCCCAAGACCTCCCGACACTTTTTTCCCCAAAACCCCCCCCCCCCCTTCTGGAAATGAAATGATCTCCTACGAAGGAGAGGGGATCTGTGTTTTTTGCTTTGCATGACGGTGGCCCCCTTTTTTTTGGGGGGACCCCCCCTTAGGGGATTTCTTTTCCCTAGCCCAACAAAAAACTTCCTCTTCCTTTTTCCCCCCATTTGATAAAGAGGGGATAAGTGTTTTTTTTCCCCTGAAGGGAAAGGAAACAACCCCCGCCCGCCCTTAGCTCCTTCCTCTTTCAGGGTTTAGCAAAAGCAAGCCCTCCCCCCAACGTTTCGTTGCAGTCCAATTACCGCTTTCCCTCAATAGCCATACCTCCTTCTACGACTCGAGATACCACACTGACCCTTGGCCATGGGCAATTCAATCCCCCCCCCCCCCCCTTCCTTTTGTCGGAATTTCCTCAAATGCTCGCGAACGTCTTACGTCCCCTTCCCTAGGAAAAGGTACCGAGCCCCCTTTTCCGCCTTTTTTTTCGGAACACTCTTTCTTTTCTGGTCCCCCTCTCCCCCAAGTACCAGGCAAATTCCACCCTAGTTTCCGCCTTTTTTTTCCGGTGGGGCGGGAGTGGAACCTGGGGGCTCCCCCCAAACAGAAGACCCACTTTTTTTGCCTACCACGCCTTCTTCCTTTTTTCGTTTAGCTTTCAGTTCGCGAAGAGTCTCCCTTTGGATGTCCCCCCCCTTTCATCCCCCGAAAACTTTTTCCGGTCCCTTTTTTGCACTAGCTGGCCACACGCCGCTCAACAAAAAAAACTTTTCTTTTCAACCCCGGACTGAGTCTTCCAAAAAAAACCAACCCCTTTTCCCCCCGCTCTGTGTGTAGGTTTTTCCTTTTTCCCCTTTCCGGTGGTGCGCTCCGTGGACTTCCCCCCCGGGTGCGACACCACTGGCAGTGCAGGAACTCACCTTCCCCATGAGAATGGATAAACTTCCTCCTTTTTTTTCTTCTTAGCCTTGGAAATAATCCCGTAGGGCCTTTTTCTTTTGCCGGAGAAATCACCTCAAACCTTTTCCCTCCTTCTTGAGGGAAAGCTTCCCCCTCCCTTCTTTTTTTCCCCCCTTATATGTTTTCAAAGCGCCGTCCCCCAAAAATGGCGTCCCCCCAAGAAGCCTGACAACTCTTCCCCGTGATGGAAGTGGCCCCCTCCCCCTTTCTTTTCACGCCTCAAATCAGACGTTTGGCCTTTCGCGGAGGGGCCCGCTTTTCTTGTCGGCGACCCTTTCTTTGTGGATTCTATATCTTCCCAAGTCCCCAGTTATTGCCCCTTTCCTGAATTACAAGGGGGCCTGGAGGTAATTTTGATTTTCTTCGGCGGCCCGGGACCTCCCCTGCTTTTTCCTTCGGATTTAAATAGGGACTTTAGGTATAAACTGCATTTCCTTTTTTTCCCCCCCCCCCCCCCCCCCCAGGATATTTGCCGCATCCCCCTTTTGACAGCCCAGCAAAGTTTCCCCCCCTCTTTTTCCCTTGCACCCACCGAGAAGAACTTTTTTTTCCCCCTTTCATGATATATTACAGCCTTTTTTCCCCCCCTTACGGTGTTGTTTGGTTGTTGTTTCTTCGAACCACATTCTTCCCTCCCTTGGCGGCAAGGCGGAGTTTCTCCTTTTTTTTTTCCCCCCTTCTTTTTACTTTTCTTTTCTTCGTGGATTTTCTGCAAGATACTGAGCTACTTGTGTCAGCGGTGTTCTCCCTCCTACGAAGTTCAAGAGTGGCAGTCTTTTTTTTCCCCCCTTTTTTTAGACAAAAATCATCCTTCATCCTGCTCCCCTCTTTTGCCCCATGGCCGAAGAACTGGTGTGGGACTTTTTTTTCCCCCTTTTTCCCAAAAGAGGCGCCCCTCTCCCCCTTTCATCAGGCCGCTTCCGCGATGTCATTTTTGGCGTCGGTTCCTATATAGGTCTGGGGCCCCTGTCACCCTTGGAAAGGGGAGGCGCATTTTCCCTTTTCTTCTTTCTGCATTTCGCGCTTACACTTTTTCGAAGAGGGAGGACCTTGCTTCAATACTCCCTTTTTCGGTGATTAAGAAAAATATTCCCTTTTTCCCCTTTTTCGGAGGCCCTAGATTATTAGTGATTCCCAATCTAAGGTTATAAATGGATCATGGTGCTACCCCGTTGAGTTATGACATGGCCCCCCCGTTCCCCCGGTGGCAGTGTGCGAAACCTTCACTGACGCGGAAAGCCCCCCCTTCCCCCCCCCGAAACCACACGAGCGGCGCTTCGATTGACCAGTCGGAAGTTGGCGCGGGACCCCCTTTAGGAAGAGAAATTTTCCTTTTTCTTACCGAACACAAAGTTTCGATTTTTTCTTTTTCTCGAGTTGGGATTTCCCTTTTTTTCTTTTTCCCCCAAGCAACGGCGCTTTCCTTTCCCGGCTGGTAGTCGGTGGCAGTGGCTCGTTTGTAGCCCTTTCCTTTTCCCATCACGCCGCCAGTCTTAACCCCTTTTCCTTTCTTTTGAGATTTTCCATTGCTGTACTGGGCATTCAGTCCTTTTTCCACCCCAAGGCGGACTTGAGACCTTTTACTCTTCTTCTTTTCTTACGAAGTGATGCAGAGCATTGTCTCCCTTTTTTTTTTCTCCTGAAAAGTAAGGACTGCCTATGTTTTTCCTTTTTGAAGTTCCGGTGGGATTCTCTAGCTCCCCCCTGGGATATGGCTTCTTTCCCCCCCTTTCAACTGAGTTTTGCGAAACCTCCCTGGAAGGGGTGCTTGATGGCTTTTGCGAACCCCTCTCTTTATGGGATTAGATTTTTCCCTTTCCAGGTTTCCTGACGATTTCCCCCCCCCCGCGGAGAAACCAATTTTCCCTCTATCGTAAGTTGGTTGTTTTTCTCCAAAGTGAACAATCCCCCTACCCATGTTAAAAGTCATGCCAAGCCCCCCCCCCATGAGAAAGATCTTTTTCCCCTTCCTCTTTCCTTTCAGGGCATTTTTTTGCCCCAAACGGAACCGCGTTTCCCCCCCCAAAGTGCGAGGGGATCGTCCTCCCCACCTTACTTTCTTATGAACTCGAATCCTGTTCTCCGCTTACCGGCAATGCAGACTTTCTCCCTTTTTTTCCCGAAGGAGTGCGTAAGACCTTTCTTTTTTTTTCCCACGACGGGTCCCCTCTCTTTTCGCGGGTGTTACCGTCGCGGCGCTCCTCTTAGCAAGATTGTTTTTTTTTTCTGAAGTTCCCCTCCCATGGACCACCAGTCCTTTCTTTTTACAAGCCTTCGCTCCCCCCCCCCTTTTTTTTTCGCCCAGCACGAATTACCTTTTTGTCGATAAAGGACGTGGTATGAACTTCCACGTGCTCCCCTTTCCTTTTTTCCCGTCAAACTAACATGCAATTCGGTTCCCCCCCCTTGCGCGTTGGCATTCTGTCGGTTTTTTTCCCCTCCCTTGATTCGGCACCGGCCCTCTTCTTTCCTTTTTTTCCTTCTCCTCCGTTGTTTTTTCTTCGATCACACTTCTTTTTTTTTTTTTTTCTTCGTCTCGTCGAACCCAGGCACCCCTCCGAAAAGACTGCTTCCCCCACCCAGGAGGTTTTCCCTTGCTTTGTAGTTGCTGCTTTTTTCGGGCGTGAAAAATTTCCTCCCCCCCCTTTCCGGGCCCCCTCCGGTCCTTGCCTTAGACCTTTTCTCAATTGAGGGACTTAAGGTGGGTAACGGCCTCTGCTCGAAACTTTAGTACGGGGAGTACATCCTCCTTTTTTAATTTCCCCCCTTCTTGCCCACTCAGAACATTCCGTCCCTTTTTTCTCCCACGAGTGTGGGGTTTTTTCCGTCCGAACGTCTCCGTTTTTCTTGTCCGGCGTATTTTTTTCCCCCTCTCTTAACTTCCGTCGGGCTTTGTCGAAGACTTGGATTTTTTTCTCGATCGATTTCTCCCGAGTTAATGAAGAACATGTCTTTTTTCCTCCTACGGGAACGATACCCCCCCAGACCTAAAGACAACCTCTTTTTTCCCCCAAAAAGAAAATGATGTGCCTTTCTTTCCTAGGGAGATTTTTTCCTCTGGCTTGAATGAAGGTGTCCCCCCCCTTTTTTCAACGGGATATTAGTTCTTTTCTCCAACAACTTACGGATAGATTTTCCTTTTTTTTTTTTAAGAGTTGAATCCTTTCCTTCCCCCCGGGAAAAAGACAAATAGGCGTCAGGAGTGGCTTTTGTGAACCCCTCGACCCCCCCCTACCACGGCGCAGGATCCCCTTTTTTCGACAAAGAACGCAAGCCCGAGGTTCGGCCTTTTTTTCCCCCACCACACACTCACCGCTGTGGCCATCCTTCTCAGGGTGAATGCTTTTCTTCCTAGCCCCCCCCCCCCCTTTGAACCCCCCCCCCCGGCCCAAGCAAAGCCACCCCCCCCCTTCATGGTCGGGAAGTGACCCCTCTTTCCAAGATGGCTCGCATCCTTCTCTCGGTGGCCGAGGAACCTCAAAGGTCCGCTTTTTTCTTTTTTTAGGTAAAAGGTGATTCATTAACAGCCCCCTGGACAAATTAGTCACCTGCGGGGGCACGTTTCCTTTTTCTCAAGAGGAAGGAGGTTCCTTTCGACCAAAGGCGCTTCACTTTTTTTCCGGCCCAAGGCCCCCCCCCCCCAGCGGAAGGAGTCCTTCCCCTTTTTCTCGTTTAGCTTCAGTTTTTTTCGCGTTTCCGAGGCGGACCTTGGAAAAAGTCCCTCCCCCTAATCGAAACTTTTCCCGCCTTTGCCTCTGCCCACTCGCTGCCAAAGTGGGGACGCTTCCCCGTTTTGCAACCGTCGACTGGTTCCCCCCCAAAACAGAGATCTTTTTTGGTTTTTATAACGTGAAGGTTTCCCGCTCCGGTGGAAGGTTCGACCTGCTTTTCCCCCCCTTTGCAAGTGGGAAGCCCTCCCCCCTCCTGAAGCTTCTGTTCTGCCGCCGGGGATAAGGAATCTAGGCCGCTTTTTCCCCCAGAGAAAAACCAGGATATGGTTTCCCTTCCTACGGCCGGAGGCACGACTGCCTCCTGGGCCCTCTTCGAAAAAACAATGCCAGTTTTCTCTCTTCCCCCCCCCCGAAATGATTTCCTCCCTTTTTCCCCGGTCTACCCTGCACCCTGCGGCGCTTTCAACCTTTTTTCCCGTGGATGAAGTTGGGCGCATCTTTTATAGGAAGACTTTCCCCCCCCCCCTTCGACCGCGGGGAGCTTTTTTTTTTCTTCATCCAGATTGTTAATGGTCGCGCCATTTTCTGCTGTGGAAATATCCCTTCTTTTACAGTCCCCCAGTTTCTTGCCCCCTGGGCCAACCTTCACACCTTTTCTTTCCTTGTTATCAGGATGAATGTTCCCTTTCCGGACCCATAATCTCCCTTTTGTCTTCTCTTAAGGGATTGCGTCAGTTCCCTCCCCCCCCGCTTACAGGAGCCTCGGCTCTTCCCTCCCTTGGGACACGCCAGCCAACCCTTGAAAAAAAATCGAAATTTGCACCACCCACCCCTTTCCCCTGTTGTTTGCACGTTCTGCTTTCCTTTTTTTCGCTCTTTTCCTGCCTCCTCCGTGTTTTTTTTTTTTTTCTAAACAATTCTGAAGATCCCTCCATTTGAGGTTCTTCTGTGGGTGCCAAACCCTTTCTTGCTGTCCCGTTTACCCATGGAGTCTTTTCCCTTTCTTCTACTGGAAGCGGGAGATTCCTTCTCCCTTTCCTCGTCAAGCGTGGCAGATGGTGATCTTTCTTTTTTGGCCGCCAAATCATCAATTCATCCTGATAACCATTTCCCCCCTTGGCCCATGCAAGACGGGGGTGTGACCTCCCCCTCCCTCTTTCAAACGTTCAGGCGCGAGCCCCCTTTTTCCACAATCTGGATCAAGACTGCTTTCCCTCTTTTCCAAACTTTCTGATTTGAGTAGTCCCCCCTCCTCACTGTGGCAGGTTTGGGCCCTTTTTCTTTCCGCGCACTCTGCTTGAGTCCTTTCTCGGCATTTTCGGCTCCTTTCATTGTTTTAGAAAGAGGGGTTTTCCGTGGAATCGGTGGGTATTCGCACATATTAACCGGTTTCTTTCCCCCCCCCTGCGGGGCTTAGATTCTTAGAGGGGTCTCCCCCTCCCCCTCCCTTTTTAAGTGAAAAAACATTCGTGGGCGTCTTGCTCCTTCCCTTTGCAGGTGCGAACTTCCAACGGGTCCCCTCCCCCCCCCCCCGGGATTCAAGCCGAAAAAACCCCCCTCTCGATTTACCAGTCGACGTTGCTTTTCCCCCCATTTTTTTGCGGCGCGCACTTGGTCATGCTTCCTTTTATCCGGGGGAAAAGTTTCCTCCTCCCCCCCTTTATCCGTCGCCTCGTCCTTCCTTCCTCTTTTTTTTCTACCTCCCTCTTTCTCGCCTTCCATCATTCCCCTCCTTTTTCGCCTTTCTCTCTCCATTCTTTACTCCCCACCCCTTCCTTTGCCACTTTCACTCCCCCTCCCCTCCCTCCCAACCCCCCTTCCAGCTAAAGGGAGCTTTTTCCCCCTTTTGGTTGGCTTCGGTGGCCGTGGCTCGTTTTGAAGCCTGATCTTTCCCCCCGAAGACGAATATTATCCCGTTCTTTTCCCTCTGAAATTGTCATTGCTGGTTACATGGCCAGTGGCTTTCCTTGTTCCGAACGCGGACTGAGACGCGGGTAACGCTTTTTTAGTAGTAAGGACGTTTCTTCCTCTTTTTCCCTTTTTTTTGAACTTTTCCGACCAGGAAGGCTGACTATGGTTTTTTTTTCCCTGTTGAAGTGAAGGGTTCCTTTTTTTTTCTTCTCATTGCGGAGCTATTGGGATGGTCCCTGTTAATTTTAAGTTTCCCCCAGCGTCCCCTTTGCCGGAAAGGTTTTTTTTTTTCCCCCCCTGACTGCGCGTTTCCTGGCGTCCAAAAGTTGTTTCCTGCTCTTTTCGCAAAAAACGTTCTCCCCCCCTTGGGCGAATTCCGTTTTTTGGGCTTAGTTCCATCCCCAAGGATTCCTCCCTGTCTTCCCCCCCCCCCCCTTTCATGTAAAGGGCCCAGCCACATTCCTCTTCGGAGGTATTTCTCCCCTTTTCCTTCCTCGGAACACGCGTGGTCTGCCTTTTTTTTCCCGTATTCCCACTCTAAAGGCCCCTACATGTTTTTTTTTTCGGTGCTGTTGCTCGTGATCGATACCTTTCTTGGCCCTTTTTCGAAAACGGATTCTTCCCCCTCTTCTTTTGTGGAAATCTTGTCTTTTTTTTTTTCGACCGGACGGGCACAGATTCCTTCCCCCTTCTCCTCGTCGGAGGCGGCTCCTTCCCCTTTTTTTGGTTGCCCCATTTCTTGAGTTTCCTTTTTCCTTCATGGGACTCAAAGTACTTCGAGCTTCCCCCCCCTTCGCGAAAAGTGCCCTCTCCCGGTTCTAAGCACGCCTTTTTTCTTTTTTCCCGCTGGGTCGCCTGACCTTTTCCCAATTCACGCTCGGTCCTTTCAGTCAACTACATCCATTCATGTCCCCCTCCCTCATTTCTGGCGAGTCCTTTTCATCCACCTGATCGGCACCCTGCC
>Ga0179593_1391103_pt1 | contig 16385 bp, 28 predicted proteins | sample CZODoug2_1_08_16_FD_185931 | JGI IMG/M metagenome (GOLD analysis project Ga0179593, IMG submission 185931) | Vadose zone soil fungal communities from Angelo Coast Range Reserve, California, USA - CZODoug2_1_08_16fungal (PacBio error correction) | ecosystem: Environmental > Terrestrial > Soil >... | reverse complement strand
TACGGAATTCTTCTCTTTTTTGGTTAACCTGGGGCCACTCCAAGGCTTTTTTCATGTTTTTTTTGCTTGGCGTTGTGGGTTTTTCTCTTTTACAGTTCTTTCTTCTCTGTCGTTTGTCTTTCCTATTTCCCGTACCAAACTCTTGGTCATAGCTGCCGTCCCGAGTAGACCCGTCAGACTTCTCCCATATAACTCCTTAGCGGAGATGAGCTTTCTTTCTTCTTCCCCCACTTTTTCTTCCCTTTTCTTCTAAGATTCTCTCTGCTTCCTCTCAGTTCCGCTTCTAAGCAATGAATCTCCGGTTCGCAGACTGAGAAAATATCCCCTCTTTTCCCCCTCCTTCAAAAGTTTGGGATCTCTCCCCTTTTTCCTTTGCCCTCCTTATGCTCTCTTCCAACCCTTTTTGGACCTTTTTCCCCCCCACCCCCCAGACACTCAGTCCCCAAAAAGGAACGCTTTCTTTGTTATTCCTCAGAATACGTTCCCCTACTTGCGTTTAGTTGCCCTTCCCTTTTTCTTCCCCATGACTCTTCTTTCTTCCCCTTCCTGATTTTGCACTTCTTCTCAGGTCCTCTCTTGACTAGTTTCCTTCACCCGTGAGAACTTGTGAATTCTCTTCCTCCCAGAGGAGCCTTTAAGAGAACGTTTTTACCCATGGTTTTTCTTTTCCTCCCCCTTTTCAATGTCCCGGTCTTTCTCCGTTTTTCCCCTACGGCTTACCTTCTTCCCTTATTTTGAGTTCCTTCGGGTGTGACTTCCATCCTTCCTTTATCAGTGAGTTCCCTCCCGTCTTAGGTCTTTTTGTACTTTTTTTTTTCACGCAAAGGATTGCTGACTTTCCCCTTTCCCCCCAGTCTGGATTCTTCTTCTTTTCCCAACAATTTAAACCTTTCAACCGCGAGCTTTTGGCTGGCAGTTTCCCAAAGTGTAGGGGAAATAATTGTTCATGATTACCTTATGATTTGAAGAATAGGCCCTTCTGGGAATTCAAAACCTAAAAACCCACTTTCTCTACAGTAGGGGGAAAAGACCCTTAAACCAAGAGGAATTTTTCCCTTTTCCTGTTATTCTTCTTTGGAGAGTCATTCTAATTTCTTCTTTGTTTTTTCTTGTCTTGTTTTTATGTTCGTGTATTTTTCCCTTTTTTTTTTTTTTTTTTTTTTTGTTTTTTTTTTTTTTTTTTTTTTTTTTTTTTTTTTTTTTTTTTTTTTTTTTTTTTTTTTTTTTTTTTTTTTTTTTTGGATTTTCTTCCCCCTGTCCTCTTTCCCCCCCCCCATTCCTCTGATTTTTTTCCTGGAGAGGAATTGCCCCTCAGTTTTCCCCCCTCCTTCTGCTTTGGCACTTCCACTAATTGTCTTCTTTGATAGTTTAAGCGCCATCTCTTTTTTTTTTCTGTAGGTTTCTTTTCTCTTCTTCTCCTTACGTTTTCTTGGCCTCTTCTACCCCCCTCCCCTCTTCCTATCTTCGAGACTCTTTAGTTTTAACACTTCTATTGGACTCACGATTTTTGCGCGGTCCATTTCATGGTCCCTTTTCCCCTTCTCTCCATCGCTTTCTTTCCCCTTCCCCTCTCGGGGTTTCCACCTCCCCCTATGGCCCTCCCTCCTTCCCGGTGAGAATTTTGAGTTTTTTATTCTGTGCCCGTCGTATTCTCCATTCTCCTGACACTTGAACCCCTTCGTATGAGGATTCTCTTTTCCCCCATTCTTCTTCCTCCCGGACTCTCTTCTCTGTTTTTTCCCAGACTCCCCCGCTGAACAAATAGTTTAGCCATTTGACCATTCAGAAGCAATAAGATTGGAATCAACTCAAGTCGCTTTACCTCCCTTTGCCGAGTGACTTCCTTAATATCCTTATTCAAGTAATGGCCCCGGTAATCCCCCTTGTCTCTCTCTTAGGAAGGCCTCGAGTGACGTCATTTTTTTTCTTGGTGGCCTTCTTACCTTTTCCCCTTGCATTAGTCCCTCTATGCCCCTACCCCCTTCCCACCCTTTTCCTTATATATTTTCATTCCATTAATAAGTTTTTTTTTTTCTCGATTTTCCCGTGAAGGCTTTTCACTTTGCATATTTCTTTCCTCACTGGAAAACCTCCCTCCTTCGGTTCCCCTTTCCCTCCCCCCACCCCCCTTTTCGGGCCCTTCCACATATATGAATTCCATTTCTCTGTTGCCCTGAAGGCCCTAAAGCAATTCCTTTCCTCCCAAGTAATCTGCTTTTTCCCTGCTCCCCCTTGGACCTCTTATTTTCCCATTCAGTTGACCAGGTCCCCGGTTTCATCCCCCTCATTATTTCTTAGTAGCAGGTTCCTTTTCCTAAAGTCTGTTTCCTTCCTTCTTTCGTCTGGTAAAACTGCTTTCTCTCTTAGGTTACTTCTCTTTTCCTCTCACACCAATCGCCCCTCCTCCCTTCTGATTTCAATCCTTTTACCTAGAAGGAACCCAAGAACCTGATCCATTTTGACTTGCCAACGGGGATGGCTTGGGCCCAACCCTTTCTTTATACTTTTCTTTACAGATTTCCACGTCCCCCTCCGTTTCCAACCCTTTTTCCACAAATCCTCCCGATTCGCTCGAATCGTCCCCCCTCCTTCTGGCGTTTTTTCTAGCCCCCCCGGCAAAACGCTTTCCCCCCCCGAATTCCGACCTTTCCCCCCTTCAAAACTTCTCTCCTCTTCCTGCTTTCTGAGCCTTTTCTTGAAGTGACCTCACAATATTCCTTCTTTTGGCGGTTCCCCTTTGAACCCCTCTCCCCGTTTACACTCCCTTCCCCAGTCATCTGGACATTGGGCCCCCCTTTTTTCCAAGACCCCCCTTCCCTTTCACTCTACTTCCGGAATAGGACCCCGCCCGAATACCCTGTTTCAACATTCCTGACGTTTCCGCGGGTTTAACAGTAAGGCCTTGATTTCTTTTTTCTTTTCCCCTCTTTTTAGTTTCCCTTTTTTTTCTCCTCCAGTTGCAGTCGTTTCTTTTTCTTTCGAATAACCCTTCCTTAACTTCAACCCTTATTAACCCCTTTTTACGACCATCCACCTCTGCGAATTTGTGTTTTATTGTACATTTTTTTCCCCCTCTCTTCTCTTTTTTTTCCTTTCTTTTCTCAATCCTTTTTCCCCTTCCCATACAGACTTGAATCTCCTTCCTTTATGACCAAGAATGGTTCCCTATGTTCCTTAGATGAGCCCCCCTCTCATAATCTTAAATTCCTCTTCGGAGTAAGCCACCCTGCGGACTTGCCACGTCTTTTCTCTCATGACCTGACTTCTCTTTCTTCCAGGCGTCCTTTTTCCTCCTTCCCGCAGCGTTCTCTTAGAAGGACCCAATTATTATCCTGTCTGACCGCTGATTTTTTTTTCCTCCCCCCTTTTTTCTCTTGCTGCTTTTCGCCTTGGTTCTCCCTTTTTCTTCTCGCGGCCCTTTTTCCTCCTTTGATTGTATTCCTTCTTTCCCCCTCTCCTGTATTTTTTATTATGGAGGATCCAAAATAATAGTTACCCTTTGTGGGCGCTGACTTTTCTTTCCCCCGTCCTTTTTCTCTTTTGGCAACTTTTTTTTCCCCCTCTTTTTTTTGGTTCTCTTCCCCCCACTTTTTTCCTTTTTCTTCTTCTCTCTCGCGTCGCGATTTTTCCTTCTGAAGGAGTATCGCGTGGTTTCTTCCCCCATATCCAATAGTCTTTTTTCTTTTCCTCCCCCCCTTTGGTCTTTCGCATCGTATTTTCTTTTTCCCTAGTAGAATCCTTTTTCATTTTTCTCTCCCTTTGTTTTCCAGTTTCTCGCTTTCATGAAACTGTCCCAGAGATCCCCCAGATACTCCTCCGAACTCCTTTTATGGTTAGCCCCCATTTCCTCGTCTCCCCCCGTGCTTCCCCTAGATTAGGTTTTTATCTTCTCTCTCCTGTGCCCCAATTTCCCCCCCCCCCCCAACCCTTTTGACTTATTTTCCCTGTTTTTTTTTTTCCTTTTCTTGTAATCATCCCCCCTTGGTGGGTGTTCTCTTCCGGTGGCCGGAATTTTACCCGGTTTTTGGGTGGCCTGGGCAAGACCGCTCTTTTTTCTTCTTCCCTCATACTTTTTTTTTTTCTTTTTCGTCCCGGACGTTTGCTCCCCTTTCTCTGAATTCTTTTAAGGTTTCTTTTCTGGAGAGGGCCAAGTTAACCCGTCGGTAAGACCGAGTCTCAACCAGAATATCTCAGCAGTCAAGTACACCCTATCCTTCCATGCGTGAGAGACTTGAAGAATTTTTTTCCTCCCTTGTTTGAGGTTTAACTCCTCGTTTCCCAAAACCCACCCCACTCACCACAAAACCCCCCCCCCCCCCCCCCCCCCCCCCCCCCCCCCCCCCCCCCCCCCCCCCCCCCCCCAACCCCCCCCCCCCCCCCCCCCCCCTTTCTGGCTAATTTTTCTTCAGAGAGACCTGCGCGATTCTTAATGTCTATCCGACTTTCTTCTCCACGCGAGAACGGCCAGATACCCCTTTTCCCTCCCGTTTTTTTGATGGCTTCCCCCCCCTCTTTCCTCCTGGAGTGCCATCCATCTTCCCTTTTCTCCCTTTAACACACCCTGTAAAAGGTAGTTGTTTCTCCTCCTAAGAAGGACCCTCATTACTTTTTTTTTTTCATAATCCTCTTTGCTCCTCTCAATGACCCCCCGAGACCGCCCCCCCTCTCTTCCCCTCTCGCTCCCGAGTTATAACATCTTTCTCCTGTCCCAGCCAGGATTTTTCCTTTCCCCTGATAGGGAGAATTACGCCCTCTTCCCCTCCGTTCCTACTCTTCAGTCCATGGAATTTCCCCTCAGGTAGAGAGGCAACCCCCCCCCCAACCCACCCCCACCCAACAACAAAACCCCCCAACAGAACAACAACCCACCCCAACCCCCACCAACAAACCAAACCCACCCCACACCAAAACAAAAAAAACAAAACACCGACCGCCCAACCAACCCAACACAAACCCCACCCCCCCCCAACCCCCCCCCCCCCCCCCCCCCCGACCACCCCCCCCCAAACCCCCCCAACACCCAACCACCCCCACACCAACCCCTCTCCCACCCCCCCCCCCCCCCCCCCCCCACCCCCCCCCCCCCCCCCCCCCCCCCACCCCCCCCCCCGTTCCCAGTTCGGACCTTCCCCTTCTTCCATTACCATTTTTTCCTTCGTTGTCTTCAGGGATTCTTCTCTTTGCTCGCTTTTTCTGATTTATGTTCTTTGTTGAGCGCTGACCATACCTTTTTTCTTCTTTTTTTTACTCCCCTTCGTGAGCCCCCCCCCCTTTGAAAACCGATTTTAATCAGCCACCTTTTCCGTCCTTTTTCCACCCGCCCCCACCCTCCATAGCTTTTCTTCCTTTCCCGTGTCGTTTCTCCTTTTTTTCTGCTGCACCTTATTTTTGACGACTCTCTTTCCCTGGCACTTTCTTTCCCCTAAACCCCCTTTTCCGTGACAAGACTTTTCAATCAATTTTTTTCCCAACCCCCCCCCTCTTCCCCTTCAGTGCCAAGGTCTTTTCCTCTTCCTGTAATTAGCTTTTGGTTCTCTTCTTTTACTTTGCATTCCCAAATGTCCAGTATGACTGTGTAGGGTCCGGGCGCGGTCCCTCCCCCCCCCCTCTTTTTCTCCCTCCTTTCTTTTCTCCCACCTTCCATACTCTTCCTCCTCAATCCCCCCTCCTGTCCTTCCCCCCTAGATGGTTTTCTGTTTTCCGAGTTTTCTTAGGGGAGGTCGGTCGCGCGTTGCGTTGGCTATAATCCACGCCTCCTGATTTCTCTCTTTCTCTGACTACTTGTTTTTTCCCCCTGTCGTTTCCCTTCGTCTCTTCCTAATTTCCCTTCGTTTTTGACTCCGCCTTTTCTTTCATCTTTAAGATTTCTTTTTCAAATCCCCTCGTTCCCTGCTTGCCCTTTGTCTCTTGTTGTTTCTTAGCGTTATCGTAGATCCTCTTTCCGTCCTTGAAATAGTATTGGATTTGGTGCTCGCCCTTCTTTCATACCTCCTTTATCGCACTCTTTTCCCCCGACCCTCCATCTCTTCCCCAAATAGTCGCCCTTGAAACTGAGTCTCACCCCCCTCTTTCCCCCAATCTTTTGAACCCCAGATCCTTCTTTTCCTCCCTCCAAAGTCTTCTTTTCTTCGATCTTTTCCTTATTCTGCTCCCTTTTCTCCCCCGACTATGCTTAGAATAGAGTTCAGATCCCCACGATTGGTTTTCTTTTGAACTTCCTCTTCCCGTGGCAATTGGGTTCCCCGGTCACACTACTCCAATTCCCCCTCCTCCCCTTTTCAGCTTTCTTATCCCCTATTCTTTGTTGGTTTTTTTTCTAGAGTCTTCCTTCGGGATTTTGTTCCACCCCCCTTCTGAATTTCCCCAATGGCAACCCTTTCCCAGCCCTTTTTCCTCAGAAACCCCCCTTCCTTCTTTTCTTAAACTCTTCTTTGCTTTCATTGAGTTCATCATTACGCCCTTCCTTTCTCGCATTCCTTCCCCTTCCTGTAACCTTGAGTCCTTTCTCCATATCTTCCTTTTTCCCTTTCCCTGTTCCACCCCCCCTTTTCTTTCTTCCTCCTTCACTGAGACCCCCCCGGTGGTAATACCTCTGTTTTTCACTTTTTTAAACCCGATGCCGGATCTCTCCAGTCTTTATGCTTGATTTGGAGTTCTAACCCCAACTCCCTCCCCTCTCCATTTTCTCTCCTCTTCCTCCTTCGTTCCCTGAGAAGTAAACCCGACACCCCCATTCTCCTTTCATCTCTTTTACTTTTTTAGGGAGTTTCCATTCAGAGTGTTCTCCTTTATAAATAGCGTAGGAGACCCTCCTGTAAAAGGAACTTCCTCCTCCACCTTCTGCACCCTATTTTTTAACCCAAGCATCCGATTATCCCCCTGATCTCCCCCTGCGGCTTGTCTCCCCTGCCACCCCCCTCCCCGGCGCCTCCTTCCCCCTCCTCTTCCCCCCTTCCAAATCCCACCCCCCTTCTGGAGATTTCCATCCCTTCCTTTTTTTCTGACTGATTCTGTCCAGTTCATTCAACGCCTCTTTCCCTTTCCTTCTCCTATGTTAACCCTTTTCCCTGTCCAGTTGCCCCCGCCCCTTCCCCCCCCCTGTCCTTTCTTACATGGCCACCCTAATGAATTTTAAGCTCACGCCCCAGTCCCCCCTCTTTATCTTCCTCGTGTGTGAAAAAGGATTCCCCCCACCTTTTTTTCCCTTAAAAGAAGGCCCTTTTTCTACCTTCCCATCCTTTCTGTTTGGAGTGTTACAACCTTATTGTCTGTCCTTTTTTCTTTGGCCCCCTAACTGAGGTGATTCTTCTCCTTTCTCCCTTCAGAATCCCTTTCCTCCCCGGTGACAACAACTTCTTCCTCCCCCTTTTCACGTTCCCTCCCAACTGATAGACCTTTATCATTTTGCTTTTGACCCCCTGTCTTCCAGAGTTTTAACCTCTCATGTTCCCTTTCTTTCCTTTCCACACTCCGTTTCTTTCCCCCCCCCCCCCAGGCCTTTCCTCCGAATTTCTTCCCTCCTCTTATGACCATGACGGAATCTGCCCTTTTCCTATAATATCCGCTTTTTTTCCCATGACGACCCCTGCGGCTATTTAAGACACTTTTTCTCTCCCCCATTCAAATTCCCTCTTTCATCTCTTCCAGAAATTGCTAAAAGGAAACCCCTCTTTTATTCAAGGTCCCGAAGGTTTATTGAGGTTCCTTCCCCCACTCCCCCCTTTTTTCGCCCCCTCTCTCTGGTTTTTTGGTCCCCTTTATCTCTATGTCGTGTAGAGATTGCCTTTTGTTATCCTGGCCCCCCCCTCGGTCCTCTTTCTCCCAGACTTGGAGTGCATTCGGGTACAAGCTCTGTTTCCTTCTCTTCTTATTGAACTCCCGCCAGAACCCCCAATCGGTTTTTTTTCCCTTCACCGTTTTTTCTTGGCATCTTTTTCCCTCCTCTTTTTTAAAATCTTTGTTTTTTTTATTCTGCCTCTCCCCAACTTTATTGATGTTTACCTTTTCGATACTATCGCTTCCCCTCTTTAGGCCTTCTTTCTTTTCCCCTTGCCAGGTTTATTAGTCCTTACGATTTATTCCCCCCTGCTCGTCTCTTCGGGCAAAAACCCCCTTTTTTTTCTTCTTTCAAGCTTCCCCGCCGAATTACAGCTTTTTTTTTTCTGCCTCCCTTGAGGCTCCTTTTCCGGGACTCCTTAACCTAGCTTTCCCCCTTTCCCCCCAACTCGACGCCAATGCGACGCCTGTCCCCCTCCAGAACTTTCTTTTTTCTCCCATTTACTCTCTCCCTCCCCCGGCCCACCCCTTTCCTCATTCTTTTCCCTCTCGAAGAGAGTTGTTTCCCATGCAAACCCCCCACCACCACCCCTTTTCACTTCCGTGTCTGTCCCGTTTCTCCTTATTTTCCTACTCACTTTTTTTTCTCTTACCTTGAAGGAATCCCCTTCCTTTTTTTTGTTTTGGAACTTGGTCCTCCCTCTTTCGATTTTTCCCGTCCTTTTTTTCTTTGTCGTTGCTTTTTTCCCCTCAGATGTCCGTTCCTCCTATCGGAATTGAGTTTAGTCAGTCTTTCTTTCCTCTTTTTACCCCGTCCCCCCTTTCTGTCATCCTATGCGCCTCACCTCTCTCCTCCTTCCTTCTACCGCCTACTTAATAGAGGATGGTCTTTGTACTCTGCTCTCCCCAATTGGTTTTCTTTCCCCCTCAACTCTGACTATAAGGCTTTTCTTTTTCTTCTTTTCCCTCATCCAGCCTCCCCTTTATCCCCTTCTGACTCTGTTCTAAGAGACGCGACTTATCTCCGATAACATCCGTCACTTTTTTTCTTTCTTGTTCAGCCTCCCCCAAAATCTTTTGTCCCTCCAGCTTCCGAAACCTCTTTCCCCACTTCAGCTCCCCACCTTATAATCCCACAAAGGAAACCCGAGTGAGTTTTTACAGTCCCGAATTCCCCTCTTCTCTTTGCCCCCGCTTTCCCCTTTTTCTCACAGACCTTTTTTCCTCTCCCTCCTAAGCGGGCCGCTTCCCCTTCCCTGATGTCCGAGGACCCTCGAGGATCATTTAACTGAACCTGAGTCCGCTTCTGCCCTGCGATCTCCCTTCCTATCCCCCCCCCCCCCCCCCACTCGTCAACTTTTCCTTTCCCGTCCTGTGTTCATCCTTTCTCTTCGGAAGGTGCATCTCTCCCTGTACGGCGTCCTCATTTCTGTAACTTACTCGGGTCATGGACCTTTCTTTTCTTTTCCCTCGGGAAGTTTGCTTTTCTGGTTTCTCTTTACCTCCCCTGAGTATTTTTTTTTTTTTTTTTGTCCTCCCTCTACCTGTGAGGCCTCAAATGGTCCATCATTCTTAATCCGTTTTCGCTTTTCCCCCCCACAATCCCATTTCTAAAGCTCTCTTTTTTCTCCGTTCCCCATTCTTTTCCTCCTTTTGTCCTTTTTTCAATGTTCTGCTGATCCTCACTACTAAGGCCCCCTTGCGTTTATTCCCCCTCCCCTGTTATTCCCATGTTCTTTTCCCAATCACCCCTTCTCTTCCCCCCGACGGCTTTTCTTTTTTCCCCTTTCTTAGTCTTTTCTCCTTTCCTTTCTTTTTTTAAGTTCTCTTTAATTCCTGAGTTCACCATACATATTTAATTGTAGGCGTTTTTTTTCGATTTTGCCTTGACAAATCGTATCCGCCCCCCCTTTCCCCTCGCCGACTTTTTTTCCCCCCTTCCAGCCCGTTCCTCACGTCCTTAAGCGCAAAGTTCTTTTTTTTTTTTTTTTTCTTTTAGCTTTAGGTTTTGGAGTCCTTCCGCAGGTAGTTTTTCTCGTACCCTCTTTGATTCTTTTAGAGACTCCGGTTCGTTTTTTTTCCCCCGTCTTTTTCTCCATGAGGTATGTTTCCTTTCCGTTTCCCTTCTGTTACGAAGAAATTCTTGTTCTTCCCCTCTTTTTCCTCTAGGCGTTTTGTCCCCCCTCCTTTAGAGTTCAAGCGCTTTTCCCTTGTTGCTCTTTTTTTCTTTTGGTTGTTTTTCCTGCGTCTTCTCAGCTCCTCTGTCAAATTCTGTTTTCTATTTTTCTTCGACGCCAATCTCCTTTTTTTTTCTTAGTCCTTCCTTTTTCTACTCCACCCCCTCTTGACAAAATAGTCTCCTTCCCCTTTCTCCCGTCAAATTCTTTTTTTGTCTCCAACAGCCCCTTTGCCCCCTCATCGAGTTTCCCCCCCCTCTCCCCTCTGTGATGACGTTTTCCTCTCCGTTAGGCTTGTCTTTCTCTTTTAGTAAGCTTGTCCCGTCATCTAATTCCCCCTCTCCACTTGTGGTTTTTCCTTTCTTCCCCCTGAAGTGGCCCTTTTTCCAATTTCCTTCCCTGTACCCCTCTACTCCCCATTCACAATGACCCCCCATGCCAACTCCCATTCTTTTCCTCCTCCGTTTTTTTTGTAGTCTTCCTTTTTTTTCCCGGTTTTTCTTTTTCTCTTTCCGCTTTTCTTCCCCCTGGTCCAACTTCCGTCTTAATGAGTCCCCCTCCACCCCCCTTGTTTTATGTTACTTTTTTCACTCGATGCCTGATCTCTTTGGTTTTTTTCCTTTTCTTCCACTCCATCTTTTATCCCGTAATCTGCCGTCTCTTCTTGACCCTCCGATTTATTTGCAAGGGAGGTTCAACCCCCCCCTTTCTTCTCCGTCCCCTCTTTACGATGGTCTCTTCTTTTTCGTCGGTGCCCCCACTTCTCTTCGAGATTCGTTAGGATATTTTTTCCCTAGATCCCCCCTCTCAATAAAAATTCCTTTTTCGACTCCCGATCCCGACCGTTTTACTCTCCGTTCCAACAATCCCCCCCCTCTTCAAATTTCCGTCTTGGCCCTCGTTCTTTCTGTGGCCACTTGCCCCTCCCTCTTTTAGTCTCTCGAGTCGGCTCCTCCATGGCCCTATTCTTTGATGCCTCGATCCTTTTTTTTTCCAAACCTCTCCTCTTTCGCTCCCCCGAAATCCCCCGGGTCCGTTGGGGTAGTATTCCCCCCTCCCCCAGCCTTTTCCCTCCCTTTCCCCCTTCCTCCTCCCTCGGCACACTCCCCCCCCCCCTATTCTGTCGCCCCTCCCCTTCGTTCTCCTCCCCCCCCCGTTTTCTTGGATTACGTCAAAGCATTTTTTTCCTCTCCTTCTTTTTTTCCCTTCCGTTGACCTTCACCCCTGTCATCTGTACATGTTTTCCCCCTCCGACCCCTTCCAGCCTTACTTCCATCCTCGCACAAAAGAAGCCGTCAACTGTTGTTTCAAGTCCAAGTCATGTCGTTTTCCTTTTCTTAAAGAAGTCCCCTTTTTCTTTTTAAACACCTCGTGTCCTTCTTTTTTTTTTTTGTCCCCCTGTCCTGTTCCTTAGTTTTAGTCGCAATTCCCTCAATGTGTGCCCGCCTTAAGTCCTCCCCAATTTCTTCCACACACGTTGGACTGAACTTCAATCTTCTTGGTTTTTTTTCCCTTATTTCTTATTTTCTTTTTTCCTTTGAGTTTCCTTTCCCAAAACAAATTTTGCCCCCTAAGCCCGTCCTTTCCCCTTCTCTGCCCCGCCTTCCATCTTCCTTCAGCACTACCCCCCCCCCCCAGATCCGTCCATGACGGGGTTTTTTCTTCCGCCGGTATTTCCCCGCGTTCCCTTCCTCGATGTCCCCTTAAGATCCTTTTCTTTAACCTTTCCTAGTGCGCGTCTCTCTTCCGGGTTCTTTTTTTCGTTTCACTTTACCCCCTTTTATACCCGCTCTTTTTCACTTATTTCTCGGATTTTGAACCGAGCGTTTTTACCTTCTCTCCCGTTTGGTGAATATTTCTGTTCTTCGTCACTATTTGCGCCAACCCCTTTTTTCTCCTTCCCCCCTGCTTTGCCATACAGTTTTTCCGGTAGGAGTTTGATTAGGCCGAACCAAAATACCTTCCTTTGGGTTTTTTTCTGACGTCCCTTTTTCCTTACTAATTTGGGAATATGATGGCATTCCTTTTTTTTCCCCCTATTTTTTGGGTTCGTTTCTTCTTCCCCCAAAACTTTTCTGTGTATTATTTTTCCTTAGTGCTAGTTTCCTTTCCTCTCGGTGCATTGTTATCCGATTCTTTGCTTCTTCCGATTTACTTTTCCCCCCCTTCCTGAGATTTTTGACGTGATTTTTTTGAACCTTCCCATTTTTCTTTCCTGCATTCTTTAAGCCTTTTTTTTTCCTCTCCGCGTTTCCCCTTTTTTGTTTTTTTCGATGCTTTTCATCTCTAAATCTCCCTGTTTCACATTCCCCTCCCCCATTCCGCTTTCCTCCTCCTTTCTCAATGTAGCACCTCTTGCTCACTCCCCCCCGCCGAATCAGGCGTTCTTCACGCTCGACGTAGCGCTTTGCGTGCCTTAACCCAACCCCCAAACCTCCGCAAGGTTTTCTTTTTTTTTCTCCTCCTCCCCTTCCGTTTTGTTGTATCCTCTCTATTTTTTTTTTTTTTTTTCTTTCCTCCCTTGCGTTTTGTTTGTTGACTTTTTTTCACCGTCAAGCTATTCTGAGCTTGCTCCCTTTCCTCTCTTTTTTGCTTTTTTTCCTTGTTCTCGATGACGTGTTCCCTTTTTCTCGGAATTTTCTTTTCCTTCTCTTTGGCTTACCTCCTCACTCCCCCAACGCTTCTTCCCGATGATCCTCAACCGAGCGCCATGCCTTACGAACCATCCGTCACGTCCTTTTCCTCTGTTTTTCATTTTTATTCCTTCCCGATTCGCATAATTTTTTCTTCACCCTCCCCTGTTATGGGACCTTTCTCTCGCGAAGCACGCTCTCGTTCCCTCCCCACCTTCTCGACGGTGCCCTTCTTAACTCGCCCTCTCCACAGAATTTCCTTTTTTTCTATGGATAGACCAAAAATACTTTTTGCCCCCTCTGCTTGAACCTCCAAATGCCAACGGCGTACTTTTCCCCCTCCTCCCCTCCCAACCACCTTTTCCCCTCGTAGTGTTTTTCATATCCTCGCCGACATTCTCGTTTTTTTTTCAACGAGGGAATACCTCCCCATGGTTCGATCCCCACTTTTCACCCTCCTCTTGCAGATGAACCCCCCGTCCTTTTTTTCTTCCTCTGCACTCCTCTTGAATTTCACCCTCCTCTACCTGTGCTTCCCGAAGATTTGCCCTTTGCATTAGCCCCCCCCTTCCCCCCTCGTCTCCTTTCAGCTTCCTTCCTTTCCTTTTACCTTTTTCCCTTTTTTTCCCCTTTCTTGACCTCCCTTCTTTTTCAGAAAATTTTTTCTTCCTCCTCCTTTTATTCACCTTTTCTCTTTGCGTTCCCCGTCCTCTCGTTCCTGCGTTCCCAAAGGCTCTCTTTTTCTTTTTTTCATAAAGGATTTAGCAACCTCAATTTCCCCCCGATGGCCCTTCCCCCGGGCTCCTTTCAACCTTCCCCCCCACCACTTCTCAATTTACTTCCCAATTTTCTTCCATTTTTTCCTTTCTTCCCCTTTTTCTTTTCCAGTCCCCTCCTCTTCCCCTTTTCAAGTGTGCCCCAGAAACCCAATTTTTTCCAGATTCCATTTTCCCCCTCCAAATTAATTCCTGCCTTATGTCCCCCATTTCCCCCTTCCTTTAAGTTGCTTTTTTTCTTCTTGTCTTCCTTCCTCTAAGTTGCTTTTTTATATTTACAATTCTTCCTTTTTTCACCCATTTTCCCCGCTGCCCTTTTTAGGGTACCTTTGATGAATTTCCACCAAGCGTTTTACTTTCTCTTTTCCCCTTCCCTTCCAGAATCTTTCCGCACTCACTTGATCCTATTCTCCAGAGATTTCTTTTGTAAGATGGTCGTGATTAGTTTTCTTTCCTTGAGTTTTTGCGTTTGAGGTCGATAATCCAAGCCCCTTGAGATTCCCCTCTTTTTGCCAGTTTCCTTTATTTGGCGCCGATGTTCTTCAGTAATTTGTGCCATGATGTTTCTCCCTCACTGATTTTTTATACTTTTTCAATCTCCCCCGGCTGTTTCCCTCCCCCTGATTTTCTCGCGTCCAGTTTGTCTTCCATTTTTTGCGTTTTGTGTTTTTTCTTTTCAGTTTTTTTGGTTTCCCCTCGTTCGTAAGATTCACCCCCCATCTTTATTCTGGTTTTTTGTTCTCCCCTCCAAACTTCCCTTCACGCAGGTTTTAGCTTGGTCCCTTTACACCGATCCCACCTAGGAGTACTTTTAAAAGTCCTAATTTCCATCCGTCTTTTCTTTCCCCTGCCCTTGCCCTTTCTCTGGGACCTTTTTTTCATCTCAGCTGGCCCCCGTGCTTTTGATTTACTGGTTTGAACGTACCTTGTTTCTCTCTTTCAGCAGTATGAGGACTTCTTTCCGTACCCTCCCCCTTATTGTTTTATTCCTTCCTCTCTCCGTTTGTACATTTTTTTTTCAGCGATAAGACTTGCACCCAAATTCCACTCCCTTGACCCACTTTATCCTTCTTTTTGTTGTTGATCTTTGAGGCCCCTTCCCTTTCTTGTGATTTGCATCTTCCTCTTTTTCCTCATGGTTACACCCCCATTTTCCGATCATTTTTCCTCCGAAAAACACTTCTTGGTAATCCTTATGCATTAATAATCTCTTGAGCATAAGTTTCCCGCCAGGCGGGCATACCCGTAATCTGCCTTCCCACTGTTTTTCGATTATATTCCTCTCTAGGGCGCCATTTACTTTTCCACTCACTCTTATTTCTTCTCCGAGTTACTTTCCGTATGTTAATAATGTTTTTTCGTAGGTTACCCACTAGCGGAAGATTTTATTAAGAGTTTCTGATCTTTTTTTGGCTCGCGCAATCAGCAACTTCAATTTTCCTTCAGCATCTTAGTCCTTTTCCACTCTCCCTGAAAAAAACGTAAACTCTCACACTTTTCGTCCTTCTGATGGCTGACAACAGCCTCTTGATGTTACTCTCGGTTCCCCCTGGTAGACAAATCCTTCCCCGTGAATTCCGCATTTTCCCCAATTATTTGTGAAACCTTCCATCTTCCCTTCTTACTTTCCACCCTTCGTAAGGGCTTATAGCCCCACGCAAACCCTTTTTGCTTCCCTCCCCCGAAGCACCCTTTTTCTTACCCACTCACACCACTTATGGCGCCCAATGTTGCCCTCCCGATTTTTGCCTTTTTTCCCCCTTCCCTGTACGAGTGTTTTTTTTCCACGTCCTTCCTTTTGCAATAATTCCCTTGCCCCTCTTCCAATCATCGCGTTTTCACCTATGTCCGTTCCTCCTCCCTCCGTTTTTTCCTTTTTTGCCCTTCCTCGACCCCCATCCTCATTTCCTGGTTTTTCACTTACCGCCGGCCTTGGTTTTACAGCTTTTTCCCCTTTTGTCTTTTTTTCCCCCTCTTTGTTTGCCTTTTTTTTTGGTCACAACTTTCCTTTTTTGAGGTTTAGTAGTGAGCCCCAATCAGATTGCATCCGTCAAACAATCCCCACATGTACCGTTCCTTCCCCGCTCGATTTTTTTTTTTTTTCTTTTTTTTTCCCCTCCTTACCCCGATGATGCGTTTCCCCTTGTATTTTTCAAAGCACTCTTCCAAAACAGGCCCAAATCAAGCTTGACTGTAAGAGTCTCTGAAACCCCTGTAGATCCATTCTCGCTCCAAGATAATCCTCAGCTCCCGTACGACCAGTTTAGTTGTACGACCCCTGGTAATGCCATTCTCATTAGTTGCCCTGGCCGCTTAAGCAGTATTTCCCATTTGCCTTTTTCCGTTTCTTTTTTTTTTCCCCGTCTTCCTCTTTTCCGAGGGTTTCCTTCCCATTATACTCTTCTTTTTTTTGGCATGGCTTTTTTTCCATCTCAGCGCTGTTTTCCTTTCTTCGCTTGGTTCCTCCGCGGCTTCGGTCATTCCTCACCCTCCCGTGGAGATTCTCGGTCCGCTCCCCCTGTCTGTCGTTTTGTCTCTTCTTAGTCCCCTAAAAAACCTTTGCCTGTGTGTGGCGGCTTTTTGACTTGGCCTCTCTTTGGCATTTTTTGGAACGCCTGCGTTTTTTCCCCCCGTTTTTTTAGCCCTCGCCAACCCTTTCTGTATTGCTAGTTTTCTCGCTCTCTGATCACGCTTTTTCCTTTTTCTTACTCTTCTTCTTCCTTCTTCTTTGACGCTCCCTGCTCATGAGAGCTAGTGATTTTTTACTTTTCTGGCGCACAGTTCAGGCTCATCTCGCTTACCTTTCCTTTTCTGTAATTATGCTTTTTTTTTTTCGTTTTTTGAGCAGCTCCCCGACGCGTTGTTTTTCCCTTGAACCTCTCCCTCCCGCGACGACCTTTCCTCCCCGCCTTCATTCTCCTTGCAAGTCCTTTAGGCACCCCCGCCTCTTAATTCAGGCCGTCTGTCCCCCGACCCGAGAGGCTTGCTTTTCCATTTCCACAAACTTCCAGTAAGTGCCTCGT
>Ga0179593_1324798_pt1 | contig 16386 bp, 27 predicted proteins | sample CZODoug2_1_08_16_FD_185931 | JGI IMG/M metagenome (GOLD analysis project Ga0179593, IMG submission 185931) | Vadose zone soil fungal communities from Angelo Coast Range Reserve, California, USA - CZODoug2_1_08_16fungal (PacBio error correction) | ecosystem: Environmental > Terrestrial > Soil >... | reverse complement strand
TCCCCCCTCCCACTTTTCCCTCCGCCAGTTTTGATTACCACCAATGTCCACTTTTCTCAAGTTGCTGTGAGTAAATCCGTAGCGTTCACCCCTTGCTGGATGGCCCATCTCTCCACAAGGTTCCCTCCATTTACACGGGAATCTCCATCACTGTATAGTTTTTCTTTGGCTTGGCCTTTTTTTCCCCCACGACCCATTATATTGTCCCGACCCTTCCGTCTTTTTTCTTCCCTACTCCTCGGAGACCAGGTTTGCTTGGAAGTGAGAACCCTTCCTCCATGCTTCCTTTCCCGATGCTGCTGAAAGTATCGCCCAGTCCTTCAGCGTCCCTGGCATTGGCATGGCCAACTGTGTGCTTTGCATATTCTTTTGAAAAGACCGCGATTATTTCTGGTCCACGATCCCACCCCCTCCATCTCCCTGCTTTATCACTCTGCCTATTTATGGCTTCCTGGTCCATAGCCTCCCCTTCAGCACTTTTGACTTAACCAGGCTCCTTGTTTGTGCTCCAGTTCTCTTTGGAATGATTTTCGTAAACTACATTATCCTTTGTTCCTACAAAAGGCCAAAACTGAATAAACTTCTGATTTTTAAACCCTGGCCCCGACCTTTTCTCATCGGTCCAGCCGTTCCGTCCCAGACCACCCTTTTTCCTCTCCACCCGGGCTTTCCCCCACACGTCCGCATACTTATCACCCCCGCCAACACAAGCCCCCTTTTCATCCTTTCTCTTAAGCCTATCCTCTCTTATTGATCCCCCTTTTTAAGACGAACTGTATATTCCTCTTGATTTAACCTTTTGTCAAGCCCCAACACCCCTCTTTTCGGCTCATTTTTGTTCTTTCAGAACGCTCCCCCTACAGGGTGATCCATGCCCGTCTTGCCGATTAGGCGAAGACTTCGTTTGCCCCCAATCTGTGTACTTACTCATTTCTTTCCTCACCCCCCCCCCCACCTTTTTGCGGGTGTCACGTGTGTTGTTTTCTCCACTAATTCGACTGTCAGATTCCCGGTTTTCCTCATCGCAGGGTTGTGGCCCATCCCTAAACCCCCCCCCGACCCGAAATCCAGATTGCATTGGTCTTTATTTTTCTGACACCCTTTCAATGCCTGCCCTTCGTACCCCCATCTCGCGAATACACCTCGCCTCGAATTATTTCCGCAGCGGGGTCAACTCTTTGCCTTCCAGCCCCCCTGGTTTGCTGTGGCAAAGAGACCCTTTTTCTCGATCACTGCGAACTTCTGCGGCATATAGAGCCCAGTTTGATCACACCTTATATTCGACGGTGTATCCCCCCTCTTTTGGCCCCTCCCCCCCTCCATACCCAAATCAAATGTCGCCTTTGGATCACAGGCAATAACCATTATAACTTCACTCATCCGTTTTAGATCTGGTAGTCTCCCCCTTCCCCTCCCTATCTTGCCTGAGACACCCCCTTTCAAGGGTCCTTCCACCGAAACATCGTGGACATAAGAGGAGACGCTGACCAGTCCTCCACTCGCGGTTCGTTTCATTTTAAGCTTCGTTTCCTTTTTTTAATAGTTCTACCCCCTCCCCCTCCTTCTGTTACCGCCCCCGTGATCAGGATATTTAAACTTCGGTTTCGGTTATTCCACAAACCCCCTGAGCATTCCCAACCCCACAGATTGGGTTCACCCCCAACCCTTCAGCTAACTCGAGTCTACCGCGCTCACTTGAATGGCCCCGACATCTGCTGCTACACATTAAACCCCTTACTATGGGTCCCCACCCAAAACCCTCTCTTTTTTCCCTCCCCGGTGTACCAAGCCGTCGAGTGGCAGGTTTGTTCACGGCTCCTTTACCGACCCGTACCCGTTTGGAGTGCATGTCCGGTAAACCCCCTTCCTCTTTTTTCCCCTTATTCGAGCTTCTGGTTTACGGTAACCTAGTCCCTACCCCTCACTCCTTGAAAGAGCCCTTTGACCGGCATCCCCCCGGTAACGGCATTTACCTGTCCCTCAAAGGGAGTTAAGACTCCTTTTTTCCCTTTTACCCCCTTCTTTTTTAATGTTTGTATGTTTTCTTTGCTATTCTTGGCCATTTTGCCCTCTTCCCTTTCCTCTTTAATTTAGATGAATTCCATGCCGATTTGGTTTGTTTAAGGCTGTTTTTTTTTTGAGCAAACTCCCTCCCCCCGAGAATTTAGTTTTTCGTTCCCGATTCGTCGCTACGTTTCCTTTAACGCTGACAACCTCTCTGGAACGAAGCTTTGCCGAGTTCCCTGCCTCCCCACCCGAATTTTGGGTTTGGTCTATTTTCTTCCTACAATTAGATCTTTTTCTTGTCCCCCGATGTTGCTTCTGCGGGATTAACCTCCATCCCTTTGTTTGTCCGCGAGGCGAGAGGGAACGATAATACCATATGTCTTTTCTGAGTCCTAAGTCTTGGACGCGTGTTTTCTCCCCTCTTTTTTTGACATTTTTTCCTCCGATGGCCTTCGGTCCAGATGTCATTGGCTGCCGATAATGGTGTCTCCACCTTTTTTTCTGTTGGGCCTCCGTGCATGTCTTTCCCATCGTTTTTGCATTTGACGAGAAGGGTCTATTTTGTCCCCCCTTTTCCCCCCAGTTTGCCACCCTGAAGTTCCTGAAGTCGCTGGCATTACTACGTCTTAGTTTTAGTCGCCTAGCTGGTCGATCTCCGGAAATGTCCTAGTTTTTTTTTCCGCGTGATCATTTCCTCAGCCGACCAATGCAATGTTCTCGGTATCTGGGGGTCCCCACCCGCCTTGATGTTTCCAGACGATAATGGCGTTTTTTTTCGCGACGACACAATTTCCTGGGGTTTTGAGGACATCCCTGCCGTCGTATTTCCTCCTTTGTTTAAACCACCCCCATCTTTCTTACCGGCTGCTGGCGAAGTATGCTTTTCTAGACACAGGAGCCCATCTGGGGGCTTTTGTTCCCAAAGTTCCTGACTTTCCCCCCCCCCCTCTCTCCCTTCAATAAGCTGAAAAGGAGGCTCTCCCCCATAAGGCGGGATCTTCTTCAGCTACCCAGTTTTCCCATCAGGTTTTCTTTATCTGTCCCTAAGTTGTTCCCAGCCCTTATAGTTTGATTTTTCTTGTTCATTTTCCCCCCCTTGGTGTGGAATCGGTCATCCGGCTTTCCTTTTACTCGTCTTTCTTTGAGACATTCCTCTTTGAATGTATCTCAACTTTTCTTTTGCCGCCCATGCCCCCCAAAGTCCATTAGTTTTCTACTAATTCACAACCACCTGGAGTTTACCTTCCCTTTCTGAAAACTTCCTGCACTTCTATGGCCCGTTTGTTAACTCTTTATCCCTGAAGGCTAATTATGAGGTGTGATCATCGTTTCCCCTTGGAACAATTTATCTATGCGACAAAGGATTTTTCAACGTGACGCGCCCCCTGACTCTCTCCATGGGACATGGTCTTGACCGCGTCATGGGCGGACAATGAACACATTTTCCCCGCAATTTTCCCGTCAAAGATGTACTCGTTGAGTTCTCCTGCTTTAAGTGATATATCCAATGCTTCCCCTTTTTCCCCCAAGACCCACAAAAGATTCCTCTTCTGCGCCCCAGAGCATAGAGAAGTTCCTGTTCTATCAAGGATCAGGAATAGGCTTGTGGCTGTGTTGGCCCCTGTTTTTCATCAACATTCTGCCCCACTTTCCTCGTCCCCTCTGTCATTTGTAACCCCCCAATCCAGCTTGCCGTCGGTTTTTTCCCTATGAATATTTTGTTGTTGTTTTTTAGTTTCTTTCCTGAGGACGCCCTTTCAGAGCGTTCTTATGGGTTGTTGGCAGTTACCCAAATGAAATGTTTCTTCTAAACATGGTTTGGGCCCTTAGCGATACCCCCCTTATTTTTGCCATATCACAATACCACGGGCGCCCACCCCGCCTTGACGATGGCCATCATGATGCGGGATCCTTCCCCTTCTGGCTACGGACTTTTCCTGCACTTGATCGATTGATTTTCACGACTCCATTCCTATTTCGACTCGTCTTCGACAGACTCCCATAGGCTACCTGTCGTTAAAGATTTTTCCGTGAAAATTGACGGGTTTCGGGAACCTTGTTCTCAGGTCTCTTTTCCTCTCACAAGATGGTGTCCAGGTCTTCTCGAAAGTCTCTCTTTCCTGCTGGGCTTCCGTGCCCGTTTTCATATTCCACGGAAAAGATCTCCTTAGGTCTGTCTCTAGGGCTCCTTTCACCCCTGCGTCACGACTCCTCTCAAGAATATCTTCCCTCTTTGAGAACCGGAGGTGCAGAGAGGCCCTCCAGCCAGGGGAAGGACATTTTTCCGAGGCGAGCAAATTCAATGCCCTTCTTTTCCCAAGTTCTTTTTTTGATTAGAAACAAATCTTTTCTTTTTTCGCACCACAGTTCATAACTAGTTAAACTTTTTACCGGACTACCAGTTTAGTACCACGCCTTTCCCCCCCAACTGCCGGATGGACAGATGCCTCACCACACTTCATTTCATTTTCTAAAGAGGCACCCTACTTATTCCACGCCCCCCCCCGGCTTTTATCCCCTTATCGGGTAAGACTCTCCTTCTCATTATTTCTCCTTTCAGGAAATCCCCTCTGTTGTTCTCTTTATCTTGGTTTCCCCCCTCTCCCCTTGCTTGTCCAGCAAAAATTACCCCCCGCTTCGGATCAATTGTTTTCCCTCAACTCCGACAGTTCCCTCGGCCATGCCGTCTTTCTTTTCGGCGCTTTATTGCTGGTTTCCACCATTTTTTCTACCGATTTCTTTTCCACAAACCATTCAATGCTTTTTTTTCCCAACCTTCCCAACTCTTTCGGAGGGAACCGCCCAGACTTCAGGGGTGTTTTTTTCTACCCCCCCGGCCTAACGAACCAATCTTGTTCTTTTCATTCTCGATCTGCGACACCTCTTCAATTGCCTCGACACTTCGTTCCCCTTTTCCCCAGCTTTTGGCTACCCCCCCATCCCCCTGTATGCCATCGATGCTGATCCTTGGGGCCCACTATCTTCCTTTTTTACAACTGGTTGATTGTCCCCACCGAGATTTTCCATGCGACCCAAACTTTCCAGACCTCCGTTTCCACTATCGCCCCCCCGAGAAAACATGTTTGCCTACACCACCTTTTCTTTATTTCCGTGCATGACGTCCCATCGCAATTTCATAGTCTTCCCCCCCCCACTTTTCTGCCATCGGGGAGTCCCCACACTCGTCAAATAATACTTACAAAGAACCCTATGTCTCCTTTGCATTTTCTATTTCTTCTCACTCAACTTATCCTTGCCCCCCCCGAGTAAGTGCATCCACCTTGTGCCCCCCCCCCCGTCTTCGCCCTTTTGGAGTACTGATTGAACAGCCCCTTTTCTCCTACCTCTCCTTCTGCGCCCTGCTCCTCGATTTTATAGTGCTAGGAAATTTGGAGAACTCCCTTATAAACTCCCTTTCCACCCTCCCCCCCCCCTTTTTCTGCTTTGCATGTTTTTTGCACAAATTCACTCCATTTTTTTCTGTCGCCTAGCTATGCCCTATAGAAAGAACCAAAAACTCTTCCCCTTAATAGGGTACCCCACTTTCTGTTATTCCCCCCCTGCCACTGCCAACATAACCCAGGTAGTCTGTGGAAGGGTGGGCTCACGGTTATGTTACCCCCTATCGTTCCCCCCAAGCCGCTCCGGCGTTTCAAGCTATGTTGGTAAGCCCCACACATCTCTTTCATCTTTGTAGAGAATTGATGTTTTTTTTCTTCCTTACGACCCATAGCCTCCCCAACCTTTTTTCCACATCCGGTAAATCGGATTTTGTATAACGGCATTCTGTACCCCCCCTGCCGAACCAGCACTGTTAAGTCTTTAACAGGTGCAACGGCCCTTCCCTTTACCATTGTTTGTCCCCCCCCCATCGTACGGTTCAATGAGACTTCCCTTGTCTTTTTTCTTTTTTCTGAATTGGCGCGCTCCAATGCTGGTTTCACCAAATAATTGTAGGTGGACGTAAGTTTTTTTTGTTAACTGATGCCACGCTCCTTTTCCCGTCACGAGGCAGGCCGCGTGGCGTTCCGAGCTTCTCTCATTTAGGACTTCACTGGTTTTTTCCCTCTTGATTTCGTTCGGTTCCGCCGCTGCTTGAATTTCTTTTCTCAGGTACTTCTCAGCTTGGCTTTCCCCGATGTTGAGGCTGCGTGATTCACTCCTCTCCCCCCTTTCCGTCCTCCCCTTGGTCCATCCCCTTTTTTCGCTCAGATATCGGCTGAGTGGATCATAATTTTTCTCCCCTGATGATGTGAGAATGGCTAGTTTAGGCTTTTTTTTCTCCCCATGGTCGAAAAATTTTGCCTTCCTTGCTCCAATTGCGGACCCCGATTGGTAAATGATGGCTAACTGTTGAATAAACTGTTTGCTTTTTGTGGGGCCCCCCCCGCCTACAGCGTTTTCCGATTCGAGAAGTTTGCTTTTATTTTGAACCTTACCCCTTTTTGCACCTTTGAATTCAGGTCAGTGGACCCCCGCTCATACCTCTTATTGGAGTTCATGTATTTTTTTCCCTCAGATTGTACTGACGATGTTTATTTCCCGCGGGATTGGTGTGTTAAGATGCGCCCCCCCCTTTCTTTGGATTCTCCGCCTCTGGCTCTCCACATGTTCGTATTCCCCCCCCCCCCCTCCTTGCAACCCATTCGTTTTGTTTGACCCACGTTTGTCCCCCCAGCCGTGACTTGGGTGGTGAGGACACCCCTGAGGTCGTATTGGCTTCCATGTCCCCGCTCCAATATTCGCTCGTCTTGCTCGCCTTCTTGCATGGCGGTCGGATGTTTTGACCTACCACACTGTAGGCCGACAGCTTGTTCTTTGCCTTTCCCAACTCCCCATCGCCTACCATACCCCCCTTCCAATGGATTCCGGATTCATAATAGACCCCCTTCTTTTTTACCGATATTAACCCTTTTTTGCGTACCAGTATTTTGGACGTATTTGTTCCCGGTCTCTGCTACGGGACCCTTTGCCATGTCAACCCCTTTTTCTTATATGTTCCTATTTCCTTCCTTTCCCGGAGCTTGTTACCCCTTTTTCCTTTTCTTCTTTTGACCCCCATTTTTCTCCCCTGCACCAGTATATTTCTTTTCTACATCTCCAACCTGCGCGTCAACGTAATTTGCCTGATGATTTCCCCGAAAATTTTACTTTATGGAACTTTTCACGTTCTGATCTGACCAATATAACTCCAGTCTCAAGGTTACCTTTCCAGGATCTCTTTCTTTCGGGTTGTTAGGATCGGAGCCGGTGAGCCCCCCTTATACCATGATCTCTTTGTTTGAACGTTTACCCTTCCCTCCCCCCCCAGTGGGCGCCCATTGCCAGGACGCGCTTTCATGGCTGGCGTCCCCCTCCCAGCCGGAACCTTCTTGACTGTCTTCATGGGCGGACCCATGTTAAGTCCTTTTCCTTCCCTTACCGCCTCCCCGGTCTCCCTCTGTGGTTATTGAATCCGGACGTCCTGGGGGCGTATATAATTTTGATCCCCCCTTCAACAACCAACAGTTCGCCCCCCTCCTTTTTTTGCCGCGTCTAGCGGGATTGTCTATGACCCTGGATCCAGGGCCCTCGCTGCTCTTGTTCGCCCTTTTATGTGTTTTTATTGCCCCCCCTTTTGTTGATCAACGGCTTTTCCCATTTTTTTTTTGCTTCCTCCCCCTTGTCATTTGACAACCCCCCATCCAGAGCTTTCCTGTTCCCCGTGGCGGAATTCTGACTTCCCCCTTCCCCTTTTTGCCTCTCCTCGTGTGTTGGATTCTCTTCAGAATTTATGTCCTCCGGGACTTTCCTTCGGGTTGTGGCTTAACACATTTTTCCCCCCTCCTTTGCTGTTGGACCTTTATCCACCCCCCCGGACGGACTGTGCCCTTCTCCCCCCTCCCCCTTCCTCCCCCCGCTATCGTGACCCCCCTTTTTTCCCTAGGACGGAGGAAGATTTGATTTTTTTGGCACCCCTTTCCGTCTATTGGCTCCCCGCCTTCTTCTTTGATCCCTTCCCTCGGAGACCGGGCATAAAGCTTTCTTGCGAATCCCTTTTGGGAAAACGTTACGACATCTCCCCCAGTCCAAGAATTGTCCCTTTTTTCCTTAGCTCCAGCATCAGCGCGGCCTTTTCCTGGCGCAGTTTTCTGCTCTTTTTATTCACAGAAACTTCTTTTTTCTCCCCCCTGGTCTTCTCACATGCATCCATCACTCTTTCTCTGCCTGGTCTAACCTCCCTATTTATTTGTCAGAAAGGTTCAGCCTCAAATCACTCCAGGTTGTTTTGAGTAAAATTCAGCTCGAAATTCTAGTTGCCTTTCCCCCCCTTTCTTTTTTGATTTCTCAAAAACGTCTTCATGTGCGCCCAAATAGGTCAAAACTAATAAAACTCCCTCTTTTATCTCTTCCCGTTTCTTTCTCCTCGGAGTAACTTGTCCAACTTTTCGACAGATGGACCCTTTTTCATTTTCCGTTACTGATGGAACAAAGCTAGTTATCAGACCCAAGCTTTCTGTTTTCAGCCCTTATCCTCTCCCTTCTTTTTCGATCACTTTTGTTGACAGCCGGACCCCCAGATCTTTCCTTTCCTATGTGGGATCCTTTTTAAGCACACACCCCTACCACCCCCGATTTCTTATCATTTTTTCTTTTTTCAGCACGAGCGGCCATCAGGCTCGATTTAGGAGTCTTAGGACTTCCTCCCTAATTGTCTGGGTGCCCCCCCTCTTCGAATACGACGTTGGATGTCCTCACCCCACCCCACCTTCCCTTTCGTCCCCCCTTGTCGAGACGCAATTTAGGGTTGCAGAAGAGGCTTTGGTGCGTCCAACACCAGCCTATCCCGAAACAAACTGGCATTTTATTAATTCACTGATCGAAACAGGAAAAACCCCCAGCACTTCCCCGTACATTTCCAGATATGGTTTTCCCCCGATGTACTGTCTAAGCCCATTGGTCCAACTTCCTTGGCACCTTTGTGTGCCCAAACTGGTTTGACGTCCAACCCTCGACCCTTCATCGTCCCCCAGCCTCCTCCCTTCCAATGAATACTCCCCCTAGCCCAGTTGCGTGACACCATTCTTCCAGCCCGTTATTCACCCCCTTTCTTGCCCTTCGTATTCCTATCCCAATGAAAACGGATTTTTAACCCTTTCCAAGCATAGGAACCGACATTTCCCTTTTCCTTGGCCGATCGTATGATACGTTCTCACTTTTCCCCTCCCTTATCGGCGCGAAACGACGTCAAGGGGGCCCGCGAGCCTCAACATCGGTTCCCCCCCCAATAACGCGGATTGCCGACTTCGCCTAGACCGGCGTTCTCGTCCTGTCAACCCCTTCTTCCGCTTTTTTCCTCTTCTCATTTCGACAGCACTCCCCTGCACACTTTTTTTCCTTTATACCCCCAAAAACCTAATCATCACCCACTCCCACTCCGCTTTTCCCTGGTCAAAAGTCCCCAATTAGATAGAAGACGCCCCCCCCCCCCCCCCATTTCGACCCCATCCCTGCCCCCTTTCCCAACCTCTGGTTCCCCAAAAACCTGCTTGATTCTGACTCCCTTCCTTTTTTTTCCTTAATCACATGTAACCATTTGTGTCCTTCCACGTTACAGATCCCGTTAAAAAAAGCCTTCTTTCGGAGTGACAGTTTTCTTCTATTTTTTACCCCCCCGGTAGTGAACAACTCTCTTTTCAATATTCCCGTTGTTTGATATTCTTCCTTGAAATAGCCTACCTCCTGGGCAAGGGGTGGCCCGGCAACTCAAAGTGCTTTTAACCCCTTCCAGCTTACCCTTTTCCGGCTTTTACACCGAGTGGTCCACCTTTTTAAGAGGAGTAATTCAGACTAACAGCCATTTTTTTTACACAAGTAAGGTTTAATTTAATTAGGGGAAGGCAATTTGCTTTTTTCCTTCCCTTGCAACAATTTTGGGTTTGTCCTTGCTAAGGGTTTTTGTCTTCCCCCTGCTTCCCCTCGAATCCTCCGAGAAGGAGCTGGTTCCCGTTCCAGACAAGAGCAGGGCAGGCCCAGACTCGGAAACTGATTTGTCCTTTCCGCCCTCCATGTTGAGCTAGGTATGGGCCATCTGACAATGGTCGATTGCAAATTTTTTGTGCGGTCCCATTGACAATCCCCCCCGTTTTCCGTACCTATAAGGGAATTTTTCGTGAGAGAGATTTCTCCCCTCTCTGCCGGAGGATGGTTTTCTCCTTTTCTCATTGCGTCGTTGAAGCTTTTTTCTTCCCCCGATGGCCTAAACTTGGTTCCCCTAATTCTTTTCCATGGGGAGGCATTTGCAATGCGGCTTTCATAATAAGGTTTTTTTCCCACCCTGTGCTTTTTTTTGATAGTTCCCTTCCCTTTTGAAGTGTTCTAACGCCCTTTTTCATTCGATGTTTTTTTCCTCTTTTTTTTTGCACGCCGTCAACCCCATTTTGCACATTACTTTTTGGACTTCCGCTGATCACCCCGATGCCCCCTTTTTTTTTTGTTGTAGTCGCCGTTTTTTTAAATTTTTTCCTCCTCTTTTTCTCTGTCCACTTTCATAGGGTGCGTTTTTTATCGTATCCCGGTTTGATCACCTCTTCCCGCGGGCCGGTTTCTCCCCCCCCCCCCCCCCCCCCCCCCTGCAGATGCCTGCCGTAGTTTCCCAGCCTCGGCAACCCCTCTACATTTGAGTTTTTTGACCCCAGCAGGCTTTGTTAAATTACGTGTTGCCCGATGGTGTCACCCATGGCACTCCATATTCGTGACCTACTCTGACCCTCGTAGCTTCTTCCTCTGGGACCTGTCTCCTTCCCCAACCTTAGCTCCCGTCGGTTTTTTGTCCCCCCCTGGATTTTTCACCAATCTATCCTACAATAAAGAACTCGTGATTCCGGCTTCTCCCCCCAAATAATGGAGTTTCCCCGCTAAGGTGATCCACTTTTATGGGTTGCTTATCCGATGCGGACATTTTTGTTCCATCTCTTCTTCTACGACCCTTTTCTCTGTAAATTCATTCAATCGCTTTCTTCTACTTACTTTGCAAGATCGTGTCCCGTGTCATTTTATTCTTTACCTATCTTCCATTTTCACCCAGATTTTATTTTTTCCCTTTTTCATCCCCCCCCCCTTTTGGGTTTGTCCCTCTCCTTCCTTTTATTGTGAGCCGGCACTTTTTCAATGCTTCACTGCACCTTTCTGGAGTCTATGGGAACCGATTCTGTCCCCCCAATATGAGAAGTTATCCCGCAGTTTCTTCCATGGAGGATGTGAGATTCAAAGGGGAAACACCGCTAGAACATTCTTGTGCCACCCCGCTCACCTTGGCGCAAAGGCCCCAATGCCGCTCTGTGTGGTCTCTCCTTCAGCACTGGAACCCAGTTGGTCCTGAGCATGGCCGGACAACATGACACCTTTCAATTTACTCGGCCAGCTACTGGTCCCCGGACCTTCCTCCTTCGGTAACCTCTAGTATTTGTTCAACCAAAAGACCATCCAACATCTCTCATCTGCGGCGCCAGCGCTGTTTCATTTTCTCTTGCCCGGACCCTTGCCATCGCGGAGAGCGTTTTCCTTGTTAGTTCCTTCCCCTCCAGAAGGATGCTAACCCCTTTTTAACATTGTAATTGTTTCCCTTTTTACACCCCCCCATCTCCCCCCTCTGAGCTTGTCCCGTTTTTTTGCTCATTCTGCCTTATTTCTCTTTTTCTCTTCCCGTTTGTTGTGTTTTCTCTCTCCTATGTTCGACCCCGAGTCGTCTTTTGTTGGAAATTCCCCAAGTGTTGCGTTTATCCCCCTTAACACCCTGGCAGGATGTGCCATACACCTCCCCAAGGGCGCCCACTCTATCCCCCTGAGGACCCGATCGGAGCCAGTGACTTAGAATGATCCTTTTTTTTTTTGGTCCCACCATTCGATGTCTGTCTACCCGTCCCTTTTATTCCTTTACCCTCCATCCATAGGAGACGAGGCGTTTCACTCCTTCCTGGCGAAGCGAAAAGGCCTTTTTGGAAAACGGGCAATGAGTCCAGTCCCCGGGTGTGCTGAGTCATAGTCCCCTCTTCTCTCCTAGTGGCCTGGTGCGCCACGGGCTCCCACGTTGGCATATCCCGGCAAGCTTTCTACTGTAGTCTGTCGCAGCCTTTCCCTTTCTGATGCACCGGCCTTCCCTCGCATAACAGAAGGTTCCCCCTCTCCCTCCCTCACTTTCGGGATTTAAATTTTCCTCTTCCCTATCCACGTTCAATTCCCTGCCTTTTCTTCTATTTCTTTCCCTTTTTGTCTCGCATGGCTCCCCCCACTATTCCCCAATCCTACAACTTCACTCCTTTTACACCAGTACCGTCGCATTAGTCCCCCCCTTTCCCCAATGGATGTACACAGTCAACATTTAACCGCGTCGTCCGTATCCCTTAGCTGGAACCCCCCAACCCCGTCCTATTTACGCAAACCCCGCTTGACCCCCCTTCTTTTTTTACGACGATCGTATCCCCCTGTGAAGCTCCCCCGAGTGTATCTTATTCTTTCATTATTTTAAAAGGAGCCAGGCCTTGTAAGCAACCCCCCCCCATCTGTTCGCCTTTTTTTTTCCCCATTGGGGACAAGATTTTGCCTCGGCATGCCTATACCAAGATTCCCCTAGACGAAGACCGAAATTTATTTGTTCTGTGTCCCATATGCGAATTACCTCCCGGAGTGACCTCCACCCCAACTGGAAACTGGTGACGCCCCCCCCCAGCAATTGGTTGACTCTGCTGCGAATACGAGGTCACGCACCTCCACGTTTGCCTGAAACCCACTGACCCATAACATTGTATTGTCATTCCTCCTTCTCCCCTCCGAACCACAGACACCCTCGTCACATGGCTTGAGAAAATCTTAGCCCCCCATTTTCCACAGCCTCTTCTAGAAAAATGCGAATGTATACAAGCTGGGTCAAATTCCGGGCCTCAATGGTGTTGCAACCCTTGTTTGACTTTTTCGGACCACAAAGTGACTCCCCTGCAATGATCAAGCCATTCTTCGCACTTCCCCCCGAGCCACATCTTTTATGCCACACCATTTCTTTCCCAGGCCCCCATTCCTTGATTTGTCATCTTCCTTCAATCCGTTGCCCCAATTTCCGCCATCGTTCGAAAACCCCACGCTCCCCCCCTCCCTTATAAAGACAGCAATCCTCGTCTGCTTGATCCCACTCACTCCCCCCTCAGCGACCCGATCAGGTGGCACGCCCCTCCAACCTCGGTTGGGACACCTCTCTCCTTTGGCTTGATGAAGTCCTCTTTCAGATTCGGGGAGCGGACTTCCTCTTCGTTCCTCGCTTATTCCTGCCGTTCCCGCCCACCTATGGCTCCACTTCTTGCTCGTTTATACAAACAAAACCGTAGTCATTCACCAACTCCCCACCCTTTCTTCTTTTGCATGGTAATAGACATCCTTTCCGGAGCGAATTACCTCTCTCATCCACCAATCCCGAATTATCACATTAAAAAACCCCTCCTCTTTGTACCCCCCCCCAAACCTTGATTCTTATTACCCCGCTTTTGCCTTTTAAACAGAGACCCTGGTAAGTCTTTAATTTTTCTGCACGTTTTCTGTTACCGATGCCTGTTCAACTCCCTTTTGCTTCATTTTCGGTATGTTTTCCCTTTTTCTCCCAACATCCTCTATACGTTTGTTTTTGATTTTTCTACCCCTAGCGTACCCCGGAACTCCCGAACATTTCGGTAAACGGTGAATCGGATTCCCTTGCAGCACACCTTCCCTCTTCCCTGTTTCCGGCTTTTTTTTAACCCCCTCTTGAAACTGGGGAAGAACTACTCCTTTTACCATAGTGTTCATCTGCTTTCTCTCTTCTTTGCTCGTTTTCTCCTCTATTAGGCTGATTTTGCAACCCATTCCAATCCCTTCTTTTCGTTTTGTGACTTCCTAGGTTTTGCTTCTCCCTCTCCCGCGTGAAAGGAGCGTTTCTCTTCTTGAACGAGTTGCCCTATTTCCCTTGAATCCCGTTGAGTCACAGTTCCGCCCGCCGTAATGTCTGTGAAGGGAAGGTCTGGTCATCAGGCCCCTCCCCCCCTTTCCCCATATCTCTGTAGGGGAGTGTCTTTTCTTTTTTGTTTCCCTTTTTTGTCGTGCGATCCTTGTCGTGAGTGAGTCATCCTACAGATCCTGTCCCAGGGCCCTCTGTCGGGCGAGGTTGTTGTTGCTCCCCGAACCATTTTTACTCCTCTTCGGATTTTGGATTGCGGATGTCCCCGTCTGGTTCCCAATTTACGTTGATCCGCAACAACCTTTCCTCGGGTTTGCGCTTTTTCTTTTTTTTTTTTTTTTTTTTTTTAGTGCCGACCCTCCTTTTTCTTAGCAGTTTTTCCTTTTTTCTCGATAGGGTCTTGGCCAACCCCCCCTTTGCACTGTTCAGGACCTTCGTTCCTTTCTTCCTTCTATACATTCGAGTCCTCTTTTGTTTTATTCGCCATCGCTTGTTTGCCATGTTTTACGAACTCTTTTTTCAGGTGAGGGTGTTTTTCTAGGTTAGATTGCCAATCTTGGGTCTTTTTTCCTGGGTTTTTCTTCCACCCTCCCCCGGCTTTGGCCGTTTCTTCAAGCTCCCTTTCACCCCCCCTCCCCGCGGGTCGTCGCACCTTTCCCACCCTTCCTGGAGTGGTTGGTTTGAGGAAATCCCCTGCACGTCTTTTTCACAGATGGTTTCACCATCCCCCATATATTTCTTTTTCTCCCCTGTTCCTGTGCGGCATTTCCCCTTTCTCGTTTGACAAGACCCGAAGGGGGTTTTGCTTGAAAACGTCTTCCTCCTCCCCCCCTCTCTACACACAGCTGCTTATTATCCAATAATGTGATAGTTCCTCCTAAAGGGATCAACTCCCTTTTTTTCGTTTCTCCGTATGTGACTCATTTTTTCTGCCGATCTGCTACATGACCTCTTTGTGTATCTCTCAGGCTTTGATCTTTGTATTCCCCCCACTGTCCTGTCCTCGCTTTCCAATACGTGGCTTTATTCCCACTTTTTCCCTCTTTCTCCATGCCCCAGATTACTTTATTTTTGAGTCCTTTCAAAAAAAGTTCTCTTCCTTTCAGTGACCTTTATTTTTTCCCCCTTTTCCGTCTCAGTCGCCTGGCCCTTTTTTCTTTCCCCCCAATACCTCCTTGAATTTTATCCCGGCCTTCGTCAGGATCTCCTTTGAGTTCTCTTGGTTTCCACAATCTGCTATATATCCCCAGGGATTCTTGTTTCCTGCAATGCCTTCTACCACAGTTTTCCTCCCAGGCCAATGCTGCTCTTATTCTTTCTCTATTCTCGGGGACACTTTCTTGACTGACATGAAGCATTTTCTTCCCCCTCCAGAGGCACCCCGTCCACCGTTCTTTCTTAGTAGCAAGGGGTAGACTATCCTATAATGTCTTCGGTGGCCCACAACCCCCGACCTGCCACATCTCATCGCGTCTCCTCCCTCCCTAGTCCCCGGTACTTTTATTAGCCGGTCTTTCCTTTCATCCGCTGAGAGCGGGGGCATATTTGACTTATCCGGCAGGGTGTCTTTCTCACCCCCTCCTCCCCCCTTGTAATTTTGTAACTTTCCACAGAAGACTTTTTCCTTCCCCTTTTCTCCTTTCCATTTCCTTTGGCCTCCATTCTCCTCTCCTTCCTCCTTCCTTTGTTGTTGTTTCTCTCTCTTTTCCTGACCTAGCAGCTTTTTTTTCCGTTACAAAACGAAGGCTGAGCCCCATCCTTTTCAAACCGGTCCGCTTCTATCACACATACAAGTGTCGCCCCCCCGCTATCGAGTCTGGCCTGAGCCCGGTCCCCCCCCCTCCCAGTTTCCCCCTGCTATGCTGCGCCGGATGATGTCGCTTTTTTTGAAATTTAGTCGCTGCCCTTTCTCTGTAAAATCATATGAGCCCGTTCCGGTACGCTTCCGGAGAAATTGACGGTTTTCCCCCCTTTTTCCGGGGTCCATGCTCGGTCCAGTCCCCCTGACCTTTTTTGTCCCCGTTCCTCCGTATCGCCCAGTCAGCCGCCACTAGTCTTTTCATATTCACCCAGGAAAAAGATCTCCTTTCTTTTTTTCTGATACTAATTGTTCCCCCTGTTCAAAGCTTTCCCAGTCCTTCCTCTTCCTTTCCCCCTTCCTTTCCCCTCTGTTATGCACTTTACCACTAGCACATCTCTTTCCCAGTTTTAAATGTCCTCCACAATTACATGTCTTTTCTGCGCAATTCTTTTTGAATGAGGTGAAACATCAGTATCTTTTTCGCATGTGCTCACAAATTAGTCCCCCCACACGAAAATTCCCGTTACGCAGGTTATTTCCACTTTTCCCTTCCTGTACATGACATTTGTCCGCCCCCTTCCTGCTCATTTTTTCCCCCGTAGATTCTCTTTTCACAAGA
>Ga0179593_1656427_pt1 | contig 16388 bp, 15 predicted proteins | sample CZODoug2_1_08_16_FD_185931 | JGI IMG/M metagenome (GOLD analysis project Ga0179593, IMG submission 185931) | Vadose zone soil fungal communities from Angelo Coast Range Reserve, California, USA - CZODoug2_1_08_16fungal (PacBio error correction) | ecosystem: Environmental > Terrestrial > Soil >... | reverse complement strand
GACGACAGTTTCTCGGTGCCTGCGGGCCCTCCCCCTGCATGCCATGCATGTTTTCCCCCTGACGAGATTTGACGGTGGGGCCCCTTTTCCCCTGGAAAGAACTTCGTGGTCCTCATCCCTCCGCACAGAAAAGATGCCAGGTGGTTCACCCGTTCGGGCAACAGGCGTTTTCCCTCCTTCTTGCGGGATTTTCGCCCGAATGGGTTCCAAATGCCTCTCCGCTTCAAAGCGGGAAGTGACCAGGTTGCGCCAGTTTTGTGACGATCCGCAGATCGGCAACCTTCAGGACCTACGTTTTTTCCGCGGATATAGAGGCCACTCTCTCTCCTCTAATGCAGAGAGTATTCCTTCCTCTCCCGTAGAGACCCTTCGGTCTACCCCCTTTTTTTTTTTGTGATGTCTCTTCGAAATAACGTTTCACGTTTCAAGGAGGCCCCCTCCCCCTCCACCCTTCAAATCCCGGTTTCCCTTCCCTTTCCCGACGGAACAGCTATTCCCCCCGGCATACATACTTGTGATCGGGGCGCTGTTTCCTAGAAGATTCGGATTGCTATCCCCTCTCTCCCCGAGACCCCCGCCCGGTAAGTGCCAGAAAAGTTTAAGTTCTTCTCAAAGGGCCTCGTCACAACCTGGCCCTCATTTTTTCCCCCCCCCCGGAAACTTAAATATTTGTCAAGTACGACGGAAATGATACTTTTCGGCGGCCACTGAACCGCCTGCTAACATTCAGAAGAGGTCAACCTCTGAGGCAATACTTTTTCCACTTTCTCCCCCTTTCTATTTGGAAACCTACTCGAGCCAGCACCAGGGCTTAGATCTTCCCCCCCAGGAGAACGAACTGTTCCTTTTTCGAGGAGAGTTCTCAGAAATTTTCTACCTCCCGGGCTAAATGGTACCTCTTTGAGCGCTCAATCCGAAAGTGCGACCTCTGTGGCACCGGATCCGCGGGCTCCCCAACTCTACCCACCCATGAAAGGTCACAACGAGCACCACCTGTCGGAAGAGGCACAAGCCCCCCTCAAATTTCCTGGAAGGCTGACCGCGCGGCACCATCTCCCTCTAGAAGAACCGCCTTCCCCCCTAAATGATATCTTACCTCTCTGAAGACGGCGGTGTCTGGAAACCCCTGCTCTTTCCCGAAATAGGAATTGCCGGCCTAACGCGAGATAGCTCGTGGTGTTCCCTTTTCTTAGTGAGCTTTCTTTTCTGAACGGAAAGAGGAGATTGCAGAGATGACCATTAGGTCTGTCCCCTCTTAGTGAATACAATTGTCTCTTCTCCTATAGGGAGGGGATTTCCCCCACAGGATCTTCCTCCTCTTATAGAGTCCTCCCGGTGGTTTCCGCTTTTTTCCCACACACGCCATACAGGTTCTTTCGAAGCGAGAAAGAACCCTACTTTTCTCTGCGCGACGTTTTCCTTGGTAGCCCCCTCCCAGCCACACTCCCGACGACAAACGGAAGGGAGCTGGCTTGATAGGAGAAGTTTCCCTTCCTGCTGTAAGCGAATGCTTCCCACGTCGGAGGCCTGTTTAGTACAACCCTTAACCTGCCCCGACCGCCGTTTCCCCCCCCCCTTCACAACCTCTGGGACTCCATCCCGTTCCGTTGTCCCAAATGGTGCGGGCCTATAAGGGCCGTCAGAGGTCCCGGCATCCCTTCGCAAGGTATCGCCCAGCTTCTCCCAAATCGGCCCTCCCCCCTTAAAGAAACTAGATTTCAAATGTCTTTGCGAGGAAAGTAGAGGTCTTTGCTTCTCTCCACAGGGCAAGACGTGTGCCTTTTGATAATGGTTCCTGCCAGGTTTGCCAAGCAGGTGCCTGCGGCTACGCCCCTGTTTCTGGAGCTTCAAGTCTGCCCTCTTCCCGCCCCCCACCGATTTTATAGTTCCCCCTCCTCGGAATATTGCTCTGCTGCCGGCGTCGATATGCGCCTCTTGTTCTTCGTCCCTCTTTCTTACGATCGTGGAGAAATGCATCTCGGCCGCGAAACAGCTTTCCGACTCCCCCGAGGGCGCGGTGCAGTATCCTTTCTCGCCCCAGTTTTGGCGGTAGGGCTCGTTCGCTCGGCTTGCACTTTCGTTCGTCCCGCTTTCCTGATAGAGGAGGCAGTCCCCTTTCTTCCTTTCTAGCAAGGACTTCTCTCTCTGGTTCTCCTCTTCCCCTTCCTGGACATGCATATTTGACTCGCACGAGTAATTGGAGCTTTTTTCTTCCGGCTTTGGCCAAGAAAAGCACATTTCATTGTCGGCCTTGGCCCTCTGAAGTTGGGTCTCCCATTTTCCGCTGGGTGCGGGCAATTTCGTTTCGTCTCCCTTAAAGCGACCCCTCCCTTTCCTTCCCTTAATAAACTCTTAATCGGGTTCCCCCCCCCTGGTTCCGTGCGAAGCCGCCAATACGAGCGCAACCGCTGAACTCCTTGTCTCTTGTTTTTCCTGGAAGAACGGCTGTATTCTTCTTTTCTTCCTGCATCGGACCTTCGCCCCGCTGCCCCTATCTTCTTACGTTTCCCCGACTCCTACGCATATTTGAAGGGGTCGGACAAGTTTTGACTGCCTTTTATATCCTTCTTGATTCCCTTCTCTCGAGCAGAAATTTTCTGAAGTGCTTCACCTTTCACGATGATGCTGGAGCTTTTTTTTTTGCAGCGTAAGCATGATTGGAATCCCCAGTAGGTAGAGCCTTTTCCATCCTTAATCCCCTGACCCCCCCCCTCTCCCCTTCCTCTGTTTGCAGAATATGGTCTACCTTAGTTTCGGCATGTTTTTCATGAGCGAGCTTTCTCCCCCCCTTCTCTCTTCCACGGAGGATGAAAAGCCTGCCCCCTCTCTCCCCCCCCTTTCTATGGTCATCCGCGAAGGGCACTACACTGATCGCGTTGTCTCGAACACGTCATGCACACATTTTCTTTCCTTTTCGAATGTTCCAGAAAAATCCCGAGGTGCTGCATCCCCTGTGAAGAGGCGTCCTGTTTGGATCTTTTTTTCGACCGGACCAGCCTCCCGTTTGGGAATGCTATGCGTGACCGCCTACTCCCCTTCCCCAGCATCCACGTTTGAGATTCCCCGAAACCGATGGTACCATGCTTTGCGAGCGAGATCTATTCCGGCTCTTTTCCCGTTCCTTAGCAAGGCCGTTCCAACGCTTCGCACATGGACCGGGTGCAATCCCTCCTCGGCTGGGCTGACCCTTGTGATATGATTGACCGTTCACTCTCCAATGGACTTTCCACACCTCCCTTTGATTCCTCCCCGTCCGCACGCCTGAATGTTTTCATGCTCCTTGCCGAGCAAAAACGCATCGAAACTTTTTAGCATTGCTTTGACACCCCGAGCCGGCCTTGTTTTCGTGCCCGCCTCCCTCCCAGCCTAAATGCCGCAAATGATCCTAATCTCTCCTCCTATAAGCGCCCTTGCCTTTTTTTTCCTCCCTCTGCGGCCGAACTTCGCTCTTTTTTGAGAGCGCGGCAAGACTTGCAGGAGCTGAACTAAGCGGTTCTTCTAGAATTCGAGAAATTCCCTCCTGATCGGTATTCCCCCTTTTTTGATTTAAGACTCCTGCTGCTTTTCAACTCAGTGAGCTGGAAAACGACGGGACTACCCCTCCTTTGGCGCGGGGGACGTCTGTTGTCCCTTTCCGAAGCAGCTATAGGCTTTCCTCCCTTGAATGTGCAGACGCCTGTCTCCCCTCCACTCCGGGCAACATTAGCAACTTGCCGAGTTCGTCCTTCCTCTCTCCTAGACAGGCAGCCACACGTGAATGCTTCTCCAAAATCACCCCCTTCCGTTTTTTTGTCTCCTCTGAGTACCTTTTCTTGCGTAGTTTTTCCCTCGGCGTGTGGATGCACGGGCTGAGATCCGGAGAAGGGCCCCTTTCCCTTCCATTTTTGTTGTGAAAGAGTTAGCGTAAATCACTTTTCCCCCCCGCGGTATCTGGCATTCTTTCTTCCTCCGGAAAAGGACACTTTTCTTTCGGCTTCCTCCCGCGCTCGACGACCAGTGTGGTTTTTCCTTTGGGTCGGGGCCAGCTCACTGATTTGATTGCAGACGCAGTCTTCTTCTCGGGGTTTCTTTCTCTTTTTTTCCTTTTAGACCAAGGCTTTTTCTTTTTTCTCGAATTACTCTCGCCTGCTTCCCTCCTTCAGATCCTGCCAGCACCCCTTGCGCGTCCTTCTCAAAGTCTTTCCCTGCAGCCTCTTTCCCCCCAAAAATTCAACCGTGGCCCCCTGCGCTGATAGGCGGTAGCATTCATGGATGCATTCAATCGTGTCTTTCTTTTTTCTGCTTTCCGACGAACAGGTACCCCTTGGCCCTCAATGATAAAACTTCCTCATTTTCAAAATCTCTCCGGCAGAAAGATTATCTTTTTGCTCAGGAAATCCGCTTTCAGGGTTTTGAAAGTCAAATATGAGTCTTCCCGGTTTCCCGAATACTTTTCTCCTCCTATCCTCCTCTCAGTGTAATCCCACGTTTCGCCTCTTTTTACCACGCCTTGCTGAGCCGTCATCTTCCTTACTCTATCGCTAGCAGCCCTCCAATTGCCTTTCGTTGACTTGGGAGAGGTTGCTTTTAGTCGGTCAAGGGTCGGCTTCTGCCCAAACTTTTCTTCTTGGTCGGTACGAACATCCCCACGCTCCCCTTCCCCAAGCAAGGCGTTGGCTTCCGATGCAGCCACCTCTCCAGGATGTTTTGACCCCTTCCTTTTTTTTTTTCAGAAATGGGGAATTGATTATCGTTGCCACGAGATCGCTCTCTGGTTTTCTTCCTTTCCCCCATAGAAAGGCTTCCTTTCTTCTTTCAGCAGCAGTTTTTCACGCGGTAGAGCACAAGTTCCTCTGCGAAAAACATGCCGCACTTGTAGACCCCCCCCAGTAGTAAAAAGCGGTAAGTTTCCTTTTTAAGGTGACATTGCTATAAGGTGGGATCCACACAGTGTCTAAGATAAAGAATTCATATCTCCCCTTCTAGTTATTCAGGCGGTTCCCCTCGAGCTGGAACTCCGTCTAGGTTCCCTTTTTCTGATAAAGAGGCCCCCCACTTGACGACCCAAGTCATTTTTTTCTCCGTTATGGGAGCAATCTATTTCTCTGATCATAGTCACTTCACCCTGCCCCTACTTCCCAGGAGGTCCCCTCCTTTCTCCAATGACGCATTCAGTCTTTTCTTTCTTCCTTCAACGTTTACACAGGGATCCGCTATTATCTTCCCACGCAGGGTGATTAGCCTTCAATGTGGAGTTGCTCCGTCGTACTTTTTCTCTCAGCGTACAATTTCACGCACCCTTAATGGGTTGAGAACATCCCTTCTAATGCCGACCCCTTTTTGGTGCTCTCTTCCTTGATAAAGGATTATAAAAGCGCCCATTCCTATGCTCTAGGATGGGGAATGGTCACGACCCCCTCGTGAGTCAGCGAAAACGATTTTCAGTTCCCCCCTTCCCTCCACGAGTAAGCCTCCCTTTCCTTCAGTATGTCCCGAAATTTTTTTTTTTTACGAGAACTCCAGCCAGCACCTCTCGGATACCTTCCCCCCCCTCGCCTGTGATGAAGATGAAGCTCAGCCTGCTGGATGCTGTTTACGCTAGAGATGCATTGCTCTATCCGTTACCCTCTCTTCCTTCCCCCCCCCCCCCCCCCCCCCAGTATCTGGCTCTATTTCTGACTTTCTTGAAGAAGAAATATATCTATGCCAAGAGATAGAGAAGTCGCATAGGGCTTATTTGACTACTTTTCCCCCCCTGGCATAAGGCGCGCTATTTTTTTCTTTCACTCTGAAGTGTTGAATTCCGCCTCCTTCCTCTCCCCCTCTTGCCGTGGCCTGGCATCTCGACCACTCTCTCAAGCATGGCCTCCGCAGGCTGATGTGGAGAGATTTGTGGCCCCCCTCCTCCCCCGTAGATGAGGGCTCTTTTATTCCGAACCGCGATATTCTCCACATTTACCTTTTTCTAATGGCGCGGCTCCCCCCCCCCACCGTGATCCGCTTTTCCCCCTAGGAAGAAGTTTGAACGGGGTTCCCCCGGCTTGTCGGGCGCACTTAGGGTTGGTCCGCACAGGATCTCCTTGAGTTTAAAAGAAAGTCGTCGTCCGGGCACTTAGACGATCCCCCTCGTAGTTTACCCGGCTTCCGGGAGTGGGAGAGGTTCTTTGGACCGCAAAGCCAAGGCCCCTGAAAGGCTTGTCCCCTCGCCCGTCCCTGGATGGAGGTGAAGCCCGTTCACCCCCGCGGCCCTGAGGAAGAGACGGCGGTCTCCCTGAAAGACCCCTCCCCCACCCAGGAACTACTCCGATCTCAATGGTTCCGCCTACTCCTTTTTCCGACGGCGGGACGTCCCTGCGTCCCCCTTTTTCTTTCGGCCGAAAGCGCCTTCTGGAACCCCCCCCCCCCCCCCTCGGCTCGATAGCTCTGTCCGACATCGGAATGCCGAGGGCCTCCTGGCGCTTTTTAAGGAAGGAGTCGCGCAGATCTTTCGATATTTCTTTTTTCCTTGGGAGGAGAACGGTCTTGCTCTTCTTCCGAGTTGTCGATTCACCCCGGCAGTGGGCGCGTTTTCCTTTTTCTAGGATTAGGTTTCCTCGGCCCCCATACGGGCTCCTTCCTCTTTATTGGTCGAGGTTGCTTTCTTGCGCGCCCGCGGAGCACGGTGGAAAGACTGCGGGCACATCTGCGTATTTTTCTCTTCAACGCGGTAATCTACAGGTAGTCCTGTCGCTCCTTTTTCGCGAAGTCTTCTCCTCCGAAGCAGTGCGCGCATGTTTTTAGATAGAGGGAAGCAAGCTCTCGGCCCTGGTGATGTTTTAAATATATTCTCCGCAGTGAATCCGCCGTTGATGTCCTAGTAAGGTTGCCCGCTTTTCGAATTAATCGCGTTTTGCGAGGGTAATCCATTGCCCCTCGCTTCTTTCAGAGATTAATGTTGCCGACTCAAGGAAAGTTGGAATTCCAGCCCCACCCCCCCCCCCCCCCCCCCCCCCCCCCCCCCCCCCCCCCCCCCCCCCCCCCCCCCCCCCCCCCACCCCACCCCCCCCCCCCCCCCCAAACCCCCCCCCCCCCCCCCCCCCCCCCCCCCCCCCCCCCCCCCCCCCCCCCCCCCCCCCCCCCCCCCCCCCCCTGGTTTCGCCTGCCCCTTTTTTTTCCTTTCTTTTGAAAAGGGTTGAAACCCTCCGGGCTTTTTTCCCCCAAGCGTTTTCTGAAGAGATCCTGCCCAGGATGCCCCAGCCCGATCCCTTCTGTTCCCCTTGGGAGGGTCGACCTCGTTACGGCTTCGGCGCTTTCTTTACTTTTCTCGCGGTTTCTCTTGACACGATTGACCTATTTGCGAAAACGGGCCTCAAAACCGCCGAACAACGGAGCCCCGGGGTTTTTTTTTCGAGAAGGATCTTCCTGAGACATCTGTCTCTCTTCCGCTAGATCTGCCGTAGGCCTGAAGTTTTTTTTCGATCACACCCTGGTCGACACCACGAGCCCCCCCACCTAGGTCTTGCATCTCCCCCTCCTCTTCCCTCCCCCCAGTTATGCGCCCGACAAGCAGAATGTCGCAGGCAAAACCTTCCCCTCACTTTTTTTTCTTTACCTGAAAATAAGGTGCTGTCGTCTTTTGCTGCCCGACTTTATGGACTCCTGGACTCCTTCCCCCCCCCAGCTTGGGCCGAGACATCCACATGGCCGGCAAGTGGGCCTCCCCGGAAACAACCCGACCCTGGTCCTGCTCTCCCTTTTTAATAACTCCTCAGTTTTTTTCTCAGAGATGCCGTTTGTGCCCCCTTTCCCTTTTCCCAAATGAAGCCCTCATTTCTGTCTCGTCAGATTGTTCAGTCTTCCCTTGGGAAAGGGTCCCTCCTTCCCCCGACAATTACTGGACAGTACCTCCTCCCTCCCCTTTCCCGGGCTTCATCAACCCTCTGTGGCAACAGGGTTGGCCGATCTATGTTCGGTATTTTTTTTTCGGTTCCGCAGCCCTCCTTCGCGGTCACTTTTCTTCTGCTGGTGTGGACGATCCCTGTTCTCTTCCTCAGGCCTACGGCCGCGCGATCTCCACCTAATGCTACATCTCTCCTCATCGCGCAGCGCGATTTCCTTTTTTTTTTTTTTGTCGCGCACCCCCTCTGCGGCTCCCCCCTTTTTCCCCTGCTTTTTTCCGTTTTCCCACATCCTTTCCTTTTCAAGGAGAAACGCTGTCACCCTTCAATCCGCCTTCGGCCCATCCCGTTTTTAACGAGTCGATACCTTCCCCCGGATTTTCTGGTCTTTCCCTGTGCTTCTTCTCAGATCCAGAAGATTCTTTCCCTCTTTCCCGACCCGGTCCGTTGTGCCCCCGTTTCAGCCGGCCGCGGTTTTTCAACCTTCCCTTTTTTCACTGGCCTTGGCAAACCATTCTTGCAACATGAAGCGGCATTTAATCCCCTCCTCTTTTCCTCGGGGCCTTCCTCCCCCCGCGCCGAACCCCGAATCGACACTCAGGACCTCGGTCCCCTTTCTGAACCTCACGGCGGATTCCTGCCGCAAGCTGTAGAACTTCTGGCCCCCGCGAGCCCCCATCTTTTTGCCCGAGAGCCCCCGATTTTCTTCCCCCTTTTAGAAATGCTGCGCGAGAATCAAAGACTCTCTGATTTGTTTCTTGGTCTCCCTGGTAATTACCTTTCTTTTTCCGTCAATACGCATTCTTTCCCCGCCGTCCCCTCGCTTTTTTTTTGCATCAGAAAAAGAGACCCCAAATTCCACTGAAAGGCAGCCATGAAATGCCCTATGACGTTTTTGTCGGCACACCGAAGCAGCCCAAGAGCCATAGTGGACAGGCTCCGTCGCGCGGAATCACGAGCCCGTAATTCCTTTTCTTCAGAAAGCAAATCCATCTTGGCACGAACGAGTCCCCCCCCTTTTTGCAAGAGCCTTTTTCTTTCCCCTGCATTGAAGACTGTACCTGACGAGAGACTTTCTAAGAGATGTGTTTTTTCCTTTAACGAGTCGGTCTTTAGGCTTATAATCTCCCTCTTATGAGAGAGTAAGAATAAGGATGTGATCGTCGAGGGTACTCAAAAATTCTTCGTCGTTTTCCCGGAAGGGGCATCTTCTCTCAGCCGGACTTTTCTAAGCTTTTCTCCGGATTTTTGCTTTTGCCTCTTTGGATTAACAACCGCCATCCCTGTGACGGGCGTTTTCTATTCCGTGTGAGCTTTGTCGGTCAGCACGATTCCGCCCACTTCATGGCCGAAGTTTTTTCCCTTTTGATAGGAGAATGGACTCTTTCCTCTAGAGCGCAACTGATTCTGGAGAATGTGAAGTCAACAAGGACATTCTCCCGTCCCCGTCACACTTCCTCGAAGAAAGAAGCTTGCATTTCCGGATGCCCCCCCCCCCTTTGGAGGAACCTTTTGAGAAATGAGTCTTCTGCACTTCGAATAGAGCGGATGAGTATCAAGGCCCTATGAGTTTCTCAACCCGCCCTCTTCCCCGCAAAAAGAAATCCGGCAGCGATGCCCTTGCTTTTAAGGAACGCGCGTTTTCAGGATGCAGACGGCCGTTTTCCTTCCTGGTGGAGGCGCCGGCCAGGTTGGCTGCCAAGCCGGGTTTGTGCGCTTTCACGCGAGGATGCGGAGCCCTTTCTTCAGCTTGAGCCCTCTTAAGCGATTTTTTCAGAATAGACTTGCGTCGGCTCCCCGTAGATCTTCCCTGAATCCGCGCGAGGTAGGCGTTTCTCCTGTCATCGATTTTGAGAAACAGCTTTTTCCTTCGGTCATAGCCCTGGAGGCCCTCCCCTTTCCTCTGCTCGAACAAGGTGATGGCGTTTCTTGCGCGTTAGGCTCTACTAACGTCAGGCTGAACCTTCCTAATGCTTGTGGCGGCGGGACTCTCAAGGAACCGTCCCCCTGATCGAAGAATATGGTTCTCCCGCCCTCCTGGGAGGGGACCATGCATTTATTTTCTGTTTCATCGCATCCCCTTCCCTCGAGGTCTAAGCTTCTCCGGCATAGAAAACCTCTTGTTTTTCCCGGCCGAGAGAAGTTGTTCCCATTTCGATGGTGAGGGAAATGTAAGTTCTAATCACACATTTTTCTCCCGCAAAACTAAAATTTTCCTTCCCCCACCCTGCGTGGCCCCCTAGTCCTTTTCTTAAAAGTTTTCGGCGCCCTTCTCTCGCAACTCGAACCGGCCGGATCGTGGGCGTCCAATTTTTTTTCTTCCCTTTTCTGGTGGAATTCAGCCCCTTCCCCCCCCCTTTCCCGTTCTGAGGATAGACCTTTCTGAGGCTCCCCATCTAACCCGACGAAGACATTTCTTTCTTGTTCGTCAATGAAGTTCCTTGATAATAATTATCGAGGGCCGGATTACAGAGAGCTTCCAACGCTTTCCTCCAGTTTTCTACAGGAGCAACCCTCAACGATGAATGTTGGAAGTACTGCCTTCAGCACTTCTTTTCCTCCCACGGAAAGTCTCCTCCCGACATCCTTCCCCTTCCTTCCCCCCCATTCCCCTCTCCGAGTTGAAGCTGTGTTTCCCTGCCTCTGGTGTCTGCCTTTATGAGCGCCCTCCTTTCAATTAATGTCGCGACGCGTCAACTCCCTTCAAAGCCTGCCCCCTCATCCCTTCTATGGGCTGACCCTGAAGGCACGAAAGACCTGATATCATGTTGCTCGTCCCCCCCTTCCCCCATGAAAACAGTTTCTTACTCCCTCTCGAATTGTTCCCTAGGTGCTGCCTCCTTCCCTGAGCGCTTCCCTGAGCCTGCGCGTGTGGTCGCGCGGGCTTCGACCTTCCTGAGAACTACAGTTGGGCATCTTCTTCGATGACCTCTCTCCGAAAACCCTTTGCTACCGTTGAGGATGCCCACCGAAACCTATGGTAACCTCAACCTGGATGCCTTCTGGCGCCCCCCCCCCCAAGCGATATGAGCCTGGAATTTCCCCAGTCGTGCCTCGCACATGGAACATGTGGATTTCCTTGCCTCCTAGCTATTTAGACCGTTATGGGCAATTTTATGGTGACCCTCCCTTCAGGGTATCATCCATTTTCTCCCCCCACCTTGAAAGCGTTACTCCACCTCTTCTGACGGAATGTAATGATTTTTTCTTTGGGACGAGGCAAAACGCCCCTGTCTTTCCAAGGTTTCTTCATTTCCCCGGGTACCTTTTTGGCACCCGACCGCACCCTATTTTCTAAATTCTCCTCACTTCTTCACCGACATATAAGCGCATCTCTTTTGGCGGTTTGTTGAATTTGTTTCGTTTTAACTTCTTCCCTTTGCGCTCTCGCAGGAGTTTCCTCCGGGGAATGATTCTTGAGAGTAAATTGAGAATCCCTCTTCCCCTTTTGTTAGAACGACCTTCCCCACGTCATTGCGATTAAGTCCTCCCGCAAACTCCTTTTTTTTTTCGCAAACGACCTCGTCTTATGAACCCCGGCCTGGTGTCGTCCGCGCGTTTCTTTCCCCCTGTCGACAGAAAAATTGTCCGCCGCGAAGCTTCCACAGCCATCCTACCTCGGCTCGACGCACTGATATTCCCTCCCCTCCGGGCACCCCATTTACAACTTGCCGAACCTCTTCTGTTCTCCGATCCTCCTTCCCTATCCACACGACGAATGTTTTCCCAAAGAAAAGGCCCCCGTTGTTTTGTTTCGATCTCCCTTAACCATCGGCGTGGGATTTTCTTTCTGCTCGGCTTCGGGACGTTCGGCAATTCCTTTGCCCGTCTCTTCCCTTCCTTCTTTTCTCATTCCCGCGGAGGATAGCTCTGTCGCGGCGGACTTCCCCCCCCTCGCCTCTCCTTTCTCGGGTCAGCAAGTCCTCTTTTCCCCCCTTTTTCACTGAGTGTGAAGCCTGCGGTTGACTCGCCCTAGTTTTTCATGGGCGGCGAACACGTCTCTTTTATTGCTCGAATTACTCCTCTCCTGCATCCTTCCCCGCGCTATCAACTCCTCTCGCTCCGTTCGGGCCTTTTCGAAAAACCCCCCACCGGCAACCTCGATTCTGCGGTTTTAGCATTATTCTCCTGCTACCCCCTTAGTGCTCAGCTTCCGGGTGCCCCTGGTTCAAGCAATGACCCCTTCGATCGGAGTTTTTTCTTCCTCCTCAAAATATCCATGACATTCCCACGCCTCTGAGTCTTTCTCTTTCAGGACATCGCTTTCCTTCCAACTTGGATGAGACTCCCCCCTACATTCCCTTGTCTCCCCCGGTCGAAATAGCGCTCGGCCCTTTGTCAATCCACCGTTTTCCCGTTGTCTCGTTTTCAGCCCTGGATGAGCCGCACGAGGCAGGTCCCCTTTCAACTTTCCCTTTGTCCCCCCAGCGGTAGGTGAAGGCATCTCCGGTCTTTTTGCGGAGATCTAGTAGGTCGTTGGATCTCCTCTCCATGCCAAAAATGCTATTTGGTCCTGTCGACCACGCTTCATAACGGCGCGCCCCCTTTAGAAACATTCCAGGATGCGGACCCCTTCGAGCTTGGTTTCTTTCCTTAAAAGGTTTAAGTTCCTTTCAATTTTTCGAGCAAAGCGCTCCTCTGGATTGTCAGCAGTCTTAAACAATCTTTTAACCCCCCCCCTCTTTGGCAGGCTTTCAGCCGTCCCCGGTCGCGCAGCAATTCTTCTTTTTCGAAAAACCCCCCCAGTACCCAAGAAGGGAGACCACCCTATCTCCCCGCCATTATCTATGCTAGCCCTTTCCCCACCCTTCCCTCTCCCACTTGCCCCTCCCCTCGCTTCTGCTTCTCCCCTCCACCAAAACCCATCGCGCTTTGCATTCCACCACACCCCTCCACTATACTCCCCCCATCCCCTCGCCCTTGCGATCCGTCCTTTCCCTACCTCTCTTCCCATCCCCCATCCTCCTTCCCCACCCCCCAACCTCCCCCCTTGGACATCCTTCCCCCCACTGCTTCTCACCACTATCCACCGCCCTTCCTCTACACACTCTGCGTTCATCTCTCCTCCCTTCATACCCCCCCCCACTTCGGCCCACTCTTACCCTTTCCACTTCCTCCCATGTCCCAATCACATATCCATCGCCCTCCTCCCTACATCCCTCCTCCCCCAATTACCAGCGGCTTACCCGCCCACCGTCTCCCTTTCCACCGCATTACCTTCTGCACCTCGCTTCTTCCGCCATTCCCGTCTTTCCTTTACACCCTAGCCCGTTCCTTTCCAGCGTTACCCCCCCCACGTCTGCCCTCCCCTGTCCCCTTCACCTCTCGGCCCGCATCCACTCCCTCTCCCGTCGTCTACCACCCCAACATCTCCCCCTAGGTCCATTTGTTACTTATTTTGTCCTCTTCTTTATCTACTCTACTTCCCATCCTCCCCTTTCCAATCGCTACTTTTTTCCTTTTTCCGCTCTTGTCCCACTTTCTACCCCACCTTCCATTCACACTCCCCACTCCTTCTCCCACCTCTCCTGCCACCTCCTTTTTCACGCCGTCCTCAGTCTTCCTTTCATCTCATTTCTCGCTACCACCCTTCACCCCCCCCTTTCCCACCACATTAAACTCTTTCCTATAACTCCTGCCACCCACCCCATCACTCACCCTTTATCCCCCTCCCTCACCTCCCCGTCCCCTTCCCTTTTCTCCTCTTGTTATCTTCCCACTCGTCCCCACCACCCCCCATATCCCCCCTTTTCGCTGCATATATCCCTCCCTCCTGTGTTGCCACTATGTGGCCCTCCCTGTTCTTCCTTTTCCCCCTTTGCCCGTCTCGTACACCTCGTCATATAGGCCCCATTTCCCCCCTTTCATCCCCGCTTCCTCTCTTTCATTTCCAGTCCTCTTCCTTAGCATTTCCGTCCTCTATCCTGCACCACTTTTCTTTCACTTCCCTCTTCCCTCCTCCTACATGCCCGTCACTTCCTCCTTTCGTCCCCCTGTTCCTCCCCGTTTACTCCTCCACACCCCCCACTTCTCCTTCCCAAAGATTCCCCTTCAGTTGAATGGGAGTGATCTTTTTTCTTTTGGAATTCCTATCTGGGATGCCACCCTTCCGCTGTGTACTTTTCTCGTTGAGCTCCTTCTTAAGGAGGTGAAGTTCTGGTTCCTTTTAAAATCCGGCTAAGGTTTCCCTCAAGGTCCACCTTGCCGACACCTCCTCATTTCATGTCTTCGTCTCTGGGGCTTTCCTTTCTTACGCGCGATCCAACTTCGATGCGTCGAGACCATGACTTCTTCCCCCCTCTCCCACCCACCCCTTCCCTTTTCGCTTGATGGCGGCTCTCCAACGTTTCCCCAGTTTCCGCTTCTCCTTCCCACGCATCCTGTGATGTTCCGGAAACCGTTTTTCCGAACGCGTACAATTTTCCCTCATGGGGAGCCCCAAGTTCGCGGCCACTCTCTTCCCTACAATCGGTTTGTATATGGAAGGGCTTTTTCGGTCTTAGACCTTCTCCCCCCTATGAGCTTTCTCCTTGATGAATGTCTCTCCCCCTTGCGTGGCTTTCCCTCGGCCTCCCTTTTTTCTCCCCTTTAATAAAGAAAGAAAGATTCTCCTGCCTCGATAAGAAGCCCCTTAAAAGTGCCTAGGGCCGAACGCTCCCCCCGCAACAAATGGGGTCAATTCTTCTTGGTGAAGGATGCTCCTTATGACAGCAATGCCCTCTTTCTGGCAAGAGATTCAATGTAAAAGATCGCCCTTTTTTTTTCCCCGCGAGAGAGTGCCTCGAGATCTCTCTCCGGTCGCACTTCTCCCCCTTCGAGAGATCAATGAAGATGACTTCCTCTTTCTGATCGATTTTCCTTCACCAGGAGATATTTTCGCCCTCGACGGCCCAACTCCTTGGGACGACAACAACTTTCCCCAAGTCTGTTTGAGCATTTCCTCCCCCTGCGAGTTTCCCCCGCAATGGAATATTCATTGGATTGGATTTTCCTCTCTCCTGGATGGCCAGTCCCTCGCCTATGATGCGATTTTTGATGCCTCTCATTCGGACGTCGATCGAGAATCCTTTTCCGACCTTCTACGTCATTTATTGAGTCTCCGCAGTCTTTTTTCAGGCGGGCCCTTCCGGGCAGGCACAGGCTCAACCCTGCGCGGGCTTGACCACCGCGTCCGTTCGGCGCCGATCATCTCGCTGTGAACCATTTCTGTACGGATTAGTGTTCAAAGAACCCAAAGATCTTATCCTATGGTATTTTATCGAAAGCTGGAGGTTTTTGTAACTTCAAAATGCACCTCCCGGAAGCACGGAGGACCACGCGACTGAGTAATTTTCCCCCCCGACAGAACATAAGCCCTCCATTGGGTTCCGCCTCGCCTTTAGACGCGCTTCCCGATCGCAGCTCCTCCCCCCCTCAGGAAGAAAGCGAAAAAGACCTCTTCGTGGCAAACCCTCCCCTCCTGATCCTCTAAGAGTTTTTTCCTAGGCCCATATTTAGAAGGAGATTATCAAAGACCCTGCGACGCCGTAGGCCTTCTTCCCTATCATGTATTTTCTTCTTTCAGGAGACTGATGAAGTTCTCTTGTCCGATGCACTCCTGGCTACTAGGTGAGGGACGAGGATTCAGCCTTCCTTATCAGGGTTTCCTTTTGATCCCTTTACTTCAATTGGTAGAGTTGTTGCCCCTTTCCTAAGAGTTTTCCTCTCGCAGCGAGGATTTACCTGTCTGCTCCCTTCTACCCCTTCTGAAAGACTTTCTTCGGATGTTCTTTTTCGAGATGAAGCCGCCTGGGTCTAGTCTCCTCTCCGAGGCCTGGTGCTGGTCCTTTTTTTTGCACAGATAGGTCGAACAGCTTTCTCTTTTTTAATCTTCCGATTTCCCGCGGGAATGTCCTTTCCACTGAAGGTTCAGGCGCCATTCTCCCTGTAATGAGTATGACGGCTCCTTGTCTTGCAAGGTCAGATTTTTTCCTCTTACCGGTCTCTAACTTTCATTTCAAACGGAAAGGGAGGATTTCTCTGGATTGCCTCTGTTGAAGCAGAAGCGGGTCCAGGCTCCCCGATCCTTCTTTCCCCTTTGTCTTTCTCCACGTTTTTCTTGCCGGCGGATCCCATTGTCTTAAATCCCCCTGCCGTGAAAGTCTTGAGAAAACGGTCCCTCAGTAACACTTTTTGAAGGCGTTTAGCTCGGATACTACGGTTAACTCTTCCCTTCCTGGTAGCTCTTCTTTTTCTGACTGTAGCTTCGCGCGGGAATTCCCCTGAGAGGATCGTTCCCCCCCCCCGAAACAAATCGTCCTTCCTCCGGTTTACAGATGAAGCTTTTCTCCCCCTCCTTGCCGTTGCCCTCCCGGATGGCCCAACCCCACCCCCCCCCCCCAAAAAAACCACCCCCCCCCACCAACCCAAATTGGAAAATAGGTCTTTGCTTAGGGATTTCTTCTGGCCGTTCCCTTGCCCATTTTTGGTAGCACCCCCCCCATCTTGACTTTCTTCGAATGAAGTGGGGCATGCCTTTTCCATTTCAACAAA
>Ga0179593_1675051_pt1 | contig 16389 bp, 16 predicted proteins | sample CZODoug2_1_08_16_FD_185931 | JGI IMG/M metagenome (GOLD analysis project Ga0179593, IMG submission 185931) | Vadose zone soil fungal communities from Angelo Coast Range Reserve, California, USA - CZODoug2_1_08_16fungal (PacBio error correction) | ecosystem: Environmental > Terrestrial > Soil >... | reverse complement strand
GCCCTCTTTTGTCGTCCTTGCCCCGCTGCTGCCCCCGGCGAAATAAGCTATCCCGTTTGCACAATTGGTGAAGTATGTTCCGGCACGGGAAGCCCGATCGCGTTTTTTGTGTCAGGAAATGAGGGGCTTTCCCCCCCCTGGTTCTTTCACCTCTGGGGGGATTATCTATTGGTGAAAATTAACCCTTTCGCTCCCCCTTATACTTTTCGCGGCACTGTACGTGAAATCGTTCGAAAAACCCCCCCTCTTTTGTTAATTTTGGATCTTGTTTGTTCACGTCCTGCTTATTGATTGTCCATTTCAGGGTTTTTAGCATTTTTTATGCCTCGAGCGTCCGGATTGCCTTTGTGAGATTTGGATGTCCCCTATTCGAGAATTCCACCCGGGTCAATGTCTTGGTTTGACATTCTTATATTACCTACTACAGGTCTTGCGTCCAACTTTTGGGGCTGCTTTAACTTGGTCAATTTTCTTCAGCCAGATAATGATTCTATGGGCAGTATCTTCGTGTCCATGGTCCGTTTGCTTTCTTTTGCAATGGTGAGGTCATACGCATGCTTTTGCCACGTCTTCTTATGTTTCGCACAGAACTAGCCGGCTGTGATTGCTGACCGATCTTGAAAGGTGGCTTCCTCTTTTTTTTTTCAGCGTGTCTCCGTATTCCTGTGAGGTGAATCGTTTCCATTCAGGGTGGTCCCGTGTTAAGCCGGCGAATCGTATGTTTGCTAAAGGGTCCTCTCCAGTTATACTTTGAGTTGTGGAATTTCTCGTTTTAAACTTCCTATTTTATACAAGAAGGAATAACTTTGCATGTCCCTGGCTAGTGGTTTTGCTTGTCCGTTCCCCTCCAACTTTTTGAACACCCTCGGTGATTTGCTTTGCTTTCCCTCGCACTCCCCTATTTCCAGTGCTCCGGAGTACTTTATGTTCCTTGAACTCTGAACCGTTTGGCGTTTTCTATCTCTCCCGTAGACACAACGTTTGGTGATGGCGATTTTCGTTTTCTTTCTTGTCCTTTCTCGTCATCTTCCTTCCTGGCGGCGTGCTTATTTCAACAGACGATCTGATGGCGAAAACTCCTTCTGTTGACGCTGTTTCTTTCACGTTTTTCCCGCAGACTACTCTTCCCCCCCCCCATTCTCTGCCCGCTGCTTGGGGGCCGGCAAGAAATGATTCTCTTGTAACCAGGGATCTTTGTGTTTCCGGGCTGTTTTTGCGTGACTTGGACATGGTGAGTTTTTATAGGCGGAATGAGGTCACTGCATCTTTTGAAACCCCCGGGGTACACGTTTCTTAATGGGACCGGTTCGATATGAGCCCAAACCTGAGTTTTCAGTTTGTCCCGTTTTGTCTAGTGTCGCAGTATGCTCTGGGACTTTGTCTCGGCACTAGAGTATCCTGTGCCATTCGCTTTTTTCTTTCTTTGTCATTTCTGCCCACGACGATTGGCCCCCCATGCTACGTTGTTGTTCTTTTTAACAGTAACCCTCGCCTGCTGCCCCATCAGTGTCTTCGGGCGATCCAACTTTTGTTCACGCAGACTTTTTTCCTCCCCCTCTTTTCGTCAGCTTTCTAACCGGTTTTCGTAAAACCTTCTGTCATGGAAACGTGCTGTCACCCCTGGGACCGAATTTCGTCTGTACCGTCTTATTCGACTGTCCCTGCGTTTTCAATCTTTTCCAGTAATTCCCGGATATTTTGTATCTTCCGACGTCGGGTTCTTCACAAGTCTGCTTCAGAGTCCATTACAGCGCCCCCCTCCGGTAATTTTAAAATCTTTCGTTCAAAAACCGTTCTTGTCCTCTCAATCACCTACTCAGCCCACTGACGGAGGGTTTAAAAAAGACTTCCCGTTGGCCGATTTCCCCACCTGCTGATCCTGTTTTTTTTCCCTCTATCCTTTTCGTTTCTCTTTCGTTTTGTGAGTGCTCCGAACCCCTGGCATGTCCCATGAAAATGTTAGCTGCGAGCTCCTTTTTGAAGTGGTTGCAGTGCCGTCTGATTGATGATCAGTTTTGCAACGGTGTCTACATAATCTTACCCACCCAAAACCTTTTGCTTTTCACACAGCAATCTTTTTTTGTTCATTCTTGCTCTCTTTTTTGCACACTCCCCTCCTCGCGCTTCCTTGACGCGTCTTGTTATGAGTGAAATCACTGGTGTGTCAAAGGCGTGGGACCGTCCCCCAGTGTTAATGACCCTAAATACGTCTCCATCTCCAGCTTGGGTGCCCCCACCCGAGCAAAAACCCCCTGGGTGTACTCTTCCCTTCTATGTGTTTCAATTTCTTCAACGCAGGAGCTGCCAGCTAGGCAATAAGTCATTTTTTTCTCTCATTTCTTCCACATTCTGCGCATCTTCCAGATTATTGACGTTCGCAACCACAACCCTGTTTTCCCTGCTTCCCCGCGCTTATCCGTCTTTCCAATGCCGCTTCATTTCCCCCCCAGCCCCTCCGTACGTTACCAGTGGAATCTCCTAGCTGTATTTTTCCCCTTTCTTTCCCCCGGTCAATTGAAAACGCCTTTTCGGCGTCGGTGGGACCCTAACCAGCTTCGGCACTTCCCCCCCATAACTCCTGCTGCAGAGCGCTAACGACCTTGTGTTTGACGGAGGGATGAGTTAGCGGACCCGTGCGTCTCACGATCCCCTGAATTTGATGTCAGAGACCTCACGTTTCTTTTTTTGTGTAAACTTCCCCCCATTTTTTCCCTCGGCTTCAGTTTGTATTGGTGTATTTTGACTTTTTCTGTAAAAAGTTTCGGCTTTTTTTTGAAAGTGGGGTCGTGCCTCCTTGAAGCGGCGATTTCCCCTCTCTTCCTCCCTCGCTATGAGCTTTTGATGTGTGTCTTTTGCGCGTGTACACACTTCTCCTCCGAAATCTAATAAAGTCTTTAAATTTGCGCTAAGGGACTGTTATAGGTGTAACCAAGATGATGGCTCACCCCATTCCCTCCTTTAAGTCAGTTTCCCAACCATCCAGCATGGGTTGTTTTTTTTTCCCCGGGAGATGGGGCGCGATTTTTTTCCCAGCTGCTTCACCTTTCGGATTCCACGCGGTCCAAAAATTTTTTGTCCTGTGCCCCACTTGGAGCTTTTGTTTGATAACCCCCCGACTGTCTTAGCGTTACTTTTTCCTTTTATTTGCCGGCGTGGAACGGTCCCCCTTTGGAGAAGGACACCTTTTCTGCGTTTGAACACCCAGCTTTTGTTTGTTTTTGTTCCCTGCATTACCCCCCCCCCTTTCCCCCCCTACCGTGAAGGACCGTTTTCCTCCTCTGCTTCACCGGGCTCTTTGGACCCTTTAGGCGACCCCCTTTTTTCCACAACTGACAACTGCCGCGGGTGGTATGATCCCGGGTTTGTGCAACGTCATGATGCCCTTAACCTTGCGCAAAATCTAGTCCTCTGTTTGCCGTTCCCCCACACCCGTTCCCTTTTCCCCTCGTTCCCCCACAACTGGCTTATGGTTGTGTGGTGACAAGGGTGATATTTAGACAGGCGTTTGCCAAGTCACACAACTTGGATTCTGTCATGTTTTTGAAGTTAACTATGGCGAAACAAAACCCCTATAGTTTCCCCCTTATAAACCCAACGATTTGTCCCCTTGCTTTTCAAGAAGTTGTCCTTCTTGTGCTTGCCGGGTCGCCGTTAACGAATCTTCTCCAGTTTCTTTCACCCTTCGCCTTTTTCCCCCCCCTAATGTCAGAGTTTCACGCCCGTCAGCTTCCGACTTTGGGAAAATTGGTATTTTCAGTGGCCTGACTATCAGTTGTACTTTGTTTGTTTTTGCCAAAAAGCATCTTCGTTCCCCTCGTTGCGCCAGGTACCACCCCCAATTGACCCCACAAAACAGGCTCGGCTTTGCATTGCAAGCCCCCAACCCCCCTTATTTCAGGGCTCTTGATATCTTTAGTTTGTCCCAGATCGCACTTCCCCTTTTCCTGGCTGCCCGCAATTTGAGAAACCTCCATACCAAACTTGGAGGGCATCGTTGCGGCTGCAGTTGGCACAAGGGATTGCAATGTTTTCCACGATCGCCCATGTTTTACCGTTCTTAGGTTTTTACGCTTGTCGTTGACTCCAATGTGTCATGGTTCTTCTTTTCCCCGGGGCACATCAGCCTTCGCGTAACCTCCCGTCCACCTAAATTGCCCCTCAATACACCACCTGCGTGGCGGACAAACCACACACCGAGACGTGCCCCCCCCCCCCCCTACTCCTTTCTTCCCTTTGCCATTGGCGCCGCCGCCTGCAAATCTTTTGGTAGATAGATGATCTAATTCTCCCTGTGTTTACGCAAAACTTTGTCCCCCTTAGTTCCCTTCCGTCCCCCCAGGTTGACCCTTGGAGGAGGGTTTTTTACCTGTGGGCTTGGTTCCGTCTTCCCCCCCTTCCTTCTGGGAAAACAATTTCACCCTTTTTTCCCTTCCTAGATCCCCCCCCCAGATCCTTACCCCCACAAATTTCCAGCGGGAACGGTTGTTGTACTTTCCGGCATGGGTTTACTTGTTTTTTTTCTTCGTTTCCTTATCTTTAGTTTTCAACACCTCACCACACACGTTGTTGTTTCAGGATCCAACAGAACCTGTTTCCTCTTACTCACCCGGTCCGTCACTGTCCCTCTTTTTAGTTTTTAGGTTTCTACGTGGTTTTGAGTGTTTTGTTTAGGGTTTAGGATTTTTCCCCCGGCGGGCTTAAAACCCACAGAAAGACTCCGAGTTTCTTACCCCTGCCACTTTCCTCCCCCCCCCCCCCAAACTTCCTGGTTTAAAGGGTTGACCGCTTGCCTTTCAAACTTTATCTACCACCAAAAATTCCCCCGCCCGGATATCATTGGCGATCGACCCTTTTTTCAGTTCCCCCCAACTCGAGGTTGATCTCTGCTCCTCTCTGGCACCTATCTCTGAGCTCCCTCGGGCTCTGTGGGCAAGTTGCCCCACGCCGGAAAGTTCTTCACCACTGTGTCTCTAATCCTGATTTTTATCCCTTGTCCTCCCCCAGTCACACCCAGCCGACGTTTTCGTCACCGCACCATAAACCTGTCTTTAATATGCCCTTGTCCCCCCACGGCTCCTCTCCCCCTCCTTCGGTCTTCGATTTCTCACGCTCTCTGATCCTGTTGGCCTGCCACCTTCATGCTATTTGCTCTCCCCCCGGACGGCCCTGAGTCAAATCAAACGGCCCAGACCCACAAACAAAAGATGTAGTGTTGCTGCTCAGCTCCCCCACTCCCAATTTCCCGGTTGATTTCTTACATCCGGGCCTACCTCAGTTGTGCCCTATTCGAGGTCCACCCTCCTTATTGCGTGCAAATTTTTGCTCCTGAAACGGCTCCACCCCCCCTCACTCCGTTGGAACCCGAAATTTTGAAGTGCCCAATCTTTACGGGACCTCTCTTCACCGCTGGTTTCCGTGATTCCCGGCAATTTGTAGTCAGTCCTGCTTTATGTCTGTTCCCTTTCTTCACCCACCTTCATATCATCCGGCCAGAGGTGAACCTTCCAGGTTTTTTACCAGCTTGTCTTTGTCCCCCCTTATCAAACAGCTTAATCGCTTCCCTTTGGGGATTATGAAACCTTTTCTTTCTCTGACTTTCTTCATTTGGAAACCGGTGGGGGGCTTGGCCCCCCTCGCCACTCATATGGTTCTCTTTCCTCCTTCCCCCCATTTGGGTTGAGCTGGGTGAGCATTGCTTTTTTTTGTCAGGTGCGGGGCCCTTTCCTTTTCTTCCCGTTCCCCCTACGTTCCGCAAGCGGTATGTGTCCTCCCTGATTATTTATGCCTTGAAGTGAATTTTTCTTTGTCTTGGTACCACATTATCGTGCCAACGGGGCTTTATATGGGGGTCTATTCCGTTCTATTCAAACACTGGCCCATTCCCAACGTTCTATGCCCACTCCTTTACCGTAGTCTTCCTTGGTTTCCCATCGCTTCGACCCCCCAGCCCCCGGTGTACTGTTATTTGCCCCCGTTCTTTCTTTCCTCTATGCATCCTTCCCTCCACGTAGACGCGATGGATGAGTGTATGCCCTATTGAGAGCCTTGCCCGTCCACCTCTTTTCTGGATACAACTGGATTTTGTACCCCCCCCTCCAGTCCAAATCAGTTAGGCGGGTTGTTGTATCCTTTTTCTTGATTTTCCCACCGTTATTTTTTGATACGGTTTTCCCTTTTTCCCCTCTCTCTTCCAGTTCTGGTCGCCCAACGATTTTTGCGTGGGAGTTTTGGATCGGTGTTTCTCTTACTCCATTTATTTTTCTGACATGTTCTCCTTTTTTTTACCCCCAACCTTAAGGATTGCGCATGGGCTTTCGTTAACCCTGTGTGGGCTCGTCTTTTTTTTAAGGGTGACGGATATTGACGTTCTCGAGAGTCCGTTTCTTTCTTGGCCCTCTCCCTGCGTGGTGAGGCCTCTGGTAGTAGCTTTGATGATTTATGACCTGATTCCTTTAGTTCCTTCCCGTTTTTTTTTTTTAAATTCGTTTTTTCCTTGTTTGACCACTTTAAGCTTCTTCTTGCAAGTTTTGACCGATTGCTCGTCCTCCCCTTTTTCTCTGTTTCCCTGCGAATTATCTTTTCCAACCCTCCTTCTGCGTTTTGACCGTCGGTCCCTCTTCCACAGTGATCGGGGGTAGTCCACAGGATTTGGTCTTAATTCCTTAAACGTATTCAATGTTTTTGATTCTTCTCTCACCCTTCTCTTTTCTAAACCCCCCGCCGTACCCCCCAAGCTTGTTATTTGTCTTTGCATCCTTTTTTTAATTGTATATTTTAATTGCCGCGTCTCGGCCCAGAACCCGAAATCTATCTCTTGTGGTTAAGCCAGCCTTGTTTTCCAACGTTTTTTTTTATTACTTCATAAAATGGAATATTTCACCTCAATGCTATTACCTCTTTTGGTCCTTCTCTTGGGGAGGATCAGAACCCAGTCCTCCCTTATTACTGATTGGTAACCAATTGAATCGGGCTTGAGTTCCCCTCCCCTCGCCCTCCTCTCTCTCTCTGTTGTGAAGATTTGTGAGAGTGATTCCCTTTTTTCGGTCCCTTTTTGCTTGTACTCCCAATGGAATTTTTGCTCACAACTGGCGTACAAGATACTTTAAACGGTCAACTTTCGATCTCAACGCTGGAAATACCGATCCTTTCTCCTCCATTTTGGAGCGGCAGGGGCGTTCTAGGTACGATAAGTTCTCCATTCCTTGTCTTTCAGTCGGAAACGGTTTTAGTCTACTCGCACCTTTTATGATGTTTTTTTCTTCTATCTTTTCCATCTCGGCCCGGATCGGTTCCATCGTCTTTTACAACTTTCCCCCTCCCTTCGTCCCCTGGCCTTTGGTTTTTTTTCATGGATCTTTTAGTTTGGCCCAACTGGTTTCCCAACTGATTTGCCCTTTCTCCCTCCTTTTCTTCAGTACTTTTACTAGTTTTAAAACCTGTTTCCATATCCTCTCCCCTGGAACGTGATTTTGTACGTGATCAGGGCTGCACGTCTTCTCCCTACCTTTCATTTTTCAATCAGTTCAATCTTCTTTTTTTTGAAAATCCTTTCCCTCCGCCTTGGGAGCGATTGCCCACCTCTCAAATTCCTTCCTTCCCCTCCTTGTTGCAAATGTTGAAGGGCGTTTGCCCAAACTCCCTCTTGTCTGAATCTAGTAGCCAATCTCTTTTCCCCTCCGAATGGTTCCCCATTTTCCTTTGAAGCTCTTCAATGAAATAATTTTCGACTGTTTGTGTTTTTCCTTAATGGTCATTCTCTGCCGCGTTTATTTGATCGCCGTAACAGTGCTTTAGTGCATACCCTGATGGACCCCCCAAAAAGTTTTCGGTCCCCCTTTTCCTTATCGAACAACATTTTTTCTTCCAATTAACTCTTCCACTTTCTGGAATCCCCGTTACTCCACTTCTCCGCCCCCTTGCCCCCGTGGGACTCTCTCCGTTTTTGACTATCCCGTCCACAAAAAAAGCTTTTTTGTTTCCGCCAGCATTTCATGGTTGCCCTCGCTAACTCATATCCCCTCCTTGAATTACGGCTCATGCCAGGATCTTTTTGCGCCCCAGTTTACAACATGGTGGCTTCCAAACTGTTTGTTTCACGCCAGCCATTAAACTGAAATTGCCTTTTCTAAAGTCCTTTCTGTGAAACGTTTTCTCCCCCATCTCTTTTTGATGATGGGACGTTTTTTTAACGAAGGCCGTCAGTGTACCGTCCCCTCCTCTTTTTGGTTTTTTGCATGCATTCCCCGCAAATGTTCCCTTCTTCTGCCTCTCTGGGCACCAGATCCCACATTTTGTTGCATAGGCCCGTCGCGGCTTAGCCCCTCTTTTGACCCCCGCCTGCCTTTTTTGAATTCAAAGAATTCAGGAAGTTTCCTTCACATTTTCATTAGGTTTAAAATGTACCTTTTCCCCCCCGTATCCCCCGCGGTGTTCGTTGTTTAGATCCTCCCAAGCGTTTTTCGTTCTTGTCCTTTCCCCTTACCTTCTTCCCCGAAGTTGCAGCATATCATTCTTTTCTTCTCACCTCTAATAAGTTTTGTTCGCCTTTTTACTGACTCTTGGCGCTGGGCGTTTACTTATTAGTTCCTTGAGTCCTGGACGTTTGCGCTCCCCCTTGATTTATTTCGGTGTCTCTCTCCACGTACGAATTTTGATCCGCTTGTCGGATCGAGTAGTCTTTTGTTTTTTCCACCATCCCTTGGTCTTGTTGTTTTTTCTTCTTAGTTGCGGCAGGGGAATTTAGCCGCCCTACTTCTTTACTGGCCTCGCTCTTTTGATCCCTTGTGTGCGACAACCTTCGTACCCCCGCCGAATTCTTTTCTTCTTGGGTTTTTTTTTTTCGGAAAATTGGGAAAGTTTGACTCATCTTTTTCTTAAGTTTGCTGGCTTTTACAACAATGTTACGGCCTTCGTTTTTTTCACTGTAACCACTCCTCACTTCTCGATGCCTTTCTCCCCATCAGGGAGGGGACGGTGCGCTTGAGTTGTTGTCAGCGCTGGGTGTACCAATTTTTCCATTACTTTTCTGATACTGTTCTACTTTTTTTTTACGTCTCCTCTGTCCCCAAGACAGCTGTTTCATTGGATCTCTTCTCGAGTTGCAGTGTTCATTTAGTACTTTCCGAGCGATCTGACCCCCCGTCGTTTTTTGAACACCCATCTGTTTTTGTACTGACTATTTACTCCCCCCGTGCAGACCCCTTGATCACGTTTTGTTCAACCCCCTCGGCCCCTTTTGAACACGGCTTTTTTGACCTTTTTCGACCCTTCGCCAACACATGTACACATATGCCCCTGAAGCCCCCTTTGCCCTTAACCATGCGGGCGGTCCACCCCGACTGATTGCAGTCACCTTTAAACTATCCTTTAAGATGAAAAACATCGGGGACGTTCACCTGTCGTTTTTTCCTAGCTCGCAATCCTTCCGGGCTGTGAGGATTCACGTCGTAGTCAGACATCGTTTTTTTGCCCGGCCGCCTTTATAATTCTACAAGACACTTTTCTTTTCTTCCAATGGTTAGTATTGCAATGTCTTGTGCTTTTTTACGCTATTACACACTCATTTCCTTTGCCTCCCCCCCATTCACTTTTACAATGAGGTCTTTCGGCGACTACCCTCCCCTGTGTTTTTTTTTTGCTGCCTTCCGTCTGTTTGGTCAGTATTTTGTTATACTTTGCCCCTTCGTCAGATTTTTCCTCCCTGAGTAGAAAAGTTTAAACTTCCCCTCTTTATATTTCTGGGACGATCCGTTGACCCTTGGGATGCAAATCCCCCATGGCGGCCCTCCCCTCAGGCCTAGTCGGTCAACTGCCCCCACCCCCCCTCTCCCTTGAGTTCTTGAGCATGCTTGTCACACAAAATATTTTTTTTTAAGGGGCGTCTGGCTAGACCTCCCTTGTTTTTTTCCATCTCCAACCTACCAAAGGTATTATTGCGTGCTCCCCCGCCACCAGCCCTGATAACCCCCCCAACCAAAATAGGGGGGAGGCCGGGTCGGTCCCCCTCTTTTGAAGCCTATAGTTTAAGATCGCCGGTTCCCATGTCTCGACGTTCTCTTCCCCTTTTTGCCTCCACATCATTTGGGAGATTTGTCGCCTTTCCCCCCCCCTTCCATTTTTAGCCCATGTTCCCTGCATAATTTTGAAAAGATACGCCCCATCCCCCCCCGCCTTTTAGTGAAATCACCCCGGTTACCCTTGTGCCCCCCACAGTTTCCCCCCCCAGACTCAGATTTTTGTCCAGCCTGTTTGCGCCCAGGCATCAATGTCGACCCGGGTATATCTTCGAGTAATATTCCTGTGTTATTCTAACCAACGTGTTGAAACATAAAACCCAGATTCCCAGCTCGCAGTTAGGTTTTTTTCCCCAGCGATCGTGTCTGTGGCAGAATTTTCCTCCCCTAGGCAGGTCCCCCCTAAGCTCCTTTACACCACAAGTGCAACACCCCTCCTGACATCCCTGTTTTGAACCTTTGTTGTTATGTATCGAGAGTTTTCGTTGTCTGATTTTAGTTCCCAACGCAAACCATTTCTTCTTTTCCTTTACGGTAACCAGAAAAAGCTCGTTTCCTCCCCCCTTTGAGGGATCGTGCCAAAATTCTCGTATCCCTCCATCCTGTATGGTGGGCCATGCCTTTTCTCATTTTCCTCGACTAAACCCCACGAAGTGGATTATCTTCATTCCCACCTCCTCCCTTCCACGGGGACCGGGAACGAAAAAGATCATGGTCACTCTTGGTCCGTAGACACAAAAACATCCCTCCCGTTCACTGTGAGATCAGAAACCCTCAAGTTCCTCCCGCCTACGTCAGGGGTCTCCTCCTTCCCACAGGCCATTTGTTCTAGACCCTTCGCTTACTTCGTTCTATTCTCCAAAGATTTGTAATTGCCCCAAATCCTGAACACTTTTCAAAGAGTCCTTTTTTTTTTCTTTGCATCCCACCCTTTAAGATGTAACAGCAATCGGACGCCCCATTTCCTCCCCTGAAACCCCACACTTAGTTCTCCTCCAAGCATCTTCAAACGACCATAGACCTCATCGTTTCTTACTACCCCCTAATTGAGGGGTTTTGGCACCTGTTCAAGTTCACTCAACTGTGTCTTTTCTCCATTCTTTGTCCCCACGTAAAACCAAAACGCATCCTTCTATTCACCCCCCTCCCTCAAATTCTCTTCAGCTAGGTTGCTCCATTCCTTTTGTGGCATTTTAATCCTTCTCCTATCCCATTTCCATTGCGGGAATTCCTCCTTCCCGGCCTACCAACCACTTCCCTTAGTGGTGGTTCCCTCTCCAGAAACCAGTTGGTAGCCTCCACCACAGAATCAGGACCCGCTGTTTTTTCTAATGCCTCTTTCTCTGGTAGTGAGTCCATTTTTCCGCTTAGACTTGTCAATGTTCCCTTGTTTCTCCCCCATTCTCCCCTCCCTCATCAGGCCCCCAGATTTTGCCTTCCCCCAATTTTGGCACGTTTTCTCTCCATGTTCCCTATTTTCCCAATTGCTCTTTCGTTCGTTAAAAATCCGGCTCTTCAACCGCTGCGGGCTTAGGGGACTTTCCCATTCTGGGCGCATTTTCCTCTCCCCCAAATCTTTTCTTTTCTCTTTGTCCCCCCCTTCTTTTTTCTTGTGTCTCAGATTGCTCTTTTTGCGTCTGGCGCTGCGCTACCTGGGCCTCCTTAAAGGCCCGAGGTCCATCATCTAATTATTTTCGCACGACCTACCTCTTTTTGGATCAATGGCCACATGAATTTTGCCAACCTTGGTCTTCAACCTCTGGGGTGTGCCCTTTTAGATTCTTATTTTTCTTATGGATGCCACTTCACATAACTTCGGACTCCCCTTTTAGATTGCCTAGTGCAAATCCTTCGACGGTGTTTCAGCCTTTCTTGACCAACTTTTTTTTCCAGCGTCTCCTTCGTTTCCCTACCGTCTTGTTGTTGAGCCTTCCAGGCCTTTTTCCCCCATGACCTCCCCCAGATGTTCCCTTTGGACCTCCCTTCTCGGATGATTGACCCCCAAATGATGTCGTCTCTTGAGAAATTGTCCTTGTACGTTGGTCTGAATTGCGATTCTTCCCCTCCTTTATAGGTTTCCGATTTGTGATCGAATCCCACGTTGAATTGCATTTTATCCTGCACCTGTTTGTTCGGCCTAACCTCTTTCCTGCAGATTTTTTTTGTTTTTGGAGTTGTGCTGGGAGTTCTTACGCAGTATTTTTGATTGGGCCAGGCGTTTCACTGAACCATATTTTCCTTATTTTTGTGATACCCGCTGAACCTTTGTTCTTGTCTTCTGTTTACCTGGTGCTCGGATTCCCTTTATAGCGTGCCTCTCTTTTTTTTGCCCACTTCACTCGCTCCCCTCTTCTAGTATGCTGAAAGTGTTTTCCCCGCCTCCTTGACGTTCTGTTTGGATTTTTTGTATCTCGTTTGGACCCAGGCCAGGTCATTTTTTCTCACGTGAAGTTTTCCTCTCATTTGCACTGTGGTATTAACGACGGCTGGATTCTGGTGTTTTGCCTCCCTTTGCACCTATGGGCCCCCATTGATTCCTCTTCCCACACGATTTTGCAACATTCTCTCACGGGGTGACTTGACCCCTTCTTGGTTTTCCCTTCATTTTAACGAGAACGTGTTTTTGATGTTTTCTCCACCTTCTCCTCTTTACCTGAGATTACCCCCTTCCCCACAGGTTTTTCTGATGACTTTTGTGGTTATTCCCTTGGAGCTTTTTATGTCAGCTGTTGTTTTGCGGCACTCCTTCAGCCCCTTCTGGACGATGGGAAAGCCCCGCTCCTTTTGTGCTTGTGGACTGTTTCCTCCTGGTTTTTAACTTTGAACCAGGTTCAATCTACTTTCCCCTTTTCCCCCGGAATCTTTCTTCTTTTTCGGGCCCCTGTTTCCCCCCCCCTTATTTTCGGGTCATTGGGGCACATGTGGGGTCCTGGGTGAGCTTGTTTGTTTGTTTCTGAGATCGTAACTTGTTTGCGGTTTGACATTCTGGCCCATAGTCCATTTTGTTGTCGCAACATCCGGAGGCGACTTCCCTCCCATTTTTACCTTTGCGTCTGTCTGGACGCGCAATTAGCACCCCATGTTTTTTTTGCCGGGCTTTGGTATGCTTTCCCTGTCCGTACCTGTTGGAACGGGCGGTCAACCGACGTGCTAGCCTTCTTGCAATTCGTTGCCTCATATTGATCGTGCGGCCGTGGGTTGGTCTTTTTTACGTTACCACCTTCTCCTTTCGGTCCTTGGCCCTGGATGCTATCTTTTCCTTCGGACCAATTGGTAAATGTATTCGTCTTCCGCCTTTTTCGTTTGGTTACTCCTCCGTTTGGTGGGTTCAAAAACCTGCTATGATTTTTTTTGTCTAAAAAAAACCTGACCCGGAGTCGCGAGTGTAGCCCCCTTCGTGACGACAATTTTTTCATTTTTTAGTAATTCCGGTTACTATAATTCCTCCCGTGGTCCTGATAAAAACAATTGCCCGGCAAAGTCCATGGACAGCACCATTTGTTTCTTGGGTAAGAAGGGCCCTGCCAAAAAACATGCTGTTTTTCGAATCCCCAGAGTGAGTGATCACTCTTGTCAAACCCCGGGAACACCCCTGTAATGCCGAGTTTAACCCCCCTTCTTCACCTTTTTAATTCAATGGTGTTGGCCTTCTCCCTTTCTTATCGGGCCAGCGGGTCATTTGTTTTTACTGGTGCTCAAACTGACCTTTGTGCATCCATTGTTTCCATGCTCTTTTGAGCCTCTGAGCCGCCTGTTTGCCGTTTTTTTTCTTGTTTGACGTTTTGCTGGTTCTCCGTTCTACGTTCTTTTCTTTTTTTGTGGTTCTCCCTTCCTCCCTTACCCCACCACCCCCTCTGGTGTCTTCAATCCACTTCGGTGTTATTATACCGTGGAATCTTCCTCTAGAAACTGTTTCATGCCCCCTCCTTTTCTTTCTTCTCCGCCGTCAACATGTTTTGATACCCCGGTCGTGGAACTCCCTCTGTCCTCCAAAACTTTAACCACTCCCAGCACATGACTGTTTCATTTTTTTTCTTTTTTCCCAGTACCAACGAAAGTTGCGACCCTTTTTTCTTTAAGCACAAGCTCTTTAAGTGGACCTCATTTCAATCCCTTTTTCTCAATTAAACTTGAATCTTCCAGACTTTTCTTTGACCCCCCACGGATCCCCTACATTCCTCTTCCAGGAGGCGCCATGACCTCTTCAATTCCCCCACTCAACCCAAGGCCAACCTACATGTACGTTGTCATCCTCCCGCGCCCGTGTCGCTTCACGTCCCCTGTGTTTTACAGAGGACCCGCGATCATCTGTCCGTTCCATAAATAAGGCGCAAATACCCTTTTCATTTCACGCGTTTTCTACTTTTCCCCCCGTTTTTTTTTGAGAAAGTATATTGGCGTGCGGGTTTGTTCTTGTCTCGCGTGTAGTGTCCCGACACTCTTGTGCGCTGAGTCCCCGGTGTCCGATTTTGCGTGGTTTTCTCTTTCTTGACATTTCCGCGTTTTGTCGCGTTGTGTGGTAGAGGATGGAATTCTCCTTTGGGATGAAAAAAACGTAACCCCTTTCTGGTTATTTTTTGCCCTTGTTGGTGAGTCTTTCCTTATTGAAGAGGTCATCTCTCGTGACCTGGCTCTTCATATGTGTTTTTTCTCTTGGTTTTTTGAACTTCGTGAATTCCCTCTGGACTTGACTTTGCTTAAAAGTTCTTCCTTTTCGGTTCTCTCTCCGAGGCGTTTGCAAAAAGAAGATTGCCGCCCCCACTGTTTGAGCTGTTTCACATGCTCTTCCCAGTAAGTTTTAAAAGATGACCCACTCCTCTCTCTTGGCGTCTCCCTTCGGTGATGAAGCCTGATGTTTTCCCCAGTTTCGCACGGGAAGCTTTTTCCTTCAACCCTGACCTTTGTTGTTCCGCGGAAATACCCCCCCTTGTTTGGAATTTTTAATTAGCGTCATTTGATTGTTGTATAGTTGCAGACCTTCGCCTTTCAAATGTTTGAGCAGGACCAGTTTTTATTCGGTTGTTAAACCCCCGGTTGGTCCTTGCCTTATTTTTCTACCCTTGCCTTTTCCAACGTGTTGCATGCGCACGGCACACTGCTCTGTGTCCCAGGTCTCGACATATTGAAACGTTTTCACGGCCCTCTTTTTTTTTAGGATCCCTCAGCGGCCTACGACTGATGCCCCTTTCTGTGATCCAACTCTGTTTTGAAGAGTTGGCCCCCTTTCTGTTTCCGTTACATAAGTTCCTGGGACCATTTACTCCTCATTTTGCTTCAGATCTCTGTTACCCAAGAGTCCGCCTTTTCTCCTTCAAATAAAAATGTGCTTGGGGTTCTGAGCGACTTTTTCTCTAGATTCGTAACCCCTCTCGCTCCCTGCCTCCCCCACCTCGTTGTTCCCACCCTGCCCACCGTGTCGTTTGGGTTTTATTGGAGTTTGGGTTGTTTTCTTCGCTAACCATCCTTAACCCCAATGGTTCCCTTCGCCCATCTGTCTCGCTTTTTTTACGGTACCAAAAACTTTACAGAAACCCAAGCTCTCAATTTAACGCCTGCCTCATTCGTTTCCTTGGGGCCACCCTTTGCCTCCGGCCATTTGGCCGCCTCTTGTTCTCCTTTTCCACAAAAGACCCCCCGGCCCTCCTTTCTCGTTTGTGACGACAACACTCTTCCTCCCTGTGCTTGTTCCTTTTCTTCCCCCCCCCGTCATGGCAAGAATCCTGGCTTTTCGCGTGGAGAATCCCAAAGTAACGTTTTTGCCCTGGCCCGCAAAGCATTTTCACCCTCCCCACTCCGCGGGGGGAAACTTCCTCATTTGAAAGTCTTGTCATTTTAGTCGCCCCCGTTCCATTTTTCCCGGGCGTTTACGCTTCCGGAGTTGCTCCAATGTGGTTGAGATTTTGCACGGGGGGGCCGCCCCTGTGCTCGCCCTGGTACAGCCATTCCCCACCGTCTTCGTCCACCCCGCGGGAAATCACCCTCCTTTACCCTTTTATCCCAAGTAACATTTTCTGCCATTTGACTCGCCCCGCATGCCATGCCAGAGCCCCTTTTTCTGAGTAGGTCCTTTTTTTCTGATTTGGTTCGTTTAAAACCAGTGAGTTTCAACCCCCACTTTGTTTAAACCCTTTTTCAACACTCCCAGTCTTTTTTTTTCTCCCCCCCCTATCTTTTTCTTTCCAATTGCGCGGAAACCTTAAAAATAACCTTCTCCACGTTCCCCACAAACACATCTCCCCCCCCCCCCCAATGTGGGTGGGAACCTCTTTTTTCCCTGCGTGGGTTTGGTCGATTGAACACCCCCCACGTGTCTTCTCCCTTAACCATCAAAAAAAGCCGTGTACTCCGCTCTGCCCACTGGACCTTTGTGAGGTTC
>Ga0179593_1583740_pt1 | contig 16389 bp, 18 predicted proteins | sample CZODoug2_1_08_16_FD_185931 | JGI IMG/M metagenome (GOLD analysis project Ga0179593, IMG submission 185931) | Vadose zone soil fungal communities from Angelo Coast Range Reserve, California, USA - CZODoug2_1_08_16fungal (PacBio error correction) | ecosystem: Environmental > Terrestrial > Soil >... | reverse complement strand
TCTTTTTTTTCTGCTCCTTCTTTTCTCTCGTGATTAGGTTATTTCGGGGATCTAGCTCGAACGCAAGGCTCTTCTCATTTCAGTAGCCCATTTGCGCTTTCCTGGATCCGCCTCCTCTTAGTTTCATGTCTGATATGGCACAGCGATCCCTCCCGCGCCACGGTGCTCATTTACACGCCTTTACACGACTTTGTTTCTCGCTTGAGTTCTTCCCTCTACCGTTCCCACCAGATGACATCCACTTCGCGAGACCCCGTCAAGTCTCTTTTTGACGTGGCATTCTGCCCCCTCCCTTTTTTCTCGTTCTTTCTTCTACACGTGTGTCTCCTTCAGTTTCTCAGCTTTCACTCGTCGCGCCCTCGTCCCTTCCCTTCGTTACACCAACGGTTCTTTTTCCCGCCCGACCTTCTCTCTTTAAAGTTTTTTCCCTTTCTTTTGATGACTCTCCAATTGTTTTCTTTCGCCAATGGATAAGAAAATCATGTTGTCCAGCCCTCACACCACGGTAGACCCCAGTTTCCCATCGCCGGCCTTCCCCCCGACTCGATCTCCCCTTTAGCGTGATGAACTTTTTCACCTTTCATTTTGTCTCACACGCCCGTTTGCCGTTGACTCTTGAGTGTTCGCTTGTTCGAGATGAGTTTCGTCCTTCTTTTCCAGACCTGCCTGAACAAGTCCTTTGGTCGCCTCCCGAAGACCTTTTTCCACGAAATGCCCGGCGGCAGTGTTACAGGTTCATATATTGCCTCACTGCCTGAGATTCGCTTTCCTACTGGGACCTCTCTTTTTCCGGGACGTTCCGTTTCCCATTTGCTTTTTGTTTGAGCAGTGGAATTTAAATTCCCAGCTTGATGCCGGTCTTCCTAAAAAGCAGCCTCCATTGTTTTCCTCCGTTCCTCCTCATCTGTCCCCGACTGGCCCTTCTAGCCTTCGCCCATTTCAAATTTTTCGGTTAGGGAAAGTTGTCACCATTTATAAGTGCTTCTCCTTTTTCCTGAAATTGGCCCCCCAATCGACTCTTGCTTTCGCGTTGATTGTTCCCCAATCTTCTCCCGTTTCAGTGTCGTAGATTTAGCCTTTTTGCGGAACTCCCCCCCTTTTTCCCCCATGCTCTCGCCTCCCCCCCCGTCGTCTTTCTGTCAAGGGAAAATCCTTTTTTCTCCGCTTCTCTTTCTTTTTTCACGGCTAACCCTTTGACGGGTCGATTCTTCCCCGACTCCCGTTCTCCTGTTGCCCCTTTACTGTTTTTCCACTCCCCCTCGAGACACATTCGTGGTCTTTCGCTTGCTTCTTCCACCGTTTTTTACAAGTGTATTTTACTTCCTGTATATCTCCCCTGTATTGACTATTTATTCGCTTTTCCCGCGGTTGCCGCGAAGAGTCTTTTTCGCTTCGTTGACTCGGTGAAATTTCCCTCTTCTCCTCTTCTTGTTTTCCAATTCAGAGCATTCGTCCGATCACGTGATCTCTCAGGCTGCCTGTGTTTTGAAAGACAGTCATCTCCCGGACCTGCGTACGTCAGGGTTTCTTTTCATTGTCAATTCATCCTTCCGGAAAGGCTCAATCGGAGCCCGTCCATCCACTTCTACCTTTTCGTGGATGTTGTGCCTTCCCTTTTTCTTTATTGTAGTTTTTGTTAATTCTTCCCCGGGCTGCGCGTTTATCCACCAGCGTGTTGGGCTAAGTGTGTGGATACGTCCGCGACCCGTAGTGGCTTTTCTTTTTTGTCTTCTTCGCGTTTTCCTGTCTCTTCTCCTTTTTTCTCCCGACCCTTTTAGGCTTTCTTTTGTTCCTCTTCTCCCGGTTATGCAGGACTGCCGTCGAGTAGACTTCCCTGTTTAGAAAAACATGCTTGCTCCCCTTTCAAACGATTAGTTTTGTGCTTCGAATTTTTTTGCTTTTTGAGAATCACGGCCGACGCCGGCGCCCAGGCCTCTTATAAGCATAGAAACGGACTCGCCGGCAATCGAATTTCCCTGCCTCTTGACCTTGCTACCTGTTTCACACGCGTCTTTCTAAGTTAGTTCTTGTCGGCGTCTATCTGTTGCGAGACTCGCCCCGGCAAAGCCGCATTGAGGTTATTGGGATAGGTTCTCTCTCAGGAATGACACTTTCCATAAAAGCCCTCCCTTTTTTTTCAAGCCCTTCTCCCCCCACTGCGACGCTTTTTAAGAGATGCACTGAGCCATAATTCTACTCCAAGGAACGAAGGAAGCCCCATTGTTGAATCTTCCCCCCCCTTTGTTTTGTTGTTGAGAGGATCTCCTTATGTTTCTTTTTTTCGTCCTATGGATTTTCTCTTCTTCGCGTTCCGCCCTTCTTTTGAAATTCTGGCTTGACGGAGGATTGTTCGCTGTTTGGTCCTAGGTTTTCCCTTCCGGTCTATGAAAACGTCATTTACTTTCATCGGCCCTTTTTTTTCGGTTGCTACCGTCTTTACCGCCTCCAATTCCCTTCGGATCGTGGCGTTTTTCCGGGAAGAGTTTTACGCATAGTCCCCTCCCTTAGTCGCCGTCTTTTCGGCCTTTTCCTTTTTTTCTTCCTTTTTTTTTTTCCCTTTTCGATGTTTAAGGGTGCGTTGCTGGGCTCGTGCGTCGATGTTTTAGAACTCACGCCTTTCTTCCGTTTTGCCTATTGCTTGCGTTGAGGCTGGGCCACTTTTTTCTCTCCAAAAACCCAAAAAACTTCCCCCTGGCCGTTTACGCGCCCGGCCTCCCTCCCGTGCTGGCAGATCGCACACGCCTTATCTTTTTCCTTTTTACTCTGTCTCGTCTCTTTTTACATTTCTTCCCCAGCGACCCCTACGGCTTCTCGATTCCGGGCCGTCTTTCATCCAAACCACGTATCGCTTTCGCTCTTCCACTCCGAGCCATTTGGTACGCCCTTGACCCCTAGATTTCTGTCCCCCTTTTTTTTTCTTATCTCGCGATTATACTAGTAGCCTCATCAGTCTTCCCTTCTGCCGGTGCTTGCTTTCAGTAGACTCTTAGCCGTACTTTTTGGCCTTTCCCTTTCCACTTCCTCCTATTTTGCACAATCGGAACCACCTGGGCAGGTAATCATTTCCTGTTGCTTAAGTTCTTTCCCGACGGGCAATGGAAAATGCAAGGTTCTGATCACTTTTCTTTCACGGAAAGGTACCAAGTTCCCTCGATCCTTCTTCTCTGCAGGGCGTTACTAGAGGTCATACAACGAATTTCCCATCCACCCCCTCCTTTTTATCTCTGGTGGCCTCTGCACCCCCGACAACCCTCAAACATGCCCATATGTGCACGATGCTTTTAGGCGTTATTCGCCCCGTTCTCTTCTTCATTGTTTCCAATGGCCTCCCGCCACTCCGAATTTCCCGCGCTCCGTTTTCCCCGTGCCGCAGCCTTTTCACACGCTTTTGAGACTTTTCATTTTTCTTTTCGCTATCCAGGCAGGGATTCTTTGATCTTTAACTTCTTTTTTCGCTACCCACGAGAATATTTCATTTTCTAGCTCAGAAGGATTTACATCTTCTTTCTCCTTTTCATCTCCCCCTAGCACTCTCCTTCCCTTCTACTCATGTGCTGGCTGCGTCCAGCCGCGAAGCAATCCCCTTTGCCAAATTTTAAGATAGAAATTTCGCTGTTATTCTAGACGTTCCTTATTTAAGTTTTCTTTTGCTTGCGGGGACGGGCTCGCCTTTCGATCGTGGACCAATGATCGGCTGTGTTTTTTTTTAGATCTCGTCCTTGCCCTCAAGTGCACTTGATTAAATATCTCTCAACTTCCTACTTCCTCCTCGGTCGTTTCTCCGTGTGTGTCGACTTCCCTCTTCTTTGTTTACATCCAAAGATTTATTGCCTCACTTTTGTCTTGATCTTCTTCTGGATTTACACCCCTGTGACCATGCTCCTTCGCCAACCCCTTTTTCTTTTTCGTCGCCGCTTTTAATTCCGCTGTTTTTTTCTCTTTTGTTCGTGGCACCCGACGCACTTCGACTTCCGGCCTTTAAACCCTGTTAACGTGGTTGTGGTTTTTTTTTTTTGTCTTTGGTTCGTGTGGGCTTTTGTTTTGTTTCCCCAGACGTCCGAGTTTCCCTCAGCTCCCCGCAGTTTTTTCTTCCCCCGGCCCTGCGGCCCCTCTTTTTCTTCGTTTTCCGGTGTGGATGTCCAGGCACTTTCTACGTCTCTGTCCAAGCAGGAGATTATCCTGGTGTCGACACCTTCCTGAAACCTTTTCCGCTTCCTTTTTCTTTATCCGGTTTCTGTCCTGCGCAATTGTCTTTATTTTGCTATGAGGATCGGCATTCGTCAGGCACGGTTGTTACGACCTTTCCTTTTTTGACCCCGATTTCTACTCTCCTTTGAGCTGTTTTCGACTTTTTCCCGGACGATTGCAGTACCGACATCGCCCTGAACTGCGGTCTTATGTTTTGGTTCAGTGAGACAGGATCCCTTGGAAGGTGTCTGCTTCTATTTTTTTCGTGTCGTTTTCTGGGTCCCCCTTCTAACTCTCGGGCGACTCCCTCTTTCCGAAGTCGTGGCGCTTTTTGTACCTTTGCATTCCTCAGGATTCCATGTTCCGGATTTCTTCAAGACTCTCCCCCGTGCTCCCCTTCCCCCCACTCCTCTCGCATGGTCTAATCCTTTGGCCCGTCCCCCTTGTGGCTCTTCCTCCCGATGCCATCCAAACTCTATCAACAGGAAATCTCTGCGATTGATTTGTTTAGGGGATAATGTCACCCCTCTCTCTCTTTTTCCCCTTGTTTTCTCTATTATCTCCATCTTTTCATTTGTCTCTTTTTTTCTCTTTGATGGAGCTTTTTCCTTTGTGATGTCGTTCCACGCACGCCATTTCTTCCCTCTCAAGTTTAGAGTAGGCCTCCTATATCTTTTGTTCTCCCTTTTCTTTTCCCCTCATCGATTTCCCTGTTCCCTTTTTTCTTTGACCCCAAGAAACGCTTTTGTGTTTTTGTCGCCCCTGCATTGATTTTCTTCCCTTGACCTTCCACCCCACATCCGATCTTCCCCAAGTTATCAGGACTCATTTCCCTTTGAGGCCTTCTACCTCTTTTTCTCGTCTGTCGCCGCCGCTTCTTTCTCCTATCACCGTTTCACGGCCGTCCCCTTTCATAGCTTTCTCTTCTCTTTGTGTCAGGCTTTTTGTAGTCTTTAAGACAGGTAGTCAAAAACGGGCGTCAACTGCAACATTAGCATAGTCAATTCACTTTTTCTCTCCTTCCCTCGCTTTCGTTCTTCTCCCCCCTGCATGTTTTTCTCCCTTTCCCAATCCTCTTGTCGGGGACTTCCTCTATTCCTCAAACTTTGCGAACACTGACTGCCCTTCATGGCCTCCTCCTCCAGCCATTCTTCCTAATCCCGCTCCTTTCTCGAGTGACCTTCAACTCTCCGGTCCCTTCCAGCGAACACCTGCTTATGTGGTTCAGCGTTACTGCTTGTCCTGAGTCTTGTCGCTGTCTTACCTTACCCTTCTTCTTCGATTTCCTCTTTCGCCGTCTTTTTGCGACAGACCGTCGGCAGTGGTTGTTGCAAATCATCTGCCACCCGTGACCTTGCGCTGCCATCTTTTTCGATCTTTAAAACTTTCCTTGACCCCCGTTTCGGGCCTTTTTCTCCCCCCCCCCTATGAGTCGTTTCTGTCGGTGGGATATTTTTCCCCAGATTGATGAAGGTGTCTACCTTCGCAGATCAGGGGTCCCCTCCATCGAACGAGACTTCCCCTTCCTTCTCTTTCAGTGCTTTCCTTTTATGATTCCTGAGTCCCTCTTCCAGTTCGGGCCACGTTTCACAATCACCTTCCTCCTTTTCTGCCCCAGCCCTGTCGGCAATTCTCCCTTTCGCGTGCCGCTTCCGTCCCTTTCCCCTCTTTTTTTTCGGTTGCTCCGTCGTAGATCTTGCAAGTCAGACTCCCCCCTTTTTCATTTAATGCTCTCCTTTTTAGGTCTAGTGCCCATTTCAAATCTCGACTCGCTCTTTACTTTCTTCCCCGGCCGGGTTCCCCTGATCCCTTACCCTTTCACACAACTTTTCCCCGGCTTGACGCGGCGCCAACTCTTTTGCCATTTTCTGGTTGAGTAAAGTCTTTCCCTTTTCCTCCATTGCTGTTTCCCTTTTTATCTGTCTCTTTTTTTTGGGTATATTTTCTCGCTCTTTTCCTTTTTGGGCCTCATTGACACTGTCCTTTCGATTGAATGCGTGGGGCGCGCTTTCGTTGTGCTTCTTTGAGACATGTAGGGATTTATTTTTTTCTCTTTTTTTTCAAGTGGTTCAGAGCCTTTGATCACGTGATCACGTTAGTTGGCCATTTTCCTTCGCGACCCTACTCGCCTTCAATTTCCGCTGTTTTGGTAGTTAGATTCTCCCCCAAATAAGTGTTTTCGACTGTAGGCCCTCTTTCCCGAGGTGAAATCTTCACCTACTCCTTTTTCTCTATCTGTTATGTGCTTCTTTTCTCCTCGTCCAGTCAAGCCTTAGTTACAGCCATTTTCCCCTTCGCTCCTTCGGATTTCACTCTTTTTTGTGAGCGTGGTGTGGAGGAGCTTCTCGATCCTATTTGTTCTTCCGCTTTTAGTATAGATGTTTATATTTCCCTTAGAGTCTCCTCTGCTTCTTTTCTTGGCATCTTCGGCGTAATTTTTCTGATTGAGTTTTTGAGGTCGTGCCACTTGCTTTTAGCCTCTTGTTCTTTTTCTTTTCTTTTGCCGATTTTCTTTTGTGCGTCGTGATCCCTTTCACGGAAATCGTAAGCCCTTCTCCCTGCACGACATTAACTTCGTGTGATCCGTCTCACGCCGCACACCTTAAACTTCCCACTCCCTTGAAAAATTCCATGTCGATGGCTCCCTGCCCCCCTCTCCTTTTGTTTCTCTTGTCGGCTTTTAAGCCTGGTTGCGCTCCGAAGTGCCCAGGCAGCCCTTTAGCTTATCGTTAATCGACGAGGCCCAAAAACCGTTCGAGCCTTCCTCCCCCCCTTTCCCTCCCCCTCCTCAAAATAGCTTTCTTTCTCCTGAATCCCACCGAAACTCCAAGAACGACGAAGGCTGCCACAGAGGGCACAGACTCTTTTTCCTTTTTGTGTTCTAGATTCTGGCCCTCTGTTCCCCCCCCCCTTGAACTTCTTTCCTGGAGTCTTTCAGTGGTCTTTTCTTTTCTCCTTTTAAGAATTCACTTTTTCCCTCTTGACTGGCTTCATTTTCTTCTCCGTTGATGACCCGATCAGGCTAGGACTCCTTTTTCGCGTTGCCCGTGGCGGTCAAGGCTCTCAACGGAACGATTTCTTTTTTTTATGCGTTTTCCTTTTTTCTATAGATCTTTTTCTCCTTTTTTTCTTTTTTTTTCTTCTTTTCGGGGAAGTCATGTGAAGGCGATATCTACTTTTTTCCCTCGTGATGGGCTCCCTTCGATGTACGTATTCTCCCTAAATCCTTGCGGTTTTTAGGCTGTCTCTTTTTTTTTGCAAAAGGCCTGGCCCAGTCGACGCGAAATTCGCTCATTTGCTTAGTTAATCTTCCGCCTCACCTTGAGAGGTCGTGGATCCTTGCGCAAGCCTCTTCCCGAGACGCCCTTCTGTCTCTCCCTCCCCAACTTCGTTTTTTCTCCACACCCCAGTATCTCACCCCCAGCGGTTCCTCGCTAAGTCCCCCCCGCTCGACCATTGGACTCATTTCCCCCCTCCTTGTTACTTTTTTCCTGGACCCTCCCTGCCTGGCAGCCAACAGCCTAGACCCTGGTTTGGATGCGGCGATCCGACTCCTTTCCTCCGCGGTCTCCCCTTTTTCCTCTATTTCAACCCTCCGTTGACGTAGTTCCTCGGGCCTTTGAAGGTCTTTTCTTAACTGCTCCCTCAGGATGTGACCCCAGAACGTTTCCTTCTCTTCCTCTTCTGCAACAATTCTCCTTCCCTCTACTGAAAGTGGCAGTTCACCGACTGTCATTTCTCTCAACAACGACTCTCCCTGGCGTTCCGGGCTCCTCGATCCTGGTTTTCCTCTGATGGCGATCTTTGTCGTATGTCAAGACTTTTTCAGCAGATAACGTGGGGAAGTCTAGACTCTTTTCATCATAATTACGGGGTTCTTTTCTTTTTTTTCCCCTTTCCTGCAGCCGGTTCCCCCTTTTTTTTTTTAACCCTCTTTTTCTCCTGATATTGAGAATCCTCCGGCAGGGATGCTTTGTCTTTTTGACCACAATTCTTGTCGGCAAATTAGATATTTTCCCCTTGCCTCACGGCCCTTGTTTTTTCCTACTTCTCCTTTTTTCCTCCCCTTATTTTCTTTCTTTCTTTTCCTAGAATTCCGGACGGCGAATCCTTTGAAGATGACGTCCCAACCTTTGCCTCCGAAGTCAAGTTCTGATTTGCCGCCTTTTTTACCCCTCTCCCTGCGGCTTTTTTGGAAGTGTTAGCCTTGGCCGTTGCTCGTATGGAATTTGAAGCTGTATTCATGCGGTTCTTCCTCCTGGGCATTTTTCCGTTCGACCTAAGATTGTTTTCGAGCTCTCCTTGCAAGCCCCCTTTTTTTTCTTAAATCCTCCCACCGACTATCAAGGACCTTTACCTGGCGCAGGTGCCGGTGGTCTGATGTGTTCCATTCTTCCATTGCCTTTTCCTTCCCCTGATTTCCTTTTTTTGGTTTGCCCCTCCACTGACAGTTTGTAGTGAACAAAGCGCAGCCTTAGGACATTTTTCCCTGACGGTGCTCCTTCCCCGGCTTTTTTCAGTCTGCCTCGCGGACCAGCCGAAACTTATCCGGTCAGGTTTTGTTTTCTGCGAAAACGTTGGTTTCCCCTACCCTCTCTTCCTCTTCTGCGAGTTACGGGCTGGCGGACCATTCCTGGCCGGCGATGTTTCGGAGGGGGTTTGTCTTTTCGACCGCGACCAGCAGGCTTTTTTCTTTTTGAACTCCCCCCCTTTACGTTTTCGGTTTTTTCTTCCTCCCCAAGTCTTTATTTCTTTTTTCGTAGATCGGCATTCTTTTAAAGTGAGGCCCGGTGGGTACCTTTTACTTCCTAGCGCGCGACGATCCTGGCTATTCCTATTGAAAACGGTTGTTCCGGTTCTTGCGGCTTCCCCCCTCAGCTCCCCTTTTTTTCCCGCGATGGCCGGCAAGTGCTTGAGCAAGGAATTGTTTCGCTGATGTATGTGTATTTATCTGGTGGTATTCTCTGCTGGGTCTTTTAATTTTTCTGGCGATTATCAGACGACGTCGTTTTCTAAGGCGTTTTGCTTTGTGCGGCCCCCCGAATCCTTGTTTTCTCCTTGCGTCTCTTTGCTTTCTCTTTTCTGATGGTTCCTTTGCGCGTAGGACCGACCCTTTTGCTCCTAGAAATAAACCTCTCAAGACATCTTTTTGCTTTTTTTTTTGGTCCCTCCCTTTCTCTCTCTTTTTCTTTGTGTTGAGTCCCTATTTTTTCATTATCCCCACTAACGCAAGCCCCCCTTACTGTAGATTATTGAGTTATTTCGTTGCGCTCCCCGCACCCTCTTCAGTCTCCCCTGATGCGGCCCTCCAGCAAGACTTACGTAAGCAGCTTTCTACGGAACATCGCTAGTTTTTTTTTTTCTTTTTCTTCAGAAGTTCTTCTCGTTTTTTTTGCCCTTCTTTGAAGTGTTCCCCGCCTCTCCGAGCCCACCAGATGACATACTTTGCCCGGCCCCCAGTTTCTCATTTCCCAACTTTGCTTTTGCCATCTTCTGCACTTTATGTTGTCTCTCCCGGATCCGGACAGATAACCTCATAAACGGCCGTTTTTCCAGCTACCTTTTAGGCTTCTTCTTCCGGTCGTCCCCATTTCGCACCTTCCCCCCCTCCTGAAATGCGTTTTCATAGCAAGACGGAACTAAGAAGACCACCCCAGGGCTACTTTAGCTTGACGCTTCTCCTTTTATTTTTCCTCTCATTCCCACGCTTTTCCTCTTCTTCCGCAGATCCCTCCAACCGTGGCGTCAACACGCCGGAGCACATCGCCTTCAGACCGATTGCTCCCCCCCTCTTCACCCCAGACCTTCCTGAGCTGCTGATACTTCACCGCCAGGTCATTTTTATCACCCCACGCCGATGCCGTTTTGCCCTTGATTTTTGTTTGTTTCTGAACCGATCCTTCCTTGATCCCCCAGATTGTCTTCGACGGGGAGTATGCAGTAGCGTTGCACGTCCATTACTTCATCCATGTTCCAAATGTCCTCCACCGACTCTTGAGGCCCGCAGTTGGCCTGACGTTAACACTTCTCCACCCGTTCCCCTTGTCGTCCCTCTCTGTCGTTCTTTTTATTATCTTTAAATTCCCCCCCCGATTTGCTTGCCGGTTCCCCAGTTAAGCTCATTGGTCCCTTTTTTTTTCTCCCTCCTTACCCTCGTAACATGTAAAAGGATAGAAATTTCCATTCTTTCGCATCTTCACATCTACGATTGGCCCTTTTTCTTTTCGCCCTCTTGGAGTCTTCAGTTTCCCCAGAAATCTGAAAATAGTTCAGCCTTCCGTATTTTTCATTTTTCGTTCAGCCGTGGCACCTTTTTCTTCTTCCCTTGACTCAGTACCATGAAGATTCCCCTTGTTTATTTCTCGTCTTCTTTTACTCCCCTCCTGAATGCGCACTTTCTATTTTTCCTCGTTCCTTTCTTCCCTGGATCTCTTTCACCTGCCGTCCTTCCTTTCTCACTCCCGCTCCACTGACAAGTGGTTTAACCCTCGTTGGCGCGGAACTGGCTCCCAAGCGAGCCCTCTTATTTTTTTTTAGTCTTATTTCGTCCCATTCTTCTTGTTCTTTAGGTGTCACCGACCCTCCCATCATCGTGTTGGCCATGTAGGACTATTGCCTGGATTCGGATCGCCTGCTCCTTTGTGCTCGACCTTTTCCTTGTCGTCCACCTGTGACTTTTTCACCCTTCTGCCCGTGTGTTGCACCCGTTTGTCAGAGCCTTTTTTTGAAGATAAAGTGATACATTCTTGTCCAGTGCCTTTTGCCTCGTTTGCCCTTCACGCCGCCTTTCCCATCTTCCTTTTTCCCCTGTGTTTTGTTTTCTCTGTAATATTTCACAATAGTCGTCGGTTCCTAAATTGTCGGCAGCCCCTAGGCTGAAACTTGCGTGCAAGCAACCCTTTTTTTGATGTTGCTTCGACGATCTCAGCACGAATCACAGTTGTAATTCGTCGTTGCGCATTGTCCCCCCTTCCTTGCGCTTTTCTTTTTGTTCGACTTGGTGTGTTCTCGCCGTTTCGCCGATCGGCAGACGTGTGTTTCTTCGCTTTATCTGTTCTTTTGCCTATTCGTCTTTTTAGCAGTTCCCTCCTCCCTTTCTTTCGAGGCTTTTTCTTCTTCTATCTCGGCGGTATGCGACGTATTGTTCGCGTCGTCCCGTCCCGTGCTTTCGCATCTCCTGCCCAGTCGGCTCCTTCACAGTGTGGGTTTTCGTGGAATCACGACATCTCCGCAGGCGCCATGCCTCCGCACTGAACCCGGAAGCCGCTACCCGCGAACTTCCACGACATTCCTTTTGAACTGTTCTATTTACTCGATCGTCACTTTTTCTCCTCCCTGCCCACTCTCGTTCTTGTCGGCGTTTCGTTGCGCGCCGACTGGTCCCCATGCCCCTATTCTTTCTAGCCTTCCATCGACTCTTCCCTTTTCCCCTTCGCCCCCCCCCCCCCCCACTCCCGCCGGCCCGATGTATTCAAAAACTCGCTTTCCCGTGTGCTGATCCTCCCTTATGTCACTCCAAGGACCGCTTTTGCAAAATGGCCAACAGATTTTATCTTTTCTTTCCTCCTTTGTGTCTGTGGCCTTTTTCCTTTCTTTTGTCCTTGGAGTCCCGGCTCAGTTCCCCCAGGCCGCTTTTTTCGCGAGTTTTTGCATCACATTGGTTTGATTGCCTTGTGGGGCGCTGGGACTGCTCGCCCACACGGTCGATGCCAGATTTAGCCTCTTACTCTCCCCCCCTACGGTTATCCTGGTTTCCCGCGTCGGCTTTGCGATGGTGCGACGGTTTGTTTTATCGGACAAGACCTGTGTCGACTTTAAGACGAGTTCTTTGTTCGATGGCAGGGCGTCTCGCACTTCCCCCCTTGCTTCCCTTTTGCTTCTTCTTCTTGATGTAGTGCTAACGACGCCCCCCACTTTCGGGCCCGGTGACGGTTTTGGACTCATGTTCTTTCGCAAAGCCTGGCCTTACCCCCTCTCCTTCTCTTACCTCCTTCCCCCCGAATAACCTTTCCTGGCCCTCGTGTTGGAATCTGCTACCGGACGCGAGACTACCCCTCCCCCGACCGCCTCTTCTCACGCTCCCCCCCCCACATTTTTGTAGAATCTCAAGACCGGTGAGTCGAATTTCTACGTTTTCCCCGGCTTACATTACTGATGCGATTTTTGCGCCTTTTAGCCTCCCCACTCTCGAAAGGGTCGTCATGGGTGATGGTTTATCACATCATCGTACGGCCCATTTCGACAAGTTCGCAACCCCCCCACTCCCCACCGGTGACGTCCCTTTTTCCCTGGCCTTGCTGAAGGCTTTGTCCTACGACGCGGCAAATTCCAGTTGTTGACCTCTGATCGGCAGCCTCCCCCTACAGACGTCCGTCTTCACCCGAGTAGACGGACAGTATATTGAGCAAACAAGAACTCCTTATTTGCCTTCCCGACCCTCTCCATGGCCAGAGCCCTTATTTCCGTGTCACATTTCCCTACCTCTTTCCGTGGGATCCTTGCAATGTGCTGAGCAAGGCGACTTGACCATTCCAAGTACGTCTGGGGCGAGTTCCTTTTTCTGGGCCCCCCCTTAGTTTTTTGGACCACCCCACGTGTCAGGAGGATATTGAGTCATCCCCCGTCTTTGTTATTTGGACCCACAATATCTGGTCGGCACCCTCATTCGCTCCTTCCCTCATAGTAATGACCCCTTCTTTTGATTTTCTGCCTTTATACCTACTATTGCCCCTGATTCGGCCATCATTGCGGCTGCCTTCCCCTCACATCGGCAAGCGCCCTTGCACAGGTTCTGGCACCTTTCTTTCACTCCCTCTCAAGTTTGTCTGCAGGTTTTTTCTTGTGAACGACGTTTTTCCGTGCGTAGTGGCTTGAACTCCTTGAAGGCTATTGCTCGGTCTCTTGGGATTTTTTTTCTTTTTTTCGATCTTTAGTCCCCCTGATCTTTTTTGTGTTGTGCGAGACCGGAACGTCCCCATTTCTTAATCTTCCCACGCCCTCACGAATCCTCCTTCGACCCTCCTTTCTTTCGACGATTTTATTTTTCGGCAGGGCATGCTGCATCTAAGCGTGTGGATGGCAAGTCTCTGACCCTAACTTCCCGCCATTTGACATGTCTTTACTTTTTTTCTTTTCCCTTGTGGTCGTTCCTTACTTGTTGATTCTTCGGTGCAGCCTAAGACACTCAGCTCGACCCCCCCATAAAGGGCAAATGTTCGTGGTGGCTTCACAACATTCCCTTTTTTGGTCATTATCATACCTTCTCTACGATCTAGTCTGATGCAGAGTCCTTTTGTCCACCCCCCGGCGGCCGTTCTGATTTGTTCTTTGATCTTTTCGATTCTCCTGTTCACCGCAGTGATTTTCCTGGGGGAGACCACGCTTTCCATACGAGTATCCCTTTCCGGCGCTTCTTTCTTTTTCTATTGATCGGCTTTTCGGCACTTTTCCGAATGGTCTTTACTTCCCTATTGCGCTAGAAGGATTCTTCTGTCCCGCCTACCTGTATCGTCTTTTCTCCGCGGGCGCGAACGACAAGCTGGACATGTTTTCCATGTTCCCCAGGCACCAAGTTCCTGCCAGGATGCCCTTTCTGGGTTGTCTTCTAGTCTGTTGGATGGTCATTGGTTCTAGGAGGTTCCTTACTCGTTTTTTCTTTCCCCGTTTCTCTTCGTGGTTTAAGGCGTTTTCTGACCTTCCCCAAGACACCTTCCTGTTTTGTTTGGGGGGGTGTTTCTTTAATCTAGTTTTACTTCTACGTTTTTCCTCTTTTTTATATGGGCCCCCCTTCCTCATTTCGCGGAAGGCTCCTGGCGTGCGTGGTCACTCGTCAACTACACTTATCCGACCCACTCGGCTTGCGTTTCCCTCAAAACTCCCTCCATTGTTGTTGAGCGAGCTTTTCATTTTCCAATACGCCCAGCCCCTCGTCCATGAGGATTTCTTTCTTTCTTTTTTTCTTTCGGTCTTTAAAACGCACGACCATTCCCGGGGCGTCGTATCGTAGTCCCCATGAGATAAGATCTGCCGCCCAGCAATTTCTTTGCCGCATCTTTCTTCATTCTTTCGCTCTTTTCTGTGCTTCCCCCATCACCACGCCTTGCGCCACGACGCTTACTTCTCTTTCGTCGCTCCGAAGCGCCCCCCGCCTTCTCTCTCCCGATCTCCCAGACCTCTCTACCCCCGGCCTCAAGTTTATCCGGCCAACTTCACTTTTCTGCCATTCCTTCTGACGCCCGAAGTCCTTTCTCTGTGCCTTCCCCTCCCCGCCGATCCGTAAAGCATAATGAGACAACCTTGCTATTTTTCCGCTCCTCGCTTCTTCGTCGCAGTTTGGGTGTTCCACTTTCTTTACCTCCAACTTTGACTTTTCTTAGCACTCGTCAATAAAATAAAGCACCTTCGGACCACCCCCTTGCTCCCTGCTCGCTACATAATCCCGATAATGGCTTTTTCCCCCTTCCGGCCGAAGCAGATCACTCCCTTTGACCCGAACCAAGCACCATCTGCCGCGATTTCTCCTTCCCTTTACCAGCATCTTCTGACCTTTCCCCCCCCCTTTCGTTTTTTTTCCGCTCCACCCTTTGTGAACGTTGAACTTCGTTCTGCGTCTCGATGTTCGTTTCGGACATTGAAAAAGACCCCCCTCCCTTCTAAACAGCTTCGACTCTGTCGCGTTCTTCCCTCGCGCTGAAGACTTTTGTCAATCCCTTTGAAAACGGGTATGTCCTGTCAACTCCTCTTCCCACGAAGCGCTCAACCTCTGAGAATGTTCGTAGTATCCCTTGCAGCCTCCGGGCATTGTCCCGATGATGTCGTTCGGGAGGATATATGATGTTTTTTTTCCTCCCCCGCCTCTCCTGATCTCTTTTCCCCGCGCGATCGACGCGCACCGGTCAAAGGTCCTACACAATAGTTCTTCAATCTCCAATATGCCGCGGACCCCGGGGCACGTTTACACTCCCCTTCAGCTATTTTTCCCAAGTAGGCTTCTCCTTGCTTGCGTGCCGATTGTCTGTTACTTCCCCCGTCTCTTATCATTTAGTTTTTAGGCCCTTTCCCTAAATCAACATGTCACATGCTCTCGATGAGGAATGTTCTCTGCCAGGCGACATCGTTCCTTTGACCTCGATCCTGAATTTCTTTTTCCAATTTTTTTCCCCGGGCTCCCCCCGTTTTTTCTGTTCTCTCACCCAACTCTGTTTGCCCCTTGGGAACAGTTTCTCGCGCCCAACTTGCGTCTTCGTCAAGTCTCGCAGCTTTTTTTGATCTTCTCTTAGGTCTCGCTCATAGTTTACTTTGCCCTGTGTATTCTATTCGATTCGCTTCACACGCGCCTTTTTCGACCTGATTTTCGTTGTTGGAGACTGATACCTGGGTGATTCGACACGTCCCCCTTCCCCCCACTTTTCGCCTTTTTATTCCTTCCTTTTTTCCGATTACGTGATCGTATCCGGATGCCTGTTTCTGCGCGATGAAAAGACCTTCCCCGCCCGGACCTCGTTCCTTCCCTCTGCGTGTTTTCTCCCCAATAGTTCGAGTGCGTCCTTGTCGGGTACCGGACGTACGGTTCATCTTTTTTCTATCAACACATGTCCCGCTCTTTGCGGTTTATTTGCTTCTGATCCCTCCTCCCGCATTTTTCACTCCATTTGCGGTCATCTGATATTCCATTTCTTCCACTCGGATCTTAGCGGATGTGCAGCGTGTTGTGTGTCAAGTTTTTCTCCGGTACTCTTTTCTTCCCTTCTGTGATTCTGTGATGTTCTCGGTTCCTTAGAGGTATTCCGGCACCCTTGCAGAGGCTTTTTGGCTCTTTTGTTTCTCTCCGCGCTTCTTTTCCAACGGGCCGCAGAAACCCTTTGCCGCATCCGCGTGCATTCTATGCTGTGAAAGTGTGGTTTAGTGAGCTACATCCCTCCTCCTTCACTAAACCCTTCTTCCCTCTCGCTTCCCCCTCGAAATTTTGCGTCTTGAAATGCGTACTAATTTGCATCCCCAGTCACGCTTTGCCCCACACGAGAAGGATTTCACTCTTCTCTCTTTCTTTCCGCCGTGCTTCGATCTCCCCTCTCTGTATGTGTTTCTTTTAACCGGTGCGGCCATTCTCCACCCACCCATGCTCCTCGGCCAAAAGCCCTTTAACAAAAACTCGGCGACGCTAATTCAGGTCTCCCTTCCATCCAAGTCCTTTCAAATTGC
>Ga0179593_1783502_pt1 | contig 16390 bp, 35 predicted proteins | sample CZODoug2_1_08_16_FD_185931 | JGI IMG/M metagenome (GOLD analysis project Ga0179593, IMG submission 185931) | Vadose zone soil fungal communities from Angelo Coast Range Reserve, California, USA - CZODoug2_1_08_16fungal (PacBio error correction) | ecosystem: Environmental > Terrestrial > Soil >... | reverse complement strand
CCTTCCCCCTTTTTTGGCGACCCCCAAAAAACCCACAAACACAAACCACCCAAACCCACAAAACTCCCATACGTCGCCCGACAGGCCCTTCTCTTTTGTAAGCACATCCCCCCAAAGATTGCTGAATCGATTTCCTGGTTGACAGCTTTTACTTTACTTTCCTCTTGAAAAAATTTCCCTCTCTTCTTTTTGGCCTCGTTTCAAAGGAAGTCGGTTTTTCCCTCCAGTTCCATCCTTGTCTTCTTTTTTCGATCCGCCTGTGCATCCTCTTTTCCTTTTTTCGAAAAGGGACTTTTTTTTTTTTTCACCGGAGAGTCCGCCATCAGTTACTTACCACACTTCTCCTCCCTAGCGGTAGCTTTCTTTCCCCCCCCCCCCCCCACACGGGTCTTTTCCCCTTTCTTTCGGGAAAGGAGGACTCCGCGGTCTTTTTTCCCCCCCCCCGAGTTTTTTTCTGATGCCCTCCCTCTTCTTTGAAAAAACCCAGTTTTCCCCCCTCCCTGGCGTGCAGCAGACGGAAATTCCCGCAACGAGGAGATCTCCCTCCCTTGGGGAGTCGCTCTTTCGAATCTTTGCTCTTCTTGCAGTCTTTTTTTCTTCTGTCTTTCTTCCCCCTCCCTTTCACAACATCGCGATCATTAGCGTCTAGAGGATTCACACTCTTACTGTTTTTTTTCTCTTTCGCGCCCCCCGCGTACATTCAAACCTTTCTTTTGACACAGGCATGGAATTCTTCTTTTGTTTCCTTTTCTTCTTTTAGATTTTTTTAATTTTTCCGGGGAGCGTTCGGATTTTTTCCGAGCGCTCTCCCTCCTTCCGGTGTTCTACTTTGCACTTTGGTGGGGGGGGGGGGAACCCCCCCTTTCTTAACCCAGGACGGTTTTTTTTGGACCTTCCTTCTTTCCCTCCGTGGTGAGGGTTTTTTTCCTTTTTTCCACTGGTTTCGCTAGTGCCCAATCCGTCCAGTGACCCTTTTCTTTTTTTTTTCCTCTTGCTTCTGCCCTTCCCTCACAGGACCTTTTAAGAAAATAGCTAAAACGCCCGTAGCCAACTCTCCCGGTGCCCGCGCTTTTAAGATCACCCCTCCTTTCTTCCCTTGACCCCCCCCCATGAAAGTCCTACCCCAGCCACGAGTCGACTTAACCCCCCCTTCCCCGGTCGCCCAGGGAAACATGTCCTCTCTTCTTCCACTTTCCCTCCCTGGGCCATGCTGGCTGGACTTTTCTTTTCTCTTCCATCTGGAAAGATGAACGTGTTTCCCCTTTTTCTTCATGAAGCCGTTGGTCCTACTTTCCTCCCGCTGACGCTGCCCCTCCTTATTCTTCGTCTTTTCCTCCCTCGGAACAGGACAAACCTTTCCTTTTTCTTTTTTTTTCCCCGAAGAACTGAAAAGCGTTTTCCGGCAACCCCCACGGTTGCGATGGGTTTCTCCTCTCTAGAGATCTCCTGCACTTCTGTCTTCCCCCTTCCAGACGAGCTGTTGTACAATTCCCTTCCGGCCTTTGTTGCGGGAAGTTCCCAGCCTCCCAGTTTTTCCTTTTTCCTTCGGCCCCCAGGACGCTTCCCTTCCCTTCATGTAGGTCATCCTTCCCCCCTTTCCTCTTCCGCCCAGCGACCTCCTTTTTTTTTGGCGTAGAAGGACCCGGCTGCGGTTGTTCTATTTTTCTCCCCCCAGCCCCGGCGACCCCCCTTTTTTTTTTTTCGATGATTCTTCCTTTCTTCCAGCACGGGTTTCCTGCTTGAGCGCGGCCCTTTTTTTTCCCTGGACCAAACGGGATGGGCATAGATTTTTTTCCCTCCCCGGGGTTCTTTCTTTTTTACCCTTCCGATGGTTCGAATATTCCTTTTTCTCAACCCCGGGGTTTTCCCCTTTGCTGTAACTCTGTTTTCCTTCCCCTGAAAAGCCATCCCTTTAATTTTTTTTTCCCCTCTCTGATTTGCATGAGGAGTTCCCGGGAAGCAAGGGTCATATCGCTTACTGCTTTGCCAAACCTTCCCCCTCTCCAGCTCCACCATCGTTTCCTCCGTTTTTTCCCCCAAGCGATCCACCCGCTCCTTTTCCGTTCGGTTTGAAAGTAGTTTTTCCCTCTTTTCCGGGGAATTGGTATTTTTTTTCCATGGTTTTCTTGATTCCCCTCCCTTCCTTCTTTCCGACTAGGCACTGGTCTTTTTGGCTGAAAGGAGCCTGCGTTTTTTTTTTCATGGGACCAGGCCTCTTTTTTTCCGCATTCAATCGGACTTCACGCCACCACAACAATTCTTTTCGCCTCCCCTCTTTTCCTTTCTGGCTTACTCGTTTACGTGATCAAAGATCCCTCCTTTTTTTTTTTTTCTTTTGCGGAGGCACCCTTTTGCGTCTGTTTACCCTTTGCGCGGACCAAGAAGTGTTCCTTTCTTCCCAGTGGTCCACTGATTAGTAATTCTCACTTCCCCCCCCACAAAGGCGCAGGCATGACGTTTCCCAGATGCCGCAAGGATCTTTCCTTTTAATTTTCTACCCCATTCGGGAACTTCGAGAATTTCGGGTCCTTTTTCTCCGCTCGATTAGAATCGGTTTTTTTTTTCTTTCTACGCCAGCCCTTTCCCCGTATCAACCCCCCTGGCTTCTTTTCTTTTTTCCCCTCCACCATCAAGGTCCTTTTTTTCCCCCCTTTCCTTACAGAGGATCCCTCTTTTTGTGCCAGGCATCTCTATTATTTTTTCTTTTGTTTGGTGTTTTAGTTCAATATTCCTTGTTCGACCCCCCCCGGGGCTCGGGAAGCTATTGTCCCCGGGGCCAGTAGGTGGAAGAACTTTTCTCTCGCGGGTTATCATGGCAAGGGATTCTAAGGCCGAAAACCCGAGTGATGGTTTTCCTCCTCCGGCCCGAAAATTTCCTTTCCCCTCCTTTTCTCCGGCACTGGGCGATCCCCTTTTTCTTCTTTTCCTTGGCCGGCATCGGTCTTTTTCCTTTCTGACAGCCCCTTTTTTTCGTTTCCCCTACTCCGTTTCCCTCGCCGTTGCTGTACAATATTCTTTTTCTTTTTTCGCTCTTTGTTTCAAACGAGGTTCCCTTTTGGGCTCTCGAGCTTGATAAAGTTTCTCGGAAGCGAGAATCTGCCTCCCTTCTTGCCCGTGGGTGCTCTTCCTGATGATGGCGGGTCACTTCCCTTCCCTGGTCCATTTTTTTTGCTCTTATCAAAGCATCTCCAATGATGGCGATCAACCCCCCCCTGATACATACCGTTTCTTTTCCTCCCCGGACGTTCAACGACCCCCTTTTCCTCCCTTGGCGGAGGTGTCTTTCTTTCCTGGCAGAGGAGGGGGTTTTTTCCGGCGTGCGGCTTTCCCCCTCGATATGTTCCCGTGCTCCTCTCCTGCCTCGGCGGCGATAATATTTTTCTGGCTTCAGGGCTTTTCCCCTTTTTTCCTTAGCGACAAGGGGTTTTTTCCTTTTAGGTGCCTTCTCCGACATACTTTTTCCACTCCCGCGCTTGCCTGTTACCTCTCGATTCCCCAGCCGGTGGGTCCCCTTTTTTCCCTTTTCTTTTCCTGCGGCTTCAAGCGCTTTTTCTTTTTTCTATCACGACCGAGGAATAGAGCTCTGCTCAAGCTTTTTTGTCGCCCTTTTTTCTTTTTCGAGCAGATTTCCCCTTTTTTTTCATAACCGACTAATTTCTTTCTTCTGGGGCGGGACTGAAGGGCGATCCGTTTGACACCCCTTGTCTTCGAGCTCCTGGCCGTCCCATTTACTTGCTACGGTTTTTTTCTTCGGTCGCCAAAACTTTTTTTTTTTTTCTGGTAAAGATTCGGTCTTTCCCGGGACCCTTTTCCTGGCGATCTATCCCCCAAGGGTCAATAGCCCCCTTTTCTTCTTTGCAACGCGGGAAATTTTTTTTTTTTTCGGGCCCCTCCTTTGCGGTTGGCGTGTTTTTTCTATTCTTTTCTTCGGGAGATGGGACATTTTTTTCTTTTGCTGCCATGGGACAAAGCGACTTTTTGATGTTTTTCTCTGTCCCCTGCTTCCCCGCTTCTCGACGACGTCCAGCTCCTCCGCGGGGGTCTTTCTTTTGCATGTTCTGGCTTCCGCCGAGGTCGTTGTACTTTCCTTCCCCTCTTTTGAGGTGAGCGGACTTCTTCCCCTTCCTTTTGGTAGCTTCGATTTCCCCTTTTTCTCTTTTCTTCATGCAGAAAGCTTTTTTTTTTTTTCGGGTGGACGCTCGACACCCAGTTTTTTTGAGTCCTTTTTTTCCGTGCATCCACCCCCCTATCTTTTCCCCCCGTGCACCCGTTTTTTGCACAGTGGCGCGTTTTTTTTTTTTTCTCCGGCATCGACGGCGCTGGTTTTTTTCCGAGCCTTTCCTCCGACCCTCTGTCCCGGCGGCGGCCGCGCACCCCCCCTTTTCTGTTTTTTTTCCCCCTACACAATCCCTTTTCCCTTTCTTTTTTTTTTTTGTCGGGGCGAGCCGATGAAACATTTTCAAAGGGACGCCTCTCCTTCCAACGCTATACCTGTTGGTGTTTCCATGCCTCGCCGACGGCCGCTATCCCCCCTAGAGCACGCCGAGTGCCTTTTTTTCCTTCCCCTTTTTTTTGAGCGGGGCGAATGAGCCCTCCCTTTTTTTTTTTCCTTGACATGATGTTCCGGGTCCACCTTGGCGTTTTTAAGTCCTTATTCCACCTTACCAGGCGTCGTCTCCCTTTTCAGTGTTGGACTCCCTTTTCTCGTGGTGGTGAAACGTTTTTCGAAGGGCTCGCCCTTAGTGTCCCCCGATCGGCGTTGCCTCTTTAATAGGTTCCTTTCTCTTCCTCCCCCCTCGGAGGATGATCTTTTTTTTTTTCGAGGGAAAGGGCTTTGTCCCGCTCTCGTACACCTGGACGGCTTTCCCCTAGTCAAACTTATCTTCCCCTCTGTGCAGACCAGAAAGGGACCCTTTTTTTTTTCCCCCAGTCGATATAATTAATTTGTCTTTGCTTAGTGCGAAACTTCCGTCGGGGAGGAGGACGTGGGACGCTCTCTTTTTTTTTGGCCTCCCCTCCTGCTTATTTCGCTTTATTATCGCTCCTCGACCGCCTGCCCCTTCCTCCTTTCCCCCTATTCCCTTTCCCTCCATCTACTCCCGCTCCTTTCTCCCCAACCCCCCTCTTCTCATCCCGACCCCCCCCCTCTCCGTCCATACTCCTACTCTTCTCTCTCATCTTTCCCTATTTACCACTCCTCCCTCTCTCTTCCCAACCCTCGAAGCTCCTTCACTCATACGTATACCCCCCTTAGCCACCCTCCTCCCACCGTCAACCTCCTTCCTCATTCTCCTGCGTGCGCCTGCCTCATTCGCCTTTCTATCAACTCTCTCTCTCCCCTTACTTTGTTCCTCCTCTTCTATTCTGTTCCTCTTACCCCTCACTCATCCTTTCTCACGCCCTCTCTTGCCACTCTCTTTCTCCCTGCACCCTTGCTTTAACACCCCGTCTTCCCCGCTTACCCTCTTTCCTCTCCCCTCCTCAACCCCCATTTCCCTCATTTTATTCTCCATCACTTCCCCTCAGCCCCCCCTTCCCTCCTCCGCCTCTCCTCCCTCGCGCCTGTTCCCCATATAACCCATCGCCTCTTACCCATCCTCCCAATTCCTCAATCGGCGCGCCATCTTTCCCTTCCTCCGCATTACCATGCTCCCCTCCCCCCCCCACTCTCCCTTGTCTCCCTTGTACCCTTCCTCTCCCTCCCTATTTTGTCTGCCTCCCCACCTCCTTTCTCCACCCATTCTACTTAGTTAATCTTACCTCCCTCAGGTTTACCCTCTCCTCCACCCTACTCCCCCCCCCTTTCTCTCCACTACTCCCCTCGTCTGGCCATTCTGCCTTGTCCCACCATGTTCCCCTTATCACTTTAGCCCCTATCCCTCCCATACTCTCTCGTCCATTAATCTTGACTTTCAACTCCTTTCCTCTCTCGCCTCCCTTCTCACTCTCCCTTTCACCCCCCATGCCGTCTTCCACACCCCTCTCCTTACTCTCACCTTCTATCTTTTACTTTTCCTCGTCCACCCCCCCACCGGACTCCCTGTCTGCCTACTCCTTCCCCCATTGCCCCCCGCCTCTCACTCTCAAGGTATCTACCACCCCTCGCCCTACGCTCCGGCTTCTCCCTTTTGCTCTGTGCTTCCCCCTCCTCCCCCCCTCTTCGTCTTCCTTCCCTCCCCCCTCTCACATTACCTTCTCCTCCTTTTTTTCCGTCCTCTACCCCCCCCCCGTCACGTCCTGCTCTCTCACCTCCCTCCCATCTACCCTCACCCCTTCTTCCATGTTCTAAACTTCTCGCATCATAGTCTGCCCCCCCCCCTTCAATTCCTCTACCCTCACCCCTACTAACCTACACATCCGATCTCGTGTTGACTCCGTCGTGCCTCTTTTTTGTCTTTTTATCCCGCCTCTCTCCGCCCTCCCCCCCCCCCACCCCCCCCGTCTCTTCCCCCCCCCCCCCTCTTACTTCTTTCCACTCACCCCCTCCCATCTCCCCTCCCATTTTCGTCTTCTTCCACGCTCCCATTTCCCCTTAATTTCCTGTATCCCCGATAGCACCTCCTTTCCCTCTCCCTCCCCTTCTCCCCCTTTTCCCTCGTTTCTCTCCATCCTAGTTGTATCCTGATAATCTCCTTTTCTTCTTTTGTTTGTTGAGGATCGATTCCGGCTACTCACACTCGGCGGCGTACCCCCCCCCCCCCCCTTATTAATTTTTTTTTTGCTTTTTTTTTTCTTCTCCCGCGTGATTGGAGGCGCTCTTTCCCCCCCTTTGTAAGAAATAGTCCCTGGTTTTTACCACCGGTCCGGGCCCAGTCGGCTTCCCCCTTGAGCTTTTTCTTTTTTGAGAGTGGGACTCTTTTTTTTTCCGGAAAGTGACCTTCCCCTTTTGGCGTTTGCGGGCGGGAATTCTTTTCAGAAGAAGAGGGAGGTCCTTTGGTTTTTCTAACGAGGATTTGTATCCGCCGATCTTCCCTCCCTCCGGAGGGAATAAGTAGAACGACTGGCCTTGGGCATGGTCGCTAACTTCGTCCTCGCCCCGACTCGCTTTCTTCTTCTTGTGTATTTTTTTTTTCTTTTTCCCCCCGCTAGGTGCAGGGTCCTCCTCCTTTTTTTTTGGTTTTTTTACATTCAGCCTTTTGTCGTTTTTTTTTTCTCTCGTTTTCTTCTTCTTTTCTCCAGGCATTGCACAAGAGGTTTCTTCTGGTTTCTTTCTCGCCATTTTGTCTTCGCGGCCCTTTCGTCCCCGAGCTTTCCCCCCCCTCTTCCCGCGATCATCGCTGATTAGAGGCGTACCCTTCCAATTTCCGATGATTTTCATAGGCCTTTCTTCCCGGACTTTTTTTCTTTTGCGGAATTGTCTCCTTGCCTTCTTTTTTTCTGTTTTCTTCCGAGCGGAGGGTATTTTCCCCTTGGGGCACCCCTCTAAATGTTTCGTCCTTTTCCGTAGGTCCCTCTGACTCCCGCGCCAGCCCTTGCCTTCCTTCCTTCCCCCTCTGCCACTGGTGCTTGTTCCCCCCCAGGCAGGTTTTTTTTTGGCAGGGCGTTAGGGTCCCCTTCCGGCCAAGGCGGCCCCTTTTTCCCTTTTTCTGTGAGAGGCACTCCCGTTCATGTTGTTTTTGGGGCCCTTCCTTCCAGGGAAAGAATTCCCCCCCTCGATCAACCGTCAAGTCGCTTTTTTCTCAGTTCTTCCCCCCCTACCCTGCTTTGCACGGTGCCCTTTCCCTTCGGCACTAGGCTTTTTCTTTTTTGGGAATTTTTTTTTTCCTTTAAACAGGCCGCGCCCCTAAACATGCTCTTTCACCCTTTTTAGGGTTGGAGAGGTTTCCCTTCGTCTCTAGGAATCTTTTTTCCCTTGCCACGAGAATCCCCATCCTTATTCATGGCACAGTTTCTCTCTCTCCCGGCTTGATCTCTCGCCTCACCCCCCCCGCACGGCCTGGGGGGGCCCTTGCCCCTTTTCTTTACCCTGCACAAGACCCCTTTTTGACGGCAAATCATTTCCCTCTGTCCCCTTTGATAGATCTCCATGCACGCCGTTTCTCTCTTTTTTCCGACGGAGCGTTTCCTTTTTTTTTCCGACCGCAGGTGTTGGAGGCTTTTTTGACGGGAATCATTCCCTCGGCCATTAGGTCTCGAACTACTTTTTTTTAGTGGTCAGGCGGATTTTTTTTTTTCCGACCAGCGACCGCTTTCTTGGGAGGCGGTTTTTTCTAAAGGTTTTTTTGACCCCGTTCCCCTCGTGATTCTTCTTCTCCCCCAGCCCGGGAGCCCCCGATACGCGATTTTTGGGATAGTGCCCTCCCCTTTCCCTTCTGGCTTTCCTCGGCGACTGCCCTTGGTACCTGCTGGGAATAGTCTTTTCTTTTCCGGGAAAATCTTTTTTTTTCTCCCCCGGACCTTTTTTCTTCTCCCCCTTTCTTTTTTTCCTGTTGATCACCCCGTTTTTTTTTTTTTGTGGCGCGTTTTTTTTCCCCCCTATACATTCCGGAAATTCGACCTCTCTTTCCCTTCCCCTCCTTTTCCATATCGCCGTTACTGCCCTCTTTTCCGATCAGGCTCCACAATCGTTTTTTCCCCCCCCAGAGATCACCGCCGTTTTTCCCCAACCCTTTCTGTTGGACGTCGGGGACTTCCACCTTTGTTGCGCCCGGGATGTTCTTTTTCCCGTTTTTTTTTTTCCCCCATCCAGTCTTACGACCTTATGGGGGTGGAGTGGTTTCTGAAGGAGCGCGACCTTTACTTTCCCCGGCGTCCGCCCCTCCCCTTTGACGCACAATTCTTTTTGCCTTGCACGGCAGATTTCTGGTTCCTCTTTTCTTTGGACCGTTTCTTTCTTTTCAGAGGAGCCCAAGGGCCCCCTTTTTTCCTTTGGGCGCACGGTACTTCCCCACATGCGCGCCCCCTCAAGACTCTACCAATTTTCCTTTTTTCTTTCTGATTTTTTTTTTTTCAAACCCCCCCCCCGAAAGGGCGCGCCCCTTTTTTCTTTTTTTTCTCAAGAACGATTGCCTTCTTTTCCGGGGGAAATGTGATCTCCCTTTTTGGATGATTGTTCGGATGATTTCGGGCGGGGTCTCTTTCTCAGGTTTCGATACGGGCAGCTTTTTCTCTTTCCAACCCGCGGCTTATTTACTCCTTTTCACTAACGGGCCTTTACAGCTTTTCTCCGAGTTTTCTCGCCTTTCTCCACACAGGCTATTCTCTCCTCTCTTTCCGGTGTTGATTTCGTTTCCTCTTAGATGCCTGGGCGAAACAGGACTTACTCTTCGAGGCCCGAGGGTGCGAAGCCTTCTTTTTGTTAAAATAATTCGCGTTTTGATTTCTTTTTTCCAGGGAGTGCGTAGCCGAACCGATGCCTGCTTTTTTTCCCGCGGACGAACAGGCCTTTCCTACTGGGCGATAACCTTTCTCCCTTTTGATCCCCGGTTTGAGATTCTCTTTTTCCGGCTCTCCTTACTACCCTTCATTTAACGAACCTTCTCCTCCTGTGTCGACGCATGTGCACCCGCGCCCCCTTTGGGACTCCTCGAGCTTTCTTTTCTCCTGAGGAAAGCACGAGGGACTTCGTGCCCCTGCTTGGCCCTCCCCCCTCCCTGTGTTGTGATTCCTTTCCTCCTGGCTGGTAAGAATGATCATTTTTTGGTCCCGAGGCTTCTCTTCCGCCCCATGCTCGTCTTTTTTCTGACTTCGTAGCTCCCTCTTTCCAACACCCTCCTGATACCCCTCCTTTGTTTTATTCCCCCGACGTCCAAACCGTTTTTTCTTGTGCTGAGGGCGGGTGTGACTTCCTTCCAAGGACGAATGGGGTCCCCTTCGCTGACAGTCTTCCCCTTTTCCGGCAGTCCTTCCTTTCTTCTTTCACGTTATATCACTTTCTTTTTTTCTTTCCCGGCCTCCTGGGAGCCCCAGCGGGTCCCTCTCTTTAACCCCCTGGGTGTCTCCCTCTTTTTTGGTGCCTTTTTCCTCCGTAGAAGGAAAAAGCCCTTTTTTTCTGCCGACATCGATGCCCCTTTTTTTCTTCCCCAGCCTTCTCTTGCGTCCGGCTCAAGCTCTTTCCAGGGGCTTAATATCCCTTCTGACTGAGAGACAGCCTTTCCCACTTGGCTGGTCGTATTTCTCTTCTCACACGTCGCTTGCTCTTCCCTCCCTCTTTTTCCTGCTGCCCTTCCTTCTTTTTTTTCCCTGAAGGGCCAGATCCTTTTTTTTTCCCTCCGTCGTCAGAGCTCCTGGACGATTCTTTTCGGTGACGGCTGGAAACGGTCTCCCCCCCCGGCAGTTAGTTCTCGTTTGTTTTTCACCTCTTTTTGCTTTTTTTCTTACGGCTTGCAGGTTTTTCCTTCCACAAGGGCCTTTTCGGCAAAGGCGGTTCAGGGTCTTTTTTCCACTGTTGCTCCGTGCTCACGTTCTTTTTCTGCGGATATTTTTTCTTTCGCTGGACTTTTTTTTCCTTCGCTTGCCCCTTTTCCCTCCTGCTGGATGGTTTTCTGCAGCTCCCCCCTCCTCTACCATGAAGGCCCCCCCCCCCTTCTTCTCCAGGCCCGCTTTCTTTTTGGCAGTCTTTGGTTCCTTGCCCCTTTCCTGTTCCTTCTTGGTTCGAGGTTCATCTTGCAGCTGTGATGTTGCAGGGAGGTTCATGCGCTTCTTTCTATTAGAAATGGAAGGTGAGCTTTTTTCCGAAAGCGGCGCCCCCCTTTTTTTCCACTTTACCGTCGTTTCCCTCGACAACCAGTGGTCCTCATTTTGCATTCACACATAAGCTTTTTCCCAAGGAATGGGTCGGTGTTCCCCCTTCCCTTGGTGGATACCTGTGGCTGGCTTTCCCCCCCTTCCCCTTGGCATCTACGAGTGGTCCTCTTCTGCAGCCCGGACCCCTCTTTTCCTTTGCGCACCTTTCCGGTCTTGTTCGCACAAGCCTGCATTTTTTTTTTTGTCACGGAGGGTCATTTTTTTTTAGTTTTTCCATCCTTCCTTTCCGGATTCCTCTTCGGCAACTTCTTTTTCGCTGTGGGAATGCTTTCCGGGCCGCAGAGACCACGCTCGATGCCCTCTTCCTCCCCGTGGCGGCTCCGGTGCCGCCTTTGTTTTTGCTTAGACTGAGGAACGGGGTTTTTTTTTTTCCCACTGAGGTTTTACGGAAAGGTCTTGAAGCACCTAGTTCAATCCTCCCTGATTTTTTTTCTCCTTTTCAGTGTGGGCGTCAAGGTGGTGGTCTTTTCCCCTCCCCCGGTCGCTCAGGAGTTTTTTTCTCTCGCTTCCCGCGCCTTTCCTTTTTTTTTAGAACCAGGCCTTTTTTCTTCGACCCGGCCGTCTTTTTCGCAGGCTTCTTCCCACGTCTCGTACAAAACGGGACGGGCTTTTTTCCTCCTTCTTTTTATACGATTTTTCCCCCTCTTTTTCAGGAATTGCAAAGTCCCCCTTCTTTCGGCAGCTTTGATCGTTTTTTCCCAATCCTGCGGGTGCGTTCGAAGTGGATTTTTTCCCTTTTTTTTTTTTTTAGAAATAGGTTGTATTAATGACCCTTGTTTTTTTTTTCTGATCAGGATACAACTCTTTTTTTCCACAAACAAAAATACACGTCTTCCCCTTAAGCAGCACGCCCTTCTTCCTTATTGTAGCAACTTCCCCCCCAAGGATGCCCGCCCTCTCGACGTTTGCAGTCCGGTTTTTGGGGCACAACCCTTTCTTTTTTCCTTGGCATCGTTCACAGGCCCCGCGTCTTTTGGGATCTTTCCAGGCATTTTTTTTTTTTTTTTTTTGCTCTTACTCTCCGCGGGCCGGTGGTCTTTCTCCTTTTTTTGAAGGCGAGGGTCCTTGATTTCGGATAACATTTTCAGGCGGATTCTTCTTCTCATGGTCCCCAAACCACGGTGCATTCTCTTTTTAAACAATTCGGGACCCTTCCATACCCTCGCGGTCTTGACCCCTCTTTTTCCCCCGAAGTGCCGGCCTTTTTTCCCAGGTCCAATCGAATTTTTTTTCTTTTTTTTCTTTTGCGCAGTTCGCCCGGCCCTTGGCACATCGGCGACGCCTCCAACGGTCGGGGCTTTCTTTTCGCAGTGGGTGTTTTTTTCTTCTCCTGCGAGGCGCATATTTCACACAGCTTCCCCCTCCTCCCTCTTCGCGGCTGAGATTATCTTCGCAATTCCCCCCTTAATTAAGGCCTTAATCGGCGTTCTCCTCCGGCGTTACATCCTCGGAATTGTAGAAAAGCATTCTTCGGGCCGGCGTTCGTCATGTCTCTGTCTCGGCGGCAACTTCGACCAGAGGGTCTCCTTTTTGAGCGGACCAGGCACTTTCCCCCCCCCCACCGGCAATTGGTCTTTGCCCACACTTACCGGGTGGCCGTCAGGGTTTTCTTTCGCTTTTCTTTTCCCCCATGAGCAGCCCACTCTTTTTGTCGAGCGGCACATTCTTTCCTGGACATTGGTTGCGTCCCCTTCTTAAATCGCTAAAAGTCCCAGTCGTTTTTCCTCTGTGTTTGCCAGGTCCTTTTCCCCCTACCATTTTTTGGGATGGCCCTCGAACACCTCTTTTTTCCTTTTCCCCCCGGACGCTCCTCACATGCCGGGGCCCGTTTTTTTCGTGCGGGCTGGCTCCTTTTTTTCGAGAAATCTGTTCTTCAGAAGAATCCCCCTTTTTTTTCTTCTTACGGCAGGCTCTTTTCCTCCTTTCCATGCTGCCACGCCTCTCCTTGGGATAGGCCTTCTTTTTCCCAACACTGGCCGTGCCCCCCCCTGTGCCCCGGCAATCAACAAACGGGTTCCCGATGGGACATGGGCCCCACTGCACGCCGTTCTTTCCATAAGAGGGCGTGACCCTCCTTTTGGCATTGCGAAGGTTGTTTTTCAGTTGCAAGACTGTGAGCCCCCTTTTTTTTTTTCTCCTTCCCCAGGAGCTCGACTCCTGTTTTTTTTCCTGTAGTTTAGGGGCGGAATCGGGCCTTCCCTTTCTTCCCCAGCGAAAGCTTTTCGGGGGGGGGGGGGAATTCTTGTATAGGGGCAGCCTTGTGCCTTCCCTGCTCGACAAGCCCGTTCTTTTTGCTGATTTTTTTCTATTTTTTTCCTTTCTTGCTTTTTTTTATGTGAAGAAAGGTCGGCTTCTTCCAGGCGCGGCGTTCCCCCCCCCCCCGGGCCCTGTTTTCTGCCATCGATTTTCGGCAAGCGGCGGTCTTTCCTCCTTTTTTCTGCCATTCCTTCCTCCCCCCTTCAACCCCGGGTTTTCCGCTACGGGGGGGATTCTCCTTGGCTCCCGCCTTTTTCCGTTCCTTTTTCAAGCTCGAAAGGCGAGGCATGATTCTTTTTTCTCTTCCCGTAAGCAGGTCACTTTTTTTCCCTGCTCCAAAAAAACACCTCTCCCCCGAATCCAACATCGTTTCTTTTTTCCCTTTCAACAGCGATCCAATTCTTCTACAAAAACCGGTGTGTTTGCCTCTTTTTTAATGCAACTCTTTTTTTTTTTTTCCTTTTTTTATTCAAGGGGGGGTTCTTTCTTCCCTTTCTTCTTCGGACTGTCATGGTTCCCTTTTTTTTTTTACAGGAAGGGAGCGACTCTTTTCCCCCCCCTTATTTCAGCCCTCCTTCTTCTCGCACAAGACCGTGTCTTCTTTGCCCTGCCCGTGCACGGCAGATTCTCGGGATTCCTTTGTTTTCGTGATTAGAATTTTTTCTTCCCCCAAAGGGCGTTTTCTTTTTTTTCCCGCGGGTGAACATTGTTTCCTTAGTGACAAGAATGGTTAGTTCCCTCCCCAAACAAGGCGCAGCCTGCCTTTTCCTCTTCCCCCCCCCCTTTCTTTTCTGGCATCAATTTTTTCCGGAAGGTGATAGCCCCCCCTTCGTGAGGGTCTTTTCTTTTTTTGCGATCGATTCCCTTTTTTTTTTCCTCCTTCCCCTTGGCCAAGATCAACCCTTTTTTTTTGCCCCCATCCACAGGCTTTCGGCACCTACGGGCCTTCCCTTTTTTTTTTTTCTTACAAAGAGGCTTCGCGCTTCTTTTTTTTTCCTCATCCTCCGTTGTTGTTGTTTTCTTTCTTTTTTTTCCTTCTTCCTGAAGCTCTTGAAATTTTCCGGTGCCTGAATCCCCTTTGATGGGTGGGCGTAACCTTTTCTTTTTTCGGGCTGCGTAAGCCGAAACCGCGGTCCCCTTTTTTTCGAGACAGGCCCGAAATTCTCCCTCCCCCTTTTTTCTCTCACCTTCCGGAAACAGATCCATTCCGTTCCCTTTTTTCAGGCGTTTCAGGCTCGCTTGTTTTTTTTTTTTCTCTTTTAAAAGGATGTAAAATATTCTTCTTTTTTTTTGGCGAAATGTAGCCTTTTTTTTTCCCTTCGACTTGATCACGTTCATCCCCTTTTTTTTCGCCTCAGCATCTGCGTGCAGTCTGTCCCCATCCCTTTTTCATGTCGATGATTGGCGGACTTTTTTTCTTTTTCCCCCTGAGTAACAGGGTCGCGCTTCTTTCCCCCTTGCCCGACCAGGCTAGTGGAAGGAACCTTATTTTCTTGATCCACAAATCCCGTGGAGCTAGTGGCCTCCCCGTGAAACCGGGTTTCGAAAGCCTTCTTCTTTTTTCTTTTTAGAATGGCAAGACGATTTTTCTTTTTTTCCTCGCCGTTGGGCGGCCGTCCTTTCTTCCTGCTCCCACCGTATCTCATGCAATCCTCCCTCTTACCGGGAATGTAGCTTTTTTTTTCTTTCCTCCCCGGTAGAGGACCGGGGTGTTCCCCCTTTTCGGGTGGCCTATTTTCTCTTTTTCTCGTCGAAGACCGCGGCTTTCTTCCAACATCGTTTTTTTTTTTTTTTCCAGAGGCCGCCTCTTTCATCCCTACCCGTGCTGCCCTTTTCGTCATTCGAGCGGCGATTCCCTTTTTTTTTTCCCAGGGATGGTTTAGCAATGGCACTGGTTTTTCTTTTCTACTCCTTTGTTGCCGCGGTCGTTCTGGACCCCTTGGGCAGGCCCCTTTTGTTCCCTAACCTCCTTCTTTTTTTTTCCGACCCAGGGCGAGGGCCTTTTTTTTTTTGCCAAAAAACCCTTTTTTTCTTTTTTGCTGGTCACTCTCTTTCTTCTGTCCGGGCGTGCCAGGAGAATCCCTTCTTTTTTCAATAGAAAAGGGATTGGCTCCTTTTTTTTCCTTCGGTGCAGGGAGGCGTCCCCCTTTTTTTTCCCCTGTCGATGGCGGGTGCCTTCTATCTCTCAGCGGTTTTTTCTTTTTTTCAGGGCATTTTCTTGAAGGCCTCCCCTTCTTTTTTCCCCTTCAGATCCCTCCCTCTTTTCTTTGCAACGAACGGGCCAGCCTTTTTTTCGGCGAGAATTTCATGTTCTGGCGTGCTTTTTCCCCCCTCTTTTTCCATCTCTCTTTTTTCTTTCATTTTCCCGGCAAGCTGGTTTTTTTTGGAATTTTTCGGCAACCGGGGCTTCCTGTCAAGGTGACTTCCTGACTTCCTGCCGAAGCGGTGGTTTCTTTTCCATGACGGTTTTTTTCTGCTCGACAACCCCCCATTTGGTAGTCCTTTTTTTCTTCCACCTCCGCCCTGCCTTTTTTTTGTATGTTTCCTTTTTGCTCACACCAGTGCGTCTTTTCATTACAACCGTTCTTTTCTTCGCCGGCCCGACGCGCTGGTCCTTTCTTTTTTTTTCGCCGGACACGCTTTTTTTTTCTTTCCCTGGACAAACCGTCCCAGCTTTGCTCCCCCCACTGTGTTATGGACGATTTTTTGGGAGCAACGGGTCCTTTCATTCCTAATTCCCTTTTCCTCCTCCATATCTCCTCTTCACAGTATCGATTTCCCTCTTCTTTTTCCCGCTCGTCCGAATTCCGCGAGAAGGGTCCCCCGGCTAGCATTTGCAAGTTGCTATCCCCTCTTCCTCCGGTGGCCCTTCTTTGTTCCGCGCGCTTTCTTCTCCTTCTCGATACTGATGTTCCCTTTATTTCCGGAAAGCAAACCCTCTTTTCCCTTTTTTTCGGACAGCCGATTCTTCTTCCTCACTGGCCCTCATTTTTTGGACATGGCACGTGTCCTTTTAGGAGGAGACGCTCTCTTCCCGGAGTGTTTTTTTTCGACGGCTGTTTTCCCCGTGTCTTTCGGGAGCGACCAACAGCAGGCCCTTTTCCTTCTCCGATTTTTCTTTTTTTTTTTTTCGGTCTTTCTCTTGGCTGTTTTAAGGGCTTTTCCCCTCTTTTCCCCACGGGACCCTTCTTCCTCCCCTTGTTGCTTTTCTTCTTTTTTTTCCTTCTTCTTCTTTGCGACCTGGGACAGGCTTTCCCTCTTTTTCCTATAGGATTTTTTTCCTTTTTCCCAGTCCTTTTTCGCTTTTCCCTTTTTTTGTATCGTTTGTATATTCACTTTTTTCTATTTGGTTCTTTCCTTTTTTTGTTGGTTTTTTTTCCATCCTGTT
>Ga0179593_1513183_pt1 | contig 16390 bp, 26 predicted proteins | sample CZODoug2_1_08_16_FD_185931 | JGI IMG/M metagenome (GOLD analysis project Ga0179593, IMG submission 185931) | Vadose zone soil fungal communities from Angelo Coast Range Reserve, California, USA - CZODoug2_1_08_16fungal (PacBio error correction) | ecosystem: Environmental > Terrestrial > Soil >... | reverse complement strand
CTTTCCCCCTCCTGGTTCTCCTCCTGAGTTTGGACCCCGTCTGTTTACCCGCGTCTTTTCCTTGTGAGTCAAAACTCATTTTCCTCCCAGTGTGTTTTTATGTTTGTGCGTCCGGTACCGTTATAGTCCGACTGCTGCCCCCCCCATGCACAAACCTCTAACGTAACCCCCCGGTTGTTCCACCCACTGGCGTCCAGGATCTATTTCGCCCCCAAATCTCTTTCCCCCCCACCCGTCCCTCTTTCCATCCGTTAAACGACGATCTCTTGCCCCTTTCCCGCCCCCCGCGTAAAGATCCTCGTAGTTTACTCTGACCTCGACTAGCTTCCAATTTGTTCCCTCTTCCGTTGCCTTTTTTGCCTAAGCATTCCCCTTTTTTACTACCATTATCAGATCACTTTTATTCCTCTTGCTCTTCGGTGTAATGTGGTCGATGCCCCGGCGCACAGTTTTTGCATTTCCCAACTCCGAAGTGAATCCGGACGTACTCCTTGTATTTCTTTTTAAACTGCAGTGCATCAAGCTCTCTGTCCAAGTTTTTTTTACTTTCTTTGAATCAGTCTTGAACCAGAAGAATTTCGACCCCCCCCCCTTTTTCTTCCAAGTGGTCCGCGAAAATCTCTGCGGGCTTTTCTTCTTGGTGTTTTTCCCAAAGATACATCCTCTTTGGGTTGAAGTTTTTCTTTCTTTTTTTATACATTCTTCTTGAGATGGTGGGGTGGGTCTTTTCGGGACCTTCTCCCCCCACTCAATTTTTTTCTTTGTGTGGTGCGCCATTCCTTTTCCCTGACCCTCCCCCCCTAGTAAGTCGTTAGAGAAGGTGGCTGTTTTGGGCATTTTTTTTTTTTGGTCTACCGTTTCAGACAGACGACGGTCCCACACCCCCCCCAACTTCCACGATACCCTCGGCTCTTTTGCTTTTGTGCCTAAACCCCCCCCCCCTTTCCCCCGAGGGACAGTAATTCGTCTCTTCTTTCTAGTTTTTCATCCCCCCGTCATAAGACGTGGTTGCCTTCGTAATTGTTTCCCTACCCGTCCCCTGCCAATTAACAGTTCCCCAACCTTATAAGCAATACCTTCCTTTTCCCCTGTCTAACATAGTAGCCACCTGGGCAGTAGGATTACCCCTCTCTTGGGGTCTTTTCTGGTAACCGATCCCCTCGGCTCCAATTCCTTTCTTCAGCCCTTCTGAATTCCCCCCACACCCAACCAAAGAGGGCAATTCGTGATTGTTTTTTTTTTTTTCTTTTGTTTGCCGCCAAACGTTTCCCGAGTGGACTTGTTCTTATTTTGTCTAACGTTGCAAGGTACAGTTTCTTGTCCAACTTCCAGTTTTTCCCAGCTTTCCAAGGGTGTTCCCCTTTTCAACCCCTTTTTGCAATTTTTTTGTTTGGCAGCACCAACCTGTTTCCCCGAGCGCCCCTCGTCCCCCCCCCAAGGTCTCCACCACACCACGTACAATTGACGGGACCGTGCGGCTTTCACGGAAGCCTTGCAACGCCTGGTTCCGGTCTCATTTCCCCTTCTGTCTTGAACTTCCTCTAAAGGTGAGGATTGTCTGTCTCTGTGAATCGGCTTGCTCGCGGGGTTTTTTAGGGCCTTTAGGCTTTTGTGTGTGGTTTGTTGGTTTCTGCGGAACTCGGTTTTGTTTTTTCTCCTTGTTTTTAGGGTTGTGGAGTTTGTTCATGTGTTTTTTTTTTTCCCCCCAGCCCAGCGCGCTGTTTATCTTCCTTTCCTTCATCACGTCTTACCGGATTTTTTTCGGTTCCTTACATGGGCCCGGAGGAATTTTCTCTTTTTTTCAAGGTGCTTTCTCCCTTGCTGATTTGGTGTTTCCGTCCTCCCCCCCACTCTACCGGAGTTGCCATCGTGTAAATTTGAAGCCCTTTTCATTTCTTTTTTTTAGCCCTTTTAACCCTTTTCGGATCGACACAACTGATTTGGAATTTGTCCACTTAACATTTTGAGTATTACGGTTTTTCCCCCTCCAATTCGAATGGACCTTTCCACGTTACATACGGAACCCATGGTCGATTTCCCCATTATACCTTTTTTTTTTTTTGTCTGCTCCAGTTCTGGTGTGAGCTGCTCCCTCCGGGTTGTGTTGGACCCCTCCCTTCCTCAGGCGTTTTCCCCAGCCGAGAGATCGGTCCTGGCCTTTCATTTCAGTTTCTTCTGCGGCGTCCTCTTTCACAGGTGCGTCGGCCTGGAATTTTTGTCCTGTCTCAGATTTTTCCCCCCCCCCGTACGTGTGCCGGCTTCCATTCTGAACCGCCTTTTTTATAGGCCCAAGCCCATTGCGATCAATCAGCACTATCTTCTTGGCCCCTTAGTGGGGGTAGACTTCTCCCTTGATGAGCAGTTTTTTGGGTTGACCGTTTTGCTCAGCGACGTGACGGTGCCTGCGCCCGACTATCCGATAGTCCCCTTTTCCGATTTTTGAATCATTTATCCCCACCCCTCAGTCGAAACCCCCGCCCCTTTTTTTTTTAGCGGTCCCTTTTGGCCCCTACCTCGGCTCTTTTTTCGATTTTCTGGTCCCCTGTTTTTCTCTCATGCCGAGATTTCTCTTCTTCTCCCCCTAGCCCCGGGGCCTTGGTTTTTTTCCCCCCAGATTTTTTTTCCATTTTTCATTCCGCCCTCCTTCGCCCCTGAGATCAATTTCTTTTTTGACCCGTGGTCCTTTTCTTGAGAACTCGGGTCCGGGTTTTTGTTGCTTCCCATTCCCTTGCAGCGACCCCCCCCCCCCCACAACCCCCTCCCCCGGTTCGCGCACATTCTGTGCGCCAGACGCTTTCCTTCGTTTGGCGCCGTCGGTCTTTTTTCCCCTGCATGACATGATTGCGACCCTCCCTCTTCTTTCTTTTCCTTCCTTTCTTTTTTGTGAGTCTTTGATGATTGAACATGGCTGCCTCACACCCAGTGCTTATGCAGAGGACGCTGATAGATCCTCTCCCCCTCTTTGACGTTTTTATTTTTTCCATGAATTCAAGTTTGTGTTTTTTACTTGTTTCATTATTCTTCCCCCCCCCACCGGAGGATTCTTTTTTGTGCCTCTGGATCAGAGCTTGGTGCCTCAGTGGGAGGGCATGGAAAAGCCCCCTTTTAACATTTTGCTTTTTTTTTATTTCACCCTTGGTCGCCACAAGTAATTTACTGCAGTGACTTTCCTTTCCCTCCTCCACTCGACGCATTTCGAACCCTGACCCGGCACCCTTCTCGATCGGAGGTAGTAAACCCTTAACCTTGCTGTTTTTGCTTTCCCCTGTTGATTAATGGCGCGGGTTTTCTGTTTCTGGATCCCCCTCTTTTCTCCTTTAGTTCCCCTCCCAGGACACGTTTCTCGCCGACTGGACATACCGGGGAATACATGCGGGCACTCCCGGTCTCCATTGCCGCGCGCGATGTTTTCTTTTTGTTCCCCTCCTTGTTTCAACGGTATACTCCCCCTTTTCGGTTTTTTAAGGTAGAGTGGCCGGTAAAGTAGGTTGAAATCCCTTTCCTTTCTCCAACGGTTCCCCCCTGGTTTCTCTCTGTCCCGTTCCTAGCCCGGCGGGCTTCCTCCCGCCATGTTGTCTTTCCTCCCCTTTCTTCTCTTTGCTTAGAGAACGAAGTCTTTCCCCCCTGATGGGGCGCCGCCCCCCCCCCGCACCGTTTTTTTCTTTCCTCGTGCCCATGCAGGGCGGCCAGGCGCCGTTATGCGTGGATTTCCCCCCCCTTCTCCTCCTGGCCCCCCCCCAGGACACTCCTTTCCTGATTGAGAAAACGGAAATTGTTGTTTTCTTCCTCAAGGTTTTTGCATTCGCACTAGATGGTTCATCCGATGTTCTCCCCCTGGGCCATGTTTCCCTGGTTGGATACCGACACCCACCCTCTTTCGCAGTTTCTTGGTCTCCCTCCTTTCTGGTAACTGCCCATTTTGGCTGTCACCATCGCCTTCTCTTTCCCCCCTCACCCCCAACCCATGGCCGTTTTTCACCTGCCACACAACTAAAAAATGAAGAAGGCCTTGTCCCTCTTTTTCCGATCCCCCCCGCTATCCCCCCCTGTTTCCCTTTCAAATCCTTTTCCCGGTGCCGGTCCCACTTTGCCTGCCAGGTGTTCTTCCTTTCCCTCTTTTCCCCTTCCGATCGCACGCAGTCCCTACCCTTTTTAATTTGGTTTTTTTAGACTTTTCCTTCTGTTTGCGCTCTGCGTCAAACACTTTTTCCACGGACTGCCTTTTTCAATTGGTAAGGCTCGTTTTCACCAATTTCCTGTTTCTCCATTCCAACCTGTCAACCCCTTTATTTTTTTTCGTAGCAAACGCTGCCCCCCTTTCGGCTTCGTCTTTTTTTTTTTCGTGCCCCCCCCCCCAAAGCTCCACGGCATTGGTGCGGTGGGGTTGGGTGTCACCTGGTATCCCCGGGCCCTTTGACTGATTTGTCTTTCTCCTGATCTTTTTTTTTTCCCTAATGGTCATGAAGCTTTCGGCCCCAGGTTTGCTACGGGGGTTCCTTGTTTTTCGTTCTGTTCGATACAGGGTTACGGTTACCCCTTCTTTATTAAGGGACCTTTCTTTTCTTTTCCGTTCCTCCTTTCCCCTCGACGCCCCTCGGCCCCCTTTTTTTCCTACGTACAATTACGGTCGTGTTGTTTCTCGTCCGGGCCCTCATAAACTTTCGGTATCGGTCTTTTTTTATTCTCCCCCTGGTCTCCCCTTCCGGTCCCCCTTAGATAACGCGGTCGATGTGCTTTCCGTCCCCCCGGCGGACCATTTGGCGCAACCTTTCCTTCTCCTGTGATCTTTCCCGAAACGCCACTTCTGCCTTTCTCAGTTTTTTCCTCTCCCATTACCCCCCCTTGGTGCTGGTCACTTATTCCCAGGTCCAAAACGGAACTTTGGCGGTTCCTTCCGGCGCCCCAGGTCTGCCGTTGGGGTTTGGCCCGGACGTGCCTTTTGTCCAATTCTCACTTCTCCCCCCCTTTTCATGCGGGCCGTTTTTTACGCTAAAGAGTGCCTTCATATTAGTTCCGATTTTCATTCCCCCCCCCTTTGATCCGGCGGGATCTCCCATCTTTCCCCTCTCGCACTACTGTTTCGCCCTGGTTTCAGGTAAGACCACAATACGACCATTGAAACCTCCCCTTCTTTTTCTTTGAGCTCATAGTCTCTTGCACCCGTCGCCCCTGCTATGTTCTTTTTGTGGGTGTCCACACAGTTTTTTCCCTGATTTTTCCCCTTGAGGAGATTTCTTGATCTTGTTTAACTATTGAGGACTATATGAACCCCCTCTTTTGTTTTTACGTTGGTTGTCCCGGAGCTTTTGGGCATTGGCCCGTCGGCGGATCCGTTCGGTAGCGAGCATGCCCTAAACATTCTCCCCACTTTGATTTTTGTTTCCTTAAACCCGCCCCCGTCGTTGGGTTGGGTGGGGGGGGGGGGGGGGGGTTTTGGGGGTTGTTTTTTTTTTGGGTTGTTGGGTGGGTGTGTTTCCAGGAAATTCTTCCCCTTTTTTTCTGCACACAGCATTTTTCCCTCCTCCCGTTGTTGTTGTTTTGCTCATTCCTCTTAGGACTTTTTTTTTCCCCCAACGCTCTTGGCTGTGGAAGCCCCGCTGGGCTTTTGATTGAACAACACATTCAGTAAGTGCTGATGTTTTGCCTTCCTGGGGCGTCCTCCCTACGACGATGGCCACTCCCCCAAACCTCACCACCCACCGGGCGGCCCCCAAATTTTTTACCCTCCTTGTCGCTTGTCCAAATATCTTGACCCAAAAGGTTCACCGAGCTACACCAGCAGGAAGATTCCGCCCTTGTTCCCCTCTCCCCCTCTAATGTTTCCCCCTTTGTCCTCTGCCGAGTAGTCTTCGAGTTTTTTCTCGTCGGCGTTTCCTTCTTGCAACCCTTTTTTTTCCCTTTTCCAGTAGTACGTCTATTTTTTTTTTCGGATAGGGGGCATGCTGGGTCCCCTTCCAGTTCCTGCACACACAATGTGTTTGTTTTTTCCTTTCGATATGTGCAGGGGTGGTTGAAGAGTGAAGGAATCGGCCCTCTTTCTCCCGTTCTTATTTCTTAGTTCTCGCTTGCATTTAGTTAGACCCCCCCTCCCCCCCCCCTTCCCGGGTCCCACCTTGCTCCCCTTAGTAAGCAAAGCCTGGTTGAAGGTACTTCCCGAAAACCCTTTTGCCCACTGGCTCGCGGTTTTCCTGGGGCCCTTCTCTCCCCTTGAGCCCATGTCTTTTGGGTCGGGTTTTCTTTTTGGGCCCCCCCTGAGCCGTTCTTTTTTCCTGACGCCACCAGTTTTCAAAATTCTCGACCGCGTTCTTAGTGGCGGGGGGAAGGTGGTACTTTTCCAGCCCCCCCCAGGGACTACTCGGCGATCACCCCACAGTCTCCCGAGTTTTCTTTAGTTTCTTTTTTCTTTTTTTTTGTTAGTACCCACGAACAACACCCCCTCCTGTCGAAACGCAAATTTTTTTTTCCCGTCTTTTTTAAGTCAGTCGCTGATCCGCAGTAATGCCGTTCTTTTCCTTTTTCCCGTCCCTGTCTTCATAGCCCCTCGTACCGTTAACCTGGTGGTTCCCCCCTCCACATAATAAACCGTCTGGTATAACCCACCATAGAGTTCAGCCGCCAACCGTTTAGCTGTACGCTGGAGGCTTATTTTCAACTTCTTTTTTTTCAAGCCTTCCTCCCCCCCCCACCCCATCGTCTTCTCTTCGAGAGGACCCCAGTAACCCCCCCCCCCCCAACCAACCGTTTAAATGCTTTCTTTTTTTGTCTTTTTTTGAATCCACAAGTCGTTGCTCCCGTACGGGTGGTTAGGTTTTTCTCCCTGCCCAATTACCGTTCTTTTCCTGTTGACGAAATTTACCCCCTTTCCTCGCTTCACCCCCCACCGGGGCCCTTTTTTAGTTGCAAAAAAGGTTTCCTTTGCCGAAGAGCAAATCCCTTTCCCCCCTTTGGTCGCCACCCCCCCCTTCCCTTTTTCACATACCAGTGCGACTGGTAATTTAGGTTCAAGCCACCCTCTTTCCCCCGGTCTCCGAGGTGTCGGTCAGGACCCATATTTTTTTTCTGGCCCTTGGAAGGATTCCCTTTTATTTATTTCTTTCTTTTGGGGTAGCGAAAAATCCTGCATTCATTGAAGTTGTAACCTTGGTAGATTATGTGGCACTTTTTAACTCAGAGCGCAGGCTTTTTCCCCGTGGACCCTTTTTTCAGTCAGATGGTGACGCTGCCCTTGTTTCTCTCCCCCCGCAACTACGGCCCGCCACGGAGACTCGGTTGGTTGTCCGTTTCTTTAGAACCATGAAAAATGTTTTTTTTTCCTTTTTCCCATGGGATTGCCCTTAGATCCCCCCCAATCCGTGGGATTCTTCACCACTTTTCGATCTCCCCCAAAACCTTTTCGTGGTTGCGATCATCAAACTTTTTTCTCTGCCCCTTTTCCCAGTTCCTTAGTCTTCTTTGACCAATCCCAGCCATCAGTGAGTTCCACGGTCTTTTCCAAGAGTTTGCGTCCCTTCGGTTTGGTTTCGTGAGCTCGGCCAACGGGTAAGCTTTCTCTTCTTTCACCTTACCCTTTCTCATCACCTGCGGCGCTTTTTTCTTCCGGCATACGCAGGACCGGCCTTTTTTTTGGACACCCCCTCCCGCGATTGACGTGCTCTTGTCTTGAAGTGGAAATCCCTTCGTTGCCTCTTTCTCAACCCCTTGCGCGGGCCCCCACCTGTTGGATTTTCACCCTTCTCCCCCCCTGGTTCAGCCTTCCCTGTCGAGCGCGGAGGCTTTTTGCGAGCGGGTTTGGCGGTTGCCCCGCGTTGCTTTTTGCTTGCCGTTCACGGCGGGAACCTGACTTTTGCCGGTTTTCCTTTCTTTGTTCCCGAGAGTACTGCTTTCCTCTCAGACCCCCTGCGTCGCATGGACGTCCTTCCCCTTTTTCTTTTCAAACCCCGTATTAATTTCCAGGTTTCTTTTTTCTGTGAAGGGAATTGATCTTTTTCTTTTTTTTTTTTTCGTTGGCGATTAAATGCTTGACTCCCTTTTTTTTTTTTTTTAGGCCATACAGGCCTTTGTGGGATCCCGTTGATCCCCCGTTTCCTTTCCATTTCCCGTATTTTGCCCCCCCCCCCACCCCAAGCCTCCCCTTCTGGCATTCGGCCCCGCATGACCAATAGTTGGAACAGTCCACCGCGAGAACATAGCCCTTTCATTTTTTCCTCTTCATTTTCCATGACTCGCATAACCCACACAAATAATGAATCTTCGGATCCAGTTTTGCTGAGGCACGATAGCTTCCTTCTTTTTAAGGGTTTGTTTTCCCCCCCCCCCTGCGAGAATTTGCCATCTTCTCTTTTCCTCCTCCATTCAAGGGTTGTTTCTCTTTCTTTTTCACTCTTTCCCATTGCATGACAAGGTACAGACGCCTTTTGATTTACCCTTCAATGCGCCAGTCTGCAATCCTGTCTTTCGCCAGCCTCCACACCCAAACCCCCCCCCCACCCACCCCCCCACCCCACCCCCCCCCCCCCCCCCCCCCCCCAGGATGTGTGTCTTTTTCTTCTTCCCCCAATTTGATTCCCTTGCCCTTCCCCCAAAAAGGTCCGAGTTTGCCCGCGGTTACTGACCAAGTAAAAAGTTCCCTCCGGTTCGGCGTCGACCTTGGGAGGTCATGGGGCAAAACAGCCGTCCCCCCCCCTGGCTTCTTTTTTAGTCCCTGGTTGCCCCTTTTTTTATGGGAGTGGACCCCTTTTTTTTCACGTCCGTCGACTTTTTTTTTTTTTTTTTTTTTCCCCCGATTCTCGCACCTGACCGCACCTTGCCTCGGTCGTACCTCCTTTTTCCCCTTTTCTGTTCCCTCGCTTTTTCCCCAGCGTCCTCGACACCTTTTCGGTTGGATTCCGTATGTCCTTCCCGCCCCGTGTGACCCCTTTTTTAGCCGTCGACGGCCCTCTTTCTTCTCTGCTTCCCCTGCAGCCGTACCAACACCCCCCCACGTGTTTTCCCCAAATTTTTTTTTTTCGCCCTGGGCTGCATGCTCCTCCCTATTTCCCATTACCCATGGAAACTTTTTTATACCCCTTGTACGCGCCCTTCTCTTTGTCAACCGCGTGGAATCCGTTCTTCCTCCTCCCCGGCGAGATGTTGTCCTTTTTTTTTTTTCTCAGTCCCGCTTTTTTATTTTTTTTTTCGTAGGGTTTTTAAAATGCGTCCTCATTCCCTCCCCCCCTTGTGATTTCCCCTCCCTCCCCAACGCCGCTGGCGTTTTTCTCACACAGGACCTTTTCTCCCCGTCGGCCCTTGCCGGGCTCCACTTTTCTGGCTGCGTTTTTTCTCGGTCCGATACTGGGCCAACGTAAATACGTTGGACTTTGCCAACCTTTTTTTTCTTTTTTGTTCATCAAATGGTGCCTTCAGATGTCTTTTCTACCCCGTCTTTTATCTCCCGCTTTCCATGTGGTGGGCTCCCTTGCACCCCCCTTTTGTCTAAGCTCTTTTTCCTTATGTGTTCCCATTTTGGCCTCCCACATCGGGCTCTTGATGCAGAATTTTCCCCCCCCGGCCCCGTCTTTTGGCTTTTTCCACCCCCCTCTACCACCCCCCATGTCTTCCCGCATGATTTCCCTTCTTCCCCCGCTAACCCTCCTCGTCACATTACATCCCGGTTTTTGACACTCTATGGTTTTGCCCCGACCTTTTGGCTTCCTTCACTCTTTCGGCCCTCTTCAGGATGTTTTTTTTTCCCTATTCGCAAACCACGGTTGGCGACCTTTTTCGATGGCGCTAGCGGAACCCCCTTTTGTCCTTTTTCCATTTTTTTCAGTTGCCCCCTTGATTCTTCGGTTAAAACCCTTTCCCTTCAACATGACCCCCCCCAAGAAGGTATTGGCCTTTAGGCCAAATGCAAGCACCCGTCGGCTTCACTCCCTTTCTTCCCCCCCAAGCCACTTGAATTCCCTGGTGTGGGGGGTTGGTGATTTTTGTTTTTTTTCGCGGCCGTCCGTTCCTGAACGGCCCCCCCTGTGTTTTCTGTAGCCTCCCTCGTTGTACGAATAAGGCCAGTTTCCAGTCTTTTCCATCGGGTGTTTATCCAGTCGGTTATTTCCTTCGGTTCCTTTCCCCCATCCGGTTACCATCGTCCTTCTTACGTGCCCCCCTCCGGTTCTTAACCTTTTTTTCTTGATACCCGAGCTACTCCGTCCCCCCTTCAATTATTCTCCCCCGTCACGGAGGTTGTTCCCCGCCATACAGCATAGACGGCGTTTATCGTCGTTTGGTGCTCTACCGCTCTGGTTGAAAAGTTTCCTCCATCCCCTCAGCTTTGTGGCCGGTTTTTGTGCAGGCTAACCTTTGGCTCTCATTGGGATCCTGGAATCTTTTTTGTTTTCCGAACCCTTCCCAACTCTTTCCTCTTTCGTTTGCCTGAACAGCCAGTGCCACCCGTCGCGATGGGTCCCCCCTTTTTTTTTTTCTTTCCTTACCTACTTTTTCCTTTTTGCGTACAATGCGCAAGGTTTTTTTTCTATGTTTTTTCCCCCCCGCCAGTGACTTAACTTCGGAGTTTTTGGGCCTTCAGCGTCTGGAGGATGAAAGTTCCTTTTTTTTCCCCACTCGTCAAATGGTTTTTCCCTTCTTCAGTAGATTTCATTGTCCAATTTTGCCGGAATTGACCCCCCCTGCCTTTTCCCCTCTTTTTTTTTATTCACAGAATAGACTTAGCGCGGAAAGGGGCTCACCCTTCCCCCCCCCCCCCTAGTTTTCCCTGAACCGCATCGAGTTTTGGCCTCTATTTCGATTTCTTCCCCCCCTGTTTTTTTTTCGGCCTACCTCTTTTCTCCCCTTGCGAGGTCTGTTACCAGGGCTGTTCCTTGAAGTTGGTGTCTTTAGCTCTTGATCTTGTCCCCCTCTTTTTTTTCATTCTTTGTTTTCCTTTTTTTACTGTAGCCCGTTTTTTTTTTTTTTTTTTCTTTCCCTCCTAGACTCCTCCTTCTACGCCGAGCAAACATCCCAGCCATATTGAATGGATTTTCACCCCCCTCCCCTTCGTTTTCCCCCCGCCAGAGATTCTTGGGCGAGACCCCCTCATCCTCTATCTTTTCCTCTCTTTTTTTTTTTTGATGAGTCTTGCTTTTTCTCGCCCCCCCGCGGTGCTGGACGCAGAGGTTTCTGGGCTTTTTGGTTCACCCCACATCCAATTGAAGCCTTTTTTGTGTTTTTTTTTTTCTCCGTTCGTCGCGCCGTGAATGACCAAAACCTACCCCCCCTTTCAAACCACAGTTGGTTTTTTTCACCCAAAAACCTTTTTTGTTCCCCCTCGTTTCCCCTGATTCCAGCACTATGTGACACTCGGCTACATCAACGCGGAGAGATCGAAATAGTCCCCCCGCAGACCCTTTTTGATTTTTATCGAGGTGCTCTGGGGTTTTAAGTTGTTTTTTTTTGTTTTTTTTTGCTTTTTTTTTTTTTTTTGTCTTTTCTTCCGCTTAGGGGGTTCCTCCGGCTTTTTTGGTTATTCCCCCCCCTGACCCCTTTTATTCGATACCTTTTTTTTGATATGTATTCTTTCGCTTTGGTCCCCCGGAACGCGCACAGTTGTCATGTCACAATCTAATTTCCGGCTGTACCCTGGCCTTGCCGGCGTTGACGTCCCACTTCCCTTTCAGCGTAATTCTTCTTGTTCTTCCCCCTTTTTTTTCTCTTGTGCCCCCATTTTTTGCTTGGGCCCCCCGAACATGCCACAACCTTTTGCGTCGTGTTTCAGTCCGCCCCTCGCTTGTTTCTGTCTTGGTTGAAAAGAAACGTTAGACCGTGCTTCGGTTTTTCCCCCCTTTGGGATTTGGTTGTTTTATTTGCTGAGTTTGTTCGGGCACGATCCCGGTAGCTGCTCTTAAACTTTGTTCCTGAGGACCGCACATCGACGCATTTTTTTTAAGAAGTGGGGCTTTTTGGTCCCCCTTTTTTTCTTCCGTTTACTTTAGCAGCTGTTCTGATCTAGGGTAGATCACACCCTGTTCCCGACCCCATTTTTCTTAAGTTGTTTTCTTTCCGCGTGGGACCTCACACCAACCCTCCCTTTACCGAGTCGAAATATTTGTCCGAGCGAGTTATTCTCTCTGTTATTTTCTCGTCCCGCTTGGCTATCCTTTAATCTGCTCCCTTTTTCACCTCACCCCCTTTTTAACCGCCCCCCCAATGGTTGCCTGGGCGAAAAAAGTACTTTTACGAAACCTGGGGGGCCTTAGTTTTGATCCCGCTGGGAACTTTTTCATGACCCCCCTCTACCCGCGGCTCCCCCCTCCCATGATTATCCCTCGACCAGTCACCCCCCCCCACCCAAACCCCCCCTCTGCCCAATTCTTGTGTCTGGCCTGGGGACCGGGACCCACAGTCTGTGACTTACCCTGGTGGCTGGTCCGTTCTTCACTTTCCACTTCTGTTTTTCATGTGAGAACTCAATTTTTTTTTTTTCCGTCCCCCCCCATTGTTGGCAAAACTTTTTCCCCCACTGTAACTCCTTTTCAAAAAGTTTAACGTTTCGAGTCATCGCACACCGTCCTCCCCCCCCCCACCCCAATCCCCCTCCTCCCTGAGTTTCTCCCAAGCGGTGTTTTGGCCCCCTCGGTTGTACCCTGGGCGTGGTTCGGCCCCCCAACCATCTTCGGCACCTTTTTTTTTAAGTCCTTTTTCTGTTGTCTTCATCTTTTCCTCGTGGTAGCGTTTCCCCTAGGTTATCAGTAGGCCTCCTTTTTCCTTTTTTGGTCGATGTTGTGGACCGTGAACGCCCAAGCTGGCAGGATTCTCGGGCTAGAGGCTCCGATGGTGCGTTTTTCATGTGACACCCCTATTCTTCGCACGCGCCCTGATCTTTGGTGTCTTCTTCCCCCCCCCCCCCCATTGGAAACTTGCTGTGATGCATCGGATGCGCCCATCATTCTTTTGCCTGACCCCCCTTTTCATGCCACCCCAGCTTCTCCCGGGGGGTTTTTGTCGATCACTCACAAGGAGTTCGTTGGTTCCCCCCCGTATTCAGCCTTCTGTGACCCGCATACTGACCATTGTGCTCTTCCCTTTATACGCGGTGAGTCCCAGTAGGGTGATCTGCTGTGCTTTTTTTTGTGTCCCTTTCCTCCCTAGGGCCCCACTTCACGAGTAGGCGATCCCGTCTTCGGCCCTTTCTCGCTCCGCGGCTCTTTTTGGGTTTCGTTTGGACCAACAATTCCGCTTCCTAGAGAACTACCAAAGTACTACTATTGCCATTTGACCTGCGCGTCCCCCTCTTCTTTCCTTCACCGTTTTTCCCTTCCCCCATCACCCCCCGCGGCTTGATCCCTGAGAGAGGAGTTCTGCCTTCCCCGGCGTGGCAACGTCCCGGTCGAATGGGCCGCCTTTTACGGACTTTGGCCGGTGATCCTCCCCCCCCTCTCTCATCACCCCTCCCACCTTTGTGTCCGGACGCGCCCTATTCAAAGCAGTCCCTGCCCTCCCATGTTTTGTCCGTGCGCCTCCGGATCGGCGGCGGTGTGTCGTGTGCAATTCTACAGTCGTATTATATCTTCCTGTAACCGCCATACCCCCATTCCCTTGTGTTTGCGGTGGTACAAGTTCCACGGGCTTTCCACGAAAGAACTGTCCACCATTTTTTTTCGGGTGCTTCCTTTTCCCTTTTCCCTGGTCGTGTTCCCCTAGTTTTTTAAGAGCGGGTTTGACTCTACCTTTGGCAGCTCAACCCCCCCAAAATCCCCCCATAGGGTTCGGGGGTCCTTTCTCCCCCCCCCCTCCCCATGCCGTATTCCTCGTATTCAGCGGGCCCGGTAACTTCAGGATAGGTGCTTACTCATTTTGCCATTTGGATTTTGCGTTGTTTCCCCTTCTTTTCCTCCTCCTCCGTTTTTTGTTTGTTTCTGTTTTTTCATTTTTTTATCATGGCATGCAGGTACCCGACTTTTTCTTAATTCGACCCCTTTCCTTTCCCGCAAGGCTCTCTTCAGCCCGGGCAGGAGGTTTTTTTTGTTTGATGATGAATGTTTCCCTTTTCCAACCCCCACCCTTTTTCCGAGTGTCGTTTTAGGTTACTGACAATCAACTCTTTCTCAGAGCCTTCTTCCTCCTGGGCTGCCCGGTGAACATGGACCCCCTCGGGTAACTTTTTTTCGCCACAGGTTTTATGGCCGATGGACCTGCCATTAAGTAGCTAAGCTTTCTTTCCTTGCACCGCACTTCTCCCTCGAGAGTTCGCACGAACTGAGGGTTAGAATGGAGGTTGATAGGGAGCTCTCCCTCACACTTTGTTCGATATTTCGGCTCGCCGTTGAATTTTAGCCCGCCAGTTCCCCTTCCCCTAGTAAGGCTGACGGGCAGCCGTCTCAATGATAGAATTCTGCGCCCGCGGGCCTTCTATGTCCTGTGTACCCTGGGAACGTTTTGGTGTTCCCACAATGTAGCTACCGCCCTTTTCCCTCTTGGTCAATGGCTTAGGGTGAATATTTTTCGACCGTGAAGTATCCCCCCTGTTTTTTTTAAATCTTCCCTCCCAGTTGAGGAGGTCCCCTGCCCTGCCCCCCCCTTGATTCCTCCTTTCGATCTCTCGTCTCCGAGAACTGACTTTTTTTTACACCCTGTTCCGTCGACACCCGAACGTTCCCCCCCGTGTGCCTTTCTTCCCCCCCCATGGGTGTGTCTTTCGGGTCATTTTTGATTTCGCAAATGCGAACCTCCCCCCCCCCTGGATTCTTAAACTTGGCCAGCGGTGGCGTCGTACCCTGTCCAACGATCTTGTTTTTCCTCTCTGTCCTCTTCCTTTTTTCCCACCGCTTCCAGGTTTTGGGGGATAAAAGCTGGCCACCCAACCTCGTGGCTGTGAGATCTACCGTCCTTGTGTTTCTCCCCATGCCCATTCTCCCCCCCCCTAGCATCTAAGCATCCCGGCCGTTGTTCTCTTTTTTTTAAATGAAACCTCTACCACATTGACTATCGCCTCGCTCCCCCCGCGATCATCCTCCTTTTCCCACCCCCTTCCGGCTGAATCCTTTTTTTTGCCTTCCCCACGGGCTTGGGCGGATCCAGTGTTAGGGCACACCTCTTCTGTATTCGCGGTCCCCTTTTTTTCCCCTTTTTACTTGTTTTTCTCCCCTTTTGGTCGCGCTCTCGTTTTTTCAAGTTTAAGACTCCCCCCCCCTTTTTCAAAGTTGTTCCCTCTGTTTCTCAGTTTACCAAAAAAATTTTTTTCCCAGGTTCCCCCCCCCTCGTCCAAAGAACTTATTGCGCGGAAAACCGTGACCTCACCGCTTCTTCGTTCTGGACCACATCACCCCCCCGATACTCTGGGTCCCCTCCTTTGTTTGGGTTTGTTTTGTTTCGCGGCGTCCCCCGGTATTTGGCCCCGCGGTGACCTTTTGGGGCCTTTCTCCATGCCGTCCTACGGGACCGGTCTACGGCTACTACTTTTGTCCCACGCCTACTGGTCTTCTATTGGTTTCCCGTTACCCTTGGCGGCTATACCTCCTGGATTAAGAACCAGTTGAGCTTGCTTCCCTTCCTCTACGCTTTTTACGCTTCACGGTTCCTGGTACCGGGCGTCGTTGTTTTTCCCCCCCTTTCCTTTCCCCCCTTTCTACTACAGCCCTTTCTTTTCCTTTTGATCTCCAGCTGGTGAACGTACCTTTTTCCCTGTCAACCCCAACACTCTCGAACTCCGTTAGCTGCCCGTCCTGGTAATGGTTTCTTTCAATTTCTCTGGATGTTTCCCCTCCCCCCCCGTGGCCCCCCAATCGGGCATTCCCGGACATCGCAAAGGTCCCAGTGCCAAAAACCATTTTTGGTGGTTTTCCCCTTTTCTTTCAGTTTTCCCTCTTTTTGGTTTTCTTTCCCCTTGGTAGCCTTTTTTGCATGTCTGGGCCTTTTGCTCCCTTTTTTCAAAGCCAGAGAACGGCTCACGGGTTGCCTTTTGGAGGGCCGTTTCGTCTTCTCAGATTTCCTCCCCTGCTTAGTCGTCATTTTCCCCCCTGGCGCGTGTCTTGATTAAACAGAATAACCCTCCTTCCTCCTAGACTTATCGATGTCCAGGACCCCCAATCGGACCCTTTCCCAAAACCCCCCCCCCCCCCCCCCCCCAAGACCGCTCGATCTCCCCCACCTCCGCTCGGTAAGTCGCGAAGTCTTTTTCTTCTTTTCGGTCGGTCAAACCCAGGGCGGATCTTTTCCTGCTTTTTCTTTAGCTCTTTTCCGATATTGCGGCTCCTTAACAGAAGTGTTGGGCCGTCCCTGTTTAGTCCCCCCCATTGGGTTTTTGTTTCATTTTGCCCCCCATAGTTCGCGCAGAGCGATCCCGCCGAGCACCCGCTTCCCCTTTTTGCTTGTCCCGCAAAGGTCTCCTTCCCCCCCCCCCAGCCATTGGCGAGGACCAGTC
>Ga0179593_1482057_pt1 | contig 16392 bp, 28 predicted proteins | sample CZODoug2_1_08_16_FD_185931 | JGI IMG/M metagenome (GOLD analysis project Ga0179593, IMG submission 185931) | Vadose zone soil fungal communities from Angelo Coast Range Reserve, California, USA - CZODoug2_1_08_16fungal (PacBio error correction) | ecosystem: Environmental > Terrestrial > Soil >... | reverse complement strand
GGATCAGGACCACACTCTGCATCCCCCACTGTCTGTCACGCCTCGCATTTTTGAGTCGCTTGACATGCGTGGTGTAAGTCTTTTCTAGAAGCTATTTTTGGGTATGTTCTCTCCCTCTGCCGAGTCCCCCAGGTTCGCTGAGTTCAGGCTGATAGTGAAGATAGGGTCACATCTCTTATAAACCCTTTATTTCGTTCCCCAGATCTTCGACTATTCCCTAAATCCGTTCCCATCCCCAGTATATTATGCGGATGACCGATTACTTCTGATCTCTTTTCTCTGCCCCTTATTATCTTTCTGCAAAGCTACCAAAATCCCAGCGAAGAATTTGTGCCCACTTCGTTTTTATGCCTTCTCTTTCTTCCCTCCGTTGTGCCCCCTCCCCGACTCCTATTGACCTGACTGTCGATCAGAGAACCACTGCCTCTGCCTTCCCTTTTCTCCTTTAGGCTTCTTCGCGCCGTCGCTGCGAAATTTTGTTCGCGCCTCATGGCGCCGGGCTGTGAATGAATTCGCGAACAACCCTTCATCCCCACCCATCCCCAGGCCTCCTCTGGACACCCGCACCAAAGCTTTTTTTGGCTTTCTTTTGCAACCCTCCACTGCATTTTACACAAACCTCCTCCCTCCGCAAAGCAGGGCTCCCTTGCTTCATACTACGTCTGTCCCGTTTCGCTGAAGTCCACATTAGTTCCCCCCCGCGCCATCGATGTTTTGTCCTTAATGCTCCGTGTTGGTGACCTTTACGTGATCTTGCGGTTCTTTGACAAGCAGGGTACCTGTACTCCATTTTTTGTCTTCTGTAGTTTTCGCACGCCCTCCCTTTTGTAGCCTTCCCTTCAATCTTTTAAAGCCAAAGAAACCCCCGAAGATCGTGCTCCCTCTTCTCCTCCCTCCTTTTTTTTTCTCCTGGATAATTCCCTTTCTTGGTTTCTTTACTTTCTTTTTAGTAGTGCCCTTTTCTTTCTCCCCCGCCCATATTCGTATGTAGCACACAAGTGGGGTCATTACCAATGAGGTCAAACTCCCTTAATCTGATTCCTTTCCTTCTCCTTTCTCAAACTCTTCTTCCAAAACTGTCCTTTTTCCTCTTGGAATTATGGTTTTGTATCCCCCCCCCTTCCCCCTTTCCGTTCTTGTAGAGAAGTTCAGGTAGCTTGCATATTCTCATTCATTTCAATTTTTTTCCCCCTTGGATGTTTCGAACTGCCCTTTTCTTTCTTTTTACCTGCTCGCGAGATTTTTTGGTGTAATTCTGCAACCAACACGTTCATCAAAGCCCCCCCTCGTATCGTTTCGAACTAAACCCCCCGCCTTTCGACCCTCGCGCTGCTCCGTATTCTAACTTCTAAAAGTCCTGTCCGCGCGTCAGGACGCTTCTAGGATTCTCAGTTTCCCCCTTTTCACATTTCCTCCCTTTGGAGGTTGGGCTTCCACACTTCGACCCATGGCCAGCTTTTTTCGTGTCCCTAACTTTACCGCTGGTCCAATTTCTTTTTTGGTTCCGGCAAGAATAATCTCGACATGTACTGCCGTCTCTTCCATCAGCTTAACTCCTCCCGTGATTGGACACTTCTTTTCTCGTACAAAGCTCAACTTTCTCTTTCCCGTTCAGCACTATACAAACTTGTGAACGAGTTCCAGCCGGCGTCTTCTGTCCACTCCACCGTAACCCGTCGGTCTGCGCTCCCTCCTGCGTCACGTACTCGAGCTCTTTCTACACGAATTGCTTTTCTATTTTTTTTTCTTTTCTTATTTTCCCTCTCCCCCTTAACGCAACCTGGAAAGCGCAACAGATTGCCTTCTGACGGATAAAGCCCAATGTCCCCCGTCTTTTTCCTTTCCTTTTAACCCCCCCCCAAAAATATGTATACGTCCCCGTTGTTTATGGACGGGAGAATTTTTGCCGAGTTCTCCCCTTTCTCTTCTGGTGTCGTTTCAGTTAGTATACTAGGGTTGCTTATCGACGAGAGTAGAGTCGTATTGAAGCAGAGATCTCTTTTCTTCCCTCAATTTTTGTTTGCAAGACTAAAAAAAAAAAACCAACCCCCCTTCGGGCTTTAATCCACTACCTTCTCACCCCCCCTCCCTGCCGCTCACCCTTTTGACGATTCACCCTGGGACCGCCACATTTGAGTCCAAGACTCTTCCCCTTCTTTTTCTTTAACTCAACTTCCTTCTATCTCTTGTAAGTCGTCCGAGAGTAAGGCTCTTTTGAAAACACTCCCTCCCTTCTGTGTGGTCGCGTTTCCTTCGAGGACCTCCCCGGACTACAAACCTTTCACGCTATTATGGCACCCCCCCGATCGCCTCTGTAGTAAGAGATTAACTCCAGTCAAGAACCACTCACTGTTTGGTAAACGCATTGCACTGCCCCGGCGATTTCCCCCTTCGTCCAAATACTGTCTGGCTTGTCCAGAAGTGTAATTCTTCCACAGGTTTTCATAAAGGTCTGGAGAAGTGGTAGTGTTCCTCCTCTCTGACTCCCTTTCCTTCTCTTCCTTAACCTGCCAGCAAGTGAGAGTAATCTGGGAACGGTCTACATTTCCCATCGTGTAGCCCGCCGGTTACTCTCCTTTTCTGACGTCATGATGGGATAACCTTAGTTTCTTCTCACACTGTATCTCTTCTGATCTTCCGCCCCCTATTTGCTTCGTCCTTCTTCTGCATTCCAGTGACGTTGCCTCCGGAACTTTCTGCGGCCTCCCTTTTCCTCTATAGGCTTCTTATCCCAGTAAAATCGCCACCTTGACTTCCCTCCCTAATCTAAACAGAAGTCTCCGCAGCCCTCCACCATTTCTCCCTTTTTATCTACCTTTCCAATTCGAGCTTTTTTTGACTTCCTTGTCCAAATTTGGCCACAGTGTTTCACCCTTGGGAGGTCAGAAAGAGAGACTGAGCCTCTTTCTACAATCTTGTCTGCTCTTCCCGATGTTTTCCACCTCTCCAAGCCATAGCTGAAGTTCTAAGTATCTCCCACTAGGAATATCGGGAGCTTCGTTTCTCTGAGACTTTTTTTCCGCCTCAAGCCTACACTCCCCTCTTGACCGATGAGAAATCTGTCCCCACAGGAACCTATATATATTTTACCTCCGTTTTTTGTTTTCTCTCCCCCGGTTGCCCTTTTTCCTCCCTCCTACCTCAAGGCTCCCTCTTGTCGGAGTCTCTTAGTTGAGGTATGTGACCTCGATCATTCTCTCTAATTTCTATAATTTAATCGCATATGTTTTTTTAGTGCCTGTTCCCTTGCGCTGACACTCATTTCGTCTCAGTTCTCTGACATCTGTCTACCGTGTCCATTCCCTTGCTATGACACCCTTCAAGGGAATCAACTCCACGTATCTCTGATCCCAACTTCCATTTCTATTCCAGTGGAGATGTTTTCTACTCTTGAGCAGCGGGGTCCATTTAAAGAATTATTTTATAGTTTTGCATCCGGTGCTTCTCTTTTTTCTTGATTTGACCTTCAGCTCGGCACATTAGGTTATCTCCATCCTCACTGTGAAAGGAAAGCCCTCCCCCTTTCACCTCTCCCGAAGATTGCCTAAGCACGGCTCCCTATCTTTTTTCCCCCGCATCTCATATCTGACCACACAGTCGAATCCTCTTCGCTCACTCCGTCTTTCCTTCCCCCCCTTTCTTTCTATTGTTCTTTCGGTTCCGGTTTGCGGAAAGCAGATTAGTTCCAAACCCCCCCCCACAACCCCCCCCCCCCAAAACAAAACAAAAACCCCCCCCTCAATAACCCCCCCCCCCCAAACCCCCCCACCAAACTTTGTCCCCTTCCCCTGTGGTGGGGGTGTTTGGATCTGCTTGTATGACTGATCATCGTTGCATTCAGGTCATTTAACTCCATGTTCCCCGTATTTTCTCCTTGTAAATTCTAAATGTCTTTGTTTCCAAACAGTTATCGACCTGGTGTTCCTTCTGACTTCCTTGATTACCCTTCTCCTCCCTTTGACTTTGCATAGATATTCTTCTGGATTGTTCCCCCTACCTGACTTACACCGCGCCATATCATTTTAATTTGCTTCCCAAGTAGCTGAGCGCCACGAGAATTCATTCCCCAGTATTAAACAAGTTATACACAGAGGTTACTAGATTTTCCCCTCACTCCTCCTCAAATGTTTTCCTTCCCCTCCTGTTCAGTTTTGCTTTTTTTTGTCCCGTATGTGGGGAAGTCCCGTCCTTGTCGTCTTGACTCCCACCTTTCGATTTTCTTTTCCTATTCTTTGTGGTTTTTTTGTTTGGGAACATTTTTTACCCCCTCCCCTATCGCTTTCCAGGGGACGTACTAACTTCGATATCTTTTGCAGAATTCTCCTTCTCGGCCCTTAAGTTAACTAACCCTATCACATAGGCCCAATACTTCGGCAAGCCACCTCGTCTTTTTACGGTCGTCTTACCTTTGCCCATGTTTTTCCCGTTCTCGTCCGAATTCTTCAGAAGGCAACATCTGTTCTCCTTGAGTTTGATTTGCGTGGCCTTTCCACCTACCTCCTCCACCAATCGTCTCGCGGTCTTTTTAGGTTCTGAGTCAGGCGCGTGAATTTTATTTTCGTTTTTCCTGCTTCTTCTCATCCGCCAAGCATTTTTAAGCGTGGTTCATCCTGTACCCTCAGACGATCACCTTGGTTTGAGCCTTTCAGGCCCTTCGATTCGTGTGCTTTTTTATATTATACCCCACGTTCTCTCCCAAAGCTTTGATTTCTGATAAGCCCACCAATCACAGCTTGATTTGATGACTTTTTCTCTTGGATACCTCCCGGGTAGCTTTCTGGCCCTTTAATCCCAACAACTTCAGAGGTTGAGACTTTCTCGCCTGTTCCGTGTTAGCGTGATCATATCAGTGTGTACCAACCCTGCTCAGTCCTTGAAAGCGCCGCGACTCCGTCTTCTCCTCCCCTTCTTCTACTTAGGTCCTGTCTCCATCTTTCGAAATTCGTATTATCTGTTCCTGGATGGGCAATTAGCGACTTCCACTCCCCCCCCTCCTTTTCTTCTTCACCCGCAAAAAGCTTCCTAGTTTATTTCGCGAAAACTCAAGTTATGCCACCCATGGAAAAAATCCTGACCTCTGTGCTATTGCCTTTCCCGTCCTTTTTCCCCTCTCCCGGACCCAGGTTTTCACCGAGTATGAGTCACCTTCGCGACTTCATTCTTCCCCAGTCCCCTTCCCTCTTCTTTCAGTTTGGTTGCAATCCGGCGATGAAGGGCTTCATTTAATTGTGAAGGAACTAATTTGCTGACTCTCTCTCTGTCTTGGAGCCACTCCGATTGAAGCCCTCCCCTCCCAAATCACACCATCCCCATCCCCAGATCTTGGCATTACTCTCTCTTTTCATATCCGTTGTTTTTGTTGCTATATAAAGTGTTTGGTTTGTTTTCCGGATATTTTTAGTTAAGTTCTTCCATCTGTCTCTTCCTCTCCAGTCAAGAGAGTAGACCATGAGAGCTTCACCCCCTGTTTCAAATTTACTCAGTCCTTTTTCCGTATCCCACCATCCGTGGATTGACCCCCAAATGTCACACTTCCTCCCCTCTTCATGTTTCTTTGCTGTTAATGCCCCTGTTCAGCCTGAAATTATGTCGAGAACCCCTTCCTTTCCTTTTCTATTAGAGAAATCGTTCTCTCGTCATCTTCCCCTAAATCGGAGTTAATTGGTATTTCACCTCCTTGCTTTTTGGTTTTGTCCCCATATGATTTTGGATTTTATCCTCTGAATTCCCCTCCTTTCGCAATAGCACCGCAGTTCGTTTTTTTTCTGCTCTGTGCCTCCCTTTCTTAAACGATTTGCAAGCGCGTCATGAAGGCTTCTCGTGATCGAAGTCAGGTCACACTCGGGCTCCGTCCCTTTTGTTGTCGACGGAAACCAACGGATTGAAATTCACCCGTCCCACTTGCCCGGCCAATTCTTCCCTCTATTTTTTTTATTCCTCCTTTCTCTAAGTCGTGTGAGCGGACAATGCTTGAATCCCATTCATCCCTTAACCGTTGTCCCTACAGGATTTTCACCCCTTCTGTCATCGCCCCCCCCTCCCCTTGTCGCGCAGTTGTTCTAATAGAGGACCCGCTCCCCTCACTCTCCCCACAGGTCCTCCTATAGCACCCCTTCTTTGATTTTTCTGATGAAAACATCCCACGATTCTTGTCTCATCCTTTGTCTTGCCAATACACCCCAGCGCAGATATAACAAAGACACTCTCCTCGGCTTAACACATTTTAGCTTGTACTGATACCTAAATAATTGCCCCCCTGCCCCTCCTTCCTTCTGAAGCGTCCCAGTCTACCTCTCACTTATTCTCTGATATTGGGAAAAAACAAACTTCGCCTTAATCAATTTCGTGATTTCCCGGTCCATCATGGGTCTCGCTCCTGTTTTTCCTTTGGTCGTGGATAAGCTGAGGCTTCTTTTTTCCCCCTTTCGCAGTCATCTCTTTACTTGGGGACCAGGCGATATTAACGTTTTTCTTTTTTCCACATACTCCCCCCTCGGTTTTGTGTTACTACCCAATCCCCCCCCTCTCCTCCCCTTTCCTCTCCCCGTTAGGTCCCTCACATTTGGCGGAATATTAACTCTGGAGGCACCCCTTCTTCTTTCTTTCCTTAGTCGGTGTCATTCCTTGGAACATGAACACATTGGAGCTGTCTTTCCTCTTGATGGGGCCCAAGGCCCTTGAATCTGCCCCCCCAAAATTCTGACGCTCGATGCGCCCCTATCTCATTTTATTCTCGCTGCATCCAACCTACCTCATCAATTGTCCCCAGGAATTTAACCCTTTCTCCCTTCTCCATTCTTAGTCCTCCCTTGATTCATCAGATGCCGGCACCCCCTAATTTTCGTCTGCATCTTTTCTGAGTCTTGGACCGATCTATGAACGCTTGTCCAATACTCCCCTTCTTCCCCTAACTTCTGCCTTTCCAGTTAAGTCTCTTTCGAGGTCCAAAAGTACGTCGAGCCATTACGATTCGTTCTTTTTATATGCGCCGATGCTTTTCGTTCATATAGTTGGAGGACGTGTATTTTATGCACCACATCATACTTAGTTTCTTTCTTCGTTCGCAGCCTTTGCTCTGCTTCAGAGAAAGAAACACCCTCACCCTTAATTTCCCCGCCCCCTGATGCAAATCCTATATGTTCCCTTTCCTGACTTCTATCCCCCTCCCCTCCTTCTACTAATGGCTTGTCCACCAAAAGTCTCGGGTTTCTACGGGAAAATTTTCCGCATCATTTTTTACTGTTTGATACAGAACCTAAAGATAGGTCCCCGTGCTGTCCCAAATCGTGAGCGCTGTTTCCCTTATTCCCCGCCCGCCCTCCATCTTTGAATGTCCTGAGTATAATCCTCGTAATCGTCTCTCGTCCTGACCGCATTTCGAATCAACCTCCCTCCCTCCTTCACTCTAAACCCCGATTCACAGTCTGCCCTCCTGTTCGTTTCTTAAGGTTTAGTTTTCTCCTTTTTTCACCTCTAAGTGGTTGTGGAGAGTTGCCCTTGGCTTTCCTTCTGACCCAGATCAAACCGTATTTTTTATAGGTTAGGAGTCCTTGATTGTCGCGCAAGACTCTCCCTCTTATTGACGGTACTAATCGCCATTTTCCACGGTTATTACTTAATTACTCTCTATTGCGTCGTGAGTGCCGGAAGTTTCACCGTCTTCCCCTTATTTTCTTCGCAGTGGGTCTCTTCTTCTCTATTCTTTCCTGTATAACACAGCTGAGCCTAGGTGCCAAAGTGGGACGCCCCACCATCTTCTCTCGTCTTGGGAGAACGGCCATCTAGTCGTATACTGTCGCAAATGTTCTCATCGGCGGTTTCTCAGGTCTGGGAAAAATATCCTTATTTTCTCGGTTCGTTATTCTGTGTTTCTCTTTCCCCTCCTCCCCTCTCGTCCACCCATGCTCGAACAGCGCATCAAGTTTGACTTCTTGAGGAATTACCTCCCCCCCCGTCACGTCCTCTCCCCGCCGCTTTCCTTGAAGATCGTCTCTCGAGAATACCTTTTCTACTCCTTGATATCTCTTCTCCTATCTTCGCTGCACCGTCGTTCGGTCGGCCAATTTCCAAATTTCTCTCAATTTTTGGTTTAAGGAATAAGGATAAGCGCTTCGATCTCTCTTCCTTTTCCTGACCCGCCTGTTCCTCCTTAATTTCCCCCCATGTTTCCGCGAATTCATCTGGAATGCAAAGCCCCTTCCTGTCTCGTAGTTTCCTTCACGCCGGGTCACTTTCTTTTCCCCCACCCAGTGATACAGAGTTTCTGGAAGTGGTGGGTCCTCTGTTCTTGACTAGGCGCTACTTTTTCACCCTGACGTGCATCTATTTTCCTTTTTGACCTGACCTCCTCCGCTCCATTTTCTGAATTTAATCCCCTCCTCCACTTTTCATATAATCAATCTGCCCCCTTTTCTATAACACCACTTAGCTTCTATCAGTTTCCATTTCGAAGGATCAACTTTCCTTTCCCCTTTGAAATAGTCACGTTTTTGGATGCGGTGCTTTTCCTAGGGTTTTGAACCCCCATCGTCTTTCCGGTTGCCATAGCCCACCCCATTTTTCTACACTGCTATAGCCTCCATTGTACTTTTCCCTCTCTAATCCCAGCCCGCCTTCCGCACGGATCCGCAGAATGACCGGACCTACCCTCGTACCCTTTGCCAAATATTTCTTTCTCAAACAGTCTTGATTCAGGACACATCGTTCCCCCCCCTCCTTCTAAAATGGTTTACAGGGAAGTTTCTGTCTTCAGACGTCAACAGTTGCGATTCCCGTAGGGGATTTCATTTTCTCCTTCCCCTTCTCCCCTGCACCAAAGGTCAGGTCTTCACCCAAGGTAGTGTTTCTTCATCCTTTTTGTTATTAGGCAGTGTGACCCCCCTCCCCTACTGTAGCTTTTGTGAGGGTCATAAGATCAGGCGACGTCACTGTTGGCTGTTAGCGCCCTGGGTTCGTTTCTTCTTTTCCATAGCTCTGAACCCCGTTTATCGCTCAAACGCCTTCTTCTCGTCCCGTCCAAATTCCAGGTCGTCCAAGCACCTAGTATTGCTGGCTCCGTTCCGTTTACTTGGGAGCAGGTGTCCTAGCCAATCCGATGATCTGGACTCCCTTTTCCATCCCGACACGCTTGGTTCAGAGAATTGGATTTTATCTTGCCTTGTGAGCTCCTTTTCCCCCCCCCCCTCCCCCCTTCCTTTTGCTCTGTGGACAATGTCGATGTAATCCCTCTTCTGATTAAAATTATTTTTAGAATTATTCCCGCCCCTGCTCCCTCCTGCTTTCTAAATTCGGTTTAAAGCTTACCTCCTTTTGCCGGGCGGTGTCTCTTTCGTTTCCCCCCCCTCCAAAACCCTACGTGAGATTTTTTAACCACTCAAAAAAGAGTACCTATGGTTTCTCAACCCACTCCATTTACCGCAAATTTCCACTCCGAATCCGGCTCTCCAATATCCCCTTTATAACCGTCCCTTCTCTAACTCACTCAATTTTGCCTTTTCTCTCTTGAACGAGCGTGCGCGATCCAATGAATAGAAGCCCCAGTACGGACCCCTTATCAGGCTCCGTTTCATTGGTTACCCGCGCCGGACTTGCTTATTCATTTTGCATCAGCTTCCTGAGACCTCCATTGTGAGACTAGAGGTGTTTTTCTCCTTTTTCATCCACTGTGAAATTCCGACACTCACCCCCGACCAGATCGTGTACTTATCTTTCATCTTCCTCCTCCTTCCTTTGTGTTCTCCTTCCCGAGTTCTTTTTTTCGGTATTTTTGACCTCGTGAACCCTTTGTCACCCTTTGTCGTTTCTCCCGCCCCCCCCTATACAGTCTCACACTTGAGGTACCACTGTCAAATACTCCCGTCGTCTCGTACCTCTCCTCTTCCCCCACTTCAAACGGACTTAAACGTTTTCTTCTCTTTTTCATTCTATATGTCCATTCGCGCATCTATTTCACTTATCCTTCTCCCTTTCCATTTCCCCCCCCCCCCGTTATTTAGAGGCCGGTGAGAATTATTTATGCCGTCCTCTTCTTTTTTCCCCCCCATTTTCTTTTTGTCCATTCTTGGTGAATCCAACTTTGATTTGCTTGGTTTCCAAGGAGACGAGATTTGTGATTCCGTTTCTTCTTGTTTGAACCCACGGTCATCACAGCCGGGGCCGCAATTTTGCGTACAACAGAAGTTCTCCAATCTTTGCTGTCTCCTTCTCGGCCCTCCAACCTTCTAATCTCATGGCTTCTCATTTCGGGACATTCCCCCCTTAGTCTTCACTCCCTTTGAGGGTGTTCTTGAAACCACCGTCTGCATTAAAGTAAGCATATGCGCCTCCTTGCACCCCCTCTTGCCCTTAACTCTTATTTTTTTATCTTTCGAAGATTACTACTCTTTTACCCTTTCTTCTCCCCCCTCATGCAACCCAGCACCAAAAATATGGGTTTTGCCAATTTTCTTTCTTTTCTCCTATCAATCCAATCTTGGGAGCCAAAAAGGGTTTTCCCTATGGAAGATAAGTACCCCTCAATTAAAACATGTAGTTACTCTCCCACCGTCCCTCTCTCTCTGCTTGAAACTCAACCACGCTTTCTCTGGGTAGATCACCACTCCAATTGCCTGTTCCCGAAACACCTTACAATGCTAGACGGTCCCTACCCCCTCTTCCGTCCTTCCTTTTCTCCCCCCTTTTCTTTAGTAGTCGGAGCAATTCCCCAAAACCGAATGTACACCCCTTCCAAACCTTTTCCTTTCCTGAATCTCAGCTAATCCAAGACCCGTTCTGAAGTTGCTCTGGTCCCCCCCCCCCCCAACGATTTCATTGGCACTGCGGGTGAAAGAATTCTATGCCGTTTTTCTCCGGTGGTTTCTCTTGCGTCTACTTCGGGGGATTATTCAGTTTCGTTTCCCTTTTCCATTTGCCTCTCTCAGTAGGACCCACTTTTTCTAAGAGTAACTTTGTCTTGTTAATTCCCCCCCCCCCCCCCCTCGACCCTCTCTCACATTGGCCCCTTGTTGGAGTTTCTCCACTATGCGTCGGAAGAACTCTTATATGATGGTTAATTTATTTCCTTTTTCCTCTTATCTGACTTCTCCGTTTTGAGCCCGTTTGGGAAAAATATTACCCTTTGTCGCGGTTCCTTTCCGTGTAGGGCAACAGGCCATCGACTAATATGACCAAAATTATTCCCCTCGTCGTCTTTGAGTTCCACAGTATCGAATGCGCTGTTTTCGGACCTGACCAGGAAATAACCGCTCTTTTTTTTCCCCTCCTTTTCCCTCCACTTCTGATTTAACGGCCACTGAAGCTTGAAATTTGACCTTTAATTCGCTTTAATTGTTCTACCTTTCATCCAGGTCTTGCTCGTATTGACATTTCCTGATTTATCGATGTAAGAAATGACTCCCCCTCACCTACTTCCTTTTCCGCTCCTTTTGCCATTGTCAGATACACGTCACGGTTACCCATCCCGGCGTTCCTCTGTAGTCTTTCACCAACTTCGTCTTCTCCCCCCAATACTTTCTCGATTGTCCGATCGTTTGTCATTCCTTGCTCATAGGGTTGATGTCCCCTTCCTTCCCCTCTCTTTCGGCTTTTTTCATTTCTCAGAATTTTTCTCCTGGGTCCTTGAGCACCTATAGAAATAAACCGGTCCTATCCCCCTCTCCAACTTTTCATATTTGAAAGCCTGAAGCTTTCATTTCGCCTATTCCGAATTTTGCGCTTCTTCTCCTGATCCTTTTTTCCTCCCCCCATCTCCGAATGGTTTTGTGAATTCATGTTCCACTTTTTCACCCGTGGCAATCCAGTGGCGTTTCACATCCGAAAGTTTTGCGATCTCTTGAGTGGAATTTCTGGTTCAGTCGCCACCCCTCCCTTCCTCCGTAATAAAGTATGGTCGCAGTCTCCATCATAATTCCTTATTACCATTTCATCCCCCGTCCCCCACTTTCTCTCTTTTCCTCTTCCCTCCCGCAGGCCATCCTACAACCTAGGGGGACAAGTCGTAGCCATCGCCGTTTGTATTGAAAGAAACAGGACTGCCTCTCCTCTCTCCGTGTTTTTTTTTGAGTCTATTGCCTTCCTTCACAGCCCGACCCTTCTTTTTCTGTTTCCCCCGGTTTATTAGTGTAATTATTGGAGGGATGTCAAAAACGTTTTCCTCACTTTCCCATATCGAATATGCATCTCTACTCATTCCTTCTCCCAGGATTTCTTTTCAATGTTCCCATGCCACCTCTCTTCCTTTCTGCAGTGCTCTTCGCTCTTTCCGTGTAATGTCACCCTCATACGCCAATGATTGAAAGGTGGGGCAAAGTCCGGTAATTCAACCTCTGAGCGTCGCTCCAAACTTTCTTGATAACTTTTTTTCACAATGGTTTAGAATCTTGCTAGACATCCTAATCTGGTCACACATAGTTAGTTATTTTCTCGGGTCGGGACCCCCGGTTCTTTTGAGAATTGTATTGCTTTGATCTCATTCTATCTCCACCTGACCTCCGTCCCTCCAGCCGTTCTTCGCCTCAAGTTTGCTGTAAGTTTTTCTCTCCCTCACCTCTTTCACTCGCACGAAGATTTGAGGCCTTCGTTCCTGCACGAATTCCCTTCTCGCCGACGATTGTGAACATTATAAGGATCTAAAAAAGTATTGATAGGCACTTTCATTCTTCCCAAATGCTGTTTTCCTGTTCCTTGCCCTCAGGTCTGACAGCGAGTCGCTCTCATCCTTCTCAATACCTGATGCGCAGACATTTATTCGCTCCCTTCAGCTTTCTTCCCCTTTCCTTTGCAACCCGCCATTCCTCTCCTTAATTGGTAGCCTGATTTGGTTCCAAAAGTAGTGTGACCCAACCAAACACAGTTTCCGATTTCTCGTTTGATCTCTGTAATGGCCATTGCTTCTCTTTTTTCGCTGGCTATCCTATGCCTGGCTGTTTACGGCCAACCCAAGATCCCAATGTTCACATGAATTTTTCCCACTCCCTGGAATCGTCCCAATCTACTCCCTCGGAACTTGCTGCTCACGTTTTTTTAATCTCTCCGACCTCTCAAATTGTCTTCCTCTTGGACAATTCTGTCCCTGCCGCGGGGATAAGTAGTTGGGGAATTAACCATCGTCTCCTTTCCCCTTAAAACCACTGATAGACGTTGCTTTTGACGACGCATATCGGATAAGCAGCCTTCTCCGCCGGATCTTTTCTGGTCCTTCTCCCCGACATCCCGAGTACCCATCAGTAATTATTTCCTGTAAAAACGAAATCTTCCTGCCCGGACTCGTTTTGTCAAATCACTGCTAAGAGGGCCTGTCCGGTCCTGCGTTAGGACATTTTCCCCCTTATGAGTGGCACTGTCCCCTACGCTCCCCAAAAGGAGGTTCCACAGCTGCGCCTTTTTGGTCCATTCTCGCCTCCTTTTGTTATCGTAACTGCTGGCGCTCCCAGACTTTGGTTGGGTTTTCCCTTCTCTCCTCTCTGTTTTTAGCTGCCTTTTCTGATCGTTTTTATGGTCCAATGAGGCTCAACCCGTTTGTAGCGCCAGTCCTCCTGATAAAGGCCCCAGTTTTTTCCCCAATCCCCCCGATCTGCTTGCTAAGTTTCCCCTTCAATTGTGAGATTAAGCTGGTTGGGTCCTCTCTTATCTGGTAACTCTTTCAACTCTTGCCAGTTATGAAGAATTGTTTCCACGTTTCTCTCATCTTTCTTTGGTTCTTTGCCTCCGTTTTCCCTCCAAAACCCCATCCCCTTGTCCCCGATCCGATCCTCCCTTTCCGTGACCCTCGCTTCCATTCTCGTTTTAGAGTTCGAATCTCGCCCCCAACTTCTTTAGTTAGCACAGCTCCGCATCTGCCTTTTTAATCCCCTTCCTGTAACATTCCATCCCCAAAATATCGGGTTACCCTTTCCCCCCAGATCGAGTGGCTTCGCACTCCCGATCCCTCATTTCCCACAGTCACCCTAATGCAGAAATATGCCAAGTTCTACTTCTCACGAAAAGGACCCCTTTCTGCTCTCCTTCATTCAGATCTTTTCCGACGTCCACGAGGACCCCCTTTATCCCTTTTCCGCAGTGGAGTCCGGCTTTCTGGTGCCACTTCTTCTTCCCGTCGTTTTCTTTTCAGTATTGCAAGGAACTTACTCCGGATCTGGAGTGTTCTCCCACTCCCAGCTTGCCTCCCAATTTCGTAAAACCACGTAAACATCCCCACTGAACAAGATCGTGGAAACTCTCTATTTTGTTCTTATGTCTATAATTTCCTCGCTCTTGAGTTATGTTATTTCCCCCCTTATTTGAAAGTGGCTGCACCCTGGCGTCTCCTCTCCATCTAGAGTCGCACAGGTATTGGGAAAATCCCGTGTGTCAGCGATTCTGATTGCTTCAATACCCTTTCCCAAACGTCTTCCTTTTATAGCCTTCCTTTGTCCTTCTACGTATATGATTCAACATACTTTCCTTTCACATGTTTCGAGTTTTCTCAGGTCCTATTATCTCCGTTTTGATGTTTTGCTTTCCTCTCTCTTTGCTCTCCTCCCCCCAATCTCTTTTTGCGGGTTGTCTCCTAGTTTTCTGTAAGTTTGATTCTTCCATTCCTCTTTCCCCCATCGGGACCTCGGCGACCCTATAACCAATTTTCAGAGTGTTGCCGTGACTAACTTTTACCCCTTCCTTTTCTTCTTCTCGACCACAGGTCGGCACAGCTGCCGCCTCTTTTGTTACGTGTGAAACCCCCTTGATATACCCCTCACTCTCCCCCGGCATAGCTCGCGTGGTCCATCTTTTCCTAATGCTTCGTTTTTGTCCCTGTTCCCGCTCGTTTCGTCGTGCCAACTCTGCGGTATCCAAGGACCGGAAACTTCTCCCAGAAATAAAGTTTTGTGTTTATGGCCCCCCCTGTGCTTTCTTTATCTCTCTCAAATCTTGGCGAGAAACTTTCCATAGCCTCAAGCCTCTCATCCTTGATGTACTCAGTCAGGAACCTTGTCCTGGCTTCGGATCAACCACGTTTAAAAGATCGTTCCTTCTCTCCGTCCTTCCGTGTCCCTCTACCACCCTTTCCTCTCGGATATCCCCCCCTTCACTTGAGCGGCCTTGACCCACCTTTTTTTCTTGTTGATCCCCACTACTCTTAAATAGTTCACGTGTGCCGTCTCATCGTATATAACATGCCCCTGTTTATCCCCGTTATTTTGTGAACCCCAAACGATCTTTCCTGCTCCTTTGGGTCTTCGAGACAGAATTTTGCAGAGGTTAATTTTTCCTTTCTCCTTTGGTGTCTTATCCCTTCTTCTAATTCGGGCTTTCTTCTCGCGTAATCTCGTCGCCTGGCCTGCACCCCGATTGTGTACCTAATGTTTTCCCCCATCCTGAACCCGCCTGATTTCCTCCCCAGAAGATACCCCTAAAGATCCTCCTTGCAGATGGACAAGTGCTGACCCCACTTTTTGCTGTATGTAAGACTTATAACCTTCTTATGTTCCCCTATCACGTTCCTTGCAGTCGTCTTTTGTTCTGAGTAGAGCTATGGTTTTACCCGGAGCTGTGCGCGGTTTCCTTCGTTTCCCCCCTTCCATGAAGAAGAAGAAAGCCAGGAGATCACTTCTCCGTAGTCCGAAGCTCCTCCACTTACCTTTCACTCGCCTTCCTTTGTTTTTCCATTCATTGCAACTCCGGCTGCTAAGGCGTCACCACTCCGTCTCCCTTGCCTTTTCATCATCCTAGGAAGGACTAAAGGTCTGTCGGATATGGTTCCTTATCCCCTTTTTTTCCTCCCTGCGGCGGAAATCACCTATTGTGAGAGGGTCATGGAAGGGAGACGGAGAAACCCCTTTGTTGCCATTTTCCTCTTTCTCCACATCTTAGTATGTCTGTTTCCCCCCGTCGCCCGTTTCCCCCCCCTGGAGTCGGCTTTTGAGATTTCGTCTCTCTTGCAACAATCTTCTTCGTTTGCAGGCCGTGTCGGTGTGTTCCCCACTTGAAGCTGCACTTGAGCCTCGGGCCGTCTTTCTCCTTTGTCTCTCCGGAGGAGACAGTATAGCTCCCGTCATGTCCCCTCCCCCCCGCCTGAACAATTCTTTGATGTCTCCGAGTTCCGAACCCCATTTGCGCACTGATATTCTGTTCCTCCTCGCGAAGTTATTGTTTCCTCTTCAAATGGTCCCTATGTAAGTGGCTTTCAAGTTTATACAGTCAAAAGTATCTCGACCCATCTGAAAAAAAAAATCTTCTTCCCCTCCTTATTCCCCCCCTTCCCCTCCCTAGCCCCACAGGGAGAAGAGAGTAGCTAACTTCTGGATATGGCGACTGATCGCTCTCCCTCTTGCGTAGGCTCCCCCCCCCCCCCCTCCCTCCTTACACTAAACGATGGGTGATATGCACCAGGTTTCGATTTTGAAAGCCCAATCCTTC
>Ga0179593_1444438_pt1 | contig 16394 bp, 13 predicted proteins | sample CZODoug2_1_08_16_FD_185931 | JGI IMG/M metagenome (GOLD analysis project Ga0179593, IMG submission 185931) | Vadose zone soil fungal communities from Angelo Coast Range Reserve, California, USA - CZODoug2_1_08_16fungal (PacBio error correction) | ecosystem: Environmental > Terrestrial > Soil >... | reverse complement strand
TCTCCCCCCCCCCCCCCATACTCTACGGACCCCTTCCCCCCCACCGAAGCAGCCGCGGACAGATTGACAGTTTTGTGCTCTTTTCCTTTTCAGACCGGAGCTTTGGGTACCCTTTTTCCCCAACGCCGGCGAGGGTTCCTAATTTTTTTTCCCTCTTCAAAGGACGGTGCTTCCCGGGTCAGGTCTCGAAACTCCGTTGCTTTGTTTGAGAGGGGCGACCCTTCCAACCCCAGAACCTCCCTTCTCAGAGTTTTTTTTTTTCCCCCAGTTATGATCCCCTTACTTTGAGGTCACTTTTTCGGTTGAAATGCACACTCTCCGTCCCGACCTGTTCCTCCTTGTTTTTGGCTGGTTCTGCCAAGGATGTGTCCCGTCCTCTTTTTTTTCACCGATTTCGTTGACACTTCCCACTTTTCTTGAATCTTCGCTCGAAAACTTCGTTGAGTTTAAGTCTTGCGGAGAGCCACGAGAAGTCCTTTTAGCACGATCATCTTCCCCCCCGCGCTTGGCGCCTTTTTTTTTTTGCTTAATTCCCCTTTAAGATCGGGAGTTCTTTCCTTGTTCTTGTCCCCCCATTGACTTTTTTTTTGACTAACGAAGTTCCGGGGTTTCTCCCTTTTGCACCTGCTCCAACTCTCCTTAGACGGCTTCTGGCGATGTTGTATCTCCCCCCCTACGTCGATTGTCCGCAGATAGTTCTTTTTCTTCTTTTTGGGTCCTAGTTTAAGCGTGTCTCTTTTCTACCGGTATACACGCCCGTTTTTATTTAGCTTTTGTTTTTTGCCTTTGATAGTCCGACTGCCACTCTCTACCTTTTTTTCTTTTCTCTCCATTTTGAAATTTTTCTCCCCCACCGGTGGTTTTGTTCATATTTGGGATTTTTGGCCTCGTCTGGTTGCGACGTGTTCTCACACCCCCCAATAAACCTCCCGAACTCATCAACACTCCTACTCGTCCCGGATGGCGTCAGCCGCTTTCCGACAGCCAGATGATTTCTCCCGGAACCTGGAGTTTTTTCCTGTACAACAATCGGACTTGGATCTTGATAAACCGGGAATGTGTATCTCTCTCTTCTCCCTCCCTTTTGTTTTTTCTGAGAGCTCCGGGACCTTCCCTTTTTTTTCTCTTCCGGCTTCCATCGATAAGGTCACCCTAATCTGGTGTCTTGATTCGGCGTCACGCCATAATGCACTTCCTTCCTGCGCCCCTGTATGTTTGGTTTCTTTTCTTGCTTGTATTTGTTTTCATCCTTTTTACGCAACATCCCCCTAAGATGTTCCGCCCCCTCTGCGGGTTTATACATCATGTCTCCCCTTATTGCTACTGATCCCCCATCTCCTCGAGCGTTGATTGTGATCGTTCTGCGATATCCCACTTTCCTCACCCTCGAATACGTCAAATCTTTTACCGTCAATCCCTCCGACTCGTTGCTTCTTTTCCCCTATCGAGTGAGCGGTCCTCCCCCCCTCTATTCTCCAGGTTTGAGTCTCTCGTTGTCCTGCCGACCTGTCGGGGTTATTTGGGAGCAGGCTAGTCCCAACCCTTGTACTTTCTGCCTCCACTGTCCCAGTGGTGTGATCAGCGTTCCTCACACCGCTCTTTTTGGGTGGGCGAACTCAACCCCCCTTCTCAAAATCTCTCTACGCTTTTTCCCCTCTGATGCTTTAATTCGCCGCGTCGGTTATTCGTCCCGTGCCCGACGTAATTGCAACTCAAACTTGTGTTTTTCCCGAGGTGTCTGCTCGATCTAACTTTTCCCCTTTGATTTCATCCCGTTGCAACCTCTGACTTCTTTTTGACACTTGTGAGGCTACCAGCTCTCCTCTGTTGTCTCTTGCTGCTGCTGGCCGCTTCCTTTTCTTGTTTCATACGGAGGTTTGGTCTTTCATTTCCCCTGAGTCCCCACGCATCGGTACTTTAAAATTTGTGAAAACTGTAATTCTGAGTTTGATTTCGTTCTATTTCGGGATTCGCCCCCCCTTTTCCCCTTAATTTTTCTTGTCCCCTCCTCCCCCTTTTGACAGATGCCTGCGCTTAGCAAACTGCAAGGTCATGAATATTTGAAAAGGCTTCTTTGATACAATGGCAAGAGAGAACCCTTCTTTTCGTTTTCAGATCACCCCACTCTCTTTCCTGGAATAGGTGCCGTCTCCTTTATTTGATGCTTGCGAGCAGGTGTCCTATGCTTGCTGCTGATGGTAGGCGTCCCGGCTTCTCTTCCTACCCGGATTTGTTTTGTGGCGGATTTTTGATCTTCCACTTCCTGCCTGTAGAATATCTCAACGCGTCCCCCCCCCGGAGGCTATAGTTCGTTTCCTCCATTTCTTTTCTTACATTGTGTCAAGTATTGGAAGGCATTAGCAACGTTCTTTCTTCTCTTTTTTCCTCTGTTTTTCTCAATTTTTTTGCCGCCCAGTTTCCGCTTCAGCCCGCACCCGGAGGCGTCCATTATCTTATCTATCGACTTGAACCAGCGAGGGCGAAACTCCGGCTATTCCCCTTAACCCCCTGCCCCTCGCTCTGGGTCGATGCAAGAGTTTTGCTCCCTTTTCCTTTTAGATCGATTTCCGTCCTTTTGCGCGACGAATTACATCGCAGAGGATATTTGCTTTTGGACGTAAGGCGCATCTCTTCCCCTCCTACCCTTCCCTAACTTTTTGACCTTCCTCCCCCCCCCTGCCTCTGTCTTATTTCGCTGTTGGTCTTGCCCCCCAGCAAACCAGGGCCCTGGGACCCTCAACTGAAGTAGTTATTATCTTACCCCCCTTGTGGGAGTCCCCCTACTTCACTCAGGTAACCTTTCCTCTTCTTTTTTGAGGATTTCGGTGTTTTTGCTGCCTTTAGAGTTAAGCGCCCCTCCTTGTGTTTCCTTTTTTAATGCTACGTTTTCATCACCTATGAGGTCTATGGTTTTTTCCTATTCGCGGTCTTTGAGCGTCTAGTTCTTTGCCGAATGTTCGTTCTATGTTGTGCGACGTCGCCTACTAGTTTTTCCTTTTCCAGCTGGTGCAGCTCCCTTCCCCCTCCGACTCCGGTGTTTGCTTTTTTTTTTTTTTTTCGCCAACAGGCCTGTTCATTATCATCTCGTCCCGCAATAAAAGACCCATGGCACGTGTTCTGACACCTTTTTATTTCTTCGTCAAATGCCTGTCTCCCCTCTCCTACCATTGTCTGCCCTATCTTGGTTCTTTCATGTGGTGTCCATCCCCATTTTGCCACTGTTTCCATTGGCTCGTAAGCCAAGGAATACTTTGCCGGGATGCTTCACCTGACTCCCCCCCCCCCTTTTAATGGTCCGATCTCCTCTGAGTCGCGCGTTCACCCAATGTTGCACTCTCACCCGACCCATTTTCGTGTCCCGACCAATAAGCCCAGTGCTTCTTGCTTTTGTTTTTTTCTCAGCTGGTTGAATATTTCTGTTACCACCTTCTCCAGCCACCCCTCTATTACCCCCAGCTTTTCCCGGCAATCTACGTCCCAGCCAGAACCCAGTACCCATTTCGGCACACATGCCCCACCTCCTGATATTTCCCGGCCTCCACTTCGCGGGGATGCTTTTTCTTTCCCTCATCTAAAGCTCCCTCGCCCTTTTTTTCTCCAACCCCCTGAGGGTCTCGGCTCATCCCCTCAAGTGGAACATTCGTCATTTTCCCTCCACGAAATTTCCCCGACTCCCACTCAGAGGACTTCTTTCCTATCGTTGATCCCTTATTAGAGTACCCAAGTTTCTCTCTGTTAGGCAGGCATTCTCGCTCCCTCCCAACCCCTTCCTCTCCCCGAACGATTGCTGTTCTCGTCCCCGAATCTTGTATTCCCGTTGTGTTGTGAGGAGATTCGTGCAGCGTCTCCTTTTTCCATGACTGGGCTGGTGTTTGGGTTGTGCGGCGACATTGCCTTTTCTGTATCCTTACCGAGATAGCGGCATGCAACTAGTCGGATTCTCCTAGTTTTTCTCTGATGGTCTCTGGACGGGGGCCGGTGGTTTCCCTCAGTTCACGGTAGTGCTTAATCTCTCCGTTGTGGTCTTTGTTTTCCCCCGAGTTCCGAATTATTTTCCGAGGAGCCCGAACGACGCAGGCCCTTGCTTGCTGCGATCTTGGGTCTCTGGGTCCGTGGCAAGGTGATCTTTTTTTTTGTCCGTCAGGAAACTTCAGAGCGTGGTTTTTCTTTTCGGGAAACCTGTACTCGATGCATTTTTTACCATCTTTGGTAGGACTGAGCGGACTTTTTTCAAGCACTGTGGCCTTGACGAGTGTCCCCCTTTTCGTTGTTTCTCCCGAGGCCAAATTTTTCTTTTCATCCCCGCTCTATCCCCCAGAATGTTTTAAGGTGAGAATTACGGCAGTGAGGCGGCCCCAATGCCCGTTAATTTTCCGGGCGGTGGTGAATTTTAAACCCCTTCTTCCCCCTCCAGCTAGATCATTCACAGTCTGCCATTTTTTCTTTCCTCTTCCTGAAGTTTGCCTTCCGCAAGAACCTCTTCTGATGCGTGCTCCAGGTTGTAGGTGTTTGACCCATACAATACCCGCCGAGATGATAACTGCCGTCTTCTGTCTCGCCTTCACGAACTTTTATCTTTCTTGTGTCTTGGTCGACTTTCTCCCACCATCGTTTAACTGCCCCCCCCCTTTGAGGTCCGCGGTTCGCGACCCGATCCTCATCTTCGTGGCCAATGATACCAGCCCCATCTTTTGACCGATTTTTTCAAGGTAAAATACCCATTCGGCGGTTACACGGTATGCCCATCCTTTAAGATTAGAGCACCCCTCGCGTCTAGTTTTAACGCTCCTTTTCCAAATCCCCCCTCCCCTACAGAGACCGCCTCTATATGTTTTGTTTCCGATTAGGGACTCACCTGAGCTAACTACCCTTTGTCTTCGGTTCCTGGTTTTTTTTTTCTTTACCAGCAGAGGCCGGTCGTTTTTTTCTTATCTGCCTGTCCCTCCTCTCGCTTTTTTCAGTCTATGCATTTTCAAATCTTCCTCCGTCCTACGTTTGAGGTCATTTTTCCTTCCGTTCGATGTTTTTCGCCTTATCCCAATTAACTTTTGCCCGCCTCTTTTTTTGCTCTTTTCCCCCCCGGCGCCTTCCAGCCCGCTCTCCCCAGCGGAATCACCGGTTTCCAACTCCGGGCGGGAAGAGCGTTTAATTTGAATGCAGTCTTTTCCCTCCCCCCCCCCAGGGCTCTCTCCTGATCCGTTTGTCCTCTTCTTTCACTCCCTGCCAATTGCTTGGTCCTCGGAACTTTATCATATTTTCTAGCTTCTTCTCTCTGGAATCCGGTAATTGCCATCCCTCCACCCTCCCCTGTTTTCGCTTTATCCTTTTTCCCAGTGATCTTTCTTCCCCCTTTTATAGAGACCACTTCACCTATTCTACCCCTCGCTCTGTCGGCGTATGCGGGAGCAGGTGACTGCGAGCTTTTTTGGACAATTGGGTGCCAAACCTCCGTTTCCCATTTTCCTATTCTATAAGTTGTGATAGGGGGTCTCCTTTTCCGGTCCCCCTTTGTCAATGGGAGGTAGAATCCCTCCGCCCTTTTGCAAACCAGCATTCCATATTTTCTTTCACCAGATTTCGTCTCTGTTGCGCACCCCCCTTCCCCCCCCACCGACGGGGTCACTCTGCTCCTTTCCCCCCTCCCGCGTCCTTCCTTCACTCATCTCCACTTTTTTTAGGGATTCCACCGGTCGGTTGATGTACAAGAAGAGTTCGTCAGAGTCACCACTTGACCGACCCTCTTACTTTCCTCTTCCTGCTTCGTTAGATTTCTTTTTCCCTTTTTTTGGACTGGCCTGAGACGATTTCCCGCTTCTGCGAACATAGAGAGCACTGCCTTTGTTGTCTCAAGAGTTGAGGAAGTTTTTGAGGACTTCCCCCCCTCGCAGATTTTTTTCCTCCCATAGAATTTTTGATCGGTCACCCTGCTAAACTCCTACCCGAATTCTGTTTAGTTGCCCCCTTTCCTTTTTTCCGGCCGTTGGCGTTCCCCAAGTTAGTGTAGTGAAGCCGCGAGCTAATATATTGGATCTTTTCGCGCCGGATGGCTCTCGAGAGGCACAATAACCGCTTCGTCTTTTCTGCGTTTCTGATTACAGTTCGGTGCTTCTCCCTCTCGCTGGTGTTTCAGCTTTAGTGTTTCCTTTCCAGCGAGAAAAATCCCCAGCGACAATAACCCCGCATCCGCCCCGCATTTTTTTTCCTTTTTTTTTGACGCCTCGCCGTCCCTGCCATTTCAGTTAAATCTCTGATGAAAACCTTTCTTCATGTCATCCCCCCCCCACCCCCACAAACCCCCCCCCCCCACCCCCCCCCCCCCAACCCCTTACCCTCCCCCGGAACTTTCTCTCTTTTCTTTCTTACCCTGAGCGCCTCGCGGGGCCACGTAAGCGGCCGGTGCTCCCACTTTTAATCGGCTCCTCGGAACTTTCCCCTTTCCCTTTTCTGAGTCTTTTGGCTAGCCCCCCCCTTACCTTAAGACCCCCGGTCCATCTTGATGCTGTTTTATTTCTTGTATTTTTTTTCCAGAGCCTTTTTTTTTTAGAAAATACTGCAACTCCTCAAACTATTACTGGAGTAACCCGTTGCTCTACACTTGACGTTAAAGTAGCAGGAGCGATGTTTCGTAGGTTCGAGTCGCATCTTTGTTCAGACCCCCCCTCTTTCTCTCAACACCTTTGTATTCTGACCTGTTCAATCCTAGACCGCCCCACCGGTGCAGGCAGTCTCCCCCTTCCCATCGACTTCTTTGTCCCCCCCTTGCCTTACGGTTTTATTTGGGAGGGCCTATGCCCCACAGGGCCCTTCTTTGTCCCCCCCCGGCGTCACGTTTCTGGTTCTTAAGCGCCCGGACTCCCTCTTCGGGGCTGAACACCCACCACTGCCTTACACTTTTCCACTGGCCGCTTTTTTTGTTTCACTTCCCCCCCTCCTCCCCCCCCTTCTCCCCTCCCACCATTTTTTAGTCTCGGCTTTGGTAGTGTCACGTCCTTGAAGACCTCGGCACCCGAACCGCCCTTTGTACCTGCCTTGAATCCTGGTTATACCCTCTTTTCTGCCCCGATTTTAGTGCCTGATTGGATCCGCTAGATTTTTTCCCCTGTCGAACAGTTGTTTCCTTTAGCTTCTGGTATTCCTTCAAAAACGGTCCTGAACTGTCGCATCACGAAATCGGACTTTGCTGGGAGCTTTCTCACACGCGGTCGCCAGTCGGGTCCCCCTTTTTGTTTTTTTACGTCTCCCCCGGCTTCCGTTTGCCCTCTTCAAAACATTAGATTCCCTAGCCACGATGTGGGCACAAATTGTCCCCCTCCGCCAGTCATCCCCGTTCCTTTAGATCACATTTCCCTTTGGCTTTTTTATTTTTGACTTGCGGCGTCCTTTTTTATAGGATGCTTTCTTCGTCTTTTTCCCCAAGACGTACTTGGCGGTTTTTCATGTTTTTTTTCTGAATGATCCCACCCCTCCTTCCCTCCCGTTATCGGGAGAAATTTTCATTATGCAAGTGGTCAAGAACCTCGCTTGTCCTTTCTTCCCCCCTTTGCTAGGTTCTTCCCTTCCTGTTTGAGAGCCCTCCACTAGTATTTTTCCCTCCCCTGCTCTCAACTCCCCCCTTTTCCCGGCTTCAAGAGCTATCGGAGCGAGCTTTGACAAGCTTTTCCCTTACCGCCTTACTGTTGCCCGCCCTCCCTTTAGCTTCTGCTTCCTTTTTGCGCTTGTCTCCATATATTGCGACACAGCGACGTCTGCGACGTCTTACCTCCCTTGTTCCCTTTCCTGGTTTTCATGGCTGCCGCTTAAGGACTGCCCCAAGAGTTTGCGTCCGTTACGTCACGACGCTTCTCTCTTTTAACCTGAAGGTTCCCCCCCATGCCCCCGCTTTTTTACTAAAACGACCTCAAAAGCTCTCCTTCGAGCGTCTCTTTTTTCCCTAATCCGCCCCTTCCCCCCCCCCAAAGTCCCGAATCTTCCTTTAGAGTATGGGGATGAGGCACTGCCGAGGTTACCTCCTTTGACCTTTGGTGCTTTTGTACCGTTTTTATTTATGGCAGGGTCCTTTTACTTGTTGGACTTTTCCCGCTTTTTCTTCTGACGGCGGTAAATGCTATCTTTGTTTGCCCGAAGGCTGTGATCGGGGTGTTTTTTTTTGGTTGGGGGCGCCTCCCCCTTTTTACCTGGCTGTCTTTTTGCACATCTCCCCCATTACTTTGAAGTACCAGGTTGCGGTTTTCTATTCCACTTCTGTGTGCATCCCTTTTTTTTGGCAACCTCCCTCCCCTTTCCCCGAACGAATCTCACCTCGGTTGAGGGATCCGGCTGAATTGCATCTACTTTGTTTTCTCTTTTGGGACTGCGGGTGAGACTTTCTAACTTTATTCCCCCTTTTTCTGCCTCTTTTTGCCTACGGCGTTCACTGAACCTCGCGGACGACGGACTGGATGTTTGAAATGTCCCTCCCACTTCTTCTCGCAGTTGTCCCCGTGCCGAGTTTCCTCTTCCCCCCCTTGAGTTTTTTTCTTTCCTTGCCCACCGATTTTCTCGCTAATAACAACACCCTCTTATGAAAAGCTTTCCGGAAAGTCAAAGGACTTTCCGTCGCGCCAATGCCACTCCCCCTCTTTTCCATTTCTTTCACTTTCCTCCCAACCTCGTTACCTGCGTCATCCGTTTCGGCACCATCTTCCCCACTATCGACCTGCGCGGCCTCGTCTCTTGCTTTCAGTACTATTCCCTGTTTTCCCGTAAGGGGTTTCTCCCCCGTACCTCCCCCTCAGTAAGCCCTCTCCTCTACTCCGGTCCCGCTCTAGGATACTCAGCATGGCGATTTGCATATCGCTCTCGCCCGTAACCCTGTACCGTCAATCGCCCGTCTGGGCCTGAACTTTCCCTCCTTCGTTGGGCGCCTTTTTTTTCTGAAACCCTAGGTCCTTTACTTTTTTGGACGTTAGCGGTATCGCGCGAATGCCGGCCGAGTTATCTTTCCAGGATTGGCTATATACTCGAGATCTGCGTTTGACCCCGGGTCATCCTGTCTCTTGCTGTAGATTTTTCTTTCTTTTCCTTTCGTTTTGCGCCTGACTATTTCTGGAGTCTTGTGACCCTCGTGGTGGTCGTTTTCTTAACCGAGTCGCACGTCGGACTGATCGAGGAGACCATGCTTGACGAAGGTCCCCTCGCTTTTTGCGGCGTGCGAATTCTTCCGATCTATTGGGAGTTTTTTTCCTTCCTAGTTGTTTCTTGCTTTCCTTTTTTCCCTCTTTTCATAGAGTTTGGTGGCGGGACCCCCCACATCCCGGGTGTGGCGACCTCAGACCTTCAGTTTGTAGGACTACGTGAGTCCCCCCTTTCATCCCCCAACTTCATAGTGTCTCTTTGACACGCGTAAGTTGGTCCTTCAAGGTTTTTTCCGATCCCCAGTCAGGAAGTCTGCCCCAGGTGAAGGCCGACACGGCGGCCTTAGAGCCCCAGCCCCCCGTCCTTGTCTGTTCGATTGATCACCCGTGCCTCTCTCTTTCAAATAGATTCCGTCCTCTCAGTAGTAAGCATGCGATCCGGGCAAGAAGTGTCATGCGTCTGCTTTAGTGACTTTGTACTTGGTTTTTCAGGCCCCTTCGCGATATATTGCCCCTTCTTTTGGTGTTCTGCCCCCCTTTTATACTAATTGATTTTTTCTTTGGCTCGTGGCTCAACCAGCTTCACCCTTTTATTGCGGGGTTCGCGCACCCTCTCCGAGCTGTCGTTTACCCCTCATGATTCTCCCTGCTCTCAGACCGCTCCCGACTTGCCCCGGCAACGTGCCCGTTGAACCACGTCGAGTCAAAAACGGCGAGGCCCTCCCGGACCTGCCCCCCCATCAATCACGCTTTCTCCCACGCCCTTCCGGGTTGGTTCGTTTGCGTTGGCTCCCCCTCCCTGCTTGACAATGTCGTTGTCGTTTTTTCGATCCTGTCAAGTCACAGTCCCCTCTTCCCTTTTTGTGGGGAAGTCTTCTTTTCTTGCGGACTTGGCGTCTAATCGGTCGCATGCTCGACCGTTTCCCAGGCAAGGGAGCCTTCGCGAGAGGATTCTTACTAGCTTTTTGTTTGGGTGTCTTCACTTTAAAAGTCCCTTCTTTTTCCATTCTTCATACTCTGAAACTTTCTTTGCGCCTTTATCCCGCTGGCTCTCCCTCCGGAGATCCTCCGCGTCTACGACAGCTATCCTGAGGTCTTTGTTTTACTGTGGCGGTCCCCAACCAATCCCCCCGTTCGCCCCCCCCAGGTGGTTTCTTCCTCCGCTGCTTGCATCTTCCGCAGGTTTGCACTGCAGATCAAACTTTCTCCGGATCTATTCCCTTTTTTTTTTTGGGTGATCGCGGCCCGTCGTACAGGCATCCGACCCTTCCTCCGTTATCTCCGGGCGGATATCCGTGACCCCTTTCGAAGCCGCCTAGACAAGGCTACCCCTCCCTCCCACTTTTTCATTTCACTATCTCTTCGCGGCCGATTTCTCTTTTTTCTTTTTGAACTTGGTCTCAACACTCTGGGTGCAATTTGGACGACCCGGTGCACTCCGACGGTATGCTAAGTGTTCTCCGTCGTTCTCTTCTTTTCTTCGCGTCGTCCAGTGAAAACGTTTTTTTTCCCCCGAGGGTCTCCCCCTCTCCTTCAGATCCCCTTCAATTTCTCCCGTTTCGAGGGTTGCTACCACTAAAAGACTCTGTTCGGGTCATTTTTGATACACCACTATGTGTTTTTGCATACGCCTTTTCTCTCCGCTGTTCCCACTCTCCCCCGAGGTCTTGCCGGATGTAAACCTGTCGGTGTAACTTCTTCCTTCCACATCCTACCACAGTCCCGTCCTCCTCCTTTTACCTCCTCCCTTTGATGTTGATTCACTCTCTTGGTTCGCCCACCGAGCGCTGGGTCCTCTTATCGCACCCCAATAGATTTTCCAACGCTTCTCTTCGATTTCCCTTTTCGGTTTCTTCTTTTCCCCCCAAGAACATTGGATTAAGCTGCTTCCCACATACGTGATGATGAATCAGATACCGGGTTTTTTTTACGGGTTTTTTTTTTTCTCAACAGACCTTTTACTGATTTTTAACTTGCGATACTGTCGATTTCCTTCAGATCGGGACTAGGAACCAGTAGTAGTATTTTTCCTTACTTTATACGTCTTTTTTTGGTCTGAGTTTCCCCCACCGGAGTCGTGCTCTTACGCCATCCCACTTCTCGGCTCATGGATGCGTTTTCCGCGCCTCTTTGATCTTCTTTTGATCCTCTGTGGCTTTCCCCCCTTCTGACAAGGTGATTTGACAACCCACTGATTCCCTCCTCCCCTCCCCCCCCAACACCCCTCTTGTCACGTCTTCCGCATAGGAGCGGACGCGAATTCCCCTCCCCCTGTTACGTCCCTTCGTTCTGGACCCCCCTTGTGTAAACGCCATCTTATTCCGCGACGCTTATCCCTTGCTTCCTTCCTTGTTGTTGTCAGAGTACCTCCGCAGGCCTCCTTCATGTCACGACAGTCCACCATCCGATCTTTCCGCCGGCTGTCCGCGCTTGCGCCGACGGCGAGGATTTCCCTTTTACCGTGATGCAAGTTTCGGGTTTTAGTTGTTTCCTTGCCTTTTCGCCCCCCCCAACTAAGCTCCCCCTGCACACCATTTTTCGCGGCCTCAACGCCGCACAAACCTGCTGCTCGAGGAACCCCCACCAAATGTCTCTATTTCTCTTTTATTTCTAGGTGCGATTCTTCCCTCCCCCTTGCGAACTCTGGATTATCCATGTAAGACCGTCCATAATACCCCGACCTTGCCCGTTTTTCTACCCATTTACGGCATAGACAGTATGTGTCCGTCTATTCAACTTGCGACCTTCCGCGATTGGATCTAGGTTGCCCTTCTCTAACAGACTTGGGCACCTCTCTTTCCCTTTATTGGGCCCTTCACTTCCCTTTCTTTCTGGCAGCTAACCCCCACACCGCGCATCTCAGGCCCCCTCACTACTTTTTTCCGATTCGTTTTGTCGTCTGCCTCGTCCTGTGGGGGGGCCCGGGGGGGAACACGGAAAGTTGGGGGGCCGTTTTGCTCTCTTTCTGATCGGTTTCGATTATGTCACCTTTTGATCCGTTGCACCCTGAAAGTCCGTTGACATTCCTTTTGCTTTAATAACTGATTCCCCTTCGAGCGGCGTCTACGCCCCCCGCAAGTTTTTCGGCGTGACCCTCCCCGTAGAGGGTTTTGTTGGTCCTCATTGTACGTTCTCAACTTTTCCCAGTTCCTTACATCTGGGAATTCGGTTCTTCTTGGGATGGATAGACCTTCCCCAGAAAAGAGGAACAAGAGTTAACCTCGTGCCTCTCCGGCACATTTTTCCCTCTTTCAACCCCCTTCGTCCTCACCCGTGCTTACAACGTTTGTTTTACCAATGGGACCGCCTTCAACGTTCTCCCCCTTCACGCATGATTCGATACATCTCGGTTTTTTTTTTCTTTATTGGTCCCTTTATGCGCGAGCCTGTTCTCTTTGGCTGATTTATATCCCCCTCACCTGCTGAGATAGGCCTTTGGGCTTAAGCCCGGTAGCCCTAGAGACCCCCCTTTCCCTTCCCCTCTCCGCGGAATTGCCGCATTCTTCTGCAATTTTCCACCTGAGCTACATTCAGTTTTGGTCTGTTCTTTAAAAAGACCCTTTCTCTTTGACTCCGTTCTCCCCTCTCCTGCCTCCCCTTTTGAGTCTGTCGTAAAATTCGGAAACTGGGAGGGAAAGCGCGGCGCAGACCGTCCGGATCCCTTTCCAGCGAGAATTTTGGTCCCCTGTCAAGTTCCTTTAGTGAGTGTCCTTGCGACCCCAGGTTGTACGATTTCCCTCATCGCGATCTCCTTGGGACCGGTCAGCCTTTTCATGGCTTTCTTCTTTTACTTCCCTTCGTCAGACTCACCCCTGCCCGTCCCGCCTCTTTCTGTTCCTCCGAAGGTGTGGGTCAGTCAAAATCCCTCTGCTGGGCCGGCGAAACGACCCCTTTCTTACGGCCCCCAGTAGGCAGGGCGATAGGTTTTTTTCTTCCCCCCCCCCCGCCTGCAGGTGAACCAAGATAAGAGGGTGGAGACGGTATGGGTTTTGAGGTTGACCATCTCCCCCCCCCTGACGTTGCGTGCTCGGCTGCCTTGCCTGGGGTGTTATAAATCTTTCCCCCGTCCGTTCCCTGTTCTGCTGGTTTAACTTCGCGCGTTCTTCGACTTTGATTATAGAGATTTTGACGACCCTTTTGATCTGGTTTTTCCTTTCACGCGCCTCCTCTTTTTTTGGTTGCCCCTTTTCTTCAATCTACCCCCTCCCGGAAGAGTGATCCACACCCGGCCTGGTGCTTATTTCATCTCGGCGGAGGATTGCCTGCACCCCCCTCCCTTGGACACCAGTTCTTCCGCACCTTTTTTCTGTTACTTCCCTTCTTCATTATTTCCTGACCCCTCGGTTTGCTTTTCTGGGCGGGTGCCGACTGTGCCATCGCATCACCCTCTTCTTGCACACAGTTGGCTGTTTTTTCCCTCACTACGTCACCTTGTTCACCTCTTGATCGGACCCGATTTCGTGCGATGGCTATGAACACAAACTTGCCTCGTGTCCGATCACTAGAAAATAGGATGTCAGTCACCGTCCTTTTCTCCCTACGGAGTTTCATTTTTTTCTCTCCCGCCACCGTTTTTTAATTTTGCTCCCCTTTTCCCCCCTCTATTTCCCGGACCCTCCTGACGTCACACGAACAACGGTCGACTACATTTCCCAGCTTACTCTCCCCCCTCTGGCCCTGCAACGCGTTTTTTGACCCTTCAATTCCAAATCCTCCAAGATCGTTCCCATCTTGCTCCCACCACAACGAGGTTAGGCTTCCCCCCTACGAAAGGTGGAACTATGGCCTTCATTCCCCGTCATTCGCGTCCTACTGGTTCAATCGCCGCTACTGTCTCCACTTGGTACTGTCGGATCCTTCAGTCGGTTTTTTCCCCCACCTGGCTGCATTTCCTTTTTCCGCCAATCCTTTTTTTCTCCAATCAGTTGTTAGCCCTGAAAATAATGATTATTGACGGCGGTTGGGTCCAATGACCCGAGAAATCGTAGAGTTTAGACTGCAAACCGCTTTGATGTAGTGCTCTCTTTCCTTTCGGGGGAGTTTTTTTTTTTGTTAGTGCTTGACAGCGTCTCCCGTTGGTGTGGTCTAAAGCTCCCTGGCCAGTGTCCCCTTTCGCCCCTTTCTTCTCTTCCCCCGAGATTGCTTATGGCCTCGTCTCTTCGTGATCTTGTCATTGCTTTCGGCTTTCTCTGGAAGCTTGCCTTTCCCGCTGTTCATTTTGAGGAGGCGCGGACCCCGGTTTAATCGATGTCATTCAATCCCATTGAGGACTGTTTCTTGACTTTTCTTCGGACATGCTGTTCTAGTGAGACCCCGTGATTTTCGGGTGGAAGGACCCCACTCTGAGCCCCCTGCTACGTCGTCGCCCCAGTTTTTCCTTCTGGTCGCTGACTCCGACCCTTTTTGGAAGGGTCGCTTTTCCCTATTGCCGTTGCTATGAGGCTTATTTGACACCAAGTCGGCCTTTAGATAGCCAAAGGTTCCATGAAGTAGAATACGTTCCCTCAGTATTAGGTTGCGATGCGTGTCTTTCTTTTTGTAGTGTTCCTCCTCCCCCTCCCGAGATGAGCACCCAGGCCGTGTGGCCGCCTTACCGCGAACCTTGGATACGACTTGGAATGCGATGCTCCCGCTTCCGCAGCCCTGGCACAGTTTAGCGCTAGCGTTTCGGGTCGGCGAATCCCTGATCCGCCTTCCCGAACCGCAACCACAGCATAGCACCCCCCCCTTAACGGAGGTGTCTCCCCATCTTTCGTAGCGGCGAGCTTTTGTGCTCCCCATTTCCATCAACTTTCCTCTACGCTCCTCCCTCTTCGTACTGTTTGAGTTAAGGTTCCGGGAGGTCCACTTTCTCTTCTATTTTTCTTTGTCGTTCAATTCCCTTTTGAGGGTTTTTCACGCTTACCTCTGTCCCTTTGGGCCCATATGTCTCTGTAAGTAGCTCGACGTGGAGAGTTAGTCTAATCTTCAGCTCTGATGTCGAACCTCCCCCAGCAGATCCCTATGAGATTCTCTTAGCTGTAGCCCCCCCTTCCCCTTCCCCCAAGCCCCAGTCGATTCCACGCGCACTGTGCTTGCACTGGGAACTCACGGCCTGTTTTTCTGAGCACTTTTCCCTATTTCTGACTCTCCGTACTCTTCCTTCGACAGCCTCTTTTTTTATTCGGTTTCCCTGGGTCCGGCCCCGAATTGTTTTGACCATGTAGAAGCTACTAGCAATCTGCGCAAGCGGTTCCTTGACCCCCCCCGCCTTAACTTGGCCACGTCCATTTCTCCATATTATTTTCTCGCGTATTCGGGCTCCCTTAAATGCCCTCCACAGGCTACCGTCTTGATCGCCAGGACCCTGAACATCAGCTCTCCCCCTCGACCCTCCCCCTTGGGGTCCGTTCAACACCGCGCCTTCATGTTTTCTCTGCTTTTCCCCTTTGGAGCCCGCTTGTGCAAATTGGGTCCGAGATCGAAGAGGGCTGTAAGGTTTCCTTTGAGGTTTTTTTCCCCCGAACGCTCGAACCCCTTTTTTTCTTTTGGGGGAGAGGGATTATTCCTCCCTACTCATCAAACTATTCGTCTCTCTTTCCTCCCTTTTTTTCCAATCTACCAGACCCTTTCTTGGGGGTCTCTTTTTTTTGACACACTCCGCCCTTCACTTCATCTTTCATCGAATCTGGTTTTTCCGCCGAGTCCCGGATGCACGCCGCGTTAAGCTCACTTGAAAGTCACCTCCCGAACTCCAACGTTTTCTCCCCTTCTGTAACGTCTCTCTCTTACGAGCCCTATGACCAGGCGCCGATATCGGAAAGAATTAGCGGCACGCGGATCAGTTTGGGCTCCCTCCCCCGTTCGGGAGTCGTCTTACCCTCTGATTTGTGGTTTCCCCCCCCCCCCTAGTAACCCTTTGATACGGGCAAACCACGACTCCTCGACCGGTTGGCCAACGTTGCTCTCTTTTTTACGTCCAGCTCGATCTACCGCAACCCCGGTTTTTTTCTTTCGTTATTGCGTTCGCAGATTGGTTAATCGAGGTGCTCCACGGATGTCGACTCCGAGCAAAACTTTCCCCCCCGGGCTTTGATCCCTTATCCAGTTCTTCGAGCCAGCTAGGTGCGGAGTTAGTTGTTGCCCAATCTTGGCTGGGACCAAACCCCACCACAGCCCCACACCCCCCCCCTCTACCGCCCCTTTCCTTGAGCGCGCCAGCTCCTTTTCCTAGCAGTTCCCGGGCCGATCTTTGGGACAACCCCTTTTCCCTTACTTTCCGAAATATTAAGGTCCCCCGGG
>Ga0179593_1348318_pt1 | contig 16394 bp, 25 predicted proteins | sample CZODoug2_1_08_16_FD_185931 | JGI IMG/M metagenome (GOLD analysis project Ga0179593, IMG submission 185931) | Vadose zone soil fungal communities from Angelo Coast Range Reserve, California, USA - CZODoug2_1_08_16fungal (PacBio error correction) | ecosystem: Environmental > Terrestrial > Soil >... | reverse complement strand
CTTCGCCTCTTTTTTGTGGACCCTCAGTTTCCTCCCCCCCTTCGACCGATTACCGCCCGAACTTACTCCCTTTCTACATGTTTAATACGGTGTTGCCTTCCACTTTTTTTTTCCCCTTCTTTCCGGCTTCTCCTTTAGAGTCCTTCGATCCACCTCTTTGGCCTTGAAACTTTTGATGCCTTCCCTCTTCATCTTTTCCCCTCCTTTTGGACCTGGGGTTGTTAACGAACCTTTTCAACCTTTCCTTCCCTCACCGTTTTTTAATTTCTTACTCTTTTTTCCTGGCCGATCCTCTTTGACCCTCTCTCTAGCGACCGGCAACCCTCTCGCCTTTTGGCCCACCCCCTTTTCCAATGTTGACGCCCGACGGTCCGGTATTTTTTCTTCCCCTTCGCTTCCCAAGGGGCCTTCCCCCCCAGTACGACTTTCCTTCCCCCGATCCGTTCCCTTTCTCCTCGTGACTACCTCCCCGGGTCCTTACCCTGAGCCTCGTTGTCGATTACGGAACATCTCCCCCCCCTGCCCCTGGCAAACCGGTGACTCCGGTTTCCCCCTGGTGGCTAGCCCATGAGAGGCGTGTTTTTCCTCTTGAGGTCCCGAGCATTTGGACCCACTTTCCTTCCCTCCTTACCCTGCACCTTTCCTTTTTTGACCCGGCTCCCCCCTCCAGGTTTCCCTCCAAAGGCTTGTAGTTTGAGCAGGAGTTCTTGGACACAAGTGCGGACCTCCTCCCCCCCAGCCCCTCTGGTAACCGTCCATTCACGATCCCTTTCCCCTTTTCTTAAAACAAGGACAAGTTTGCCGTGATCCTTAATCTTTCCGTTTCCTAGGATTCCTTACCTTTTTTCCGTTTTTTTCCCCCTTAGGCGCTCCCCTTTCAACCACTCTTTTGCCACTGTCTTTCCGCTGTCGCCGGTTTAATCTCACCCTTCTACCCAGTACTTTCTACAACGTCCGGCACATTCATCCAACCCGACAACTCTTCCGTCCGGCTTTTTTTCTTTTTTTTCTGGCTCCTGACATGAGTCGAAACGCCACATTTTAAGGATTTTTACTTTATTTTTTCCCGGGCATGCGAGCCGAACCGGTCTCCCAGGGGGTTGCCTCCCCTTGTTTCCGTCTTGAGTCGATTGAAGAGTTTTTTTGTTTTGCCCCCCTTCACGCTTTACCGTTTCTCCTTCTTTTTTTCCTTCGTTCGTTATCGCCCATCCGTAGGCCATTTCTGTAAGGTTCCTCCCGTGAGCGGTCCTTCATTTCGATGTCTTCCCCTCCGTCTAGTTGTATATTCGTCCAGCCTTCTTCTCCTCCCACAGCCTTTTCAGTTACGATTGAGTGGCAGCTCCGGTTGGGGGACAGTCGTCAAGGTCATTTTTTGTCTCAAGAAGGCCCCTCCCCCCCCTGCGTTTTTTCTGTCGACTTGCCGGACGCCAACCGTTACGGGCTTTCACTACGTGGCGTTCCCGACCGTCCAATTTGCTACTGCTTTGCTCTTTACCCCCATTCCATTATTCGTCTTTTCCAGAAGTTGGTAAAAAACTCCGTCTTTCTTGTTTTGCTCAACTTCCCTTTCCACATCCAAAGGTTTCCCTTTCGGCTTTTTTAGTGTCCTACATCCCTCGTGAATGTGTGCTCGATGAGAAGTATCCCCCTTAGGGCGTTAGGCCCCCTTGGTTTTGTGGCGTCCCGCAATATTCACTCCTTTTCTTTTGCGGATGTGTCACTTTCACCACGCCTCCTTTGTGTCATCGTTTTTCCCCTGTCCCCGGCCTTGTCTCTCTGTCTGCTGCCTCTCTGTCGTCGAGGAGTCAGTTTTCTCCTATCTTTTTCCTCTCCGCGTTAGGGTCCCCCTTTTTTTCACTTTTCGTGTGTTTCAACAGGGAATGTGCCCATTCATCCGCCTGTTTCCTCTTGGTGGAAGCTCCAACAGTTAGTCTGCTTTCACCCCCTTTGCCTCCTTCACACAGAAGTCTTTCGACCTTTCGTCGACGTGTGTCCAATCGTTTTCGCTTGTCCTCTTTGGAGGCCCTGGTTGCCGTAACCCCGTTGTCCACCCCCTCCTTTGCAACTATCGTGTCCTCCTTTTTTCCCTGGTCACCACCACTGTGTGGTTCCACTACGATCGACAGTAAACCCCCGCCCGTTGTTTTCCCGATTTCCCTTGGTTTGTTTTTTTGGTGACAGGGAAGCTTTGGTTTTGTACGTTTTTTCGGGGGTCCCAAACCCCTTCTCCCTCTTTTTATGTTTTAACACTTTCCTTTCATCTCGCCTTTTCACAATTGTTCTGCTTCGTCCTTTTTTCTCCGCGTCCAGGGGTTGATCCTTCTCGTTATGTTTCGAGTCCTCTTTCACGGTAACCCTTTTGTTCCTTTAACGTCGTGATGTGAGCCCTGTCCTGAGATTTTTGCCCGTGCCTTCCCCAGTTGTCTGTTTGACTTTCACGGCAGTAATCTGGTAGGACCCTTATTTTTGTTGATTTTCTTTTCCCCTTCCCTGACCCTTGGTTTCTCTACATTTACTCGAAAAGTGTCCGGATTTCCTTTTTGCCGCCCTCCCGTGACTCTTCGGACGAGTGGTCCCCACCCCTCGTTCTCTAATCACTTGTTCATTGCGAACCGGAACACTTCCCTGTTTGGATTTGCCCTTTTTCCCAGTTTCACCCCTTTTCTGAAACTTATACGTTGTTCTTTACCCCCCCCCGTTTCCCCCCCCAACCCCCCGAGACCCCCCCCCCCCTAAACTCTTTTCTCTTTACTTTTTCCGTTGGTGGTTGTTTGTTAGTGGTTGGGGGGTGCGTCTTGTGATGGTTTTCCTTTTTCCCCGACCCTTTTTTTTGGAACCCCCCGTGGCTTTTTTTTCCAACTTGGTGACGGTCCTTCCTCCAGAAGTACGTCAGTATTACTCCCCTCATGAGGCACGTTTTATTGATTCTCCTTGTGCTTTTTGTTACCCAAGCTTTCGATATAATGAAATTGAGGTCATGATAGCAGCCCAGCCTGGTAGAGGTGACCATTGTCGCTAATAACTTTTGTTTGGTTAGTCGCGTTCGGAGACTATCCCCCCCCTTCTTGTTTACCTTTTTCCCATTTTGCAGCCGGGGCCTCTTTCGGCTTTTTTTTAGTTCCAGTTTCCCCTTGTTCGCTGCCGTCAAGACACCAACCCCAAAGGAGTTGTCCGGGCAGTTTGATTCCCGTTACGGTTGGAGGTCCCCCTTCCACCTACCCCTTTGGTTCCTGGCTTACATTCCCTTCCTCCGTCCCAACTTATGGTGGTTCCCTCCGTCCATTTGTCTTTTCACACCGTTCCCCCACGTCCCCCTTTTATTCGTCCCCCCCCCCCCCCCTTCGGGTCTTGCTGGTATTCGGTTTGCGTTGGCCCCCCCACCAAAACTACCCTCTAGGAAACTTTTAGTAACCCCCCTTAAAATCTGGGAATGCCTTCTTTTTTTCCCCCCCACCCCCCTCCCCCCCCCCTGGTACTCGAAACCCGTCGTTTTACCTTGTTCCCTTTTTCTCCCATTCTGGTTTTTTGCCACCAAAACCCTTTGTGGTGGCAGGGATTTTTTTTCCTTTTTTAATGACATTGTTGTTGTCCCGCCGTAACCCTTTTTTGATACCCTCCCCCTCCATTTTCGAGCGATGTGGAAGTACTTCACCTGTTTTTTTTTCTTTTAGTTGCAATTTCATTTTCAAAATCCCCTGAGGCCAGGTAGTGGACCCCCTGTCCTTTCCTTGGCCCAAGCTCATGAAGGGAATGGTTGATTTTCATTCCGACCCGACAAGTTGAAGTTTCCCACAGTCACCCCTCTTCGTTTCTCTTTTGAACCCAGATTTCAACCCCTTTCTCTCCGTGACCTCCCCCTTTTGCTTCTTGTCTTTTTTTCCAAATAGGAGTCCCCTTTCACACTCCTACTGGGCCCATTTGACATTTTGGGGTCCCTGTTCCAGAGAGGTCATTTTCCTCCACCCCGTTTGGCTCACATCCTTTTTAATTCCTCTCCAGGGCGTTGTCTCGATGTCTGCCCCCCAAGACGTAACCGCACCCCTAGGATTTTTGATCTACCTTTTCTTCCCGACGCGGGTTCCATACCCCGCTGGCAGCTTTTCTGTCCCCCCCCGTAGCCCTTGGTCCTTTTCTTTTTTTTCTGTCAATTCCCCTTTTTTACCCCTGTTTCCCTTTTGATAGAATTTTTGGGGCACAGCCTGAAAGTGATCAGCTTTTTTCTTTCCCCCCGAAAGGAAGATAAAAAACTTGTCCGTCGCCCGGGGATTTTAGGTCAGTCCGGGTTCCTCTTTCCGTTCCCCTAGAACACTTTCTTTCCCCCCCAAGGCCGACCCCTTTTCCCCGAGGAAATGCCCAGGGAGACCGCATTTGTTTAGTCGGGCTCCCCCCCCTCCCTCGTCGAAGGGTTTACGAGCTGTCGGATTTCGCACGCCTAAGAATTCAATGCCACCATTTTTTCCCCCCGTGACCCGATGATCTTCCCCCTTTTTTTTTTTTCCCTCGGGCCCCCCCCTTTTAACGAGACGACCAAGTCCTTTCCCCTTGCTTCTTAATGGTGAACTCCCAGCTCCCCTCCCACCCGGTTTCCGTTTCTTCTTTGGGCCCCTCTGTTCTCTTCCCCCTCCCACCTCCGCCTTTTCTACTCTGGACCCGTCCAGGACCCCCTTGCCACCATTTCCATCCCTCTTTTTTACGTGTTCGTCCGCGAACCCCCATTCCCTTTTCCCCGCCCGAATACGAAACTCTTTCCCCTGAGTTTTTTTTGGGGGACATGATTTAGGGGTCTGCGATCTTCTGCTTCCCCAGTCATTTCTTTCCTTTCAGGCTTTTTGGTCTTTCCCTTAATGGGAGGCGGAACGTCTTTTTGTCTGCAGTTCTTTGAGGTTTCGACCTCTCCCTCTTCAAAGAGTTTCTTAGGGATTTCCTGGTTGTCCTTCGTTTGGTGCCGTGTACTGTTTGGATTTGTCCCCCACCGTTCGTCCTTCGGAGGCCCCAGTTTCCTGTCGGCCCAAAGCTCCTTTTTGGTCATTTTTGATCAGCTCCCTTCACCTGAAGTTCTTTTGCTTTTTCTTGTCTTACGTTCCTGGATCTTTCTCGCTGAACGCTTCTCGTGTCCTGAAGGGCGATCTCTTTTCTTTCTGGGCGTGGGGGACCTTTTTGTCTATTCATTCGGTCCTTAGGTTGTCCATTCCCTTTAGGTTAACCTCCGGCGGTTCCGAATGTTAGGGTCGGTTCACGGGTTTTTTCCCTTTTGTTGCGCTCTAGTGACTTTGCCCCAGTGACGCAAACGGGCGAGGCCTCTTTTTACTCAGCTTTTTCTTTTTATTTGTAATAGATCGTAACCCCTTCATCCTCGGAGGGCGGTTTTTTGTCAGTGGTTTGTTGATGGGGTCCTCTCTGTCGGTTACTTCTTTCTAGTTTTTCCGTTTTCTGGTGGCGTGACCTTTGTTTATTCCCCTTAACGGCCTGTGCTGATTCGAAACTCCTTGTCGACAAGCGTCCCTTTGTATTTAGGTCGACCCCTGGACAGGCTTCTGTTCTTTCCTTTTTTGACTTGATTTTTTTCGACTCCTGATGAAGGCCCTGTCTCCTTTTACCCGTTCAACCAACCTTTTTCGTGGTTATCGGTATCGTTGATCTTCCCTCAATTTTTCCCCCTTTTTACCCCAACCAGTTTATCTCCTCTTACGACACCGCCCACTCTGTACCTTCACGTTTTGTTCCATCTGAGACCTCCTGGTTCTCTTTTTGAAGGTTTCCGGTTTAGAGTGGTGGAGGGACTTTACGAAGTACGTACTGCTTCCTTTTTATAGGTCCTTTTCCCCCCCCTCCCACCCCATGATACTTTCTTTGGACACTTCCCCCTTTCGTTGAAGTCGCGTTTTTTTTCTAGTGCCTTTACCCCGTTTTGTGACCCCAGTCTTCCTTTTATGGCTTTAACTTTTCGGACTTCCTCTCCAGGCCCGTCCGCGGGTCCTCTACGAGTGTAGAAGATGGAGCTCCCTATTAATCTACTCCTTTTTTTTGTTGTGAGGGGTCTTCCCCCCCCCCATCCTTTAGCCTAGAGTCGGAAGATCATGTGTCGAACCCTAGCTCTTTTTTTCCCCCTCTTTACTTCGGCTTTTGACGTTTTGTTGAACTGCATAGCATCCTTTCAGGTTTGTTCCGTCTGGATACACTTTTCCTTTTTCGCCCACGATTTCCGATTTTTTTCTCAAACGGTGGATGTGCATCCTTTGCAATGTGCCGGTTCCCCTGTACGAATCATCGCCGAACGTTCACCGTTCCCCTTCCCAGCCTTTTAGCCATTCGCTGAACCAGGACGTTCACTGGTCCTTTTTTTTCTTTGTTGGTGATAGTTTTCTCATTATCCCCCCTTTTGCCCTTCGACCCCCGATTTTTTTTTTTTTGTTTGGAACCTCCTTCCCCTGATGACACTGCCTGGTGGACGGGGATGATCTCCTTTTTCCCCTTCACCCACCGAATTCCCCCGGCCCACGTTTTTCCCGTCTTTTTGTGACCGTTTACTTGTTTTTTTCTCCCCTCCGGTCACTACTGAGCCAATCTCCTTTATCACCTTCCGGAAGGTTTCCAAACCCTTTTTAGCTTTTCCCACCCACAGTCCCTCACCGCCCCCTTTTTTTTTCCCCCTAGAATGGCATTCCCCCTGTCGGGTTGCCCACATGTCTCCCGGCAGGGAACCCCAAAGTCCTTTTTTTCCTTCACTGAATATCCCGTAATTCTATGCCTTAACAAGACACTGGTGGGTTACCCTGAGCTCCATCGCCTGTTGTTTTGATCCTTCATTTCCCCCTTTCCCCCCCCCCTTTTTCCCCCTTGTTAACAGCCCCCGTTTCCTCCTGACGAGTTCCTATATTGAAACGTTTATCCCAGCCAAAAGGCCCCCTTAACCTGACCCTTCCCCCCGACCTGTTTCCTTCCCCCCCAATTTGTTACAGCAAGGATCGCCTTTCTTGGTGTACCCCGTTCTAGTCATTCTCATCGGTACATGACCGTTTTGTTATCCAGATCTTCCATTCCTTTTTTTTCCTTCTCTTCCCCTCTTCCCCCTTTTTCTCCACAGGACACAAAACGTGGGTTGGTCATCGGCCGGGACCTGGGTTCTACCCGTTGCCAGTTCGTCCGGTAACGACTCTATCCAATCCTCAAAGAGGAACTCTCTTTTCCCTGCCCCTCGCTGTTACTTCAACCAGATCCCCGTTCCCCATTTCAGCTCCTCGACCACCACTTCATGTCCCCCCCAGCGGACAGCCGCCCCTCGACTTTTTCCGTCCAGACCTGCGACGCACCCCCTCACCCTATTTTTTTTTTCTGCTGGCTTTCTGTTTTATTTTACTGCGTCGCCAGTACAATTTTCGGCTTTTTTCCCGGTTTATTGAAGATGCCGAGTTTCGATCTGACCGTCTTCTATGGTAATTATTTCCCTATCTTCCAGCGCTCGTTCCCTTGTCGACCGAGGTTTCCTGCCTTCCTCCCACTCCTGTGGACTTTTGGTTCGCTTAAAGTTTTATTTGCGGGATTCTCCCCTTTTCCGAGGATATTCTTCAGATGTTGCCTTTATGTTTTTCATTCTTTACCTCGTGGTCTCCTATTCTTTGCCTTTCCCTCTTAGTAGAGCCCGTGACTAACAGTTGGTCCTTTTCCCCCTGGAGTTTTCCACCTTCCTTGGACGCGAACAGCCCCCCGTCTTCCGTGGTCCTCCCCGTACGAACCCGTTGTTCACGTTTCCTCTTAACCCCTTTTTTCCGTGACGTCAGAAAACTTGGTGAATTATTGCTGTTTTCCTGGAACCCCCGTCGATCCTTCGGTCCTGGGTCCGCGGTCTATTTGTCAACCCTACTCCGACTTTTTTCCGTTGCTCACCTCCACCCAAAAAACCCCCTTTTCGTTCCCGATCCATTAGGTTCTGCCGTCTTTCCTCCCAAGCTTTAACGCTTGGCGGTCCTGCCGTGGATCGCTCCCTCTTTCTATTTCCCCCCTCCCAACCTTTAACTCCTTTCCTCCTTCCTGGGACTTGATGCTTGGTCTGAGGTTGGCGACCACCTGGGTTTGCTCGTCAGCGGTCCGTTGTGCACCAAGTGCCGTGTCCCCCCCCCTGTAGCACTTCGTTGCTCGATTCTTTTTTCTCGCCAGTCCGATCCTTCTGATTAGCGATCTCCCTTTTCCCTTGCGTTTTTTCTTACTTTAGAGTTGGGGTCCCATTACCCTTCTTTCTTTGCTCTTTAGTCTTACCCTTGGCGTCCCCCCCTCCCTTGTTGCCCGGATGTTCACATCTTGGCGAATTTTCCCACCCCTGACAGGGTCTTTCGTGTTTTGGGCCCCCTGATAGTCTCTTTTTGTCCTTGTTAGCCACAGTTTTAAAGTAACAACAGTTTTGAGCAAACGGCTGGCCAGCCCCCTCTTCAGCTTTTTCCCCCCCCAGTGTTTTTTTTTCCCCCCCCCAAACCCCCCCAACCCCCCCCCCCCCCCCCCACCCCCTCACTGACATCCCCCCCCTTTCCACATGCGCCGCGTTTAGTAGGTCTGGGTCGTTTTTTTTGGTTTCCCCCTTCTCCCCTTCTTGCCATTTTCCTCGTGCCTTCTTTTGGTCACCTCCTCCCCTTCTCTTAGTTTCTGTCGGCTACTTTGCTTCTTCCTTTCCAAGTTTGTGACCTCCATTGCCTTTATAGCGCGGACAAGTGGTTTCGTAACCTCCTTTTTTTCTCGACGCCCATACCTTCTGGAGACCTGGTAACCCTTGGGTACGTATCCTCTGACGCTCACGGTGCCCTAGCCCCCGGATGCAGGATATTTTTTATGATTTTCTCACAGTGCTGTGGCCCCTTTGGTTCTGTTGAATTGTAACCCTTTGTTGGTGTCCGCCCCTTTTTTGGGCTTGGCATCTTTTTTTCAGGGAGTGGCCCCGTCCCATTTACGGGCGGGACTTTCAACCCTCGACACCCCGTGTTTTGATTGTGACGAATTTTACCTTCTTATCCTTGAAGGGCTTCTTTTTTCCTCTCCTGAGTCGCCGTTTTTTTTTTAGAATGATCCCGTTCCTCGACGTCTGATGTACGTTCTTTCCACCGTTGTCTCCCCTGCCAGTTTTGAATCATTCTGAGCTTTCCTCCCCCCCCCCCTGACCCCCCAATCCTTTTTCCTTTCTTCCTCTTTTTTTTTTTTTGTGGTCTGATGGTGTTTGAGGTGGTGCTCTTGGTGGGGCCTCTGGTGGCGAAATGTTTTTGTAGCCCCCGGTTTTTTTTTAGCAAAAGGGATTCCCTTTACGTCAGCTTATTTTCTTCAAGTCTCCGAGGTCTGCTAAGGCGCCTTTTTCCTTTCAGTCTTCCCATTCACCTTCACTGTTCCTCTCTCCCCCCCTGGTTTTATTCCGTGGTTAGGTTTTGATAACCCTCCCCTTTGTTTTTTCGGCTCGATCTTCCCCCCACCTTGGTTTTCTCCCTCCTTAAACTTACTACTTCAGGGTTTCTCCCCACATGTATTTTTCCCCCCCTCAGATCCCCTTCCGTCCCCCTTATCACGTTTTTTTGGACGTCCTGGTGTCCCGGCAAGGGGGGTTCCTACCCCCCGTGTTCTTTTTTTTCCGCTTGGTTTCTTTTGGTTCAGTGCGACCTGGTGATAGAAACAGGATTGTCCTCCGAGGTCTTTTCGGTCTGGTACTTTCCCCCAACGGAACCTTTTCCTTCGATTTCGCCCCCTCTTCCTCACCCCCCCCCCCCTCGACCCTGGTCCGTTGCTTTGGCGTGGTACCCCCCAAACCCCCGCGGCAACACTTCCCCTTTTCCCTTTGAAAAATCCCTTATCCCCTCACCACAAAACCGTCCCTTTCCCTCCCATCGGTTCTATGTTTTTGAGTTGTTTCTTTCTAACAACAACCCAACCCCTTTGTTTTTTTTTTTTCGCAGGTATGGTGCTGGACTACCTTAGGTTTTCCCCCCGGTTTGTTTTCGCGATTGTCCCAACCATGACGCCCCAACACTTTTTCTTCTCCGTGGAGGGTCAGTTTTTTTCTCCTCCCCCCCTTGTCCTTTTTTCCGGTTGTTTTTGGCAAATTGACGCAGATTACACATTGACCCACTTTCTGTGGGACTTCTCCTCCCCCCCCCCAAAGGCTCCCGCTTTTTGTCACTCGGTCTCTTTTCCCCACGCCCCTCACCTTTTCACCCGTCACAACGATGGTTTCGTTCCAACCAGTCTTTTTTTTTACCTTTCCGTGAGTTGTCTTGCTCCGTTGCTGAAAACTGTTTTTTCCGGACTTTCAACTACGTTTCTTTTTTTCCCTTTTGGGTACCTTCCTTTCCCGCATGTGGGTTTTTGGGGGGGCGGGGGGCGGGGGGTATGGGGGCCGGGGCGGGGGGCCCGGGGCTGGGGCGGGGACACCCCCCCCGGGGCTAGTGAGCCGCGCCGGCGTTGCTCCGGGCCGCTGTGGTGGGTTTTCGGGCGGGGGGGGGGGGGCTCTGCGGAACAACCCACCACTCCCTTCGGAAGCGCCGGGCCCGGCCGACGGGGGGGGGTGAGGGGGGGCGGGCGTGGGGGGGGGCGGGTTCCTCCCTTCCATCCTGCTCACCCGGTCACCGAGTGGTGGGGGGGGGGCGCTTCTGTGGGTCTGGGGCTGGTTGGTGGGGTTGCGCTTTTCCTTTGCGCAGGCCGGGCCGGGGAGCTTAGGTGGGGTTATGGCCGTATGACGGATGGCGATGGCGTCGCGCCCGTTGTGTGGCGTAGGGTTGGGAGTGGGTTTGCGGCGGTGGTGGGGGGGGGCTTTGCTCCCTGGGGGTGGGGCCCGGAGTCCCGGGTCCTCCCACCACGGTGCCGCTGTTGCCTGGGCCATCCCCTCCCACCCTTGGGAGGGGCTGGGGCGCGTGGGCGCCGGGCCGCAGGCTCTTGTTTGGGGCGGCGGTGGTCGTGTTCCTGGGTGTCAAGCGGGCGGCGCGGCGGCCGTCGCCGGAGGTGGGGGGGGGGGGTGCCGAGCGGGGTGCTCGGGGGCTTCTTATTGGTCCCGCCTGTTTTACAAAAAAACCCAACTTCAACAAAACATCACAAACACAAACCACAACACAAACAACTCACACAAAAACCAACACCAAAACACAAACACATAAAAAAAAAAAAAACCAAAAACCATTAAAAAACAAACTACCAAATACAAAACAACAACCCACAAAAACAAACCAACAAACACACCCCACCAAACCAACACAAAACACCCAAAACAACAAAAAACAACCTTTTGGTCCCCCCCCTTTCTCACACTCCGCCCGACCTCCATTCTCCGCGGATTCGTGTCCATCTACCTTTTGCCTTTTTTCCCCCCGTGTCAGTACATAACTCTTTTCTTCCTTTCTCTGTTTTGTCTTCCCCCCCTTGAGCCCAAAACTCGTGTTCTTCCAGACATTGTGTCGAGGTTTCCCCCACTTTTTGTGGTGAGCCCTTGACGGTTTTGGGGTTGTCCGTTGTTTTTTTTTTTTTTCCACTTGCTCCCTTATTTTTTTTTGTTGCGGCCCCCCTCCGGTGAGTCAGCTTTTGTTTCTTGAACCCCGCAAAAGATCCCAACAGGGTTTTTTTGTCATTGGGCTCCTTACTGTCCTTTCCTTTCTTCCCCGTTGTGACCAGACGTCTGGCTGTTTTTTTGCCTAGTCCCCCCTTTTCAAGGCCGCCCCCAGTCCCTGGCACTGTTCCGTGGCTTCGCCACTATTATCTGGCGTCTTTCCCGTTTTTCTCGTGACTCTACTGAACAATTAAGCTCCTCCCCCTCTTTTTGACAACCCCCCCACATACTTCGATTTTAGACTACATCCCGGGTTCTCGCTCCCCACTTTTTTCCCTCCCGACTGAGCATGGCCCTTTATTCGACCCTGGCCCCCCCTTTCTTTTTTTTTTCTTGACTTCGGTGGCCAGTGGCGCTCCTTTCACTCCGACCCCTGCTCTAAGACCACCCCCGTGGACCCCCTGCCCCCCCCCCCCCCCCTCCCTTGTTTTAAATTTTCCGTTCGCCCCCGGTCCCTGTGTTGACCCGCCTATTCCGTTCGCCGTGAAACTTCCCCTTTTTTTTCCTGACGGTCTTCCTTTTTCTCCTCATTTATCAAGGCTGCCCTTTCAACTGGTCCTTGCCGTGCGGAATGCCTTTTTTTTCTGTTGAGGCCATTTGGCCGTATCCGTTCGATCGTTCCTCGCGAGTTGCCAGAGCTTTTCCTCGAGAGTGCTTCGTGCTGTCGGTATTTCAGAATGTCTTCCCCTTCGAAAAGACCCAGTGGCCCCCTGCGCCCCCACGCACCCCCTTTTTTGGTCTGGCGCGGTTTGGGGACCGGTTTTTTCCCCCCTTCTGGGAGGTTATCCTTTTAATGAGGCGTGATCTCCCCCCGTGGATTTTGGATACCTTTGGGTTTCCTTGGTACCGTTCCGGGTGTCGGTTGTTGGGCCTATGGGCTGGATCTCGTTTTTTTTTCTTGAGTTTTTTGACCCCCACCCCCAGGATGTCCCTGGGGTCTAGCCAACCATTTTTCCTGGTTCCCCCCCCCGTTTTCCACTGTTTGGATCTTCCCCTGAGGTTCGCTCACGACGACCCCCGTTTTGTGGGTTTGCACTCCTCCTGAACCTGCTCCCACTTGCGTATTCCCCGGGGCGTGGGTTTGGCCCCCTGGCCAGATACTCGAGATTTGCCCCTTTTTTTTGACGGGGGATGCGGTCTTTTTTACTGTTTGTCTCCCAACGTACGTTTTTGCCGGGAGTGTTTCGAACTCGTTGTTTTCTCCCTCGATCGTTTCACCCCTCGAGGGGGGCTTTCCGATGGGGGCAACTAATCTGACGCGTTTTAGTCGTAGGTTTTTCCTGGTCGGAGCTGGTCGATTTGTTTTGTGGCTCCCTTTTAATCCCCTTTTTCCCCCTCGCAGTGTTTTCTTGATCGGTTTTTTGGTTTGTCAAAGGTCCCCCCCCCAAACCAAAAAAAAACAAAAAACACTCGTTTTTGGATCTCCGATTTTTCCCCAAACCCAGCACGCGTTTCCCTACTTTTCCTGGTCACTCAGTCAGGCCTTCCGCTTTTGAAAATGTGACGTGGATTTTTTTTACCTTGGTTGGTCCTTCTATTAGTCTTTGTTGCCGCTGGTCGTGTTCGAGATGTTCGTTTCTTTCCTTCACGTCCCTACCAGACCTTTTTTCGCGTCGTTTTGAGGTGTTCTATCCCTTTGTACATGCAGCTTCCCGTGACTACTGAAGTTTTCCCCTATCCCCAGGTCCACTATTTTTCCCCCTCTTTCTTGTAGAAGGTCGTCCCCCTCAAGCTAGGTGTTTTCCATGGTTAGGTCTTCAGATTTTTTTTTTTTTCTCTTTCTTTTTCCTTCTCCCTAAAGTTGCTTTTTTTTGCTTTCTGAGACTGGCTGCTCATTTTCAGAACCCTCTTTTTTTTTCTGACTCCATGTCCCCCCATCTGGTTTTTCCTGCCTTCCGTCGCGGCCCTATTGTGGTTGCCCGCATCCCGGAGGGACGTAAGTTTTGCGTTTGCTGGTGTTGTCCACAAGTGATGGTCCTCCTTTCACGTTAGTTCTTTCTCTTTTTTTTTGGCTTGAGTAGTCCCGTCCAGTAATTTTTTGGCAGTCCCGACTCTTTTTCGCCGCTTCTTCCTCCCCCCTCCCCTGTCCTGGTCTTTTCATAGTTGTTGCTGAGTTTCCCCTTTCCGGCGTTGTTGTTTTTTTGTAGACGGTTCTCCTAATTTCCACCGTCTTTGTGGTGTCCGCCCAACCCGTCCTTTTATTTTTTCACCTGACTCTGCACTTTTTTAACTGGTTCTTGTCCCCTTTTCCCCCTCACTAGACCCCCGTTTCCCCCCCCCCCGTCAAGGTTCCCGTCAATCGACCGTGTCTTTTTTCGTGTTGAATTTTCTTTACCCTTTCCCCTCTTCACCGCTTCTCTCCCCTGAGAGTCGAATGGCCCGGCCACTTTGGTTTCTTACCAAGCCAGCCACGTTTTTCCTACTATACACCCGACCGAGTCACCTGCTTCCCCTTCACCCGGCAGTCAGCACCTCCGCTTGACAGGGAATCCCTCCCGCCACCCCCTCCGGGTCGTCTACCATCTCTCCTCGTCGTTTTTTGCAACCCGTTCCCACAGTCATGGTCCCTCCTGGACGGGGTGCTGCGACCGTTGTGCTTTCTTTGAAGAGTTATTCATCCCCGTTCCCCCTTTCTCCCCCCCAAGTTGTACCCCCCCTTTTTCCGCCCCGCCGTACCCCTACTACGCTTTGTCCCTTAATTTTGTCCTCGACGAATTTTTGCCCCTTTCAGGACCTTTTTTTCCTTGATTTTTTTTTCTCTTCAGGAGTAGTCGGCGTGTCTCGAGTTTTCGTCACGTGTATACCCCCCCACGAAGTTGCTTGTGGGCATTCGCCGGCCCTTTTGCTCGACTTTTGCTTTGTTCCTTCCCTCTTCGGGTCCCTTTCGCACCCCTTGCTTGTCCCAAACCCGCGTCTTTTTCGTCGAGTCGCAGAATCGCACCCCCGTGCCCCTTTCCTCTGACCCCACCGGGGCAGCCGCCTTTTTCCTTTTTTTCTCGTCTTAGGATCCCTTTTTTCCTCCCACCGCCACCCCTTTTCCAAGCATGGTCGTCCTGACGACTTTCGTTTTATTTTCCTTCCGACCTTCTCTTCCCTTTCTTTCTTTTCAGGGTCCTTGTTCCCCCCCCACCTTGTCTTTCCTTTGGTTCTTTTCCCATTTGGGAGACGGCGGAGTCTGATGATCCTGGCCCCATTGTGCCTCAATGGTGGTGCCGTCGTGGCGTTCTGTCTTGCGTCCCTTTTTTCCTGTACGTTTTTCTCTCCTGTTTTTGCCTCTTTTTTTCGTCGATTGATCTCTCCCCCTATTGGTTCACGCTGGAAATTCGTCTTGTTTTTCTGGACAGTGTTGCGTACCTCCTCTTTTTTTTTCCTTTTTTTAGAGTGCACCGGACCCGTTCTTCCCGTGTCCTGGTCGGCGTACCCGGTGTACGTTCTTCCTGTGCGGAACGTTTTTTTACGCCCAACTTCCCTTCTTTTACTCCTTTTTTTTTTTTGCTTTTTTTACCAGGCACACCCCCCCCCCCCCCCCCCCTTTTTTGTTTTTTTTTTTGTGTGCTGCATGTTTCGCCACTTGGAGGGTCGTTGTCTAGGTGTCAAAGGACATCCATTAGACCCAGGTTTTTTCGTGTTAATCCCCTCACCCACCATCCACACTCGTACGCTTCTTTTTGGTCTGTGCGGGCAGCGTGTTGGCTCCATGTTCTTTCCTCCTTTTGGAGGGGGACCCCTCGTCGTCGCGTCCCCCCTGTTTTCGCTACGGGTGTTCCCGACCTGATGACCCGCGGATGTTACTTTCATCTTTGGAGACCGTTGTTGGACACCCACGGGGTCCCTCCTTCGTGTCCGGTAAACCGTTGCCTTGAGTCGGCTCCCTTTGATTTTTTCTCGTCATGTTCGCAGGTTCGTAGCTGTAATCTTCGTTCCCCTGGCTCTGGAACCTCGTTTTTTTTGTTTTGATACGTGAGGTCGATGGTTCATCATCCCCCCTGTTTCCCGTTTTGTTTCTTTTACTTGCGTACCTTCCCTTGTTCAGTAGATGTACCCCCCCACGGCGTCCCTTGCATTTCCCGAGGTCCCCCTGTTCCGTTCGACAACGGAACAATCTCCGCTCTTTTTTCGTTGTTCGACATTTTTTTTTAAGAACATTTTTTGCGTCAGCCTTCATTCGTCGCCCTTGATCTGCACATGTTTGGTTTGTTTTGGTTCAACCCCCCCGGTACGACCGGTGAAAGCCCCCCTCGCTGAGGTTTTAGGGTTTCCGGTTGTTTGTGGTGTTTCGACCGCTTTCACCGGGTACGTTTTTTTGCCCTCGTGTTTTTTTACCAAAGCCCCACCCCGGCTTCGCGATTTTTTGTTCTTTTTTTTCACTACGGAAGGTACCGGTGAGTTTGACCTTGGCTGTAGGCTCTTCCTGTTAGGTTGTCCCGATCGTGCCGGATGGTCCCCTTTCTGTGCAATCCCTCCGATCAGAAAACCCAGTGGGTATTGCCTTTTCCCGTCGGATTCCCGCGTTTTCTCATTCTGCCGTCCCCTCCCTTGTTTCTGGCCGTGGACAGCGTCACAGTCGTACTGCTTTTTTGGTCAGGTCTCTAGTTTGTCTATTTGGGCTTTCCTTCTCCCCGTCGGTATTCCTTCCCTGTTTCCACCGTTTTTTATGTCGGAGCGAAATTTTTTTTCGGGGAGTTGGGGGAATGGTTTTTTCGGGATTTTCTTCACCTCTCTCTTTCTGACGTGCCCCCCTTTTCTGTTTCCCCTTTCCAGTTAGGTAATTGCTCAAACGAGGTCCCCTGGTTGACTTTTTCTTCACCTTTCAACCCCCCGTCCCCCCCCC
>Ga0179593_1306763_pt1 | contig 16394 bp, 17 predicted proteins | sample CZODoug2_1_08_16_FD_185931 | JGI IMG/M metagenome (GOLD analysis project Ga0179593, IMG submission 185931) | Vadose zone soil fungal communities from Angelo Coast Range Reserve, California, USA - CZODoug2_1_08_16fungal (PacBio error correction) | ecosystem: Environmental > Terrestrial > Soil >... | reverse complement strand
AGCTGGCTCGCGCTCTTTTTTTTTCCTCCTCCCCTGAACGTCAGATTCAGACCGCTGGCGTTTTGCTTTTTTTTCCTTCGCTTCAGATTCGGGCTTGATGACAGTTGCCCGCCCCCGTTCGCTAAACAGTCTTTCCCCCGCCCGAATCAGTACAGGCTTTTGTGTGCTCTCAGTACGCTCAAACAACTTTCCCTTCGCGATTAAGCGCACCCCGTCGCTTTTTCTTCCTTTATCGGTTTCCTTTTTGCCCATTGTCCAGATTGCGCTCTCGACCCCCCCCCCATTGCGTTTTTGTTACACTATTTCAGGATTCAGCGTCTGCATGGACGACCTCTCCGCCTTCGAGGCGCCCAGGGTGCCCCTGCGAACACGTGTATATCGCCTGTTTTTCCGCGGTTTCGCCTGAACCCCCTTCTCGCCCTTTCGTTCTTTTGCAGGAGCAGACTCCTATTCCGCTGTTTTCCCCGACGCAGTTCCCCTTGCTTTGCTGTTTCCCTGCTTATTGCCCCACGACACTCCACTTTACGCCGGTGGGGCCTTGTCCCTCTGAGACACCTCCCCGACTTGGACAATTTCTCTGGTCTTCCCCCTTATTGTTTCATAAACATGTCTAATCTGGTTGTGCTTCAACTACGCGAAACTATCGTCCGCATCGTAGATTTCCTTTTTACCCCCCGCTTGATAGCTTGATAGAAAGTCTGCGTTTGCGTCTCGTCCCTTTATGATATGCAAATCGCCCCGCCCCGCCTCTGCGCAGGTCCGCTTATAGGGGCTTCTTGGAACCCACCTCACTTCCCATAGTTTTTTTTTATAACCCCCATAGCAGTCGTCGGAGCCTTGTCTCGCTTCGTTTAGTTTGGTAGAGAGGTTACGCTCTCCAGTCGTACGACTCTTCGCATCGCCCACCCTCTTGCGACACCTCTCCCCTTCACTTCCGTTCCCCCTCCCCCTTGTAAAGTTATAGAAATCAGTGTAATCCGCCCGTGGTTCATCAGAGGTTGTTTCCAACGGGTGGATCTCTTTCCCCCTCCCTATTATCCGGGAAATGGACTCTGTGAGTTTTGTACTCCCCTCGCTTTTTGTTATCCCAGTTATTGAGCAAACCCTTTGTTTTCCACCTTTAAGAAATACCAAGGTGGCCCGTTTTCAATCCTCGCTGAGTAAATTGTTTCACTAGTTTTTTCCCCTAAACCGCATTCCCCCGTTTGTTTTATTTCACCTGGGTCCAGGCTCTATAGGATTTGTTGCGCGGCTGAGTCATATTCGTCCCGGTATCGAAGAGGTTTTTGGTTTCACCCCCCCCCCATGTAGAGTAAATCCCTTGCCAGAACCTGCATCGGCCGCCTTTCTGTTCTAATCCAAGTAGCTGATTCTGGTTGATTTGGAGACGTTCCCCCTGCCTTTCAAAAAAGACTTTTGTTTTGCCCTCTTCACCTCTTGCTTCGTAAGGGAGATGGTCTTTTCCTACACACGTCCACTCCCTGAACCACGATAAGGCAGTGTATAGGGATTCCAGGTTGATTCCGTGGTCCAGAGCGTTTTAGGAAGAAGACGACGGTTATACACTGTCTCTCCTCTAGCCGGCCCCCGGCGGAATTTCGTTCTCATTAATGATTTGTGTCCTCAGATGCATCCGTGTGAATTCCTCTTCCCTCATGTTCTTAGGAAACTCCCCGTCTGTCAACGGCTCAAGCCCCTGTCTTTCTTCTCTCTTGGTGCGCAAGACTTCCCTGGATTCCCCAGAAGTGATCATAGCTGATTGCAGGGCCGTGTAAATTCCCGCGTCGGCAATTGCGAAATTTCCATTTTACATTGGTTCCTCTTCTCATTGCTCTTAGAAATGCAGATGTCCCCTGATAGGTTAGGGCAACCCCCCCCTGTTTTCCTCTTCGTGAACCGCGAAGGTTTGTTATACTTTAAGAATGTCGTGATAGAGGTTTCGGTGAAGGCTTGCAATATTCCAATTGCCAGACCGAGTCGATCGGTTTGCTAGGTACCTATTCATTGGGCCACTCTTAACGGTTGGCAGTTCCACTTACGTTTTTTTTTACATTTTTCTTTTTATCTATAGAGCCCCCGTTAGCTATTTCGATTCAATTCTTGTGCACGGCTCTATTTTCCCCTCACATAATAGTGAGACCATTCCTATCCTCCAGCTAGGTTCAGGCGCTATGGACACGTCGTAGCGCGATTCGTACCATACTCTTCCCCCTGGCGTGATTTTCCATTGCACCCCTCCCGGACTCACCTGACCCCCGGGCTGACTGAGGTAAATGTTCTCTCGTCGGCCTAGACGGCCCCGGAAAGTCCGTATAGGCTCTCGCTTCCACGTCACCTTTATTCGCTGCTCTTCGGCGGCTCCGTATCGTCCCCTTGCTTTCGTCGACTCCGCCGGTCCTTCCCCCTTCCCTTCTCATTTTTCCCCTTGATTGGATAACTTGCGAATTTTCTGACTGGCGACCCCCTCTTCCCCCTTGATTCCTCGGCCTCGGCCGGCTTTTTTTCAAGTCTTTTTCAGATTCCTTCCCCGCTTGCGGTGTTTTTTAGCCCATTCGACGGCGTCCCCTTTGTTTTTGGCTCTTTTTCCACCTCCTGCCTGCTGTCCCAGTGGAACCGTTCCCCCGACGCAGCCTGCTGCCGATACCTCTTCTAGATTTTGCTCCCATCATGAGTCGGCCATGAGTCGCGGCCAAGATTATTGTCCTGCCTCCCGTCTCTTCCCGGTGGTGGGTCGCTTCTCTTCCCTCGTTCCTCCCCATGTGCGTCCTTCTTCTTCGTAGCTACAGCCGCCTGTTTTCCCTGTAAAGAATCAAGCATTCCATTTGCTGTTGTTTCCTTCCCGCCTTTCCCACATAGGCCCAGTGGGTTGGCGGCGTTAGATACCTATTTCCCAGCCTGCCTCCTTCTTTGAGTCCTACTAGACAGGGTTTCTAGAGGATTGTGTCTTATGGCCGCATCCTCCGTGGCCCTGTTTAGGCGAACGGTTCTCTGATCCCAACATCGGTCTTGCTGGGTGTACATTGGTAAATATTGTCCTTTTTCCCTTTTCGCTTCCATTTCCTGATAATAGGTCATCAAAGTGCCCCAATCTGTCTTGGCTGATCTCGAGCAGCGAACACTTTGTCTTCCTCCTCTTTTCATCCTAATTACCGTTGTTGTGTTTTTTCTGATACGCCCCTTTTTTTTCGCTCGCGGTAGCACCGCACCAGGTCTTGCGTTTTTTTGGGACCAGATGATGTGACCCCTTTCCTCCGACGTGACACCTCCCAAATTTGGCCAACTGGGATCCTTTTCTGTCTAATAAGTAGACCGCCACTGCCTGCTGGGCCCCCTCTTACTTCTTCCCTCCCTCTCGTTCCCACTCTTAGACTGACTCTGATCTCCGTCCTCCTCCTTTTTTTTCACGACTTGCCTTTTTCCAGCCGTTCCTCCCCCTACGTGGCCTTCCGTTGCTTTACGTAAATAACAAGCCCGTGTCTGTAATGCTGTTGACTTTATATTCCTTCTTCTCGGCCGACGATGGCCTCCTTTTTCCCCTTTCGCTTAAGCTCCACTTCAACACCCCGTCCGGTACCCGCTTAGTCGTCAATTGCATGATTTGGTTTCATCTACGATCGTTCCCTCATTGTATCTCGACGTATTTTGACGCACGACAGGGCCCTCCGGCGGCGTCCCGTGACCGATTCTTCCCCTGTTCCAGAGGCTTTCAGCGTTGAATCGTCCCACTCCCCCACCTTGTTCTCTGGCTCGTTGCGACAATCCGGGCTTGGCGCGTCTGATTACCCTTTACCTGCTTCGTTTTTCCTACTCCTATGAGGGAGATCCCCCGCTCTTTCGTCTTTGACTTGAGGGCCATTTAATTTTTCCCGTCCGATCAATACAACGGAGGATCTCTCTTGGCTTTTTCTTCATTTTCCTTCCCTCTCGACCGAAATGGCACGATCCCGCTCCCCTTATCAGGCCTCTCCCAGTTGTGCTATCCCTTCTCCTCGCCGATACGTTGCAGTTTTTCTCATTCAATCCTGACCCAGTGGCTTTTGACTGATGGTCCTGAACGGTGTTTTATTCCTTAAGCCTCCCCCGGTGCACGGATGCCCTCCCTCTCAGTCTCGGTAGGCGTTTGATTCCTCCTATCGCGGCGATCGCGGACCCGCTCTCCAGAGCTTTCGGCCTTTAGGCGCACGGACCTATCGTCTTCATTTACAGTGCTTTGAAGTTTTTACCTTGCGCAACCTTCACTCTTTGATACCCTCCATCTTTTTGACCCTGACCCTGGAACCTGCCATTCCCCCGTTTTACGATGCCCACCTGCACAGCCCTCCTTGATTTCCGACGTGAGGTTCGAGTCTCTTCCATTCTCATTATGGACGATCATTTGGGCCCGACCCCCATCAGTCCATTCTTTTTTTCCAACATACTCACACCTTAGCTGTTAACGCTCGTTTGACTTTTGTCCCTCCCTATGAATCCTCATCGTGCTATTTCATGGCTCCCAGGGTAACACTGTAAGTGGGAGAGCCTTTGAACGACTCATTTTACCTGCGTGAAATTCGCTTAGCGCCAGTGTGTTCCTTCATCGAATTATATGCTGCATTGTCCTCTCCACTGGTTGTCCTTCCTGTTTCCAGTGGGTTTTTCCCCTGTCTGGAACATCGGACGCTTCGGACCATAGCCTCTAGCACCATTCGAGTTTCCCCCCCATAGCCTCCTTCGGCCCTCTCCTTCTGCTGTGCTTTTGATGACTGGCCAGTTGTGTTTCCTACCCGCGTCCCCCTGTGGACGTCACAAGTGCCAGGAATTCTTCCGGGACGGTGCTTCACTTCTTGTTTTTGGATTGACGCCCCCCTCCCTCGGCGACCTGGAATACTGTTATTCTCTTTCTCCAACCCAGTCCATGGTAGATCTCTGGTTGGAACGCCCATCCCCCTCATACTTTTTTCCTTTCCTCACTTTCCTTGCAGTTTTCGTTCTCTTCCCTGTCGGCAACGGTCCTTACTCGGTGATAGTCTCTCCCTGTCCGTATATCTTTTTTCTTCATTGACTCTCCCAGTTCCCTCTCTCGCTTTTACCCCCCCCACACAAGGTGATTTCCAAACCGAATGTTCTCCTCTTTGAGGCTGTCCCCCCCCTTTGCTCGCTTGATTTACCCGTCAGCTTTCGATGGGGAAAACTTGTACCAGTCTTCCGTCTTTAAGACCCTTTCGGTTGATTTCAAGCGCGACCCTCCCTTCTTAACAATGTTCCTCGCCCTCTCTGTTTTAGTTGGCTCGAACGTGGGCTGAAAACCCTCTTCCCTTTTGAAAGCGCGCGCCTCAGTCCCCCTACTTCTGCGATAACTGGCGCACTTTACGGCCTTTTTCTTTTTCCAGTCTCTGACTGCAAATCCTATGTGGTTTTCCCGACAGGCTGCTTTGGCTGTAAGACGTTACCCGTCTCGACCCAATGGAAGAGTGCGATTACAGAAACCGTCCCCCCCTTTTCTTTTGTTTTTCTTTATCCTGACGATTTGCGAACTGTCCGCCCGCCACGATCGCGTTTGGCCCCGGGTTCCTGCATCGGCTTTCGGCGCCTTTGCTCTCTCACGGTCGCAGCTCCTCGCAGTGCTCTTCCCTCTCCCTATGAATCGTCGCCCTTCCATTGACGTTCCGTGGCTAATTTCTGCCTGCGTTCTTACACCCGGCTGGATGTACCCCAAACAGGGTCTACGTTCCGGAGGACTCAGTGTCCCTCCTGTGGCTTTTCTCCGGTGCATCGTCACTGTTAAAACTTTTTGGTCGTCCCGTGGATCGGTTCTCCCCAATCCATCCTCCAGCCAGCTCTTTAACGTTCGAATGCTCATTTTCCGTATCGTATCTGCTAAAACGCAAGAAACTTTTTCTTTTGCATCTTTTACCCCTCTGTCCCTGACTCATTTTCGAGCGTGTCCCTTTTTTTTTGCATTCGTTTATAGCTTATGTAGTAATCCGATCGCTTTTCTTGTTCCTTTTCGCCGGCCGACGGTTTCTGCAGATCATCTTCGAGTTAAAAGTTCCCCAATATTCCCCTCCTTCCTCCTCCAATGTGGTGTTCGCGTCCCCTATCGCAAGAGATTTGTTTCGCTTCCCGAGGAAGCAAACCCCCCCCTTCTACGCGTTTTTAACCAAGACGTTACGTTCTTGAACTATTGCTTGTCCCACCTTGGTAACTCAGCCCTGTCCTCTGTGACCGCTTCCCCCAATATGCTCCTCCCAGTCGTCGGCCATACTCCTTTTTTTTGTTAGACCCCACTGCTGAGAAATACTCTCTTCTTTCTCAACTGAGTGGTTGTGTTGCCTTATTCTCTCTTTTCCTGTAGGCTGTTTTTTTCGGCCTTGGATCCCTCAGATGACGATTGGGAGGCTTGACCAGACAGAGGGTTTTCCCCGAGTCATATTAGGGAGTCTGGTCTCGCATTTTTTTTGTGCCCGACATGGGGATTTCCCTGTTTTAGCCTCTTAGTACAGGCGGGTCATGCGGTCCTACACCCATTTTTGCGTCGACGCTACACAGGACTCCTGAGCGGCTAGCGGTGTGCATGTCTTGCCTGGCCCTCTCCCCTCTGTGGCTCAACAACCTTGGTCCTTCCCTTACCCCGCTTTAGGATAGTTAGTCTCTGGCACTCCTAAGAGTACTTTCTGCTCCAGGGGTTCCCATAGGAAAACTTGATCTGCCTTTTTTGCCGCGGTGCTGATGAACCCCCCGAGTCCTCTTTTTTATGTGGCCGGCTCATCTTTACTTTTGTCCCTTTTCTTTTCACTTCCGAGTTCACTGCTGTTCGTTGATGATTGCGAAAAGCACTCCAAGTTCAGGTCGTTGTTTCTGTTTATCCTCCCTTCTTGATCCCCGACACTGTTCTTGCGTGACCTTCAAGAGACCAGTTTTTTTTTCTTCTCTCGCGGGGGACGCAGATCTGTCGAATGCCATCTGTTACCGGCTTGTGTCCTCTGAACTTTCCCATCTATTGGTAAGATGCTTCGCCGCTGTAGTCGAACTCGGTAGTTGAGACATTGATTTCTTTCTTCCAAATTTCTCTTTTGTCGCCCTATGGCATGCGCTTGGACGCGGCAGCCCTTTGGCCTTCCTCTTGCCCCCAGTGGTTAGACCATCGTCGGATCGATCCAACGAGCCGGGGGTTTGAGTAACGCTGTTCTGGTTTTCGCGACTTTTTTGTACATTCACTTGCCTGCCGCCTCTTAGAAATCGCCACATCGATTGACCCACTTTTCTCCTTCCCTGAACTTGTAACTTGCTCCCAGTGAATATCCTTTTTTGTTGGGATTTTTCGCGAGGTAAAGTTTCTTATCGTTTTTTGTTCTTCCCTTGCATGAGTTCGTTAGGTTCCACAGAGATGGACTCCTACGTCAACGTTTTTTGTCAGATGACGCACGAGCCCCGACGTTCTCGCCTGTCGGATCCCTGTTCCAATCTGTCCCACCCCCCCCCCCCAACCACCACCCAACACACTTCACGTCGGTCCTCCCCCCGCGCTGTAACTGGGATCGGGTGCCCCCCTGCACCGCGGAGAACATCCTTTTCTCCCGTGTGGTCCAGGCGATCGAGACTCAGGCTGTTGCTCCTTTATGCAGATTTTTTCCACTTTTGATCCCTTCAACATGCGTCCGCCGCTGCGATAAATGCCCGTTGCCCAGACTGAGAGATAATTCCCGCGGCCAGGCCTGTTTGAGCTAAGTTCTATGATTCTGGCTGTGGACGGTCCCCAGCATTTTTTTCCCACAATGAAGATGTCTAATGTTGAACGGGCTCACCGTTACTTCCCTTTTTCGGTTGGTATAAAAACCGCCTCATTGACCCAGCATCAGGCTACTTCTTCTGATGGCCTGGATGCACGCTTCACCTTTTTTTGTGAGGCACTATGATTGTTGAACGGCCCACACTTATAAATGCCTTTGCATGAGATTTAATGATTCCTTATGAGCTTTCCTCCCCTTTTCTTCTTTGCACCATGCTGCCTCTGTGCCCGCACGGCCGATGTTTTGACAGACGGCATTGCCAACCTCAAGTTGCCCAGGCTCGCCACCACACGGACTGCATGGCTCCTTGTGAGGCATCGTGCTCTTTAAAACGCCCCCCTTTTTTTTGATCCTCTGCCCTAGATGAGGGCGGTACATACGAGTCGCCCCTGAGCGACACTTCTCCAGTTTTGAACGATTTTTTCCGTTGGCTTAGACCTGCCTCTTAGAAGGCGGGCAACCACTCCCCTCGTTTCGAGCGTTTCTCTTTTAGGTGTAAGTATTATTTCCGTACTTGTTCTTGATCTACGTAAATTTGTTACCTCGGAAGCGGACCCCATTTTCCCTTTAAAGCCGCCGCTCGGACCCCCGAACAGTTATACTTCCTTTCGCTATCACTAGGTTTCGTTTCTTTTTCCCACCGCTACCATTTCTTGATGGTTTCCCCAATCGCCTTTTCGCTCTCCGCTTCCAGGATTGTGCCCCATTGCAAGATTTGGCTGCCCTTTTTTTCGTCTGACAGATCCCTCCCTATTGTCGCCTTTCCGACCTTTTCCACATTTCCCCAGTCGTCTTCTTCAATTGCACCCTCCCCTAGCGCGTGCGCTTCTGGTTGATGTCACTTCGCCAATGCTCATCCCTGTCTGACCAGTCTTCTGTTTTTTGGCCTGTGTCGTAGATCATTTTTCTCCCGTCACCCTTTATTCCTAAGGAATTCGATCGCGGCAGCGAACACTGCCAAAACCCCCTGTCCTCCGAATTAGCGCCTGGCATTTTCTCATTGCTCTGGTCCCTTCCCTCAGCCCTACAGGAGGCGCTCTTTCGGTGTATTTATTTTCTCTCCTGACGTCCTGACCTTGACCCCCGCGGCTCTGCCCCCTCTCGCCGTTACTCGGTCTTCTCCGGATCCGTATCCGGACTGACCGCGCCTCTGCGGATTTGCGCCCCCCGGCCAAACCGTCCCTCTAACACTGGTTGGTATTTTTAACCGATGTTAGGTTTCCCCTGTTGATGTAATCCCCTAAATTCCCGAAGTTCGTGCCTTGCCTGAAGAGGCTGCGAGATATCGTCTCTTCAAGGAATGAGCTTGCCCCCCATGCGTTTGCCCCCCAACCAGATCATCCTTGAGGATCGTTTGGGTTTACCGGGTGTTACTTGAGCGTGTTACCCTGCTCCGCCCCCCCCCCCTTAGTTCCATAGGGGCGTCTCCTCACTACTTTAGTTTCTTAGACAGTCCTTGGCTTAGGTTCCGCACGTTGAATAGGCCCTTCTTTGTGCCGGTTGACCTCTTACGGTCCAGTCTGTCGCACTCTTTTGATTCGCTACAGCGTTTTTCCAGTTTTTTTTTTGCATATCCTGATAGGCCGACATAGAGGGCGTCGTTACCTGCGACGGATCGAGAGCAATGCTTCACGCATTGTTGCCCTTTCTTGTTCCCCATTTTTTCCAGTTGGGTCCGTCGTGCTCTGGTAAATTTCCTTCCATCATCTTTTCCCCCCCCACAGCAAGTCGGCGGGGCGAGCGAGCGCGTCACCACTTTGTTCTTTTCTTCTTTTTCCCTGTTTCCCTCAATCCGTTGTTGTGTTTTCTCGTCTCCACATTTTTTTTTCGTGTTGTCTTTTGCCCCGGCAACAGGCTTTGTTTGGTTGATGATGGATTCACATGACGTCCGACAGTACCCCTCCTTTCCCCCCTTTACCCATTCTTTCGTAGGGTTTTGTTCTTTTCATCCTATACGTACCTCCCTCCTCTGTTTTGTATCTTCCATCGATCGTCACCCGTCGGTGACTTGACGCCCGCTGACTCTATCGGACTCAAATTTCGGCAGACTTTCTTCTCCTTTTCATCACCCCCTTTACCTATTTTTGCCTCCACGGGCCGACTAGACATAAAAGTATTTCTGTAGGGCGGGTTCACGTAACTAAGTTCGTCTTCTGGGCCGCTTTTGAAGGCGCTTTTTCATTGGCAGGGCTCTACGCAATACAAAAACCGGTCCACGATCTCTTCCCCATTCCCATGATTTGGCGGACGACTTTTAAGTTCTGGATCTCGACGAATATCACCTCCGCGTTGCTGCATCCTGCGTGTCGTGTCCTCTGCTCACATGTTTCCCTCGGTTGCATGGCGTTTCCCTATCCCAAACCCCCTTTTTCTTTCTCCCTTTCGGCGGTCTTGCTTTCCAATTCCGATCCTTTCGGGCGCGGTCAATTAATTCCTCCTTTGGAAAGTCAAGCCCTGGCGACGCCGAGAGATTCCATCTCGTTCTTTTTTCTTCGATTTGTCGGGTCATTCTCTTTATCCAATCACCCCTTCCGGGATTCCTTTTCGCATGGCGAGATTGACGGACGCGGAGCGGATCTAAGATTAACTCGCGGTCGCATCGTGTCTGGGATTGCTCCTGCTTCTCTGGTTTCAGATTCCCGGTTTTTTTTGCCTTCTCTGACTACGAAGGTCTGGTAACGCTGTACGCAGGGTTCCTTTTTAGGTACGCCTGCCAGGTCACGTTTGCAAAAGCTCCCTCTCCTCTCATTCTCGAAGGAATCCGCTTGACTCGAGGGTCATATGATTTTTTCGTCCCTTCAGCTTGCGGCTCTCAGTTGCGCAACCTTAGCGACATCTTTCCCTTTACAAGTAAGTACCTGCTCAAAAATTTTCTCGTCTGAGCCACAATCACATGTCTGAGTTGGAAATACGGCCCCCACACCCCGTTGCTTTTCGATGAGGCAACATGTCATCGATCCCATTCGGCGACATCGATTTCCGTCTGCTTCCGTTGATCTGGCCCTCGAGGACCCAACTCGCTATCGCACATTCATTATTCAGTCACGGGGCACTTTTTTTTACCAAGCTTATTTTTGTACGTGACCCTTAGTTGCTTTCTTCCTTCTCGCTATTACATGTCCTCCCTCCCTTTCAACATTTAGCTTTTTCGAGGACTTTTGACGCGTGATTCCCGCCGAATCTCTCTCCATTTTCTTCCCTCAAGCGAGCATAATCCCTTCTTTGCAAATATTTTGTTGTTGCTAGCCCTTTTCCTCTGGAGTTTTTGCCTTTTCCCTCGGGTTCTGGGATTTCGTGCAAATCGGACCGCTCGGCACTATGCGGTCAATCGCCGCCTCTGCTCCAGTCTGCTGTCCTTTTCTCTTTTTTAACCGTCCTCTTTTGAGAACGCCTTTTTTTTTTTACCGGCATTTTCAGCTACCGAACCTTCGCCTATTCGACTCACACGCACGCCTCGGTGTGCCATCCCCCCCGACCGCGGTCTTTTGCATCCGCTGTGCGATCCTGTACTCCACCAGTCCCCTGGTGACGATTTCTCTGGTTGCACAAGGACAATCCCACAGAATATCTACGGAAGCTGCGATCTTCCCGCGGACGGCCGCTAGTTTTGGCCACGGCCTTCGCTCTGCGGTCAGGGCGCGAACTGGACGTCATTTTCTCTCTTTCAACCAGTTCTCAGAGCCGTGTACCCACGGGCCACCACACTGAATGTTCGCCGCCCCTTTGGTCCTTACCTTACTTCCCTTTTTTCTCGCGCGGATTTCCTTTCAGGTGGTCTGTCGTCAACACACCAAATTTGACGTTTTCTCTAATTACTCCTGTCAAAGGGAGTTATGTTCTTCCCTATCTACCCTTTCAATGTCCCAGTGGTTTCTCCCTCGTCGATTTTTACCGCTCGCTATTGAAAGTTTGGAGGACACCCTTCAATGTCCCCAAGAGGGATTACTTTACGAAGGGGCCGCTCTCTCGCAAGTGATTCCTGGCTTCCTTACTTGGTCGCCAAATTGATAGCCGACTTTTCTGTCTTACTGACCGTCAGAGACACAGACTCCCTTCCCCTATACCTGCTCCTCCTCGTTTCCTCGGGGTTTATATCGATATTGCGGGAAACCAATTTTAGTACGCTCCGCACCTCACCGCGGAACCCAGGCCCTGCTCATCTTGGCCTGGAGGTTTTTGCAGTCTCCCCATCCTCTAGCACAGCAAGCCGCTTCTTACATCTCGCTTCATAGCTCACTTTCCCTTCAAGGGTTTCATCATTTCCTACTTGCGGTTCGGTTTTGAATTACTTCACCAACTTGTATCAGTCCGGCTTTTCTTACCTCCCCTCCCCTTTTTTAGGGCTCAAGGCTTATCTTCCACTTTCCCCACACCTGCTTAACTCTTTCTTGGATCCCTCCCCCCCCCGAAAGCATTTTAAACGAGGACTTCCCAATCTTTTTCTCGTTCTGTCCTTCATCAATCAGGATAGTTGTGTTTTTCAACCCGAGGAAGACGTCGCGCCGATTTCGATTTTCACAAGGGTACCTCTCCGTCTTCTTTCTTTCCCTGCGTTCCATTCCCTTTCCTTCGCCGTCCTGATCGACTCTCTTGTAGCGGGACGTGAACGCCCCCATCCCTCTTCCGCTTTCCCCTGGTTCAGTTGTTCGTTCGATCCCCCTCTCCTTTTTTCTTATCTGCATTTACTCACACCGCCTGCATACGCACCTCTTACGAGAAGACAGTTTTGGCCCCCTTTTCCTCCCATCATCGAGCTCCCTCTGACACACCCCCGCGTCCGAGTCGTCCTCCTTGTTTTTCCACACCCTCGCGGCGCCATCCTCTTTGGTTTATCACCTCTTTTTTGATTCTCTATAGATGGTTCCCCTCTTTTTTTTCTATTCGGCTGACGCAGTTGCTGTCGTCTGCTTTTTCGGAGAGTTTTTTCCTCGTAAAGATACTCTTGATTTCGGTTGAAACCTCCCTCTGTCGTATTAAGCTTGTTAGCCGTTTACCAGCCCTTGTGTGTCTCGTCGCCTCAGATGGGCTGTAGAAGAGAAACCCTGCCGTTCGCGGTCTTTTTTTTCTTTTTGCACGGCCGAGACAGATTGCTTTTACCCCCCCCCTGGTCCCTTGAAGTCGATGTCCTTAGGACGAGCTTCTACCCGAAGTATGAGTGCTGTCCCCTTTTTTGTTCCCCTTTTTTCTCTTAACTGTCTCCGCCTTCTTTTCCAGGTTTGCTATTTCACCCCCCCTGGAGCCGCATCGGATCCTAGATCAGCTCTTACATCCTTGAATGCCCCCTATTTATCCGTTGAGGCGGATTCCCTTACTCCCTTTCCCGTGCAGTTTTTGACCGTGGACGAGGCCCTTATCCAAGAAAGTTTATGTTCGACGATTTTGACCTTCTGGATCCCCAACTTTTCCTCTCGCCGGGGGGATCAGTCTTCCGTAATCCGCCCTCTTTATTCCGCTAGATATTTTCCGAGATGTCTCCGATGAGACGTAGGCTGCGTGGGATCTCCCCTGTTCAGGCACCGCGCCCCCCCTCCGCCATTATTCGTCCTCCCCCCATCGCCCCGTAAGATTCCTCTCGCCGGGCTTTTTTGCTGAGATGACCCAGCGCCCTCATCCTCTTATGCTCACACCACCCTCTCGTCGCTTAGAGTATCCGTCTTCCCCGGTTTTAGAAGACTTTCCTCTCGTCTTCCCCCTCGGCTGACCTTCTCAACTATCGTATGCCAGTCCCCCCCCTGAGCAGTTTTTCGCCCCCTTTTGGTGGACTTGTATGCTCCCTATGTTCCATTGAATATTTGTTGTTGTCCCTCCAAAGGTCAGATTCCAGTGTTCCCTCTTCAGACCTGGTGAATCTTTCGGGGAGCTTGCACTCATTTGAATTGTCGTCTTAGACGTCCTTCCCGTGTTTCATTTTTTCCATCATTTTCTCGTTAAAGAAGAGGTTCCCTGGAAAAGTTGTGTCCCCCAGGTCCCGACCCCCTTCGTTTGGGATTTCCCGTGGGTACACGTCTTGATAGGGAATATTTGATTTCCCTGCGAAAGTTGCTCTTTTTCAGATTCTCCGCGATCCAAATGAAGTGGAACATCGCCTCAGGAAGCAGGCCCCCTTTCAAGGCCATTAGAAAAACTATGATTTGATATTTTTTCCCCCCCCGCTCTTAGAACCAATGTCTTGTTTACGACTCTGAAAAGTTGGGACTGAAGTCAGGAATATTTCCGTATCCCCCCCCCCCAATTATTCAATTGAAACCACCTCGTTTCGACTGATGGAACGGGTTTCAGGTCACCATCTAGTTTTGTGATCAAGCAGCTTGGTACATTCTTAAAATTCTCCCGGACTGCGGCGGCCAGATTCCCTTCCCCCTGGACTATTGACAGCGGCCGATTCTCCTTTGGCCCCCCCCTTTGTGCCTTTCTTGACCCCTCCCCTGTCACTGCCAGAACCAAACTGATTGGCTCATGTGTTCTTCGCGTCTCTTTGATTCACGCCCGTGATCTTGCAAGCTTTGCATGGCCTAATCATCGTGTGAAAGCGATCTTCCTACCCAGTTGAGCCATGGCAGTCTCTTTTGTTACATCCCTTCGCTGCTATGTGGGCCCCTATACTCCCCCTTTCGCGCTTTCCTCCTTGTTGTCTTACTGTTTTCATCATTTAGGCTATAGAAAGGTCTGTTATCACAAGAGGCCTTCACTACGCCTCTCCCCCTATTTACTCCATCGTTTTTGTATCTTCATTGATCCCTCCCATGGTCCCTTGCCTTCCCGCGCTCCCATTTCTGTTTTTACAAAAGATACATGGTTGAGTATAGATTAAATTTCTTAGGTCGCTTCCCGGTTGAGTACATATTCCCGATAATTAGCTCGTTTCCATGGTCGCGTTCCCCCGATCTGCACAGATTCGCGACTCATACATACTTTCTCTTCAGACCCAATTTTCTTTTAGTTTTTTAATGTTTCACATTTTCATGCCCTTTAGGGCCTTTTCTGGGGGCACTCGTGTTAATCCGATAGCAGCCCATATTCTTTTTTTCGCGGCTGATCCCCATGAAAACTATCTTTCCTATCCGGCTCTTCCTAGTACTAGGCTTGTTCTTTAGAGGTCCTTATTTTCTGATCCAAATTTTTGATTGGCCTTTTATTTATAGATTCCCTCCTGGAACCCTCCGTCAGCTCCGAGGAACACCTAGAGTTTTTAAGCGATGGGCCGTATTCCTGTCCAATATACTTTTTCACGATCCGTTACGACCCCCAAGTGTCGTTACTTGACTTAACATGTTTGCTTTATAAGTCATATTCACCCTGTTTTTTTGGAAAAGTTGAAGGTCATCTTTCACAAGGCCCCTAAGCTTCCTTCCGAAGTTTTTAGGTCCTGTAGAGGCCCTCCAGAATGAGCGTCCATGGAGTGTAGAGGACCACCGACATTCTTGTAGAGAGCTTTTTTTTCCCGGCGTTTGTGGGGAGATTTCTCTGTGTTAAGCGCTTCCCATGCGTCCCCGTCTTCTGAGGCTCCCTGATCCATTTTCCTTTTTTCCCTCTCCAAGTTTTTTCTTTTGATTGGGTCTACTACGCGCATAGGCCGTCTTTTAGACGGCGAAGTACTCTCCAAGTATTGCCAAGAAATCGTTCTGTCCTCCGCACTTGCTTCCTGTATTCGTATCTTTTTAACTACTCGTCCCCCCGCTTACCTTTGCATCTTTTTTCTTCGCTTCATAGGGATAAAAATGTACCTCTTCATCCATTTTTTTCAATTCATTGATTTTGTTTTTCGTCAATTTTCTCAGGCCTTCATCTGGAACCCTGCACTCCTTGTTTTTCCGGTTCGCCTTTTAGAGATGCCGAGACACCCTCCGGTGTGGTAATCTCTTTATCCTCCCCTTCCGTGTTTTGTTGGTTCTCCTCCCCCCTTTTTCTCTCGACTTCCCCCGGCACCTGGCGTGTTTTTTGTTTGGTACAGATGTTCTTTATCCAATTTTTCCTCTCCCTCCTTGACATAATGGAAACTTACCCCCCCCCCCTTTCCATTCAGCTTTATATGGTATTATAATAGAGAATCGACCGGCCGACGCGGGCACGCTTCTTTTTCCATCTCTTTTTCACAATTTTCCTTCCCTTTAAGAAGTTCTCTCCCACCCCTTTCATCCGATCCATGCCCTTTTCCTCTGCTCTTTCATTTTTTACGCACGTGGTTCTTTGCCCCTCGGTTGTGGAAGAACCCTTTTACAGCCACCCTTTTGTTTTTGGACACTGTCCCTCTTCGTCTCTTCTCCCTCGACGAACTGGCGTCTTATGCGCCTTTGCTCAATCCCCCCCCAAGAACCTTTTTCCTTTTTTTCTTGATCTGTGGGAAGATAATCCTTTTTTTTTATAATTTTCTTCATTTCCCCCGAACTATTTTTCTCGCCGTGCCTGCAGTCAGCCCGGCGGGCGTCTTTCCTGCTACCGTTCCGCTTTTTTTTTGAAGCTGAAATCTTTAACACAGTTTACTCCCTGTGGGGCCCAATCCCCCCCCTTTGCGCGTTCATGCCCTACTACTTGAAGGCAAGCCTTGCCTACGTCTCTTCGCTCGCTGATTTTTATCGCCGCGCAAGTCCCTGTCGTACGATTTTTATCAATCACGGCATGCTTTCG
>Ga0179593_1494938_pt1 | contig 16395 bp, 18 predicted proteins | sample CZODoug2_1_08_16_FD_185931 | JGI IMG/M metagenome (GOLD analysis project Ga0179593, IMG submission 185931) | Vadose zone soil fungal communities from Angelo Coast Range Reserve, California, USA - CZODoug2_1_08_16fungal (PacBio error correction) | ecosystem: Environmental > Terrestrial > Soil >... | reverse complement strand
AAGTACTCTGCCGATCACTGCGGAGAGTCTGGATTACCCTGTTCGCCAATAGTTCGCCAGAGTTCGGTTTGCCCTCTCTCCCCTGACCCCTCGGTCCATGACGGTCAATACTCGGTCATTCCACTCCCCATCCGCGCCCCAGGGGGGTTGCGACTTTCCCCCATCCTTTAACCTTCAGGTGTTCAATCGAGAAGTCGTCCCTCAGCGCTCTACTTGCGGCGGCGGCACAAAGATCTCCAGCCGAATCTTTCGCCACGGCCTCCCGCCTCGTGGACCCCTTTTTCCAGCGGCGAGCTCGATCCCGGTCCCCCACCCCTAACTTTTTTCCCTTTTCCTGATAGCCCAAAAATCAAACCACCCCTGAAGGGCTTGAAACCGCCTCTTCTTCCCTTGAGTCTTTGCGAAACCGGACAGCGACTTGCGGGTTAGTTGGGGCTCTCGCCTCTTTTTCCTCCACCCTTTTTCGTGGTCTTTTTCCAGTTCAACAATCTCGACCGATCCCTGAGACCGCACACCGTGTCGAGCCAACCAAAAACTTCCGGGCCCCCCCCTTCTCTTCCCCCCAGGACCTTTTCCGGAATTTTAAATGCTGCCATACGACACCTATTGCACCCCAAACAACTCGGACTCCACGGCCATGGCCAAGGGATTCAGTCGCGAGCTTCCTCCTCTCCTTCCCCCCCAGTCTGCCGAATGGATAGGGACTAATGATCGACCGAGTACGCGCGCCGCATAGAGTTGTCCCGGTGCCCCATTAGAGGATGTCCCCCTTCCCCTCAGTCCCCCTCGTTTTCCTTCCATAACGAGCAATAGGGCCTCGTAGCGCTGTCCGCCCCAAGGCTGCCGCCTTCCTACTCAGGCCATTTGTGAATTTTTGAAAGGGAGTTTTTTGACAACTTCATCGCTTATGATGGCACCATTTTGCGCGAGGTCCTTATAACTAGAGAATCTCCTTCCCCTCTGTTTCTCTCTTCTCACGCTTCTCCCTCGGCGCGCGCTAGCCAAGTCGCCGTCCGCGCCGATTGCTGACTACTGGACGCAGCCACTCCCTGTCTTTTAGACACTCCTCTCTCCCCCTTCCCTTATCGGACAAGTTAGAAACCTTTCGAGTCCTCATACCCCAGCATGCCAGCTTGCCCGATCATCTGGCTCATCCGCGCTCCGCCGATGAACACTCTCTTCCCTCCCCCAGAAGTAACTGCTTTCCCCCCCTCTCTTAAGTTCTCCCTAGGCACGCTAAAGGCCGAACGCCCGACTTTACTTATTCCGCAAACGACCCGTCCGACAAGAGTCAGCGCGCCCGATCCCCCAAGCACCCCTATTCCGACTTCCCCCGCGTGCGAAAGCCCGCCGCCCGGGAAAAGTTGACCCCTCCGCGGCGCGAGTTCCTCCCTCTGCCATCTCTTCTCTCTCTGTTGAGATTTTCCACCGGGACGGCCTCCTCCCGCCGTGCTCTCCGAACCCATCAGAATAGTCAATGTATGTGAGTTTACCCTTTGCCACCCCTACCCCTTTCCCTTAAATTTTCCACTAGTTTCCTCTGACATGGCCGACTCAGATGACCTTCCGGCCCTTCAAATGACGCCTGGCCGGCTTCTAGGGCCGCATTAGAATCCCTGCTCCCTCGGTGAAAACAATCTGGTGTTTCCCGCGGAACGCCCGCGCACTCGTGGTACAGGTAATGGAAGAGAATCCTCCCCTCCCCTTTGTCTCAAATCCCAGAAGCTATCTGGACATCCATGATCTGCCGCCATCTGACCATCGAATTTCTTGCAATGCTTCCCCCCAGCCCTCTTACCCTCGTTTTGTACAAAAGGCCCGATTACGGCCCTCGCCAGGTAATCAATCCGCGAGGTCTGGTATTCTTTCGCCGCCGGAGAAGCCCACGCTTACAACCCTTGACAATTCCGTCACCATGAGCGGTAGTTGGCTGGCTCCTTTTTTTTGCCGCCCGTCTCCCCCAGACCCTTCAATAGAGATAAACGGTTCGCTGTGGCTTCCCTTAAAGCGCTGTTTTGGTGCTGGCGTGTAATTTTACCCTGTTTCCCCTTTTTCTCAAATCCCTGTAACGGGGACCCCAGATCGAGCGGGGAGACCGCTTATACTAACCCCCTTCTCCTATCCCCAAGGAGATCATTTCTTCTAAGCATCTCATTTGGCGATGATGGGCGTTCACGTCACGCCTGGCCATGCATGTCCTGCCGAGCTGAGATGAGCTTGATTCTACGTCCCGATTCCCCTCCCCTCCAACCCTCCGCCCTGGCCTCAAGAAAAAGAACATTAAATCTCGTCCGCGAGTTCACGTTCGAAGCATAGGGAGAGCGTGAGCACTTCTAACCAGAAGACCCATTTCCTGTTGGGCTCCGTGTTCCCATACGTCACAAAAATCTCCTCCCCGTTGCGAGATTCGGTTCCTTATTGCACTTTCCTTTTGCGAAGCATCCTTCCTTTTGTTCCTTTTTTGAAGCTTTTTTTCCTTTCCCGCGACTTTGCTCGAGTGGAGGGGGACTGATATCTCTTTTCCCCCTCCCCTCCTCCTGTTGCGGTTTTACTTACACTAGAACTGTCATGCTTTGCAGCCTAGCTGCACAACCCTCCCCTTTCTCTTTTCTAATTTTTTTTTTTTTTCCCCTTTAGGCCTTCAGTTCCCCAGAAGGGAAGGTCCGTTCCAATAGCTCCCCGCGGGAGGAGATAAAGTGTCTTACTCCATCTCAAAGGGGCCTGTGTCTTTCGCACTTGCCTACTATCCCTATGGATGCCTGGAGGGTGCTACACATTACCTTAGGCCTTTTCTTTGCGTCCTTTCCTAAGGGACGGTTTAGTCCGAAATGCGTCTCCCCCCCCCTGAGACAGAGATCCCTGGCGACAGTGCTTCCGGATAGGACGAGCGATACCTCCATCTACCTTCCTTCGCGTACATCAGATTGAGATGAGACTGAGCAGGGCCGGTCTTTGTTTTCTCCTCTGTTGCCCGATGTCAGGTCCCTCTTTGTTAAAATGTGATTTCGCGGTCCTTCTACAAATTCCTCAGTCGTCAACCCCTTACCATCGTGGAGTTCGTCAAGAACAGAGCTAGACATGTAGGTCTGTTTTTCTCTTTCCCTCCCCAACTTTTCTCGAGATTCTAATGTGACTGATTTAGCGTGTTGGCTTGGAATTAGGCTCGGCGGGACGTCCTCCCTGAACGTCCTCGCTCCCTTTGTTTTCCCCCCGGGTTTTTTTTTATTCCTTTTGCTGAGTCTTAGTAATCTTTGCCAACCAAGCTCCTCTATCCGCGATGAGCCCACCCTTCATGGTCTTGGACCCTCCCCTCTTCTCCTCCTGTCTCCTTCATTTAGGGCGGGGCGCGATCCGTTTCCACTTCTTCTGCCCCTTTGCCCTGTCCGTAAGATTTCTTTCTTTCCGACAAAGGACCTCCCCAGCCGCTTCGAGCATTTTGGCCGGGAGTATTCCGACGAAGCTGCCAGGCTCGACGTGACCTTCCTGGTTCCGATCTTGACCTTTCTTACTGGGGCGTCCCAGAGTCGTGGGATGATGTTTCGTTTTTGCTTCGGGTCACGCCACACAGTTCTTCGTAGGTTTCTTTCTCGAGAACGGCGGTCTTCAATTATTTCGTCAATGGGGGACCGCGAGTTTTGCGTTCTGTTGGCACTCACGTGCTAGGCCTGCGCGTGGAGGGCCCTTTTCCCACAGGGTCGGGCGGTTGCGTCATGCGCTTTCCCGAGCCTTTGGGTTTTCTTCGGGCGCTTAACTGTTGTTTCTGGACTTCGTTTTGCGGGCGGAATGGTCTCTTATTCTGTTGGCTTCCTTGATGAGCATGCTTCCTCCCAGTTGACTCCCCCCCAAGGGAGGATGGCTCTTGTTCCATCAGGATGGCCACGTCTGAGTCGGCTCTAAGACATCTCGGACCCAGTTCGAAAGTCAAGTGGTGTTCTTCTTCACCGCTAAAGTGTGTTCTTCCAGCGGACCGGCCCGCTACCGTCACTTTTTATGATTGCAGGTCCGAGGCATTCCAAGGGCTTTTTCCCCGTCTTGCCGGTCGAGCAGATATAAGATGTTATATCAAGAGCAGGCTCTTCCCTCTTAAGTCCCGACGCGGCCGATAGCCTTTTGGCGACCCACCCTCCTTCTTGTTATGGGACGGAGAAGCTCGCAGGCCATGTGTACCGGCTATCTCCTTCCTCTGTCCGCTTTTTTCTAGAGTCCTGTCAGCAGAGATGCTGCTCGCGGATTAAGTGGCTGGCCCCTCGCTTTAGGAAAATCCTGCCGATCGCGGAGAGGGACTTTTTGCGACGTGAAATCGCCGTCTCCTTCCCTACGTCTCCTGATTTAGAAGTCGTCAAGTTTTCAATGGCCTTTCCCCCCCCACCTTGCGATTATGGGAAGGCCCGTTCCCGAGGGGCAGGTGCTCTCCCCCTTCTGCCTTTCCCCCTCTGGGTTTTTTCTCGGGCTTTCGAGCGATTGTAACCCTTGGCCAATTTCTTTTCTTTGGTCTTCCATGTTGTGCAAGAGTCATTTAGGCAGGAGGGTCGCTTCCGGAATTCTGACAGTCGTACAAGTGTCGAGTTTCGAGGTGGAGAGGCCGGGGTGAGGATACTGACCTACGCCCAACTTCCTTATTTTTTCGTCATTTTTCTCTTTCGCTTTTTTATTCCCCCTCTCTTTCCCGCTATCTCTCCGCTTCCTTTCCCCCCGCTCCCTCGTTCCTTTCCTCCCCCCTTCATCCTCGGTCTTCCCCCCCTTATCTTCCGTTCATCCTTCCTCCTCACCTATTTATTCTCTTCCCACTCACCCCTCCTTGTCCGCCTTTGGTATTCCTTCCCTCGCACTCCCTCCCTGATCGTTTCTTCCAGCGCCCTCTGTGTCTTCCGCTCTATTCCCTTAGAACTTTCTCCAACTCCCACTTTCCGCTTTCTTCCTTCTGCTCCGGCTTTTCTTCCTTTCGTCACATTTTCGCGTTGTCCTAATTTTCTTTCTTTTCTACTTCCCTTTCTCTCTTCCTGCTTATTTTCCATTTCTTCCTATACCCCTTTCTCCTTTTCTCCACAGCGCGCGTCCGTGTCTATGGTTGATTTTCGTCTCCTTCCTATCTTTTGTGTATGTTTCCCGGATCTTAGTGAGCGCCCCGATGCAGAGATCTATTTCCCCCCTTTTCCCTTGCCATCTGGTCCTCCTCTTGACCCTTTCCCCCCCGCCGAAGTTTTTTTTTTTTTTTTCTTTTAGAACTGCTCGGGGTGTGCGTGTTTGGCCCTCTCCCGGTTGCGCCGAGCCCTAGTTGTTTTTTGCACTCTTCAGACTCCGAGAACAGCCGGTTGACGGGGCCACGCTTAGTACTCCCCTCCTCCTGCGCTTTACTTCCCCTTGTCCTGGGAAGGCCGCCTGCACCGACCATAGAGGCATGATGTGCTTCTCAGTCTGTGAGGCTGAAACATAGATTTTTTTCGGCTGTTTTCCCCCTCCCCACCTCTCCCTTTCTCGGCCCCGCCTGCGCACTAGTAGATATCAATTTACCCCTAAGGGCTAATTCCGCTTTTCCGAATCTTTTTCCTGAGCCACTAGGGATCACTTTTCTTCACGAGCTATAGGTCTGTGATCTCATTCTTTAAATCTCTTTTAATAATACTTTGTTGTTTATATATATTTTCAATTTTTTGTCTGTACCCTGTTCCCCGAGAGATTAGAGTCGTTCTTCGAGAGACCTCGTAGGTCCATACAAGTCAGGACATTTAACCCTCCCGGTACAAGAGATGATTCCTCTGAACAGGCTAGTTTCTTCAAACTGCAGCCACGGGAGGGGGGCATCTCTCCCAAGCTAGTATAGAAGAATTTCTCCTCTTCTTTCTTCCGTCGGAGGACAGCTCCGGCGAACCTGCCCTCTCGCGTCCTTTTCGATAGGCTTATCCCCCCCTGACACGCTTCACGCTGGCGCGATCGATCGTGAAAAACCTTACTTTTATCGACTGTCTCTCCACAGCCCCCCCCCGAGCCTAGGCTTTTTTGCATGCCGCACTTCCCTTAATCTTTGATCCCGCTTCTGGACCCGATTTTTCTCTTGATTGATCGCTTTCTCCCTCCTCCCCGAGCGTCGTTCCATTCTGCAAACACTCTCGACTAGAACCCTTCCTTTTAACCTTAGCTGAAAGTGAGAATTCCCCCAAAACGTTTTCGGATTAAGGCCCCCTTCCTTCTCTCTCCCCCTTGATCCCAGACCAGAGAAGGGAAAAAGGGAGAACACGGCATTGAAGGCGAGGATCTATCGAGAGAGACAGCCTGACCCTCTACACACTGAGACACATGCACTAAGTTCTATTTCCCTGCTCCCTTCTCCATGGATTTTTTTTTTTTCCCCTTTGAATCAGCAGAGGAACAGTGACATTCCCAGAGAGGCTTGACATAACTGGTTGTAGAGGGACACGTTACCGCTTTGCCTTCCGCGTACCAGCTCTTCCGCCCGACGCCTGACTGAGCCCTTATCCCGAGAGGGCAATATTCTTGCCTTCCTTGACACGACGGCGTAGGCCCAGCTTCAGGAGTCTTCTCCTTAACAGTTGACTAGCGATGACTTATCCTTCCCTCTAATAGAAGTTTGTTAATCCCCCCCCCCCCCCCTCTCTCTCATCTTACGCTTTAAGATTCTAGACGCGTTTGCCAGATTCTTCTTTAGTATAGGACCTGGATTCCATTGACGTCACGAGCAAGACTAAATACTTCCCAGTTCTTACCTTGTACCCCCGTTCGGATCCTAATTCCCCTCCCCACCTCAGTTTTCCTCTTAGAGTCAGGCCTAGAAGAGAGCTCTGGGACATCTCTTTAAAGGAAGAAACCCCTGCCCTCCTGTATTCTTCTCCCTTGGCGAAAATTATTTGTAAGCTACAAGGCCCTGATCCGAATCCTTGACTCCGCCCCGACCACACTTAATTTCCAAGAGTTTAGACCTCCCCCCCCCCAAACCACCCTCCCCCCGCTCCGCCACCGGCGCAATTTCGTACAACTTCCAGCCCCTTTCCCACGGGACCCCCATCCTCTCCTCCAGAAGAGTCCCCGATGAGCCCGCCGGAGTCGCTCTCTGTGTCATCCCCAAAGGGAAGTCTCCTCTGGCCTGATTTTTTACCCAATCCATATCAAATCGTCTTTTGATTGCCCTTCTCACCACCCAAACACCCTGAAAAAATCCCCCCTCTAAAAGAGGGGCGAAGCAAGTGCCACGCTTAGACTGCCAATGGTCCAGTCCCCAATTTCTTCCCGTCTGTGAGTCTGGAATTCCCTCCCGGAAAGTGTTCGCAGGTGAGAGACTGGCCCCCCAGGGGTGTCTTCCCCCCCCCCCTTGTGATTCCACGCTCAGCGCTAGCTAGACTCAAAGTGGGAGAGACTGTTTTTCTTGGTTTCCCTAGTCTCGTTCTCCCACAGAAGCTTACATGACTCTTCCCCGATTGTGAGCAATCTTGCCCCCCCCCCCTCTCGATGGTCTGAACCATTTTTCTCTTCTCCGATCTAAATCGGAAAGGCCTATGCCTACTCTAGATCCCCCCCTAATTCTTTGCACCAATTCGGATTTCCCTCTCTTATTAGCCGTAGTTAAGCCGATTCCAACACGCAGCAAATTCCAATAAGTAAACCTTCTTCGGTCGTCTGGGACACCCCCCGGGACCTCATTACTTTTTTCCACCAGACTACACTCGCGACATGTGTCATTGGTTCTTCTGTCACGGACACCCTGAATGGGGCGACTGTCTTCGGATCCTTTTTCTACCTCAGCGAAATCCCTTGTCCCCAAGCCGTGGGGCCCTCACCCCTAGACTTGAAAAGTGTAAATTTCCCCCTCCCATGTGTCTTATGCGTGAGGACGTTGCCTTTTTTTTTGCCCTATGCCCTGGGGCGAGAGTTAACCAGCACTTCCTTCATTGGATCCCTATTTTTCTCTGCTCGATTTGCGTTGCCGATTGAGAGCAGCCTCACCCTTTCGAAGTTACTTTGCCCCTCCCCCGCACTCCTTACCATGTCCGACCTATAGGTAATCCACTAATCCCCTCCCTTCCTTGCGGTCTTCTTCTCGTCCCTACAAGTCAAATTTTTCTTTTGTCTCTTATCCCCTCCCTTGCCACATACCAACGAGTCCCCCCCCTTCCTCTCTCTTTTTTAAAATCCTTCCATTGATCATGCCGAAGGGACTGGGAGGCTATGCGTTTTAATTTTTGTCTCTGTCTGCCTTGCCTTGACTGAAGATTTGATTGTCTTGGATTTCCTCCCCCCTCTATCTCCTTTTTGTTGTTGCAAGACTCCCCCACCATACCGAACTCGTCATGCTGCTCCTAGTACACACCGTTACCTACTGTCCCCCCCCACTCCCTATGCATTGCAGGAAACTTCCCAGGGCTTCCTTTTTTGGCCTTCTCACCTCTCCTTCGGTGGAGGAGATTGGCGGGTACTAATTACACCTTTTACTGGGCCTTGTATCGGTCCACAGAGTTTTTTATTTAACATTTTTCTTCGTGTCTTTATTCGCGGCCGATCTTTGTGCGGTTGCAATTCATTTTTTTTGAGTCTCTCTGGGTTTCTTCTAATCCAACTTAATAATTCTCCCTCCCTGCTTCTTAATGTGAGAGCGCGCCATATAGCCAAATTATTCTGTTCCAGCTATCCCTGAGAGCGCCTCCCGTCCTTTTTCGTAGAGCCTCCCGATGCTCCCCCTGGCTTTGCAGGTGATTTGCGATTCTTTTCCTACAAATGTTTAAGGACTTCTTCTCCCCCCCCGGCCCCCCCCCTCCTTGTCGTTACTGCAGGAAACGTGGATCGCCTCTATTTTTTCTGATTTTCTATTAGAAGTGTATTCTCCAAAGATGAAAGGTTTTCCCTTTTCCTTGCGTTGGTTCGCCTTGGCCCGGCCCGAACATAGAGTACCTCCTTCTACTTTTTGATTCCCTTCTTTCCCGATTCTTACTTTAATCGGCTTTTACCCACATTTTCTCGTCTCTTTTTCCTATATCCCTCCCCCCCCCACTAGTTAGCTTTCCAACGTGCTCTCGCCCCCATACGTAGAATGCTTTGTTGTTTTACCCCCCCCCGATCTTTTTCACCCCCTCTTAACATTTTTACATACCGAGGAAGCAATCGGCGCTGTTCTTGATCAAATATCAAGACACCCCCGCGGTTTTTTGGCCCTTAGAGCCCGAGAGCTGCCCCACCCATTTTTTAACTATGAAAGGCCCCCCCTTCTTTTTTTTCAGATTTTTTGCCGATCGAAATCGGGGCTGAGTCCCCCGTTTGGCATCCTTTGTATTCCTTTCTTTCCGTTGGATCCTTTTCCCCCTCCCCAATACCCGATTGATCTCTTTCGTAGTTCGTCCGCTCCCGCTTTTTGAGGAAGTTACCCGTCGCCATAGTCTTTCCCCGCGTCGTGCTACGCCTGCCCCAACCTGACTTTGAGGTCCTGAGACGTCCGATTTTCAAGTAATTATGGAAAACACCTGTTACGTGGGGGCTTTTGTCTCGTGAGCCACGTATGCGCTTTTTACTGTGTTTTTGCTTCCCCTTTTATCCCCCCTAACTGTTTTTTTAAGGCGGGTGTTTCCTTCCTAGCTCGGATCGGGGAGCAGGCGGGACTATTGAGAAAGTAGGTCCTTCTTCTTGCTTCTCTCCTATTCTTGTCCCATCGTTGCCTGAGGTTTCCATCAGATGCTTTCCCAAGAGTCGTACCTGTTTTGGCGGAGAGAGTGTTAGTAGGTCCTTCTTTCAGATTTCCCAATTGTATGTTATTTCCCTTGAGTTGTGATCCCTTTTCTTATTTGATACCATCGCGAGCGAGCCGACCCGAGCATAGCCCGTCTATTTCCCCCCCCTCTCAGACTCCCTTTTCGTCTCTCCTTGTCTTCTTCCCCCCAAGAGGTCCTCCCCCCCTCTTATATCAGGACGGGATTCTGAGGCAAGCTGCCTCCTAGCAGTCTCTCAGATTTACTGAAGCTCCAGTGGAATGTGAAGCCAGCATGAGGTTATCCCTCTTCGGCCTGCCTTTGCGACACACCCACACCTACCCATCCCTCGAGCGACTCTTGCCGAGGCTCAAACGTATCTTACTCTTGTTTCGTTTATCCCTCCCTTTTCCTAGCATGGAACGGGTCCCCCCCCTCACCTAGACTCTGCCTTGTAGCCGCCGTTGCTCTAGTCCCGAGGCAAGTCCCTCTTTCCCAATATTTTTCTTTTTTGTGGTAGAGTTCTTTTTCTTTTTCTCCTTTTCCCTCAGCCAGCCTGCAATGGGAGGTTGCACTCTGACCCTCGTCTGCGGGGCAGCATGGGCACTATATATCAGTTCCAATTTCTTCCTTTTCCTTTCCCTCTTTCATCCTCGAATCACTTTGGATTTTAAGGTTTTCTCTCTGGAGAGCCGAGATTTGCTTCAGCATGGAGAGATGTTGCGAGACACTATTTCTCTTGATATCTCCCCCTTAATCCCTCTTGAGGGCTTTTCTCCGGACAAGGAGCCCCGTATTTGACTCTTTTCAATACTGCTTTGTGTTTTTGTTGGAGACAGTGCTCCGCTGGCCCCCGAGTGTCCGGGTGTGAGGAATGAGCTCCGAGATGTACACTTTCCCGGGTCTTCCACTCTGTTTCGTATAGACTCTTTAGATCATACTGTGTAGCCTCCGGTGAAGTCGAGCATGGCTATTCTTTGCCCACCTCCCTTGCATGTTTTTTTGCTATAGGTCCCCCCCTAAGGTGGCTGGTTGGCGAATCGACTTTCGGATTTCCATGATTTATTTGGCACCTATTTTAGTCCTCCGGTAATTAGCTTAATCGCTTCTGGGAGGACGACGGAAATTCTCCCAATCCCTTGCCTTTCTTCCTCCGATGAAGTAAGCCTCTCTCTTAAGTCCTATTTTTTTTTTTGGATTCTTTCTTTACCGGCTCGACGCGGCGTTTTATCTTAATACTGGCTTTTTTCTCTCCCAGAGGTTTGACTTCTATCCCTTCTCGGGTACACCCTCTTATAAAATGGAAGCTCGCCCCTCCTCGACCCCTTTCGATTTAGAACAAAAGACGCAAGTCGAGGTTGTTTCGATTTTGAACCTCTCCTTTTTATCTTTCCCCCTCTTTCTTTGTGATTGGAGGACCTCTTCCCCCCTCACCTAGAACAAATGAGTCGAGCTTAAACCCGGCACTGTCTCCCTCCGATTGTTTTCCAATTTTCCACTGGACTACCGCTCATTTTTGGCGGCTTGCCCCCCCCACCTTACAACTTGGGTCGTCATTTCGCCTGGCTTCTCCCCAACACAATCCCCCCAACCGCAGGGCCTCTCGTCTGGCGTGCTTTTTTGTTCAGATACTCTTAACGGCCCGCGGTAGCTCTTGGGGATTCTTTGCGTAGCGCCCTTGGCGCTCCAAGTCTCCCCTCTTCGTTTAGTCTCCCCCCCCTTTTAGGCAAACACACACTTCCTCTTTTCTTTATGTACACTAAACCCACTGAGACAACTTTAGAGCGCACAGCCGTCCGCGCGCCCCCCTGGTACTACACGGCAGTTGGATGTGTGTTTCTTACCCAAATCTGGAAACTATCACCCTAGATTCTCTTTTTTCCCCAAATCCACGCGGCCCCAATTTCCTCAAAGTCTCGGCACCGCCCCGCGTCTGAAAAGTCTTCCCCTGCCGAATGGCTCCCTACGCTACTAGCCAAGCATTTTTTTGAACTGCTGCGGTTAAGACCCTCAAGCGATTATTGTCATTGAAACTAACCTGCGAGGTACTTTACCTTTCCCGCCATTTCGAGAATTACGGCCGCTAATTATCTCCGCTTAATGCACTCTAAGCATTGATTAGACCCTCCTTCATCCAGTCAGTCCCAGGCGCACCTCCAAGTTTAGGCCCAGACGTAGGCTCCCCTCTTCCTCTGAAGGATCGGTCCACGGCCTTCCCGCGACGGACCTTATCGTCCTCGATCATCGCTGAACATTTTCCGTTGTTCGTATACCCTCCTGAGATCAGTTTTGGCGCGCCGGCGGCTTTTCTGCCCTCTGACCCTTCGCTTTTGATTCGCGCATTCCGCGTCTCTCCTTCTCCCTCCCTAATGTTTTCCTAGCAAAACTCAATGCCTCCGACCCCTTCCGCGACCTCTCCCTTTATTCGGGACCTGCCCCGTTCTCAGATACGTTGGATTTCCAAGTAGCCACACCCTGCCAGTGTTCGGCTGTCTCTCTTCCTACGATTCCCTACCTGCCCGCTCGTATTTACTTCCGCTCGCCTTTCATAAAAACAGGACCCCGCCTGTTGTCGAGACCGGGCGATAGCTTCCTTTCCCAGTTGCTGTGTCAAGATCCTCCTGCGAGCAGATTCACCTGAGAGATTCTTAAAATTGAACGAACTGGTATTAATTTTTTCCCCCCTTTCCACATCCCTCGGTGACGATCAAAAAAAAAGCGCAGGTCAAATGAAAGCAGTGTCAACGCCAAGAAAGTAACAGGTGTGCCAACCCCCTTACCATACTTTGAGCCCGCCCCCTATAAGCTATGAGGGCAAGCCTTTAGAGCAGAGGGTCATCTTCACGGTCCCCCTTCCCCCCCCACCTAAGGGCTAAGGCCAGAACAGACAAGGCTCTCCCGCGAAGCGGGTCATGTGATATGACCCTGCCAAACCCCTCCAAACACCCCTGAAAAGCGGTGGGCTCTTCCAAGTGTAAGACCTCAGATCGGTACACGGGAAGGTTGCTCCAAATCGGAGATGCGGCGTCTCCTTTTCATCGACCCCGGCCATTACTCCCCAGTTCGAGAACAAGAAGTTGCCAATCCGAGTTCTTCCCTTTCTTAACCTCCTCCTCTTTCTCGGACAGGTCACCGGGAATCTTGGACAACTCCCGAGATGAGACAGACCGCTTTGCTCCCTTTTTGAGTTCTTGCGACACCCTCCCCGTGACCCTCGACGAGTGGGCGGCCCATGAGTCTCCTCATCTTTTCTAACCTTCGTGGTAAACCGATTACGTTCTCCAAAGGTCCACCAAGTCCGCCTCTGAGTCGAGGTTTCGGTCGAATCTTCGCCGAGCGACGGCCCCCGGTCCCACCCTAATTCCCTCCTTCACCAACGCCGTGGCATCAGGCGCACCTCGAAACCATGCCAATAACCGCCATCCCGATTTTGGTGTCTTTTGTTCTCAAGGCCAACGCATATGGCCCTGTTTTGAGTCTTTTTTTACTTTTTGTCCCCCGAAACAACTCCCCGGCAATGCCGTGACGACAGTTCTGAGGGAGACCCTCTACATCACCCTTATGACTCCTTAATGCTCTTCGACTAATCCGCATCATTATGATCGCGGGCGTATCACTCGGTCCTTGAGCTTCTCTCCTTTTTTAGCGTTGGAGATACGTCAGGCTAATAAAAGGATCATTACTAAAAGACTTAAATGTTCCCTCGTGGGACTTCCCCCCCCCTCCTGTTTTGCTTTTGTTTTTATTTTTGCGGAGGACGGGAGTCCGTCCACCCTGTGAACAGTCTAATAGTACAGAAAGGCCAATCTAGACTCCCCCCTCTGACCCCCGCCTGTCTTCAAAGGACTCCCCCGCACTGACTGAGGAAAGAAGGACATGGGAGCCATCGTGCCTCCCCTGTTGTAGTTAATCCCCCCCGCCTCGGTTAAGAGTTCTTTTTTTCTGTATTTTACTGAGAGATCTATATTTTCCTCCTCTCCGGTTGTGTTTTTCGATCTTCTTATCACATTACACTCTCCCCCTCTTCACCTGCGGCTTTTTTCCAAAAGCTTCAAACTTTTCCACCCTTTCCCTTCCGTGCAACATGAAGAGGCCTGTTGCCGGCGCAGTGCATCTCCTCTTTTTCGTTATTTTTTTCTTTCATTTTTTCTCCTTTGGACTGTTACGAGAGTTATAGGGAAGGCTTCAACGCTTACCCCCTACGAACCCCCATGATAAGGGATCAGCCATGATCTCGGGACCGATTTTCCTTTATTTTTCTTTTTTTCCCAAGTTCATTGATTGGTTATGATCAGTATCATCCAAAGACTAGATGTCCTCTATCGGCAGAAAGGTCTTGCGTTCCCTCCTCCCCTCTCACATTTCTCTCCCCCCTTGATTCGCGACTTGTCGGGCGCACGCGAGAGCATAATTTAGGAGTAGAAGGGTTCTTGCCTTTTCTTTGTCACGGGCTTGACCCGGATTTAGCTTGCTTCCTGATGATCACGCCTCCCCCCTGCCAATTTTTATTCTTTTGCTCAAGCCACATCATCGCTCTGGTTTCTGGGTGCACTTCCCCCAGTTTTTTGTCGCTCCTTCTTTTTTTTATTTGTCCGTGTGCGCCCCCACTCTACGGTAGCCGTTGGCCCGTCTGATCGGCGGCGAAGATCTCGACATCTAGAGAAGTTGCCCACTTGCAGGTCCCCTTCTCTCGCAGATGAGCCTTCTGCCTTTTTATAGTACCACGGGGCTCGGCGATGTGTCCGAACATCGAGTAAGAGGGTCACGTACTGGCTTTCCCTTCTCGCATTTATCAGAAGTTCGGGATGTTACGCTATCGTTCACTATCTGCCAAACTTCCGAGCACGAAGCGCTGCTAAAGGAAGCAACAATTATCGGTTGCCTCGGAGCCATTTTTATTCATTTTTCCTTCCTTCCCCGACGAACGCGGCCCATGATCGCGTTCTTGACCAGTGCGGATGTTATTTGGTTCTTTGAAGGATTTGCCCCTTCTTATTTTCGTCCCAAGAGGGGTTGTATTTTCCTGGGTATTTGGCGTGTTTTTTTCCCTTTAGTTTGGTCTGTTTTGAAAGCCCCCACTCAACGCGATTGATCGCGATCGGTTTTTTTCGGGGCTTTCGCCCCCATGTATTTTGTATTTTGTATTTTTTGCATGGTCCTCGGTAGGTTACCTGAGCGCGACGCGGGACCCTAACGTGCTTTTAGGAGCTCTCTGGATTGTCAGTCGCTGCGTTGAGCGCGCCTTTTTTAAGATGCTCTTTTGTTTTTATGCGGGTCTCGATACGCTTTGCGGTGCTTCGTTTGAGGGCCTCTTTTATAGTAGCTGGGAGCGCTGTCGGCATTGAGCTTTGCGCTGCTGTCGCTGCTAGATTCCTCGTGTCAGAGAGAGGCTGGCATCGGCTAGCGTCGGATCGCCCTGTACCATCTTGGTCAGACCGGACTTTTGGCTTTGAAGTATCGCACGGGTGTAAGTCCTCGACGGTGGCCAGTGAGGTCAGGGGTGCGTTGATTCGCGGCATGATTTGCTCGGTCCCCAGTCGCTCCGAGTTCAAGAGCATTTCTCCTTTGGACCCTATACTCGCAATATTCTTCATAGTCCGTCGCTGCTAGCCGTTGGTGATGGCCGTGACAGTGTGAACAACGTCTGTCCATTGCACGCTTCCTATCCCTGAAATGAATCCTATCTGGCTTACTCCCCGACGGTTCCCTCGTGAGGCGATGCAGCGTTTTAAGCCGTTTCCCTTTTCCTCACGAGATTTCGCCGTCGCGACGTCGAGGTCTTTTTCGATTTGCTGAACCAGCCCTCTGCATCGATGCAGCGTGCGGCGCGGCCCCCTAGACGTCCTCCCTCTCCGGCTTTTCTGTTTTCTCATCCGTCAGTACAGTTCTGGTCTCGAGCGTTTTTCTTCGATAGTAACTGTGTCTGCATGAGGCCGCTTTTTCCCGTATGCTCTTTATATGGTTCTTCCGCTTCGTGATAGAGCGCCCAACTCGAAGCCATCAGGCCATGGTGTCTTTTTTTTTTGCTGTTTGCACGAGATCCGAGGGTCGATGCGTCCGCATTTGGTAATCTCCTCCTTTGGACCTTACTTTTTCTTACTGTTTTTGTGTATGCGATCACTGGCGGGATATGGTTTATTTCTCCTTCGTCTTTTATCGATTGTTTTCAGAATCGACGAGCTCTTTTCGGTGATGCTCCCCATCTGGAGACTGATTCTTATATTCCGCTACGAATTACGGCGCGGTGGTCGGGTCCTAAGCGTTGTCCCTTCTCCACTCCCCGTCCGACTTAGTTGAGACCGGCCTGCTCGTTTTTGGTTTCCGGTTTTTGTCTCGCCATGTTCTACGATGTTCCATCGGTGCGCTCTCCGTAGGCCGTCCCCAGAAACGAGAGGGAATCGTCAGGGGTCCGCGGCGTCTTCGCTAGGTTTTCGGCCCGGGCATGTTCCATGACAGGATCGGTGCCCTCTCGGAATCCATCCCCATTCCTATGATGGGTCCCCTTAGCCACGTTGGGCGCTCCTTCAAACCCCCCCCTCTCCGGGTCGTTGTGATGCGCAATCTTCCTTTCGTTCCTTAAGCTTCGTTGCGCCCGTCTCTACTTCCCTTGACTCCATGAAGTGCCTAATCGAGACGCGCTGGGCTAATACCATTTAAGACGTTTTGAACTCCTAATCGTTTGCCGCCTTTCTCTCCCCCCTAGCCTTTA
>Ga0179593_1425178_pt1 | contig 16395 bp, 20 predicted proteins | sample CZODoug2_1_08_16_FD_185931 | JGI IMG/M metagenome (GOLD analysis project Ga0179593, IMG submission 185931) | Vadose zone soil fungal communities from Angelo Coast Range Reserve, California, USA - CZODoug2_1_08_16fungal (PacBio error correction) | ecosystem: Environmental > Terrestrial > Soil >... | reverse complement strand
TCCTTGGGCTCGAGGGCGTTTTCCCTATTTTGGAAAAATCTGCCGCTCCCCCTCCTACTTCCAATTCACTTCGTATATCTCTCATGGACCCCCTCATTATTGGGCGCCTCTCCTTGGGTCTCTCCCTTAAGACCTTACACGCCCCTTGTTCCCGATTAGCAGATCCACGCTCGCGTTTTCCGGTGCCTCTTGTTTCCATCTTTTTCTTTTTGATAGGCCCCCTCCTTCATTCCTATTGGCTTCTACGAGCCCCTTTCTTTTCCAACGGATATAAGGAGGAAAGTACTCCTCACTCCCTCCCCGAGTTTTACTCAACTTCACCTACTTCCCCTTTATTATTTTTCTTCTTTTGATTATATCCTATAGATTCTATTGTTTAGGCCCGGGGGTGTTGTCTCGGCAACGTCCCTCATCTTTTCAGAAGATGTAGACCCCTTCACCCTGCAAGGACATGGGTTTAATCCCCTTTCAATCCCATCGTTTCCCCCCCCCTGGGGACCTATGAGTTTACAGCAATGCCTTCCAACGAATCTTCGGAGTCTACGGTACCTCCGCATAGCCCCTGGTTTCGCTCTTTTTTCTACCTTGCCGGTTTCCCGGCCTGGTCAAGTACCTCCCCGTACAGTTCGTAACCCCCCCTCGGCATAGCGGTCCTCTACTCGGCGAGCAATCCTTTCCATCTGTTGACGAATGGATTCCTCCGTTTGGATTAGTACCTTCTCTTCCCCTTTGAGCACTGGCTTGGTTTTGATTCGCCAGTGCGCCTGGTGGAAAGCGGAATGGAAAGGTGCTCTCCCATTACTAAATAGGTATCCCTTCCCTTTTCTTTGCCTCCTCGGGTCTCTCCATCAGGTCCTAGCTCTACTTGCTTGATGTCCTTCCCTCCTTGACGGATTAAAACCCCCTTCTCCAGCAAGTAGTCATGGTTCTTGTTAAAGTTTTCTCTCCCGGCCGGAATTGTACCAAATATTCCGCGTGGCCCCCTAAAGGGAGTCCCTTGATAGGTCCCTCTCCCCTCTTCAGTTAGTTTCTTTTTCCTGAGCGCACGCTGGTATACCTTCCTCAGCGGGTACCAATAAGGGCCTTCGCCCGAGTCGCGTATATACTTCACCTTACCCTTCTTTTGGGGCTTCAGGCTCCTTTCTAGACCGATCCTACTTCCTCCCAACGCGAGTAAATGTGGTGGTCAGCGCTTTGAAGGTTGGCTCCTGAAAGTCTAATACCAAGAGTCTGACTTCTTTGGATCAAGCTTGTTGATGGTCGTTCCACCCAGCCCCCTTCAAATTCCCCCCCCCCCTCTCTGCTGATTTCTTCTCCTGCGTAGTCGTGAAGCAGACCCACCCGTATCAAAGTATCAAATTTCTCTCCCAGGACCCTTGCAAAACTTGGCCTGGACCTCTCCCCGGACCTTCCTCTTCTTGACTTTTTTTCTAAAATTTCCTTCCCCTAAGCTGCGAAACTAGAATGACTTCTCAGGACGTCGGGACCGATTCTGATTTTCAGAATATTGTTGAAGCCGCTCGTTGTCCCATCCTTTTTTACTTTTTTTTCCTAGTTTGTCGCCGTCCCTTTTCGCCCCCCTTCCTCGGCGCAAAGCTTAATTGCCCAACAGTTTGTGTAGCCCCTAGTCTGGTCAAGTCAGTACGCTTTCTGAATTGATAACGTCCAATCCCCCCCTTGTGGGGTGACGCTGCCTTTGACGGCCGAGTGAATATTCCCCTTCCCTTTCAGATCCCTCTCCCAAACTTTTTTTTTGTGGTGTTTTGTTTCTTCCTTTTTGGTTTTACAAAACTCCTTTGATCCCCTCCGATAAGGGATCTCTGAGTTTTCCTTTAGAGCAACCACCGGTTCCTTGATAACTCTCCTTTCTTCGTTCGCTTTCTGCCCTCTTAAGACTGTCCCCTGCGATGCCTCCTTTTTTTCTACCGCGGCGAATCATATTCCACCTTTTTACGACTTCGAATCTGAGATCTATCGGTTTGACGTCCTCGGTTTTCCCCTTTCTCTCTTTTTTCTCTCTCTGAGTCCTTCCAACCGTCCCAATCTCCTCGAGATTGTCCTTTTGTCTTAGCGGCGATATTCACTGCGCTCGGAATTACCTCTTGTCTTTTTGACAGCTTCGCTGGCGGCGTCTCGTGACCTTTTCTACCTGTTTATCCTTCCCAAATCCCCCCCCTTGCCGGAATCCGTTTTCTTTCTTTGCTTGAACGCTTCTTCCGGTTCTCCCAAACCATACCTTTTCTGCGCCGTACTCATTCACGATCCTTCGCAATTAGTCCGCCAGGTTTTTTTCTTTCCGTTTGGTTATGCCATAAGCTTGTCTTCCGGGGTAGTGCAGTTCGGACGCGAGACCAGCACTTCTCTCCCCTTCTGTAGTTTTTTTTTTCCTTTCTTCCTCCCCAAGATTTTTATTTGTCTTCCTTGCTGGTTCTTTCCTTTAAACCGATATGCTTCTGTGTCATTCGTTTTGGTCCCCTGCAACATCTATCTCTTCCCTGTATGTTTGTCTCTAAGCCCCCCTTCTAACATATACCCCTTTTCGGAAATTGCTTGTCCCGATGTCTTAACCAACGCTCCAGTTCATCCCTTTCTCCTTCGTTGTTTTTGAGAGATCAAGGGCTTTCCCTTTCTATCCCGGCTTAAGCTCTCTTCCAAATCTCTTTGCTAGCCTCCCTTTACTTTGACAACTTTTCCGCGCCCCGAGCAGGACGTGCTTCCTTCCTATTCTTTCTCCTTTCGGTTTTTATCGCCTAAACTCCCCCCTTTTCCCCCCCCCAATACTTCGAGAAGGCGGATCTCCCGCCGGCTACAAATTTCTAAACCCCATTTTGTTCAGCACCCCTTTCCACCGTTCCTTTAATAAGAATTCGGTTTCGCTAGAAGTTTTGTAGCCGTTCCTTGCCTAGTACAGCCCTTCTTTACCCCCCAGCCAATTCTTTCTTCCCCCACCTGACCCTCGGAATATCCTTCTCATTCTAGGACTGGACCCCGGCGCCGTAAGATTGTATCCCCCTTTTTAAAACCGGCGGTTCCCATCCCAGGGGCGTCAATGGCGAAACTGCCATCTTCTACTTAACTTCTTCCAAGTGGATTTCTGTCTTCTCCACGGTTAGTCCGACCTCCTCCCGCGAGCTTTCATAAAACGCGTCGGCAGAGTATCCCCTCTTGCCTCTCCTCTATGCTCCCCTTTCCCCTTCCAGCAATTTTTCCCGAGTTTTTTTCCTCGTATCTTCTATGAAACCCTTATTCTTTCCCCCATCTCTCAGGGAGGTTCAGATTTCCGGAGAACTTTCAAAGTGGCAAAATTTCCTACCGTGCGAGCGAAGCTCCATCCAGACGACGTCTTCAGCTTTACTGATAGGACTCTTTTACCTTTCCGATCCCTTTTTAAGCGGTGTTCCTTCCCCCTTGACCTTCCCTTGTCCTCCTATTTCAAAGGATCCCAAAGTTCTTATGATGTTGTTGGTTAACGCCCTGAAACTTTTTATCAGACACCGCGCACACCGCCCCCCGCCCCCCCCCCCCCCCCCCACTTCCGTCCTTTACCTTCAGCGTTCCCCCTTTTGTCCTGGACTTTTACTTTACTCAAGGATGGAAGTGACTTACTCCCCTCGCCTACACGTGTTTGTTGGAAGACCGGCTGTTTTAATGTCATGATACCCAACTAAACACTTTCCATCCCCCTGATTGGATAGTCCCAGTCCAATAGTTCTTCCCCCCACCTGAGTCACCACCCCTCTTCCTCTCTCGATTCTCCTTCTATATTCGTTCCCCCTTTTGAGCCTGCCACCTTATCCATCCTTTTCTGTGAGTGTCGTCTAGTTGCCAGCTTCCCATTGCTCCCCTGATAAGGTTGTTTGCTACTTCACGACGACGCGTGGCCTCATTTCTTCCTCCGGAAGAAGCGGGTGCAGTGGTTTTTTGTGCGATAGTCCCTGGAAAGACCGCCCGGCCGACGCTTTTTGGTAGTCTCCTCCTGTAGCCAAATTCCCCTTCAGCGTTAAGAAGTTATGTGAGTTCGATGCTCTCGCCCGCCTTTCCTCCATTTTTGACGCCACCTCTAATTGAAGTAAGTTTCTCCACCAATTTTTCTTCGGCTCAAGTACCTTTTTTCAGACCCTTTCCCTCCCCTTTTCGCGCCAAGACGACTCTTTGGGGCCCAGTTCGAATCATGAGCGTTGTCGGTTATCCGACTATCTTTACCTTAGAAGTAGAACTGAACCGTTTCTAAGTTAACAAAGTCCTTTCCTCCCCTTCCCCCCCCAACCGTTTTTTCATTTAGAACCTGTCTGTACTTAGATTGTCTCGTTTGTTACCTGAATATCCCGTCTAGCCCAGTAAGAATATCTCCAATCTTATGAGAGTCCTTCGGCATGGCCAGGCGTATCTCTGTACTGAACGTTCCGGTCTTTCTCCTTAAGGCCTCTCCCCTCGGTACTTGCTCTAAAAGTGCTCAGGTTCCTCGAGGTTTTCTATTTCTCTCTTACCCCCTTTTCCCCTTCCTCATGCTCTCCGGATATTTCCTCTCTGCTATAGTCGGCCAGGCCGTATGGGCCCTTTTACGAACGGGACGTTTAGCGCAGATTCCTTCCTCTATAGCAGAAATTCTCCTACGCGACCTTTTTCATGCCGTATCTTTTCCCTCGGCTAAGACAGAAAATCCTTTTATTTGATAGGCAATCTTTTCTAAACCCATTTGGACGCCCTCCCCCCCCTCCCCCCCTCGCTTCGTCCCTTTATTGCTCATCTCCAGAGAGCTAGGAGAATCACTACTCCCCTTAGAAATTTCCCTTTCTTTTCCAGGACTTGAGTCTCGTTCAAACGATGATTTGCTCCTCTTCCCACACGCAATAATGATTTTTCCCCCCTCGGCTTAGCAGAGAAGTCTCGGCAGAAGAATTACCGCGTCCCGCCTTTCTTTTCCCATTTGAGTTGATCTTTTCTTCGCTGTCCTGGAGTCCATGGTTCCTTCCCGTTTTCCTCGATTCTTTCTTCCGAAGCCGTCGTTTAATTGCCCCCCCCCCTGGAAGACGATTCCCCCCCCCCCCCCCCCCAATTACCGGAGACAAGTTCAGACCTTCGACATCGCCCCTTCAGGAATTTCCGGAAGATCATTTTTTTCCCCCCCTTGTTTCGCGATTGGAACTGCGGTCAGGTTAGCTCCCTTGGTGTTTTTACAGGAGAATTGTCATGTGCCTCTCCTCTTCCGTTATTTAGTTAGGGCTTTTTACACGCTTGCGAAAGCGGCTCGTTGTCAAGTGATCCTCTTCTTTCTCTCCCTCGTTGAGAGATATTACTCCGAACTTCTCGTTTCCCCTTTCCCCCCCCCCCCCACTGTCCGAGCCCACTCATAATTCAGTTTCGTTTCAATTCTTATATGGTTTTTTCCTCTCACCTCGGGGGGAGAACATGCCTTGGAGCCAGCGTCTTCCTCGTCTCTGGAACCCCTTCCTTCCTCCTCTCCCCCTTCCATAGAGGGTCGATGATTTTTCTTTATCATGATTGAAGGAATGGGTGACGGCTTCCCAGCCCCTTTGTATACGATGCTTCTTTTTAATCGTCCAACGGATTCAGTGACGCCAGTTCCGCTCCCGGTGTTCCCTCTTTCCTCTCCATTTCTCCCCCCCGTGACGAACTTCCCCTAACGCTTCTGATCACTCCCCCCCTTATTACCGACTGCTTCGCGGTAGAAGGTTGTGGGCGGTTCCCCCAGGTCACGTTGACGATTCTCTGCAACGGAACCTTCCCCCTCTCCCCGTTCTTGAGCACTCGTTCTGTCCCCCCTCTCCTCTTAGATAGGAAACTATTCAGTCCACACGAGGTGTTTTTTCTCTTTTTTTAGCCCAAGCCTTCTTCAATCGTCCTTTCCCTTTAGCAGATGTCCCTATAGACAAGGCTGCCATGTTGGGGGTTTATTTGCCACTGTGGAAAGCGGTGAATGGCCCCTTTTGCGAGAAAAGCTTCCTTACAATCTGGACTTTCCTCCGGCGTTCCTCTAAGACGGTCTCTCTTTCTTCCATGAAGAAAAGGTTCTGGAGCCTTTCATACTGGATCCCTGTTTTTCTACTCCATTTCCTCTTTGGCCACTTCAATGGACTTTGCTCTCCCCCTTCGCTTTAACTTCCTTCAGATACTTCGGCCTCCTAAGCTCTAACGGAAGAGTTCTCCTTTTTTTCGCTTTTTTTCTATGTCTGTCCTCGCGTGGATGTTCTTTTCATCTTCAATCTCGTACAGTTCCCTTTTTCTCTTCCCTTTTCTTTTGTATTCTCTGAAAGGAATTGTAAATTCAGCCGTTGCGAGGGCAAGTGAGTCAGAGGGTATTTTCGACTCGGTTCGTTCTTTCGTTCAACTTTCCAAGAGAGTCTTTTTCTCGTTCGAGGCGCCCGGCCTCCTTTTCCCCCATTTCCCTTACATTTTTTTTCTCCCCTTTACTAACTGATAGGAGGTCTGGGATTCCCGGCCAGTCTCTTCCACGTCCGTTTAGTACCGTGTATCTGCCGTTCCGGGAATGAAAGTAGCGTCCCCCCCGTCGACCCGTTTTTAGAATCTTTTCCCTTCGACCTTGGTTTGGACAACCCTCCCCCCCCACCTGCCTTTGTCACTTTCTTCCCCCCGTTCGTCTGTTTTAAGTAGCCAAAACCTTACCCCCCAAACTGAATGCCACCATGGAACCTCCGGGTACACCCTTCACTCCTCCCCACGTTATTCGATTTTTTAACGTTTGGCGAGCCTGGGTCGTTTCCTTTCCGCAGCGCCCGCAGCTATTTTCGTCCCTGGAGTGATGCATTTTGTTTATCGTGTCGGGTAGAAGCCCCTACAGGTTCAGCACGCGTTTCCTTTTTGATAGGTTTCTCCCCAAGATTCCAATTTCTTGCTTTTCAAACCGATCCCTTTGCATTGACTTTGCAGAGATTGACTTTTCCCCCCGTATCTTTCTCATCAAACCGTCCTTCCCCCCCACCTTGGTTTGAATTTCATTTCCGTTCTTTTTTGTACTGAAAGGACCTGGCCTCATATTGGAGTGACCCGGGTTCCCCCCCCACAATTCGTCTTTGATCCGTTCTTTGGATTCTATGGTTATTGTTTTTTCTCCCTCCCCCCACCGTCCGTTACTTGATATATTCTCCCTCTTCCTTAGGTCCTATACAAGATTAAGACCTTCTTACTTATTGGTAAGGCTCCCACTTAGGTTTTTAATCTGCACTTACGAAAAACCTCTCATTTTGATCCTCTATCGGGCTCCTATGCGTGTCTCCCCTTTGTCTCTCCATATACTTTCCTTACCACCCTTCTCCATAGAGATTTCGAAGGTCAGGGCCTTACCAGTCCTCTAAATATCCGGCCCTCGTCCATCGCGTTTCTGAAGACAGGATGATGAGGCTTTTTCGTTTCCTCCCTTCCCCTGTTAGATTCCAACTTTCCTCCTGCTCAAGTGTCCTCCTTTTCGCCTTCCTCCCTTTCTGTTAGGAGGAAAAGGGAAGGTTTCACGTTGATTACAATAAAAGCCCAGTTTAGCAGTATTGTTTTCCATCTTTCCCCCCTGCCCTTAGAAATTAGCATATTCCAGGGTGTTTACTTTGTTTTCAAAGTTTTATGCCTGTTGTTGAAAGGAAAGCACCTTCGATCCCACACACCACACACAACCCACCCACCCCCAAAACACCACAAAACCCCCCCCCCCCCCCCACACCCCCCCCCCAACCACCCCCAGTGTCCCCCACCCACCCACCACAGCCACCCCCCCAAACACCAACCCCCCCCCCCCCACCCAACACCCCCCCCCCCCCCCCACCCCCCCCCAAAAACCCCCCCCCCCCCACCCCACCCCCCCCCCCCCCCCCCCCCACCCCCCCCCCACCCCCCCCCCCCCCCCCCCCCCCCCCCCCAACCCCCCCCCCCCCCCCAAACATTTGATTTCTCCCCCCAAGTAGTCGGCTTCCTGTTTTTTCCTTCTGAAAAACAAGATTTTTCTTTTTTCTTCCTTTGTATATTTTCTACCCGAAGTAGTTTCTTCGTCCCTTTTAATGCATTCTCCTCGCGAGTTATGCCGTGTTTGCGCTCCCATTCCCTATTCTTCCGATCCTCCCTCCAAGTCCTATTGCAAGTATTCATGCTTCCTTCTCCGCTATAAAGTTAATAAACCTTGATTTCCTTTTTTCTCTCTTCCTCCTATTTGTTGTTGTGATCCTTTACAATGGGTTGGGCTTTTCCCCCTTGCTATCTTCGTATTTCTGTCATTCCATTTTTAATTTTCTTTCCTCTCCTCAGGTGGATTTGTTTCAGCTTTTGATTGGACCTCTCCGCGTCTGCCAGACGATATTTGAGTTCCTTTTTCGCACTAAACGCCTTTCACAATACCTCCCGATCTTCTTTTCTCCCTGCCAGCGACCCCGCAGGTTCCTACATCCCAATTTCGGGCCCCGACTGTCTGAAAAAGTTTGACCCCGCCTTGTCTCTCCTCCTTTTTGGTCTTGGTTCCTTTCCGCCTGTCCACTACCCCCCCTTCCTCCCCCTCTTCTGTGGCCGTCAAACGGAACAAGACCATGGACTCCCTTTTTCTTTTTCGTCGGGGCCTATCCCTTTTTGATATCGTGTCAAACGTACGACCACCAGGATGAGAGCCACTCCTTTTTCTTCTCCCTGCATTAGTACTTCAAGGGTCAAAAGCTGCCTTTTCGTTGATCTGACCCGGGTTCTGACCCAGTCGGTTTTCTCACCTACAGCGATGGCTTTCATCGATAGTTTTTCCCTGATCCCTTTTGTAATAGAGATGCTTGGTCCCGTTATTTGACCTCAGATTAGAATTCCTCTTCAGCGGGTTTCCTAGATATTCTTCTTCAGCCGACCGTTGACACCGCTATGGTTTCACAACGTCTCCTCCAGGACACTTCTTATTCATTGGATCTTTCTTGAAATGTAGAAATTTTTAGAGTGGCTCCCGGTAATGCCCTCCGTTCCTGCTCCTATAGCTAAGGCCCCCCCTCCTTTTCCCTTATCTTCCACTACTCCCCTTTTCTCCTTCTCTCCCCCCCATGGTAAAATCACACTCTTTTCCCCGTTTCAGATACATCTAATGATGTTGTTGGTACAAGATAACCGCACACGGTTTTTTATCTGAAAGGGCTTCCTTCTTCCCCTCCAAACTTCCCGCTTCCCCACCCCGTTTGTTTAAGGTGAGTTTATTCTTCATTTATACGGTCTCATTTAAGTCCGCAGCACCAGAATCATTTGTGTTCCTCTGTATGACCGCCTTCCCCTTTCATTTTCACCCCCCCTTTTTTTTTCCCCGTCTGAACAGTTGCTGGCCCCGTTCTTTCCGCTTAGTCTTCACGAACGGTCGTAGTCCCCCCTCCTTTCCTTTCTATGCGATTGTAGCTGGCTCTTTTCTCGGACATTTTAGCTTTCCCCACCTTCCCTCTCTACTAACGTGGTCACTGCTTTCTCGTGTACCATATCAGTTTTTCATTCTCTTCACGTTGATCCCTTTAAGTTGTGGGGATAACATTCCTTCCCTTCCTTCTGTCCTCCTCCTAATGTTAAGTTTTGTGAAGGTGGGCCTTGGTTTTCTTTTTCACGTTTCTTGACCAGGTCAGCGTTTACGCACTCCTCTTTAGCTACTGGAGGCCAACTTCACTTTTTATTCCACCCTTTCACTTTCCTGTGAGGGCGATCTCTTTTAGCCTCACGGTTCCAACCCTTTTTGACCGCCGTAGGTGCCTCCGTAGAACCATGGGCGTTCTCTCTTTAAACCTTCGTACCCTCCTGAGTCCCCTCTCAATTCCAGCCTTCCCGCTTATGTTCGAGATCCTTTTTTTCGGGGGCGGGACCGCCGACTATACCCTATTAAGACACCCTCCGATTCTTAAGTTTACCATTCCTGTTCCTCCACTTCCCCTTCCCCCACGTCAGCATGGAAGACATGGAGTACCCCTGATCTTTGTGGGTCCCTGAACCCCCCCTGCCTATGCAAGCGCCGTCTCAATAGTCGTCTCTTCTTCGATCCTCTCCTAGGCTCCAAGGACCTCTATTGCTCTTTGATTTTTTGTGTTTCGCTCTCCTTCCTTTTCGTGGCCACTGACTTCTTTTGGTCAATTACTCGCCAGGGCTCCCTTTTTCTGTACACCTTCTCCCCCTATTTCACCCTTTTTTCGCTGCCGACAGTTTCAGTGGATTGTTGCCTTTTAGGGCGACCGCCTTTCTATGGCCTTTCACGTAAGTTCCTCTCCTACTTGCCATCCGGGCTCGGCACTGGGCGAATGACCAACCGGTTTTGCTCCTTTTCTATGCTCCGGACCTTTTTCTATTCGCAAATATGCGGATTTTCATCTCTCACCTCTTACCTAACCTATTTTTTTACATTTCTCCCCTCAATCGAGTGGGAAGACAGGATTTCCTTCCCTCTCCCGCAACGAAAGGTCCTGTTGTGCTGCTTTTTTTCCCTGCTTTACCAAGCCCGGTTTTCTCTTACCCCCCCCCGACAATAATAACCATTCTCTGAGCCGAGAAGGTGCCCTTCCCCTCACCGTCCTCCCGCCTTTGCCCTTTTCCCGGTCAATGTTGGAGCACTGCGTTTCCTGGTCCGGTTCCCTGTCCTTTGGCGTCTTTTTCCCAGTTTTGAAGGTCGACACGAGTCGGAGCCTCTTTCTCCGGTTCCCCCACTCAGCCTCCTTCTTTGATTAGCTGAATGCTATTCATGTAAAAAGAGAGAGGTAAGCTCCCTGTCCTTTGCCTGTAGAGAGAGCAATTTGATGGGACATCACGCGGCCGTGAATAACAAAGGGATTTGAGCTAGTCATTTTTCTCTCAGGACAGACTTTTTACGCTTTCTGTTGGGCTCCTTCTCCTTTTTTCCCCGCACCCCTGAGGTGGCGAAATGAGACCTCGCACTTCCCGATGATCTATTCCCTAACTTTTTTGTTTGGCTCTTCCCCTCGGGGACTCAGTTTTTCTTTCGCCAACACCATGAGAGTGGCGGCCCTTCTCCTGATCATTATACGAGAAAAATTCTTTTTCTCTTCTCATTTACCGACTTGGAAAGATCAAATCCCCTTTTTTGCTGTCTCAATGAAGTAGATATAACTTTTACCCAAAAATTCCGATCGTCGCCGATCTCTTTTCACTGATTAGATGGAATACTGCTCGACGGTTAATACGGACAAGGTGCTTCCCCTGACTCCCTATGCTTATGAATTTTTATCTTTTTCCCACCTTATTCCTATAAGAAAGGTGAATTTTGCGTAGGCCCACCCCACCCCCCCCCCCCCCCCCCCCCCCCCCCCCCCCCCCCCCCACCCCCCCCCCCCCCCCCCCCCCCCCCCCCACCCCAGTCTCCCCCCATTGTCATTTTTCTACGCTGGAGTCGTCTGCTTCGTTCTTTTCCTTCGATTGCGCATAGTAGTGAGGGGAGGGGGCTCGCCCCCTTCCCCCTTTTTTTTCGTACCTCAAGCACATGGCAAGCCTTCCCCCTTCTTTAAGGCCCTCTTGTTAGTTCCTCTAGCTTCCTCCTTGACCTCAAAAGATTCGGGTGACTTTGTTGTACAGCTCCCCAGCCTTCAAATCCGCACAGAGCGCGTTATAATTAACTCTCCCTCTGCCCTTTTCCTCTTCTTCGCCAGCCAGATGTGGACAGCTCCTGGCCCGGTCTAACTCGTTAATCCCTCTCAGACAGCTTTTTTACCGAAGCAGGCTCCTCTCCAGCGGCACTCTAAGTTCTTCCTTCTTCTCAAATGGGAAGAGGTTGAGATCTCCCTCGCCCCCTTGACTCCCTTTTTTCGAGATTTTAGTCTCGGTTGCCAGCCCCGGCAGGGAAAGGCCCGTCTTCTTTCCCCTAGGCATAGACGGCCTGGCGACCCTTCTTTCCCCGAAGAGGAAGAGACTCGTGGCCCTTTTGTTTGGTTGTTTTTTTATTTTCGGGCTACTGTAAGTCCTCCCTAAACACTTTTGCCCACCTTCCTTTTCCAGTTACGGTTCTTTTTAATTGCGTTGTGGTCAGTTTGAATGCCTACTTTCCATTTGGTCCAGTAAGTCCTGAAGTTCGGTCGGCCCCCCCCCCCGTACTTTCAATCTTGACTGCTCGTTCACTGAAAACCTCCTCCCAGGCTGTTCGCGACACTGGTCCCTCGCGCGGCGCTGCATCTGAGTCCGCAAGGTAACATTATCACGATGAGACTTTTTTTCCTTCTTTTCTTCCTTTTTTTCTTTGTTTTTCCCAGGAGGTCTTTAGCTCCTCCTTCCCCATCCCGGCACTCCACAGTAAACGGTTCACTGTGTACGCCCATTTGCGTTGGCCTAGTGGAATACCCACGAGGGTACGGTCTGACACAGTTGACTTTTTTTCCTCTTCGCCCCCCACCCCCTCCCACCTGCACACCATTTGCAACCTATTCCTGATTATCTGTCGTCGTTAAGAGCCACACTATCCAACTAAATCAACGGGAGAAAGGTTGTCACACATGGGGCGGAACTCCAACAGGTGATCCCTTTTTGCATAGTCCTCCACTGAAGGTCCCCTCTCCCTCTAAACCAGAAGATAGGCTTTCGTGACCTGGTTGACCGCGGACCTGATTCTAATGTTCAAGACTTTTAGCGACATTTGAGAGGTTCTTGGTGTGAACACTGACCTGTAAGTCCCCATTCCTCCAGCGCACGTATCCTGAACCTGGATGCTGTGCGCGAGGCAATCCCGTCATGCACTTTTCAAGTCATTACCAACCGTTGGGTTCCTTTGATTCTGCGGGAATATTTATGTCCAAGTTTGTTGATTCTTCCCCCACACTTTTTCAGTGCTCGGCGTCACCACAACATAATTAGAATTCCCCCCCCCCCCCCCCCCCCCCAAAAACTATCCTTGATTCAGCTTGTGATTTTGTATGTGGCATGTCCCCTTCCCTCATCTCGAGAAGTTTCTCCGATAATTGCCCAGTTTTCATGACCCACCCTATGGGATGGCCCTTTCGTTTTTTTTTTGCGCCTTCGACATTTCATGACAATTTAACTGCATTTTCCCGCCCCTCATTGAGGGGTGATCCTCTTTTGTTCCTCCCGATGCTTACCTTCTGTTCCTTCCCGCCGGCTGTTTTTTTTCTTTTTTTTTTTTTTTTTTTCTTTTTTTTTTTTAATTACCTCGGGAGTTGCGTTTCCCCTCCTCCCTTTCGAAACACGCGGGCTCGTGTATACTTCCCTTTTCTTTTTTTGAGAAGATATGGCGGAGTGAGCCGGTCTTAAGTTTCCCCGTTAGGATTTTCCCCAACACTTCAGTGAAGGACGTTATAGTTCGCAGCAGTTGATTTGCTGCTTCAACGTGTTTCCCCCCAAAGTTTTATCAGCTTCCCCGTTAAATTTCTCACTTCGCCATCCATCTTGTGGATTAAGTGAAGCCCTTCCCCTCTTGTTATTAGTTTAAGGCACCGTCCCCTTTTTCCCCCTTACACCTTCGATTTCACCTCAAGTCTTGTGAACGGTTTTTTTTTTTCTTCCTCCACCTATTTGTAGTGGAGGAATGATGGTATCTTTGTTTTTCGGCTTGTTCTTGCTTTTGTTCTTGCGTTCATCCTCCCTTCGCATCTGACTTACCTCTTAGCGGATTGAAAATGCCTCGTGTAAGAGTCTAAAGCCGCTCACCTAGTATATCCTACCCCCCTCAAAGATGGCCTTTCTTGGACCATCTCAGGAGTACCCGTGAAAGCCCCCTTTTCTCTCTCTCCCCCTCCTGTTTGTTAGTAGTCCGCCTCAAGGGTATATGAAGGCGGGGTCACGCCGGATCTTTACCGTTCCCTCCCTTTCTTTTGTCGAGATGAGAGAGAGTTCAGGTTCCTCTTACTATGGTTTTTTTTTTTTTTCTTGGGGTTTTTTTTCTTTTTTTTTTTTGTACAAATATTTGACCTGCGCCGTCGCAGCGCTTGCTTTCCGGATTTCCAGATGTGGGGCTCCCCTCCCCCTAAAAGAACCCATAACCCGAGTTCCGTCCCAGCCCCAGCAATCATCAAAACCTCCCATTCAGTTTTACCCCCAGAAAAAACGGCCACCCGCCCTGCACCCCTACCATGTAGTCTTCTGCTTTTTTTCCAGGCATTTCCTCGTCCCTTCCAACCTTAGACCCTTTTTTCCAGTCCCCCCCCCTTCAGACCACCGATTTCCCCCCCTTGAATTTCGCCGGAGGGCCAATACGGTTCACTTGATGGTTTGGTCTAAAGAAGCTCCCAAGACGGCGCGCAAAGCTTCCTTCCTTCCTAATGAAAACTCCTCCCCCCTTTCCCAACTCTTGAAATGGATTGATCGAATTTTTCCTAGTCCGCGGTTTTCCGCAAGCCGCCATAGCGGTCTTACTAATAACGCATTAATATCTCTTTGTCAGGTAAGTATTACCTTCCTCCCCTCTAGTATATGGGAGGCCGGGTTAGCGCTTTTCTGTACCATTTTTAGATATGACTTCCATTCGTCACCCATCTAGATTTTTAGGAGTAAAGAGGTTCTTCGACGAAATGTATCACTTTCTATCCAAGTCAGGTTCCCCCCCTCCCTCTCACTAGTTCTTCCATGATCGGTCTCATACTTTCCTCACCGTTGCTTTCTCTTCCCCCCCACCGGCTCCAAAAGCGAATTATTACCCTTCGATTTTTTGTGAAGCGTCTCCTCCCTCCCAATGTTTAGAGATTAGGCAGTCCTGTCATATTTCAAATCGCCAGCGTACTTTAAACCCAACAGTTTAAGCTTATCACTCTGTATACTTACGACTAACCGCCCACAGCCCTTCCTCCGGCTCAGGTTCGCAGAACTGCAGTTTTAATTCATAATTCTCCCTTCCCACGTTAGACCCCGCGTTTCTGCCATGTCCCTTTCCCCCTATTAAAATCCCCCTTTCAGTTAACCATCCCCCCCCCTTTTTCCTCCCGCTCTTGAGATGTCCCCCCTGCTTTTCGTCCTTTTTTTTTCCCACCGCTTTCCCTCTCGTCATAACGTGTCACTGATGCTAGTTGTCCCTGAAATAGGGGCTTTCTTTTCCCTGATTGGATATTCTCCTTGTGTGGTGCCTTCAAACCTCCCTCCGACCTTGCGCCTTACCCGACGACTTTCTGTTTTTCTTATTTTGTGCAGGTTTTTTTTTTCTACTCCGGAGGCAAGTCAGCTAGCCCGTGGTAAGTCGTGTAGAGGGAGGCCACTTCCACCTCATCCAGTTACCCCCCCCTCCCTTCATTTCCTGGAGTTCCCTCTTTGTCTATCTGTCCTGCTCCGGTTTCGCCCAGACCTGAGCTCAGGTGAATCAGTTTAGGACCCACCTGTTCCTTCCATAGGGCTCCCCCTTCCCCTTCGATTTTTCCTCTTTTACGCGACCCATCCACTGCGTTCTTACTGACTCCGTTTGTCCGGAGTCTGAAACGACAACTAATCCTTTTCGCCGTCGCGCTTCATTCTTACCCATCATTCCCGCTCCCCCTCTTTCCCCACGTTCCCCCCCCCCCCCTACGCATGACCGAACCTGGACTTAGCTCGACTGCAGCAAAAGTTCTTCTTTCCCAATATCCCCTTCCCTCTCCGATAACTCCGAGATCCACCGCGTTGTCTCTACTTTGCTGGAGCGCTCCGGAGCGGCAAGGCTTTCTATGGCTTTTCCGACCTTTCTTTTCACTCGACCTACTTGAGGCCACTTCAAAAGATGCCTGGCGCTAGAAACAGGGTTTTTGGCCTGCGGGTACCCGATCTCACCCTCTTGCAACAGTTTTTCTCCGCTCTCGGGGATCTCGCCTGGATTCCCTTCCGTATAGCAATAGTGATTTTACTCCCCGGATTTCTACGTCTTTATGTACCGAGCACTTTTCGAACTTCTCGGAACACAGCCGTGCGGCCGCACCTTCTTTCGGATTTTGAGGATTTCCTTTTAAACCCCCCAAACTATTCTTATCGAAAGGAGATGGTCCCCTCTCTTCCCCCGCTTTTTCCATGCCGCAATTGTCTTTTCGGCGGCCCCAGGTCAAGATTTTTCGTTGAGCTATTTCCTCACCATTACTTTCCCCCCCCCCCGCGTCTCCCTAGACTGCTTCTCCCCTCTCCTTCGGCCGTGGAAAAACGGGACTCTTTTAGAACCCCTTCGTTAACCGGTTGTCATTGGCCTTGTTCTTCTTTTCATGATTTAATCCCTCTTTTCCTTAGCGAAGCCCTTTTCCCGGTCCGGCGTTCCTCCCTCTCGGACAATTCCCCTTTGATTCCAATCTTTGAAGGCGATAAGTAAATCGGCTTGAGCGGATGGTGATCGTTAGGACTGTCCAGTAGCTGCGCCGCTGGGATCATCGGCAGGTAGCCTCCCACGGGTTTCGTCCTGCCCTGTTCTAGGATGCCTTTTTCCTCTTGATTGTTGGGGTTTTCCTCCCCCTCCCCCTCAGGTTGCGAAGCAGCCCTCGG
>Ga0179593_1387614_pt1 | contig 16396 bp, 9 predicted proteins | sample CZODoug2_1_08_16_FD_185931 | JGI IMG/M metagenome (GOLD analysis project Ga0179593, IMG submission 185931) | Vadose zone soil fungal communities from Angelo Coast Range Reserve, California, USA - CZODoug2_1_08_16fungal (PacBio error correction) | ecosystem: Environmental > Terrestrial > Soil >... | reverse complement strand
CAATCCTTCTTTCAGCCATAAAGAGGTGCTGGTTAAAATGAATTACTCCTTATCCCCATATGTGAGGAAGGGCCCTTTGTAGAAGGAAAATCCCCCCCCCCCAGGTGGATACAGGTAGAAGAACCACTGACATACGGTCCCGACTTGACGGCAGTACCGGAGGGTTTTGATCCCCTTTCCCCCTTAAGCGAGTTCCGGACCGCATTTCCTCCTACCCTGAACACTTCCAAACCTCCTCCGGCCTCGATGCCTCCATCGCTGTCTTCACATGTTCTCTCTGTTGTGACCCCCCGGTTGCTGAGCTGTTGGTTGTACCAGCCACGGAAATCCTTTCCACCTCGTCCGGGCCCCTCTGGGTCCGTTGTGTACGACTCTTATCTGACCCCCGGGTCACCATTGTCCCAGGAATATTTAAACAGCCGGTTCCCCCCTGTCCTTTAGTCTCAAAAAGTAGAGGGTAAGCCCATCCAAGTTTAAGTTGTTTAAGCGAAATTTTTGGTCACTCCTCACTCTTTTACATCCGGCCAGGCCGCTTTTTCCCCCACTTGGTGAACCATTCGGATTTCGATGACACCCTTTTACCGAGGACTTCCGGTCACCATCGCTGACACCCTGTGTCTTTTCCTTTCCGGCCCAGAATAAATTGGGCCCCCGAGTGGCCTATTGCTGTTTAATCTTTTACACCCCCGCGCCTCTATGGACTCCCCCTGGCCGCTTTTTTACTTTTCCCGTCACCTGACGGTGCCCGAACCAGCCCCTTGAAGTCTGTGAACAGGATCCCAATTCCCCATTTGGCTTTTGACCCGGTATTTCTCCCCTCTTTCTTCCGGGAGTCAATCAAACTCGATTGTCTGGGCGATTTCCTCTTGGCCCCCCTCACGGGTCTGCCTTTTCCACCCGTGACCTTTCCACGCGGCCAGCTTTTGAAGGGCGCGGTAACATTTCCTCTGTGTTTATTTTTTTCAATGTGGACTAGGCACCGACTTTAGTTCTTTTCCGTCCAACCTCACTTGAATCGGCGCCGATCCTTGACGGATTTTTTCCCATCCCGTTAAGTTCTTTTGTCTGACTGTTCCGGGTAGATGCCCGTCGAGTTCTTTGGGTTTCTCGGCCATTCTCGTATGTGTGAGGGACCCCAACTAGTGGTTTACTGAATTGCGTTCTTCCTACGAGCCTTACTTGAGTTCCCCGCTTGGTGGAGTGTGAAACCACGTGTTGAGACAGGTACAAAGTCTGGTAGCTGCTTCCGTCTGGGATCCTTCGTGGCAAGGCTAAGGGGCTTTCTTTTAAGGCGGCGGTCCCAGAGCCCTCGAACCTTTCCCAAAGCCGCCTTTTGCCGGGAAACCAAGGATCAACCTTGTTCAAAAGGGGAAAATGGCTACCGGTTCCTTGATTGTCCGTTTTACGGGGTAACCTAAGAGAACCCCGAGAGCCGGGCACTCTTCGCTGTAGGGGAAGCCCCCGTCCCCTTCCCTATCCATGCCCGGAGGAACCCGAAGTGAACTTGATGTCCACCCTGTCGTTCACGGATTTTTTCTTCCCAATTGCTCCAGCCTAGCCCTGAAACGATGGTAGCATACCCTGATTCTGAGCGGTCGTTTCCAGGTATTGTTTTGATGTTGAGCCTAACACCCCCCTTCCCATGAACCTTTAGAGTTTAGAGAAAAAATTTTCCACCTTCGCCCCCCCCCAGGTACCTTTTTTTCCGGCCATTTCAATCTGGCGCGTTTTAATCTATAAGGCAAGGGACTTTCACAACTTACGAGTTTTCCTCGTACCTTGACCGCCTCAATTCGCACTTAGGCTTCCCAGCTGGAATGCCTTTCTTCCGCTTTTGAGTCTATTGAAACTTATTAGGCTGGTCTCCCGGTATTTAACACTTTCCTAAGGGTCCAACGTCATGATCAAAAGTTTGACACAGCGACTTTTTCGGTTTTTTAAGGTCGATGCGACCCACTTTTACGTGACTTGCTTTCCTAAGTCTGGCTAGGCGTGCCACAGTCGGGCTTGACATGATGACATTTCTCTGGAGTCAGGACCCTGAAGGAACTCGAGCACGGGCCTTTCTCCCTTTTTCTCCTCGAGTCGCATGACTCTAGGGAGTCATTAGAGTGTTTTTTTTTTGGGCTTGCCTCCAGTACAGACTAAGAGTATTTTTTCAATCGGATCTTGGTTAATACTCCCCCTTTTTTTGGGGAACGACCCTACTTTCTTTAAAGAAACTCCGTGCCCAGATAGAGGACACCAGTGCAACCCGCTGTTTTTTCAGAGCTCTTTTCTCGGATCACCGCAGTCCGCTCCGGATCTAGGCAGGTTTGACTATTGAAAAGCTTTTCCCCCCCGATGCAATAGGAGTTCAATCAAACTTGGGAGTGGACTCTCCGCATACTTTGGGTCCTCCCCCTATCCCCGTTCCATTTTCGTTCAGGCGGATCCAACTATATAACGCTCGCTGTCCTTCGGCCAAAGGGTTGTTCCCCGTTCGTTGCCCATTCAAGGGACGTATCCGTCTCTTTAAAGCGCCCAGTTAAGTCAAAAAGTGATGACTTGTCCGCGTTCAGAAGCTTTTGTTGGACTACCGTTTCTCATTCGAGAGGAGAAATAGTCGATGGTTTTCCGGTGAAATTTAACAATGTTTTCCAACGCTTCTCTTTGTTAATTCAACCTCTAAAGTGTCATTACCAGGAGCGGGCCTCTTCCCTCGCCTTAACTATGGCTGTTTGTTGGCCCACTTTATGAAATGTCTTTGGGAATTGGAGTCGGGTGGTGTAGTAACGAAGAAACGAGTCCCCCCGGCACCCTATCTTCCCCTAATTAGCTTCTCAAACATAACGGGAGTGGTTTATTTTAACTCCTGTTCTTGTCCGGCCTCAAGACGTCGCAGGCCTGTGTCAAGTTCTTTAATGGGTAACCTTCCCGACTTCTTCATTAGTAATCTCCCGGCCCCCCTTCTATTGAATTCCTGTTCCAGGGTACTAATTTTTCTTGCTGAGGTGACGTCCCCAAAGGTCCCCATTTTGGAACCTTTCAGTAGAAGATGTTTGACTTTTACTTCAAAGTTGATCTTGTTACCCGGATCCGTAAGTTGCTCCAAAGAGGGGGCCAGAGTTGCCAGCTGGGTTGAATTTATGCTCATCTCCCCCCACAAGAACGGCAGCTTTCCCCAGATTCCCCCATGCAAGCTGATAAGTGGATCAACTTACGGCGTCAGTTGTACACCGGTCCCCCTTGGTTTCACCGACAAATTGTCTGATTGACTTTCTCCCAACTGAGACCTTTAGATTTAGGAATTGTGTAATGGCATCCCCGCTTCTTTTTACGCCCAGTCACGCCTAATAATTCCCACAATATCTCCCCGGGTCTTTAGACTAGTAATCCCTCCCTCTTCCCACTCTGTGACTTTTTTCACCCCTCGATCCCTCCCTGAATATGTCCCCGGCCGGGTTTTGACGCTTACCCGTTTTGTAATGCTCCCCCTTTTACCTGCACACCTCCACCTGTGTGGTGAACGCCTCCTAGCAATTCTTCCGGCCCGTTCCGGGTCCGTGTTTTACTAGATTTATTAGAGGGAGCCGCCTCCCTTCTTTTGCACCGTTGTGCGCGTCGCCCTGATAATTCAGATCCTTTTCGCCCCATGCACCTTGCTTTTACCCAGGTAGTCGCAGTTGCCCTCGAAAGGTGCGTTGCTTCAAAGTCTTCGTTTTCCTTCTCCCCCCTGTCCGATTTCCTTTCCCGGCGGCGTGCCGGTCGGCGTCTTTTAAGATTTCCATATACGGCCCCACAGTTTGCCACCAATGTCCGGCCAAGGGTAGGTTCTCTTCACCCGAGCATCTTCTAAGACGAAGTCCCTCGTTACTCCAGTGTCACGTTCCTTATAATCCCTGTTACACACCGTTGCAACCCTGAGAAGGCTTCGTTTTTCCTTGCGGAAAGATGGTTTCCCTAAGGCTCACCTTTTAAGAAGTTACTTGAAAAGCAAGGGGAAGCGGGGAGACTCATTTGTTTACTTCGACGAGGGTCTATACCCTCCTGGCACAATTAGACGTTGGGCAAATTCTCCTGTCGGTCCCAGCCCTCCTTCTGTAATTCGAGCTTAGTATACCCACCACAAAGATTCTTCACTCTTTAGTTGGTATTCTTTTTGTGTCACATCGGTTCCCTTTCCACATCTTCATTAAAAGGGGTCATCCGAGCAAGTAAGCATGTAGTTGCAAGGTGACCAGCCACGAGGGAGGATCAAGTTTTTTTTCAATTGTGTTCTTGGCGGAGGCCCGGATTGTCCACGATTGCTATTACCCGGGGGGCCAGTTCCCCCGGTCCCGTTCTGATAGTCCATTGAAGATCGAATTTAAGGATTTTTCCGCTGGATTTCTTACCGGTTGGTATTAGGGTCATGTTTCTAAAAGGTACGGCCTTTCAAAGCGATTGTACGTTTCCCCGGACCCCGGAATTTGTTTACCGCGCCACTCGGGTTGCTGCTTACCGGCTGGGCTTTTTCCAGCTTCTGATCAGTTCAGATCTTCTTGTGTTGTTGTTGAGATAGGATAATAAGGATAGTCACTCAAGGTTCAGAAAGAATCGGGTTCGCGTTCCCCCCCTGGTTTCTATGCATCTTTCCGTTATTGGAGCCTCAGGCAAGTGGGTCGCTCCGTTCCATGCTTTCTCAAAGGTATCCGCCCCTACCTTTTAGCCTTCCCGATCGGACTTTTTCCTTGCGTTCGGGACCCAGGCCACCATTTGGCGGCGTCGTTACACCGACGTGTTTTCGGCTCGTCTTTTACCATTTTCCCCTGGCCGATCTTGCGGGCACGCATCCCTCTGACCGGTTCCCGATGTACCATTTTGATTTCGGCCGTCCAGCCTCGGACCCGGGCATTCCGCAGTCCACCTCATCTTCTGGCCCGTGGTGTGGTGGTTCGAGATTAAGTTTGCCCAAGGGCCCCCCTCCTTGAGGAGTCTGGGTCCCCCATCGCCGGTGGCCCTTAGGGATATCCACTTTGTCAACAAAGTCAGTCCCTTCCGCGTCAGGTCGGCCAGTACTTCTGTTAAAAGACCTTGTCTCCGCAAGGGACGATCCAAGACCAAGGCTTGATACGTTGACCCCCTTGTTCAAACGTCAGATGGAGATGACTTCCAGTAGTCAGCGGACGGATTGAATGTTTGGAAATGTGTGGTTTTTGGGCCGGTGCCACCCGCCCGACATCCCCCCCTTATCAAAGAGTTTGGAATTATATTTTAAGAGTCCCAATTCGACTCGCACTTTAGTCTACTTAAGACCCCGGTTGAAAGCGGAAAGTTTTTAACGCAAGACTATTCCGGTCCAAGCCCCAGCTGGCTGAGCCCAGCCATTGTCCGAGCTTTTTCCCTGGCGAATTCTCTCATTACCGGGCGAACGAAAGAACTGTGTGTTGGATGCTCCTTTCATTCCCGTCGTTTTGACCAATACACTGTGACAAGACGCTTTACTCTTTTGCGGCTGCTTTTACCCTGGGATTTGGATTCCTTCCCTGTTTCAGCCGGTACCGGGGTCCCATTTTTAGGCCCACTTTCCCCCTCGGCGCCGATCGACTCCCCTTTGGGACCATCCCGAGTTCTTTATCGTATTTTGTATCTTCTCTTTTTCGGAACCCCGTCGCGGTTGGTGACTCTCGGCGTGGGGCTTTTCGTTTTTTTGAACCAGAGGTGAATCCCAAGTGTCAATCTTTACCGGAGCCATTCCCAGGTCTTCGCCCACGATGCTCTGGATGTAGACCCACCTCCTCTGGTTCTAGCCTTGTAAACCTGAAGATTACTAGGTCCAATAGCTTTTAGGGTACTGTTTTCAACCATTTTTTTGATGGGGACTGATGCTCATTTCTGACGCGCTCAGAACCCTTCTGACCGGAAACAGACTTCCCCCAAAACGCTTACCAAACTTCAAGCTTGAGTCCGTTGGCATCCCACCTCCCCCACATGGGAAGTCCCTTTAACCACGATTTGATCCCGGGGTAGTGTTATGGCTACGGTGAACCCTCAAAGACCCCGCGATTCCGGGCAAAGGAATGAATCGGGTGACCATGTCCGCTACCCCAGTTTATACCGCCGTTCTTTTGTCACCATCAGTGGAAATTGCCCCCTGGTCTGAACACCGTGAAATGGTTTACCTTGAACTTCCCGTTGGCCTACTCCTACTCGCGGGTTGGGAAGGGTTACTTTTAGGGATATAACACCCCCCCTCTGTTCCCCTCCCTCCCGGAGGTAGACCCCCTGTCCCCCGTATCACGCCCTCCCTTCCCATTCTACTTGACGTCCCGTCAGCGCTCCTTTTTACCCCCGATCCTTCCTGGCCCTTAAAACGACCTCTTTTTTCCTTTCACCTGTAGGACTCCACCCACCCGCGTATACAGTGACCTGCAGGCCAGGAGGTTTCTCTCTTAACCATCGGCGGCTTTTAGGACAGACCTCGCCTTTTTTCAGGGTCAAAGACTTGTTTCGTGTGCACCTGGCTTTATCGGTTTTTTGAAGGGTCCGGACGACCATTGACCTTTTCTCTTTTTTCTTAAAATTACGGAGCTTGGCCAAAGTCCCAGTGGCTGGTTTGAAATTCTGTTCCCTTTTTTAGTCTCTAGCAGGCTGGTTGACTGCCCATCTTTTGTTTTGATTCCTTTTTGATCCCGATGTTTTTTGCATGATAGCGGCCCCGCTTTATGGTCCGCGTTAGCGTATCCCCGCTTAGGGCCCTATACATTTTCCTCGAGCGCCAAGGGTTAGGGTTCCGAACGCTTACTGCAGACTGTCTTCGAGAGCCGGAACCATCTCGGGAAAAGCACCGAGGCTACTAGACGAAGGATGTGATCTCACTTGTGCCCACGGTAGCGGAGGTTGACTGCCCGGTGCTACTACCACTTTAGGCAATCACAGAAGTGAGAAGAAGGCGTCACATGAAAGTGGATGCGGTATGCTCGCCTTGAACATGGCAGAAATAGAACGTCAATGTGATGGGATCTTTTTGCTAAGGACCAACAAACTTTTTCAAAGTCGTGTGTTAGGATAGGTGTGTCCTTAGTTCTTCCCCACCTCTCCATTGGGATAAGGTAGTCACCCGCAGCCTAGTTTACATAAGTTGCCAACTCTTTCAGTTTGGAATTGATTTCTTAGGAAGAAAGGGGGCACGTCACCCGTCCTACCTTTCCAGAGGGAAGGCTATTTGTTTTTTGCATGCCAGTTTCCCTTTTTATTCCCCTCATGACAGAGAGCTTGGCCGCAAGGAAGGCCGCACGGCCCGTCCTTTATATTCTTCCCATTTGGTTTTTTAATCGTGGCCCCACCTGTGAGGGCGTACTTCTCTGGTTTTTTGATCTACAGCAGACTCCTGCCTTTGTCACCCCAATAGCGGAGGATGATTCCACAAGGGACTTGTATGATCGGTCCAGTTTCTTCCTTGGGTGAAGTTTTCCGTCCTTCCGGCTTGGGACTTCGTCTTTTAAAGGGTAATCATGCGCGTTCGTCTCATTAACAGTTCCCTGACGATCCTTCCGTAGTTCTCCGTTCGGGATTTGATTTTCCGCAAGTACAACGGTGCCAGAAGATTACCGTCCTTTGTGTAACGTTCCGTTTCCAAGTGTTAGAAGGTTGTTGGACCAGGGATACTAAGCCGTTTCGTGCCTTCCTGTCCGTAGCCCGCTTCTTGTGGACCTGAGTTCATGAGCCCTTTGATTTCACCTTTCATCGACTAAAGCCTGAGTGAGACGAGGACGTTGCTTTCCAGCGTGTACTGTTGAACCCAATTGGGGCACCCGCCCACTAGTCGCCCAGTAAGGGATGGATTCTTACGCCCTATAATGCAGTCTTTCATTGAATTTTTTCAAACCGTCCCCCCTTCAGTGAAGTTAACACGGCCCTCGACGTGTCATTCCTCGACACGTCCTCCCCCCCCCCTCTTGACTACATAGTAGATATCCGCCCCTATGGCCTGTCTGTGTTGGACCTTCTTCCTGACCGGTCCCCCTTCTCCCCCATGTATCCCCCATCCCCCTTGTATTTTCCCCCCTTTTGCCCCCTTCCTCAAGGGTCCGTTCCCCCGTCTTTTTTCCGACTTTCTGAGCTCTAGCACGCTCCTTCGCTGCAGACGTTTCTTCCGTGCTGGCGCCCCCCCGCAGGACCTTCTCTCCCCCCACACCCCCTCCTCTACCCCAGGTCGCGTGCCAGCATCGGTGTGGGCCACCAGTCCTCCCTTTACTGTCACCTGGACGCGGCTGGCGACCCCGGGCCGAGGCTCTGTCATTCTGCCCTGGACCCTCTCGGCCACCTGTGCTTTCCCCAGGATGCGGGACCGTAAACGTCCTAAGACCCGTTTTTTTTCTCACTGGCGTAAAGCATTATATGAAAAAAGACAAAGGAAAACGGGTGCCTCAAAAAAGAAACAAAGGCGCTTGTAGACAAGCCTGACGTACGAGTACCCGTTAATTTGGGCCATTTGTCATCTACTAGGCATATTCTTAAAAATTGGAAACTCTCCTGCCTAGTCTTTGCATCGGCCAGCTTGAACCCGGTCCTTAGGCAGTTCTCTAAGACATTTGGGATCCCCAGAATTTTGTTGCTCGTTAACCTCAGGGTTAAACAGAGATCTGTGGGCCCCTCCTCCCTTGGAATGGTACCTGGGGACCGCGCTATAATATTTTCGTACAAAAAAAGATTCATCCCCTTTGGGGTGGCGCCTCTTTTTCGGTTTTAAATAATCGTGAACTCTGTAAACCTCGTACCCGTTTTCCCCTCCGAGGTCAATTCTACGCCGATTTTCGTGCCCTTCAGGGTCCGGCTTTCTGAGTTTGTGTTCTTTAGGTCGGCGGCCAGGTCCGGTCGTGCTGCCGCTTACCCGTTGTTTGCCGGTTCCCAAGGTACCGCTCGGCCCTTTTGAATTGTTACGTCTGATTGATTTCCTCCGTTTCTTTGTACTTCTAGTTAATTGAGAGACCTGTTAATCAGTTACGACAAACATCTTTTCCGGTTCCTTTTTAAAGGTCTCTTGAACCCCGACTTCGCGGGCTTGATGGGCCTGAGGGAATGGGTCTTTTAACCTGATTATCATCTATATTATTACTAATGTTTGTTGTTCTTCGATCTAATATCTTCGTCAGGCCCATACATTCGAAAGACCCACATCCAGAGGGGACGGTACGGGCCGCAGCCTCCTTTTCAATTATTGATTGCCCGCGACCGGGGTTACTTACCAATTTTATTCCATCGCAGCCATACCTCCGAAGTCGACATTAGGGCAGGGCTTTACGGCGGCTTGCCCCCGGTAACAACTTTTCTCTCTTCGTCAACCTCATGGCCTCCTCCCCACGAGGGACCACGTTTTTAAAAATGATCCGCATATGAGTGGCCTCCATATCTTTCCTGTTCCGATGACCCCCAGTTTTTTCTTTGAGCTGGGTGTACTTTCGATATGGCCGCTCGTACCCCCACCCGTCGGAGAGCCCTTGGCGTTGGTTTCCGTCCGCCTGATCCAGTCAAATGGCAGCCGTGCACAAGTCTCGCGCAAATAAATGGTCGAGGGACTCTAAATAACAACCCTCCCTTCACTTGCCGACACAGTACCCCTCTTAACTGACCCTAACTTCAAGGTTGCAGCCAGGGCCTCCTGACCCCCGAATCATAGTTGGCCCCATTTTTCCCCAATGTACGATGTGCCGATGAAATCCCCCCCCACCTCGGACCTCGCGGACGGCGGTCCCTCTATCAATATGAACCCTTGTTGCTTTTTGGACTCCTCCTCCTGTGAACGGTTCTTAGATTCGTAATTTTAGACGCCCCCCTTCATGTTCCCTTAAGCATCCGGGAAGAGTCCACCTTTTGTGACACGACCGATTGAGACCCTCCCTTTTCTTCCGCGAATAAAATGGTCAAGAGAGGCGGGTTGGCTGGGTACCAGGGTCTATCCTCCTTTCAGACTCCCAAGAATTCAGCTTTGAGCTTCCATGCTCTTGTCCAAGTTTACACTCTTATACACCGGTTACACGCCCGGCAAGGTTCATGGCTTGCGGTCACATAACCGGGTTATGGTTCCTCCCTTTGGTCCAGCCGGGACATTAGCTACCACCCCCTTGCCACTCCGTTCCTCCGATATATCCGTATTTGACACATCCCCCCGTTTCGAGTATTGGTTCCCCGGGTCCCCCCGCTAGGGTCCTTGCTACTTCCCTGGGAGGGTCTGTGAATCACCGCGGGCGGCCTCCCACATCGTTCATGCTAATTGACAGTCCGGACTCGTCGAACGCGCTTTCCCACCAGTGGTGGCTCCGCTCCCTGCCCGCGCCATCGCCTGGGTTGCTCTGTCGTTTTGGTCCCGGATCCGTGTCGTTCTTTGGGGCTTCGTCTTTTTTTCACCTTCCGGCTTCCAACTCGGTACTACTCTTGAGTCTTCCCCCCCCCTTTCACTTTTTTTCCAGGTACCCCCAGAATTGGACTTGCCGAGTACTGATTTACCACGGTGAACCTTAACCATAAGAAACTAGCCCCCCTTTTCACGTCATGATCTCTTTTGGCGGAAGGTCAGGACGACTCTTTTAGAACGTGTCTTCGTTTCCCCACTACGTTTGACAGTGACTGACCAAGGTGCGGCAAAGATACTCGGGCCCCCACCGTTCTCCCACAACTTCCGACGGCCAGCGTGTAGGAATATATATATTTGGGGACTGCCCGGTAGAGTTTTATATCTGTATCTGAACAAACACTCCATCTAACATGCCTCAGCCGTCGTACCCCGGCACGCACCAACCAACAGAGAGCAGGTCCTTCTGGAACTTTACTGAAAGAAGACTCTCCCCTTTTGCATCCGCTAAGGATGAATACCCACCCACTTCGATCCTCTCATGTAGTACGGAACTTCGCGTATTGTAACGACGTTAACTTCCCGGACAGAGCCTTCGGAGGCCGTCCCTGCCATAATCTTAGGATTGGGACGAACGTTCCCTCACATGCCGCTTATAAAGGCCTCTGACCCAACCAGCTCACAGGACTCCTCCTTATACCAATATCCACTCCAACAGGGGGGCCCAGAAATCATGTACAGGGACTCTGTACACCGGGTCGTGGATTATGCAGCCCCCATTTTATCACGCCACTCTAAAGGTGAGACCGAGTCTTGATCGCCACACGGTCCAGGGAAGACCTCGCAGCCCTCACACTCCCCCAGCCCCAGGTCTCAGCCCCTGCACTCGTTGAGAGGGCAGCTTTGTAGAAGGAGATGAAGCTCCCTCCCCTCTGACGGGACAGGATAGGGACTCAGAGGCGACTAACTCTATGCTCAATTTTGGCGTTTCTACGGTGGGACTATCCGACCGCAATTTGTATTCCCCCCCCAGCCTCTTTCTATGCCGACTAACTGAAAGTGCTAGTTTGTTCCCGAGATTATGGCTTTAAAGGTGCGGTCGAATCGTCACCACCTCCCTTGCAAGCACGCATCCCCCCGATTTGCCGACTTCCTATTTCCCCTTGCACTGCAGGCAAAAGCAGAGAGAGTTCCCCCCCCCCATCTAAACCATCTCCCCGGTAACAAAGCCTCTAGACCCTCAGGATTCCTGTCAGAAGGGGCCAGCCAAGGTTGTTACAGGGGGCATACCCCCTCTGCGCCCCCCCACACAACTCCTGGCATGAAATTTACGCCTCAGTGACAAGGTCGAGCGTTGACACTCCGACCTCCTACCCACCCCCCCTCTCTTCCTCGTGTAACCCAGACGCCTCCCCCCGGCGCGGGGCAGGCAAAACGGGCCCTCATGTCCTTCCGAAAAGGTCTCTCCCCCCCGGCCTGAGAGGACGACCCTCATGGGCCGGAACAACTGCCCCGAAAATAGTCTCGAGACCACGACACCCTCTGGCCCAGGAAGTTCGGACCAGCCCCCATTACTCCCGACAGAGCGCAGTAATTATTCCTCACCTGCCGACTGATCAGAAGCGAAATCCTCACTTTTCTTGGAGGCTTTACTTATCTGAACTCGCTGTCTGCGGCGGTTCCCCACACCCTCACACCCGTAACAGCCGCGCAACTGAAACCCGGCGCCCATCTCGGGAGTCGTCCAGCTCGCCCTCACCCTGCGGACACCCCCCTCGACACGCGCCCGGTTTCCCCCGCCTCTTGCGCCCCACTCCCTCGCTCCCCCCTTCCATACCTAGCCTGGTATCTAGTGGGTCACACCCTTTGTGACCCCCTCTCGGGTGGCGGGTAGAGACCAATGCTTCATGGCACTTTTCAAGATTGGGTTGCCCATTGTTTCGCGTTACAGAAGCCAAATTCACATTACATGAAACCCTAACAGCTGGAGAAACTGCTTTTCACGGTGTTGGGATGATGACTGACACGGTAACCCAGTCTGCACTCCGGCTCCAGAGTTAGGGAATTCACCAAGTCCCTTTAATGCCGGGAATTTGTTCTGATTACGCTCCCTAAGGCAAGGCACCGGATTCGGACCACAAAGGTCAGTCAATTTGAATTCGCCGGTTGACCGGAACGTTCCCATCCAAACGTTCCAGAAAGGACCCAGTCTGAAAGTGTGACCCTTCTCCACGGACATGTTCCGGGTTGGGGTTCCACCGTCTGCTCGATTTTTGCACCTCAGCGGGGGAAGAGGTATCGGAAGAGGCGTTCTGACCGGACACCTTCATAACCTTCCTTGACATGGTGCCCCAGAATCTATTAGACTTGATATCTGGAGGGCCCCTGCTTACGTTGCTGTTGTCCAGTCTCACTAAACAAAAGCCCAGGGGTTTCACTCCCCAAAGCGCTTTTTAGCTTCATTTTAACGGGATACTGACCTTGAGAAGATTTGGAATGGCATACCTTCCGTTTCTCCGGCCCCCCCGCAGTAGCCCAATCACCCTGCCCTCTACTTTGGGTCCTTGACCCTTCTCTTCCCCCCCCCCCGTCTCACCCCCTCAAATGTGTTTCCCAAAGTTCGATGCCCCGGCACGATGTCCCCCGTTCCCCGGTGACTCCTTGAAAGTTTGCCTCGGACCCATTTGAAGGGAAATACCGGGATTTTGGAACGAAGACCGTCAGAAACTCCTGGCCGTCTGTTCCCCCTTTCCAGGGTGTTTCCGTTTATTATCGTGTTCTCATCTTCAAGGAGAGGTGACCCCCGGGCTTTTCTGGGCGCGTATCTACCCTTTAGACCATTTAACAACTCTCTTTCAACGCTTCTATGAGGCAATTTCACGAGCATTTATTTGTAGGCGCGTTCTCCGGGTTGAATGTCAACCCATTTCTCTCAATTCTCGGACGGGAAGACATTTAGGACGTCGGATCGGGTTCATTCTACTTCAACATTTTCCCCTCTATGGCTGTTGCGCGTAACATCCATGCCTTTCCACAGTCTTCCGGTCGATGATATTTGAAGACCTACCCTGTCCTGGAATCAGTTTCGCATATACAAGCTTAATTAACCTTGTGAACCTGACTCAGGTAGCTCTGGATCAAGATTGATACAAAAGGCTTAGTTGCCGGCCCTCTATCTCTTTTTCGTAATGTGTTACTGGGACCAAGTGTTGTGTTAGGTTGAGAAACTCCTACCTCTTCCTTCGGGATATAAGCCTCTGCCAAAGGGCCTGTGGCCATTTCTTTCCCTGACCATTCCCCAATTGGGCGATTCTTTTTCACGTCGGTCCCCAACCGCCTCTGCCTCCTATGTGTTCTCGACGATTTGTCGGGGCCATCATTACAGGTGACCAACAGAGCACACTGGTGTTCCATCTCGTAGTGTCCCTCCGATGGGATTGCCTCCCATGTATATTCCGGTTCTTTCTTGGTCGCCTCTTTTCTTCGGCAGGAGTTTCTTACGACGCTCTGGGTGACCCCTGGGCTTTTACCCTCTATCGCACGGTGCTCTAGATGGCCGGCGTGTGAGGTCCGGCGTTGGGGTGGATCACGGTGGTCCTGCTCAACCGGGCTCTGGCCCAAAGAAAGTGTTGGGATCGCGGGCTTACGGTCTGGTGAACGCCCCTCTTGTCTTTTTCCGAAGGCTCATGATCCCTATTGAGGACTTCTTTTTCATCCTCTCAATTCCTCTCCCCCCCCCCCTGGACTGAGACCCCTCCTCTCAGGAGGGTCGGTTCTCGTCCGGCCCCACACGCTCGGGAGCGGCTCACCGGCACTCCGCACCACCTCCCTTTCCCTTACTGTCAGAGGCTCCCCGATTAGCAGGAGGAGAATGTAGAAGAGCCGTTGTCTTTCCGTTGGTATTTTTCTCACGGAGTAGGACAGATATATCTGCCGAGACCGTCAGATGGACCGTTCAGTTTCGGCGGCGAATTTCCCCACTCCCCCCCTACAAGCCTTCTTCACACATCGTTTAAACACACCTGCACCCGTATCCCCGCCAGGGACCGTGCGCACACACCCCCCCCCGGCTAGTCGAGGCTTGTCCCAGTGCCGGGTCATTTGTTTCGTCGGCCACGCCCCGCCGCTGCCGACCGCGCCGTCACACGCCCTGCTCCTGCAGTCTGCGGGAAAGCCCCAGAGGTTCTTTTATCGATTGAAACCGGGATTTCTTGGTTTTTTTTTCCCCCCCTCTCTGGCCCCTCCCGATACCTTACTCGAGGATCGACTCTTGGGGTTTTTCTACCCGCATGAGCTAGGCAGGGAACAGCTCTCAATGGTAGATTCACCTCGAAGGTGCCGTTTCGATCCCCCCTTAACCCCACGGAGGTTCTAACCGTTCGGCCCCTGCCTTTCCAAGTTCAGTAACGGGCATCGCAATGCCCCCTGCCCTGCCCACGTTTTTACACATGAAGTGGACATTCACTCCCAAGTCCGTTTTCCTTGACGTCGGAATGTAACTCACCGCTTGCCCTAGGGCTGGCAGGTGTAAGACCAATCCATCTTGGTTCACAGAGCTTTTGATCCTTGGGCCTATAAAGTCCAGCGATAGGCTTCATTGAAGCACGCCGTAGTTACCATTCTTTTACCTTCACGTTCCGACTTGCCGGGCCACAATACTTGCCCCCGGCCCGGGCCTCAGACCTTGTCAGCTGATTTTGGTGCTGGTCAGACCTTTACTCCGTATCTGGCCCTCCCCTCCTCCCCGGGCTTTTGCAGATCTTGCCTTATCCCTTGATCAATCCTTTTTTCACGGACCTTGACCAAGCCGTCTTTCCTTGACGTCCTTCTGTCATCACGGTTGATTCCTTCATGTTTACTCCATGACACGGTCGTTAACAGCCCAATTACGTTTCTAATCCCTTCCTCTACATTGAAGTTGGACCCCCTTTCAAGTTTCAGGTGATAGGGCGTTGAATCTTTTCCTGCTTATAGTGGACTTGGCTTTCCTTTGCTCTGAGGTGGCGGTGTGACAGGCGGGGACGAACCTCTTACTTAGAAAGTCCCGCCCCCCTCTTCGGAAAGAGCATGGGTCGTCAAAAAGTTTTTGGCTGCCTTCAGTTATCCCCAGGCATCCCGTTCCTAGACCGAACGTTTTGGGAGATTCTTGGAACCTCCGGGGACTTCGTTGGAGGACGGCCATCCGTCCTCTCTCAAAGCTTCCCCCCACCCATCATCCAGGAGTAACGTTGCCCACCCGTCTCAAGGTCCTCCCTTGTCCCCGTGGGTCGACGGTCGTCCTGCTGTTCCCCGTTTGACGGCGCACCATCGACCAGACGCCTACACCGTCGTCGGCCCCCTTCGTCCTCAACACGTTTCCTTTTTCGAGGTGGCCTGCCTCAGTTCCATTACTAAGAGAAAGCACCCCGGTGAGCTTCCCCCCTTGATTGACAGGACACCTTCTGGATCTCCCCGGAAATTTTTAAAGTGCGAAAGATAATCCCCGCCCTCTTTTTTTGTGTGCCGTATTTTCTTGTTTTCTGCCGGGACGTTTTTTTCGATACGACACCCCTTGCGTACCCCTCCCCCTCCAGGAGCGTTACCCCCTAACATCCCCCCCCCACCGACGCCGAAGGTCCTCCATGGTTTCCGTGCAGGCCGCAGCCTCTTTCCCCTCCTAATGGGACCGTTGCGCCCCAGAAGATTCTTCTTAATCGACACTAGGCTAATTAGTCCCACCGGAGGCTGAAAATCCCGTAGCCTCCCATTTCCTCGTTTTTGAGTGCTCTGTCTACATCTGGCGCTCTTTTGCCCTCAACGGATCGGGAAGTATTTTCCACGTTTTTATTGAGCACCCATGGCCCCCGTATATTTTGTATCTGGTGGACTTCTCCCGTTTCCAGAAACCTTGACTCTGATACCGCCGCCACGTGTAAGGAGTCATGAGTGCAAAAGTTCAAGGTGTATCTCTATCTCTTCCAGATTGGCGGAAGCCCAGGATTCCTTCCGATCGGTACCGGCTTAGGGATTCTCCCCCCCTTCTATGTGAAAGAGTTTCTGGACCGTTTTGCCCGCTACTCAGGGCGACCCGAGTTGTCACTTTTT
>Ga0179593_1315861_pt1 | contig 16396 bp, 20 predicted proteins | sample CZODoug2_1_08_16_FD_185931 | JGI IMG/M metagenome (GOLD analysis project Ga0179593, IMG submission 185931) | Vadose zone soil fungal communities from Angelo Coast Range Reserve, California, USA - CZODoug2_1_08_16fungal (PacBio error correction) | ecosystem: Environmental > Terrestrial > Soil >... | reverse complement strand
CCCCCTATACCCGACAGTTCGCCTGTGGTCCGATCGTGTACGGACCTGTTCACCCTTCCCTTTTTTTCTTATTCGATCGCGGTTTAACTCTGATATGACCCTCTATCCAGGTTCTTTCTGGCCCAATTTCCGTCTTTTCACTGATCTGTTTCCCTCCCATCGGCGAGATAACCCTCGGCCCTTGACTCCCTTTTGTCCGTGACCCCTCATCAACCAAAAAGATTGGATCGCCTCCTTGCACTTGGTCGCCGGTTACTATCGTGTGTCATTCACAGCGTGTCCCCTTCCTCATTTTACCTGTCGCTTCCTTACAGACAGTCCTCTGTCAAAACACCCTGTATCTTGTTTTTTCGCCTTTTTCCCCTGGCTCTTCTTCTGGAGGTGAGGTCTAATCGACCTTTCTGTTTCTTCACAGAGACACGGCCGTGATCCATTTGATCTAAAGACGTTTTAGAGAACTGTGGACTCCTCTATAGGTTACCTTTTCTCGCCTGGCCCCTCCGTAAACCACGAGTTCTCTTCCCCCCTTGACCGATAATTTCTTGCAGGGAAACTCCCTTTAGCTTTTTCCTTTTCCCCTTGCTCCCCTCTGTTTGATGTTTTACGGGGTCAGTCTTTCCAATGACCTGGTTTTTCCTTTCTCAATGACATCAGGCCCCCCTTTCCCCTCCTCCTTTTTTCGATTTGAGCATCTTCAGAGCGATCTAATTTTTCCTTTGTTCTTTCAGGACTTTTCGCTCCGCATCTGGCACTAACCTCCACAAGCCGCAATTCCGCCTTCATAAGAGAACAACTTGTCTTTTTCCCCTCCCGCATTCTCTTCCGGTGCCCCCTTTTTCCTTTCTTCCCTCTTTCGTTGCAAATTTCCCCCTTTTTTCAAAGGGACTCGGAGGACCCCCCCCTTTTTCCAGGACCTTGTCTAGCAGGTCTTTCCCCTTTCCTCCACAGCAGTGCTCTCCCCACCTTGAACTCCGTATCGTTGGCTTTCGAAATTCTGTCCATCCCTCTTTTGTTTCGATTGGTTGTTTCCCAGAAGCGTTGTTTTTTTTTCCTCAGTCCTGAGATGTGGTAACCGTTTTTCCGAGCTTGGCTTTTCATTATCGATTGCCCTTTCGCTTGCGAGTGTTCCTTTTTATTTCCCGTTCCACTCCTCAGCGAGTGGTCTTCCTTTTTGTCGATCCGGCTCCCCGATCCTCCCCCCTTTAGTTTGACTTCTGACCCTTTTTCGTTCTTGCCTTTCTTTCGGAAATCTTGGTTTGCTGGTTCCCATGTGTTTTTTTGCATCGTCGAGCGAACCGTTTTCTCTCTCTTCCCGCTTCTTATTGGTCCCCTCTTCTTCCCTCTGATAATTTCGCGTTAGCCTTTCTACCACCCTTGGGTTACTTGTAATAAACTTGGGGTTTTGACCACTTTTTTCCATATTCTCCTCGGACCCCTGAAATGGTTTCCGTTTCCACGCTAATTGTCCGTGCTTTTTTCATCGGCTTTTGGACCTTTTTCCCTTTTCCCTTTAAAGGACCCGTCTTCTTCCTGTTTTGTGGCTTTTTCCTTTAACGTCCAACCAGTCTCCAGCCTTGATTGAGAAAGTTCTTTTTGCGTCCCTTTTCCCCCTCTTTACCTTGCCACGTTTTTTCCATTCCTCCTCCTGGTCCTACTTTCCCCCTAGATTTTTCCGGCCACCACACTTTCGCCCCCCCTCGGGTCGCGATTTTGAATTCCTAGACAAGTTAAATCAATATTTCAAGCTTTATCAACAGGCCCCCTAGAAACTTTAGTCAGCCCGGTTCCCCTCTCAATCCCTTTCATCCTTGCCTCTGCTACACAACGTGTTTGGAATCAAAAGGCGCTTCATTGCCCTGATCTGTCCCCTTCAGCTGTAATTTCACGGTTTTTTGCTTCCTTTTCCGATTCTTCGTCTTTTTTTCCCCCCTTTCAAAAACCCGGGGAAAACCCACATGAACCTGGTCCACTTTTGGTGACCTCCCACCAGTTATTTACGTACATCTCTTTTTTCCTCCTTTTTGTGAGATTTTTCCTCATGCCGTCCCGACGAATTTACGTTTTCTCCCCCCCCCAAAGGATGGCCAGGTATGGGGAGCCCCTTCTTTTCTCCACGGTTTCTTCACCCCCTACCGATGCTCACTCCTCCGTTTTTACCTATTTTTCCTTTTCTTGTGATAGATCTTTTTCCCTGCACTGTTGAAGGATTAATACAACAGTTGTTTATCCTCTGCCCCGTTTTTCTTGCCCCTTCCCTTTTTCACTGCTAACGGCTTCGGATGTCACTTACTTTTATCCGTCATTCACAACCCTTTTTTCATGGTGGATTTCTTCCTGCTAATCACTAATACTTCTACTAGCCCTGGCGCTTCTGGTGGGGACCTCGAAAGTTCTTTTCCCCCTTCTTTCGGTACCACAGTCTGCGTCACCTCATCCACCGGGGCCTTTTCTTACATTTTTTTCGGCCGTAAATGCCCTTTCTCTCAGTTGTGCTTTTTTCGCTTCTCCCCAACTCCCCCCACACGTGATTTTCCCCGGTTTTTTCCTAACTTGGAAGTAACTTTTTCGTTCCCTTCCCTGACTCAGCAATGGTCCCCTCGCCCTTTTGCTCCGACTTCCCCCATCGGGGAACCCCTGCCTACTCCGAAACCTCTGTCAGTTTTTCTCCCAGAATACCCGAAAGGTTTTCTTGTCGCCGTTGAGTCTCCTCAGATCCTCACGTGATCTTTGAATCCTCCCCCATTACCAATTCCTCCTCTTATTGCGAATTTCACTAGTTCGAAGACTTTTTGTTACCGCCCCCAAAAGAGGCCCAATTGCCTGGCAAATATTGACAATGAACTTAATCGTGTTTCTGACTCCTCCCTTCTATCAGACAACACTCTTCCCCTCGCTGAGTGATTTTGTTCTTTCAAATCACCAATGCGCATTCTGCGGCACCTTACTACTAATCCCCATCAGAAGTCAGAGCAGTTTCCTCTGAATAAGACCCAGTATACTACAGCTTCCAAAACCAAGATTTCTTATACACAAAAGCACACTCCTCCCCCCCTAACCCCAAACCTCCATTTCTTCTAATAGTTACGGCGCACCCCCATACTTATAGCTAGCCTTAGTAGAATGATTCCATCCTCATTTTCCCCGTTCCAACGGGGTCTGGGCGGCCTTCCAGGTCTCCTTTCCCCCCCCCCCCGGTGTGGATGTCCATTACAGGGAACGAGTTGGGACTCCTTCTGGCGGCTTCCCGCTCCCCCCTTTCCTTTTCTCAGCGGCAATTCGGCTTGTAGTCATCTTCAGATTCCCTTTTACCCTCTCATTACAGATCTTCCCCTTCTGGAAGGCCGGAGCACTTCTCTCGACCAGAAGATTTTCCTCGTCGTCGATTGCAGGCCCGTTATCTCATTGGACGTGAATTTTTCATTTTTATCTCCCACCCCAATTTTTCACCTGCCTTCGCCTTTTCTCTCTTTCTGGACAATCAATTTTTCCTTATTGTCTCCCCCTGACCCGCAGCGTGATGTCCGTTCCATCGTATTTGTGTTTATTCCGTTTCGCTTGCCCTGCTCCCCCCCTTATCGCGTTTTGATGCAGCTGCGCTATCGTTATGGTCTGGCAATCTAGGACCCCCCCCTTTTTTCCCTTTCCGCTGTACTGCCTCCCCGAAGTGTCTAATTTAGTCTAAGGGACTCCCCTTCCTGCATAAGGCCATCCCCGACTCCGAAGTTTCGCAACCGTCCTTGCCTATGAGATCTTCCCCTTCCTTTTTTTTCTTATTTGCCGCGTGATACTCCCACTTTCCCTCGTTTCAAATCTAGGCCCCCTTTCTTGGTCATCTTGATTTTTGATAAGCTTTGCTCCGTTAAGCCTTCCCCCTTAGCAGTGGTTCTCCTCTTTTCCTCCCCCCTATCAACATTTTCGTAACGTCGATTTGCTTTGCCTTATTGCATCCGAAATGCGAGTTTTTTCCTTTTTTCTCCCAACCCATTCACATTTTTTATGTCGTTCTCGACCCCTTTCTTCCGACCACCTGTCTTATATGGGTTCGTTTCCTCCCTTTTCCTACTTCCTTTTTTGTTGTTTCTCAACAAACTTCCCTTCTATGTTCACTTGTGACGATCGCCCCCCCCCTTAAGGTTTATCGTTCTTTTTTCATCAGTTTTTCACTTCTCTGCTGGATTCTTCCCCCCTCTCCTCTTGAAATCGGTCTGGCAAGCGTCCGTGCAGCCCCACCTTTGTCTACTTTTCACCCCAGGACCAACCGGCGTCTAAAAAAGTCATTCAAAGGCACTTTACTTTCCCCCCCCCAAACTACCCCTCTGGCTCCCGGCCCTTATCCTTTTTTCGCAGGTATCTCGTTTGCATTCCCCTCGGGCTGGTTGAAACTTCTCTTTACCTATAGTCCCCTTCAGAAGTTGACGAATACCCTCCTCCTTTGTCTCTTTTTTCGGATTCGTAGTCTTTTCGTCCCTTTTTAATCCAGTCTTCTTCAGTATATCCCACCGGGCGGGATCTTTAAACATGACCCTGTGACCCCGGATATTCGAGGATCCCGATCGCCCAGTCCCTATCCTCCCCCCCCCCCCCCCCCCCCCCCCCCCCCCCCCCCCCCCCCCCCCCCTTCTCAAGGTCGGTCCTCCCCCCCTCGATAGCGTTTTTTACTTTCTTCGACGTGCCTCCGTATTCCACCCCAGATTCACGTTGCACTGCTTTTTTTCTACATCCCTCCTTCAATTGTTTTCCCTCGTAATGAGAAGCCCGTGGTATTGGCTTTTCCTTTTTCATTCACCAATGATTGTTCGGTATTCTAGACCGTGCCCCTGTCCGCCGCTCCGTGAGCCTTTTATATCTTGGACTTTAACGTTCGGTCATGTAAAAGAAGTCCTTTTTTCTTTCCCTTCTCGGGTAGTTCCATACTTTCCACACAAGGATCCACCTCTCTTCGCGCCTAACTGTCTTATGGTCATTAAAGGCCGCCTTTTTTTTCGTCCAATTTTCTGCGGTTCTTCGCCCCCCATTGTTTCCCCCCAATGTTTTTCCACCCCTTCCCTGGTCCGAAATAATGTTTGTCCCCTTTTCAGTAACGTAGACCTGGTAGAATTTACCATATCATAATCGACCCTGCAGTCAGTTTTGGGCGGATTTTAACCCTCACTTGTGTTTTTCTTTATTTTGGGTTTTTTGTTCCCCTGACTAGTCTATGTCTTTAACTGTGGACCGGGGCTGCTAGGTGTGTGTGCCCTGGAGGTTATTTTAGCGCTTCCCTGCCTCCGGTGGCTTTCCCCCGAAGCCGCAGGCAGCGTTGGTTTTGCCCCTTCGATCTTTCAGGAGACCCTCTTTTTTTTCCCTCCTATGTCTCTAGCCTTGACTTTCTTAAGCGGATCTTAGATGAGTATCCCCCCCTGGTTTGCTGAATTTTTTCCATCTTCTCTCCTCTTTTCTCTTCCCCTATTTTTTTACCGTTTAGCTATCCCCCTTCTCGAGGCTCACTCTTAACCACACCTTGGGGATGATGATGCAACCTGTTTGACCATTTTCGAGGAGCTTTCCCCCGTTTTTTTTTTTTCCCCCTCGGTCGCGTTCTTTTGACATTTTTTAAGACCCTCTCAGGGCCCGTGTCGCGGGTTTTAGTACTCTGTGGACCTGCGTGATGGAAGTTTCTTTTCCCGGACGACCGCGAGGGGTGGCTTGTCGAGGCAATGGTTAAATTTGCCCCAAAAAAGTCTAACTTTCTTCTCTAACCTTCGATTTATCTTCCCTTCGTCTTCAAGATTCCGGTTCTTCGTTCTCCCTCCCCTGGGAGTGGCCATATTTTCCTAGAGGACCTTCCGCTGGGTAGATGGCTTCGTTTTTTTCCGAACTTCCTCTGACTCCAAATCCATGACATGATCCTGACTTCGTGATCCTAATTGGCTCCTCGCATCCCCTCAGTTGCTGTGCCGCATCCCCTTATCCTCCCCCCCAACCAGTTCGGGAACTTTTGAGTCCCTGTGAAGGTGTCTTGCGCACTATCCTACGACATTACTAACCCCCCCCACTGCGAGTTTGTTGGTGAACATGTGCGTTCGTTGGACCCATTTTTTTTTTTTTTTTTTTTCCCATCCCCTGGAAATGTGGTGAGACCCCTTAGTCCTTTTTCTTTTTTCATGGTCCCTTCTTCTTTTCTCATTTCCTCCCTCCGTTGTTTCGTATCTGATTACTCTGACTTCCTAATTCACCAAAGCTTCTTGGCGCACCGTATTTTTCTCCCCCCCACTCCAGCTCATGTTAGTCCCGAAGAAGATTCACGTCCTTTTGCTCGGTCCGAGTTCTTGAGGGTGGGGCATCTGACCAGTCAGCACGTTGAATGACACCTTTGGTGTGTCTCTCTGCTTATAAGTTTTCTAGGAACGTCACCCCAATGATCCTTCGCTAGGTACTTTTGATCTTAAACCCCGTCTTCTTCTTATATCATTACTCCCGATCTTTGCATGCGTTTGGGGTGCCCCGATAGATGGCCCACGTTCTTTTTTTTTCCCCCCCCCCGTGATGCATTCAAAGGTTTGTTTCAAAGTCTTTAGTATCGCGGTGGATTACTGCTACGCAACCTTTTCTCACTTGTTTTTGACTCCGAAAAGCCCCACCAACCCCTTCCTTCCCCCCTCGGTTCCTTTCCGAACAATATTGACTTTTAACTCCGTAACTCCACGGACCTCAAGCCCTTGGCAGACTTTCGCTTGGTAATTCCCCCCCATTTCCTTTTTTTTGGACCGTCCCTCTCAGTAGAGGAAAGACTTGTCCCCCCCCCACCTTTTTTTTAGCATGATCCCGTGCGTTGTTTTCTGGGTCATACGCTCTCATTGTTGCTCTTCCACGCGCACCAATCGTCCCCTTTGATGGAATCTTCTCCCCGGCTAGGCTCAAGTCTGCCCACTTTTTTCCCCACACCCCCCCCCTTGTTCTTCCGTCTTTTTTCTAAAAGCCGCTACGATGCTTACTTTAATTCTTTCTCCTTCTCCCCGGATACCAACCTCCCCCCCTCTGGCTGGTCTTTACCCCCACAGCGCCCCTTGAAGCCCTCAATCCAGTACCAATCCCAGCCGTCGTTCCAAGCCCCCCAGTGACTAGTTCCACAGCTCCTCAGAAACACCCCCCCCCAAGCTTTTATACCCACCGTCCCCAACAGTCGACCACACCACCATCTTATTTCAGTCTCTTGATCCGAAAGACGTTCTGTCATTTCGCCTCTTTTTAGCATATGATTGTCCCCGATACCTTCTCTTCCCTTCTGGTCCCTGGTTACTTGTCCCCCATTACACCTGGTTTTTTGGCGGCCATTCGGTCGCCCATTTGGGTTAGACGGAATTCCCCATAGAGTGGCCCCCCCTTCTTTGCCCTTCCCATGAACCGATCCCTTGTCTTTGCTCATTAGGCTCTCCATTTTCTTCTTTTTCTTCTTTGATTAACTCTTTTTTCCCTACCCCTTCTTGAGCCGCTCCCTCCTCTTGGACAGAGAGACCCCTCTCGATAGCTGTCCGAATTCTTCATTTCTGCATGTGTTCCCTTGAAGTCTTGATGACCCTTTTTCCTTTGGAATGTTCCCCCCGTCCCCCACATTCCCTACCAAATTTCGCAATTGGACTCGAATATCACCTGTCGTTTTAATCTGTCGCCACGCGTTCTCTCCTTATCTTGATTTTGTCGTCTCCGGAGCTTGTGAACCCGTAGCTGTCAAATTTACACCCTTGTTCTTCCAGTTCCAGGCGGGGTTCTCTTTTACTCATCCGAGGATCCTTTTCAGTGTGACCCTACTCCTGCCCTGTCGACTTGACGCCGCAATATCCTCGCCCGGGCGAAACTGCCTGAACTGAATTTCGATTTGGACTATTTCCTTTTTTTCCGCTTTTCCCCGTTTCCCATGTTAAGCAGATGGAATCCCCCTCTCTTTCTCCGAATTTTTTTCGTAAGGGCATCTTTCTTCCAATCTTTATATGGCTTTTCCGCTTTTAGGAATGGTCTTATCCCCCCCCTAGCGTTATCGTTCTCTGAGGCGCACCCAAATGAGTTCCCCGTCGCTTGCCCATTGATGAAGGCTGTTATTTTCTTTTTCCTCCTAGAAGGCTGATGTCTTTTTTCCCTCTTCTGATAAGTACTACTGTAAAACCTGGTTTTTTTTTTCCATTTTGGGTATACCCTACACCCAAGGACTCGATTTTTAATCTTGTTTTTTCTTGTTACCTCCTTTTTTTTTTTTTCCCACCCTGACACTCCTTTTTTCCGAAAGTTTAGAGCCCGGTTTTTTTTCTATTTCCTTTTTTTCCCTACCATAGCTCCCTTCTCAGGTTTCACAGTTCGGACCTGCAAACATGTTAATGGTCTAGACCCCGCATGCCATTGATTGGCAGATACTTGGATATAGGTGCCCTGTTTTTTCCCCCCCTTCCCCTATCCCCCAGCCGGATTGGGCTTCCTTTTTCCCTCCCCTTTTCGATTTAATCAACCCAAATACGATTTGACTTCTCGGCCTCTTCATTTCAGTGGAGAAGGCTCACCTATTTTTGCTGGCAAATTTTAAAGATGGTCCCAGTGTCGCGCGGCAGAAGTCATTCAGTGCCCGAAGGAATACCAACCGACCTTCCGGTTTTCTAATCTTTTTTGCTCTTTCTTCTTGTCTATTCTTCCCTGGCGATCTTGCTGTAGCCTTCTAATGGCGTGCGTCTTTTCAACTCTTCACTTAATATGCGCTCCCCCTCTCGCCAAAATATCTCGTAAGCTTCCTCTTTCTCCCAGCTTGTGTTTAAATTTCCCTTGCCCTAGCCAGTCGCTCACTCCCTCTTGGCCGGTGGCAAACTCTTGTCTTTGCACTTTAATTCTCGTCAATTGCCTGAAAGTGTTTTTTTTTTTTATTGACGTTTCTCCTTCCTCCACTCCTTTCTTTTCCCTCTTTGGTTTTCTCACCTGCAGGCATGACTCTTTTCTCCTGCTTTAGGTCGGAAGTTTTATGTTCCCCTTCCAAGTGAAGGCCCCTTTCCTTCTCTGGTATGTCACCTTCCTGATCAAAGACTGGGACTTCCTCATTTTTTTTCCCCGTTAATGTTCCCGGTATTTTTCATGGAAGCCTAGTCCTTATTTCCTGGGCTCTGTCTCCCCTTCCCCCCCCCCCCCCTGTAACAGAACTTTGCCTCCTGGTCCCCTTTTCGCACCCCTTCCGTTATGGTCACGGCAATTCCCAGCGGTTCTTATCCTACTAACTTCTCGACCCTCTGAGGTCCGTTATCGGTGCGTTTCTCCTGTTCCCTCATTTTCCCCCAATTATTGTGTGTGCCGGTTTTTTCCTTTTTTTTAAAGAGCCTTTGTTTTTCTTCGATTCCTTCTCACACTTTCCCCCGATCCCCGCGGCGGGTGTCAGTTGTACTTGCCTCCAACGGCGCCTTTTCTGTGAAAGGACGCCCGCCAGTGCGTGGCTGATGTGCGGACTTTCCAGTTTTTGCCAGGTTCATCGACCCTTTTATAGATCAGCGCGGAGCTTTCTACTTTGATTTAACCCTCCCTTGTGATGTGTCTTTTTTCCCCCCTTTCATATGATGCCGAGTGTTTAGAGATCTCTGCTTGGTAAAGATATCAACGTTAGAGCGGGCGTCTTCCCCTTGAGGGAGCTGAATTTTCCCCAAATTCAGAAATTCTTTTAATGAGCTCTTTCGTAAGCATATTATTTCCCCCTTTTATTTTCCCAAGGAACTTAAGAAGAGGAAGGTTCTTTTGCTCTTGGACCGTTTGTGGGGCCCTTCCCTTCTTCCTAGTTTCCCTTATTTTTCCTTCGTCTGTGGTTGGGTTGGACATGCCCCCTCCCCCCCCCCCCAAGAAAGTTGTCTCCCTCGCTCTTTTCATCGGCCCTGTCCCCTCATCTGTCTCGAGGACCTACGTCCTCGCTCGCAAAAGTGACGCCGCCACTTCGTTAGCCTTCGGGTTGTCCGTATCTTGATAGAACCCCCCCCCTCCAATTTTTTCAAGTCTTCCTTCCCCTGTATACCTCTCCTAGTTCGCTGTTAGTCCATAGTACACAGATTGCCTTTTCAGTCGTCAGGTTCAGATCTGCGTCCCTTCATTTGGAAAGACTAGGTCAAACTCAGGACTTATTTGTATGTGACCTTTGCTTGCTGCCGTGGGCGATTGCCGGCCTGCCCGTCAGTGGAACCCTACATTTGACTCGGCATGCTCATCTCTATTTCAAGTTTGTTGTTGTAGAGGAGTCTTTCCCTTTCCTCTTTCATTAGTTACGGAATCTCTACAGGGTTCAGCACCAAGACTTTCCCAGGTCTTCAACCTTAGGTGCACCTACCCTCCTCATGCATCCTCTACTGGGCTCAGTTTTGGATTTCGTTGTACTATTCGTGAGTCTTTTCCCTTTTTCCTGGTCCGGCAGTGAAGGATTCATCACCGTTGTGTAGAGGCGAGTTCCGTCCACTGCGCTTTTGGCCCGTGAGTATCCTTATTTTGAAAATCTTTTTTTCATGGCTCTTATCTCTATTTAATAAACCCGTCTCCTGTCTTCCCTCAGTGATTCGGGCAGTTGGTGGCATTCCGTCAAAGCTCGTGGCCCTAGTTGATTCGGTACTATACCTGTTGGCAAGAGCCCCCCCTGAGGGACGAGGGCCGCCCTTTAAGCAAACAGAGGGAACCGAATCCTTTTTACTTTTTTTTTGTTTACAAATTCCTCAGACAAAGCCACCCCTACTCCTTTTGGAGGTATAAGACCCCCTATTGAGCAATTGTACCATTTTCCACTTCTGAATCCCCGCGAAACTCAACACGAGATTTATTAGGATACTTACTTCCCACCCCAATGTTCCTCGCCCCCATGCTTACTCGATATCTGTCCCTGGTACCCCTTTTTCCTATTCCCGCCTGTTCCGCGTTCTTCACTCGTGCTCATACCCTTTCTAGAAGCCTCAGGGTCCTACCGGGGAATCTCCTGGTAACGGCCTGCTCTCCTATGCCACTTTTAATTCCTCCCCACCTGGGGGTACTTTTTTCTGCCCTCACTTCGTCAAAGCTGAGAAATTCGTACGATGCCATCGTTTAATCCTCAGGCTCCTTCCCCCCTCTCCATCCATCGCTGAAGGATTTGCTCCCCTTTCAAACCACCTTGCGCCTTGTTTAAATGTGTAAAGAGTCTAATCTCATAGCCTCCCCACCTTCTCCTGAATAAGTCCCCCCCTTCTACTCGAATGAAAACCTTTTCTTAAACCTGACTCCCCCGACACCCATTGATTTTCATCTTTTCCCCTCTCCCCAAGACGTACGTTCGTTCTGTCTAGCGAGTTTCTTTTCTCGACTTATGCCCCTTCTACTTCTAGATTCCTTGTTCACTTGACCACTGTTTCTATGCGGCCACCTTTCTCCATTTTGAGGTGTTGAAATGGTCTTCCAGTAAGGACCAGGGTTGATTCCTCGGTAATTGCCCCTTCCTTCTTCCTGACCAGATCTTGCATTAGTTCGCATGGACCAGTTTATTCCCCCTTCTTTATTATCATTTTCCCCCCGGGATCCCCTTCCTGTGTCCCCTGCTCCTATCGACTGTCTTCTGCTCCCCCTTATCTTCGATGATTCTGCAGATTGCTTCATTTTTAATCCCCTGCGCTTACGACCAATCGTTTAATGCCGACACCACCCCCGTTTCACTTAAGACAACCAATGCTTCTCCTTATATCCCTCCTGCAGGTCTTATCGACCAAATCAGCGTCTTTCCTCTCTCCTGCGTCGATCGGAGATGCCACGTCGACCCAATGACCCCCCTGTGCTTCCTATTGCTTCTGCGCGTCTTTCTTTCAGATCTTACCTACGAGGATCACTTTTTCAAGCTTTTTTTGACTCGCCAGGCGAAGTAGTTTGACAACCCAGCTCCCCGCCAGTCATGACACTCCCACCGCAAAGCCTTTGTTTTGCTTTTCTTTTACTCTTGATTTCTGCTGCTCTTAATACGGTCCATGCTGAATTTTTTCCAGTTTTTTCATGTCCAAAGGATTTTTTGCCGGCATGATGTCCGTCTGCCGATTAGTCCACTCTGGATTAAGTTTCTCCATGCCATTGTCGACGTTACTTTCCGTGTTATCCTTTTCTTTCCCTTCCACCCATTGAGTCCATCTATGCCATCTTTGATCCGGCGCCTTATAAGATTAGTCATTTTCCAGTGATGATCGACTACGTCCCCGACATTCTGGTAGTCCCTACCACCTTTTGCTCTTTAAAATGTATACTGCTGGGCTTGCATTTTCTTTTCCCTCTCCCTTTTCCCCCTAAGTGTTTTTGTTGCGAGAGTTTTTCCCCCAAACCAGATACTCTCCCGGTTTGGTTCTCTCTACTTAAGCCAGGTGACTGTTCCCTCGTCGGTCCCACCAGCTTTTATGTCTTGACTTCTTCTCTCTCCGTTCCCCTACGGTCTTTTTCCAGCGTACTTTGCTTGTTCCACTGTTGGATTGTCGTCAACGAGTAGAAAACAAGTTCTTTTGTACCTTCCCTTTCCCTATACACCAACTCCCGATTGGGCTCTCGTTTCATAGGAATCCTGGTGAGAGTTCCCCTATTCGTTTGTCTTCCCCCCTGTGCTGGCCCTTCAAGCATGAATTTTTCGCGAATCAGTCAAAGTTACTGTTCATCCACCCCCAATAGCACCGGCGCATCTGTTTCCCGGCTGGATGTCCCATTCTTTCTGCCTGTGACTGATGAGGAGGTCAGCTACCTCCGCAGGATGCCCTTTCCTTTCAAACAGCTGACACCTTTTCTTCCCGAGAGCGCTCCGATCAAAACTCGCTCTTTTCATCTTTTGACTCCCCTTGTTTTTAAATTTTCGATTGTTCCATTCTCCTGATCTCCAACTTCTCTTCCTGAACGCTCAAATGTCGTTCGACCTCGAGAACTGTCCAGACTTTCCCCCCTTTGCGAATTCAGTGGTTTGACGTGTTTTCAGAAATTTTCATCCCGTCCTTCACATGCATTGCAATCCCCCGACCTCATTTTTTTCCTCTAGGAGAGCAGCTTCATCCGCTCTTCCTTTTTTCTCCTCGAGGACAGGACGGCAGTGCCACGCTCTGCGAGTATTGTCCAAACCCCCGACGGGTGCATCCGTCTCCCCGCTGCCAAGACCTGTGTTCGGCGTTACCAGAACTCAATCTATTTCCGGTGAAAATTCCGCGGCTGTTTCCGTGTCATTGACTTCCATGTCCCCGCCTTCGACTGGAAATGGCCCCCCCGTTTCCTTGGGTTTAAATCCAGGAAAGTTTCTAGAGGTCTCGTTTGCTTCTAAGTCCCTCCCATAAGTTGTATGACCCCCCTCCACTCCGTTTCTGGCTCGGAAACTCAATCAATTCTGTGTGTTGTTTTTTTTTTTTGGGACCCCGGTTGATCCATTTCTCTGTAGGCCTTTGAAGATTTTGATGCCTGGAACCGTGTTTGAGGGGATGGTCTCCCCTACTTTCCCTGGTTTGACAACGAAGGTGCGCTGTATGTTCCGCAATCCAAGGCTTTCGTGGTGTGTCCTCCCAGTCACTTCAAGTCCCCCCTCTTTGTACTTAGCTCTCTTCTCGATAAGACCTCTGTATGACTTTAGTTCTCCACTCCATTTTTTTTTGATCTTTCAATGTTGGCCTCTCTTAGCGACATCGTTCGCTGATTTCTATGCTGTTGGCCAGTCTTATCTCAACGTTCTTCTCTTTGATCCTTCTAATACTCCCTGCTGACTCTGAAAGGAACCCCTGGACCTTTCACCGAGTCGTCGGCTTCTATTACCCCTGTCAAAAGGGACCTAAGACCTCCTCCTGGTTTTCTCCGGGGCTTGAATTCGTCTGGTGGGGACCCGTCTGGACGTGTTTTCCTGACGAGGTTTGGTTGGTGGCTTTTTCGATTCCCTGGAGAACCTCCCCACAGTCGCGCCAAGTGACTGATTTGTCACTTCTCTCACTTGCTTACTAAAGCTTTCACCCTCAAGAGGACCTACCCCGGGCCCTCTTTGTAGGTCCAAAGTCGCCTCCCTGCTGTTACAGGAGGCCGTGGTGAAGGCACTTCTTGCGACCCTTTCTCCCCATTTTCAAAGATGTATCCTAAGGTCGCATCCGTCGCATTGACGGTCCTCCCTCCATTATATGTTTCTTACACCCCCCACGGTTGAGGGTTTAATCCTTTCAACACTTCCCTGAGGGTCCCTATACCACCCCCCCTCATCAGAAAGAGTTAAACCCCCCTTCTGCGTTATCCGGTTCTTTTCCGACCATTTCCTTCGTTGGCGACACAACGACCAACGCTTTTTTCCGACCCCTTAGGCCTTTCTCCTGCAATCCTGCATGTTCATCTCCTAACTTGTTTGATCTATCCTCCATGGCGTTAAGAAGACTTCCTCACGGGGTCAGATTTCCATTATGTTTTCGCCAGTAGTGTTGCTCGCCCGTTAGATTTTCTTTTCCAGAATCGGTTCACGCTCCCTTTGTGAATTTACCTCCTTCGGTACTCCTTTGAGGGTCTTCTTGGACATAATTTCTTCCGAAGACCCGTGTGTTTTTCTCGAGCAGGTTTCCTTCTCTCTCACAATGTACGGATGCTGAGGTATACATTTAATCGAAGTCTTGGCCCTTGTTGTGGTATTTCTTATCTCAGAGCCGCATTCACCACGCCGTTCCCCGAAGGCGTCTTGTGGTCAGCTATCATTCACGTATCACAGTTTCTTTTTCCTCATCCCCAAGTGTTTTTCAAGACCCTTTTTTGTAGTACTCTGGGTCTCCGTACCCTTCTAGAACTCAAACAACTTTTTAGTCCTTGTTTTGGGGATGTTTCGCCCATGCCCAAGACACCCACACCTCCCTGAACTTTGGGGGTTCGGTCGGACAGACGATGGACTTCCCCCCATTACAGCCACGGACCTCTTTCACTTCCCGCGCCCAACGTCCCTGTTGGCCTTTTCCCCTCCGTAATTCCCATTTTTCTTTGCACGCCGATACTGTTCCCAGAATTGCCCCTTTTGACCTCCACCGGTCGTGTCTTGTGGAGCTTCCTCAGCTCATACGTTCTCTCGGCAAATATCTCACCACCTGCGACCAGGCTTTTCTCCCTCCTATCCCCCTCCCCAGAAACCCCCCCCCTTTTTTTGAACACCGTCTTCAGCTCCCGCTCTCTTAGCCAAGTCGCTACGCTGCCTAGAGGCAGATTACCGGATCGCCCCCGCCTCAGAGATGTGCGTGCGTCCGTTTTCCCTACCTTCTCCAAAATGCTCTTCAATGCTACCGGGCATTCGACATCCCCCCCAATCCAGCCTTCTCTCCGTAAAACCCCCCTACTAGAATCAGGTCCAGTCTCCCCCACCGCTTCTTTATACACCCTCCCCCCGACTCGTACACCACCCCTAATTCATTTCAGAAATTCTTTCCTCCCGGCCTCACCTGATACGTTTTTTTCTTGATGTTTTTTTCGTGCGTCGTTTCATAGTTTCCCCGATTCTTATAGCCGCTTCCTTTTGCCTTGACCACTAAAGTGGGTCTGCGGCCCCCGGCCGGTCTCCATGGTACCCCTTATACGTTCCAGTTTTTGTTCATTTTAGCCCGCTCCAACAGGTGACTCTCTTGCTGCTATGCAAGATCAAGTTGCTCATAGGCTCAGACGGACCATTGCTGCGGTCTTCCCCTTCTTTGATTCCTTTTTATCCATTTCTGGCGCTTCTTTTTCAGTCCACCCTCGAACTTCCGATATCTATGTACAATTCCGAGCGAACACTGCTTTTACTATGCTTCTTTTCCTTAATGAGAACTGACCACTTTCATTGAAGCATGAGACCCCGGTACCCTTGACCCCACTGCTTCGAATTGTTCCTTCTCGGGGACGTTCTTATTGTTCCGACTTTCGTTTCGTGTCTTTCCTAGACTGCTTTTTTCCCGGGCTTTTTTACCCCCAAAGTATTCTGAACAATTTCCCCCCCTTGGCTTCCCGATTGTTTTTCCCAGTTTGGATTGGCTTCTACCCTCGAGGATCCTGTTCCGTTCAGCTTTGAAAACGCCCGCCCTTGTCCTTTGATCAGCAGCCGCAATGCCAGTCAGAAAAATCCGAATTCACGATTCTCCCTTAGATATTTTTTTCTTCTGTCATGAATCTTCCCTTAGGGTAATTGTTATTTTCCTCCGCGGACTTGCAAAAAGAGGTCGACGGCTCCCCCCTGAGGCAGTCGGGCCGCCCCAATATTTATTATTAAGTCTTTTCTATTGCTGTGCCTTTACCTCTCTTTTAGCATCGACGGTCCCCGCCACAGTGCGTTCCCTGACCGTCCATCCCGTCTGTCTCGGATTCTTCCTCATCCCGCGTCGTTGCCCTTTCTGGCTGATCCGACTACTGAACCTTTCGTGAGGGTCACGATTCCCCCCCCGTGCTCGAAACACGTTTAGGG